>Ga0209417_1000031_pt1 | contig 387506 bp, 336 predicted proteins | sample RifGroF2_FD_184002 | JGI IMG/M metagenome (GOLD analysis project Ga0209417, IMG submission 184002) | Groundwater microbial communities from Rifle, Colorado, USA - Groundwater F2 (SPAdes) (version 2) | ecosystem: Environmental > Aquatic > Deep subsurface > Groundwater | place: Rifle, Colorado...
GATACTGAAGCAGAGGCCATGACAGTGGATACAAGCACATATGACCTGACAATATCAGGTACATTGACCTTGGGTGATGATACGGGTTCAGGTTATTGGGGTAAGATCGATTTTGGTTCTGGTACACATACGATCGCTGAGAATATTGATATTTCCGGAACAACGAATACATGGGGTGTTATTGATCTAGATAATGCTCAAATTTCAGTTACAGGAAATGTTGATCTTGATCGCAGTACGGTTTATCAGGGGTTAGGAACAGTTACTTTCAATGCTGCCGATACAGATAACACTATTGATTCTTGGACCCAGACATTTAATGATGTTGTTTTCAATAATGCTGCAGGTGGATGGACTCTTACAGGCGGCATGATGGTTGCTGATGATCTTACTATTACAGATACTGCGGCAGCTGGTGTTGTGTTAGATGGTTATGAGCTTACTGTCGGAGGCGATGTAACATTGACCGGAGGTTCACTGATCACCAACCGCTCAACTCTAATTATACAAGGCAACTGGGATTCGCAGGCAGGGACATTCGAGCCGGGTGTTTCAACGGTAATGTTTACTGGAACAGACCTGGATAATACGATCACGACAAATGCTGAGAGCTTTAGTAATATTAACATTAATGACGGGTTGGTAGGGTATTGGAAATTTGATGAGGTAATAGCAACAACAGATGCTCTTGGAGTTATTGATTCAAGTAGTTATGGCAATACAGGAACTTGGAAAGGTAATCCTGCAGCAAGCACAACAACTCCTAATGTGAATTTTGCAGATCCGTATAGTATAGATCTTGATGGGACTGGCGATTATGTTGATTTAGGAACTCCGGTTTTTCCTGAGGGTGATTTTAGCTTTTCTGCATGGGTGAATGTTGCAGATTATACTCGCAGTCATGGTGTTATTTCACAATATTCTGCAGGACTAGCTGGAAGGTTGCGATTGAATATTTGGATAACAACTGGTGTTTTAGATTTTCAAATTGATAGTCAATGTACAGGGAATAATGCAGTTGGAACGGGATGGCATCATATAGCTGCTACTCGTTCAGGCTCAACTTTTAGTTTGTTCATAGATGGTGTTTTTGACAATAGTTGTAGTAATTCTAATCTGATATATCAGGGGGCAAATACAAGGATTGGTTGGGGTCCAGATTCCCTTATGAATGGTAATATTGATGATGTCCGAATTTACAACCGGGCATTGACTGCAGCCGAAATTTCTCGCTTAGCACAAGGTGATCAGCCTCAAACTGCTAAAGGTAAATATACTATTCAGGATGCATTGAATGTTGATGGTGATCTTGTTCTTGCAGCCGGTACTTTGGATGTCAATGGCCTCGATATCAATGTTGCAGAAAGCTGGTGGAATTATGGCGGTATTCTTGATGAGGAGACTCAAAGTGTTACTTTTGACGGCGGTACTTCAGGGAATGTGATCCAGTCAGGCAGCCAGACATTTTATAATTTAATAGTGAATGGAGCTTCCGGCGGATGGACTTTGTATGATGACCTTGAAGTAACGAATGCTTTTAATATTACAGATGGTACGCTTACACATTCAACAGATTTGCCAATAACTGAGATAAAAGCGAACACAATAATTAATGGCGGTACATTTACAGGCGTTGCCAGTTCAATTGCCAACGTCGGTAATTTAACTCTTTCAAGCGGGCAGCTTACCACACCTTCAAAATTCTTGAACTTAACAGAAAATTTTACCCACTCAGGCGGAACGCTAACAGCATCAAGCGGAACGATCCTATTTAGTTCCGACGATACATCAAACACAATAGACCAAAACGGCCAGGCATTTAATAATGTGATCATTGGGGATGGGTTGATCGGTTATTGGAAAGTAGATGATAGCGACACTTCAAATGGAGCAACAGCTTTAGATTCAAGCGGATATGGAAATAATGGAACTTATACCCATGATGGAACACCTGCAAGTGCTGGAAGTACGGATTTGCCAAAGCCATTTAGATTCAGCAATGATCAGAGTGTGAGTTTCGATGGGAACGGGGACTATGTTGATATTCCTAACCAGAATTTAACCAGTAATTGGACTGTAAGTTTATGGGCAAAAGGTAATGCGCAGGCTCCAGGTGATGCTACGGGTTCTACATTATGGGGCAATGGTGATGATAATAATGATATGGTTTATATGTCTGATGATCTGAGGATTAGATTCAAAAATTCAAGCGGAATTGATACAGATTGGACTTCTGATACAGATTTTTATAATAAATGGAGGCATGTTGTTTTTGTCGCAACGGATACTCAAATAGAATTATATTTAGATGGAGTTTCCCAAGGAAAACAAACGGCAAATTCAACAATTCAATTTTATCATTTTGGGACTGGGCATACTACTGCTACGTATGATTACAATGGTAAGATCGATGATGTTCGCCTATATGGTCGAGCAATTTCAGCAGATGAGGTAAGAGTCCTATCCCAGGCAGAAGTCCATGGTGACAATGACACCACATATACATTGTCTGATGCTATGGATGCTGATGGCGATATCATTTTAAGTCAAGGCACTTTTATTACAGGTGGACAGAATATTAATGTCGGGGGAAGTTGGACTAATTATGATGCGACTTATACAGGGTCAACTTCTTCGGTTACTTTTGACAGTACATCCGGTGATCAGAATATCAGGTCTAACAGCCAGACATTCTACAATATTGTCCTGAACAATACAGATGCGTCAAGCTCAACGGATGATATTGTTTTGCAGGATGCTCTTGATATTGACAATGATCTTACCGTTTCAGATGGTGATCTTTATGGCGGAAGTTATACTATCAATGTCGGAGGCCTTTGGACTATGGCTGCGCCTGGTAATTTTACGGCAGGAACTTCAACTGTTGAATTTGATGATGCATCTAAGGTAACTACAATTTATGGATCGACGACATTTTATGAAATGTTGATCGAAACAGCAAGCAAGCGGGTTGACTGGGGGGCAGGAACGACCAATACTGTTTCACACGCATTTACAGTTGACGGCCAGGCATCAGGAACAATGGTCGATTTTAATTCCACAACACCCGGAACACAATGGACTATCAATACACCGGTTGCCAATGCCTTTGTTAATTATTTAAACGTTCAGGATTCTGTTTCAGCGAATGCAACTCTTCAGGCATTGAATTCAGTTGATAGCCTGAATAATATTTTCTGGTTTTTCGGTATGATAGGTGGTTTTGATGATGCTGCGGATGGCGATTGGAATGCCTGCGCAACTTGGAATAAATGCCCTGGAACAGCGATAGGTGTTGACTATCCTGGGTCAGTAGATGAAGTTACTGTCGATTCACACACTGTCACAATCACGGCAGATGCTAGTGCCAAAAGTATTGTGATCAGTGATGACAATGAAACAACGGATGCTGTTCTTGTAGATGGTGGTTATGATATGTCAGTTTATGGAGATATTACAATTGAAGATGCGACAAGTATTCTTACATCAACAGGTACATGGAGACAGTCTGCAAATGGCAGCATAGCTGCTCCTGCAGGCGATTTGACGTCAAGAATAAATAATTATCAGATCTTAGATGGCATAACATCAACAATGTCGGATACAGTTTTAGTTGAAAGTCTTGTTTTGGGAACAGGGTCAACTTTAACTGGTGCGCAGGTTTTGGGAATACTGATCGATCAGAATGATCCTGTTGATATGATCGTAGGGTCTTCTTCAATAAGTGTAGAATCTATATGGTATATGGATAATTCTTCCCAAACAATACAACAAAAAGCGTTCACAGCAACACTAGGTTCGTTTCTATATGTAGCATCTTCTGGGACTATTCAAATGACAGGTGATTGGAATATTCAGGAGAATGGTGTTTCTGCAGATGATGGTAGCTTGTATCTGGTTGGGGCAGCTTCTGCAGATGAATCAGGCTCAGCAACATTGGATACTAATGGTTATAATCTGTCGGTTGATGGATTTTTTGAAGTTGGTTCAGATGTAACTGGAGATGGTTCTGGTAGAGTATATTTAAGAACTGGAACACATGCGATAGGTGAGAACTTTAAGGGGTCGGACACTTCTGCATTGCGCGGCTGGATATATATGAATTCTGCCATTGTTAATGCTAGCGGAACTGTTAATTTCACTAATACAACGGTTTCACAAGGAACGGGAACAGTTAATTTCAATGCAACCGATACAGACAACACGATTACTTCCTGGGATCAAACATTTAATGATGTTGTTTTTAACAGTGCAACAGGTGGTTGGACATTGTCTGATGGCATGATGGTCGCCGATGATCTTACAGTTACAAACACGGCAGCAGCAGGTGTTTCACTGGCAGGTTATGAATTGACAGTCGGTGATAATGTTACATTAACAGGTGGAAGCCTATTTGCCAACGGATCGAATTTTATCGTAAAAGGCAACTGGGATTCACAGGCAGGAACATTCGAGCCGGGTCTATCTACAGTAGTTCTTAATGGCACGGACTTGGATAATACAATTACCACAAATGCTGAGACTTTTACAAATTTTAGTATTAATGATGGCTTGATAGGTTATTGGAAGTTTGATGAAGCCGCGTCGGCTGCTATTGATTCTTCCGGTCACGGAAATCATGCTGTCTGGCAGGATGCTGCTACAAATGGAACAGCTGCACCAAACCTTAATTTTGTTAATTTATACAGTTTAAGTATGGATGGGGTTGATGATTTCGCGCGAATTGAATCTCCACGTTACAGCTTTGATAAAGCGGGATCATATACATGGGCTGGGTGGATATATCTTGATAATGCATGTTCGGGTGGCTATTGTACTATTATTTCGCAAAGCCCGGATGGAGGAGATGGTTATAGCCTTGAGATTGAAAATGACCCCAATTCTTTAGGTCTTTATGGACAGGGATATTATTATGCTGCTAGTAATCTTTCTTATGACAGATGGTATCATTTTGCTTTGACATATGATAATGGAACAGTAGTTGTTCATATAAATGGCGTGATTCAAGCGGAAGATTCTAGTGATGCAACTGAATTTGTAAGTTATTCAGGCGAAGCTCTTATTGGCCGGTATTCTCCGGGTGATAATAGCCAGGATTTTAACGGGCGTATCGATGACTTGCGTTTTTATAACAGGGTATTGACTGAACCTGAGATCGTACGTCTTGCCTATGGAAATCAGCCTGAGACAGCAGTTGGTAAATATTCACTTGCCGATGCTCTTAATGTTGATGGTGATCTTATTTTAGCAACAGGTACTTTGGATGTGAACGGGCAGGATATCAATGTGGCCGAAAGCTGGTACAACTACGGCGGTATATTGGATGAAGAGAATCAGGCTGTTACATTTGATGGAGGAACAACAGGACATTTCTTGCAGTCCGGTGGACAGACATTCTACGATCTGACTGTTAATGGAAATAGCGGAAGCTGGATCTTGGGCGATAATTTGGAGGTTTCCAATAATTTCAATATTACCGACGGTACTCTGACACATTCAACCAGCCTTCCACTTACAGTTATTACTGCAAATACGGTTTTAAATGGTGGTATTTTTACTGGTGTTGCCTCATCTATCGTTAATGATGGTAATCTTACGCTTACTTCAGGCGTATTCAATGCACCGGCAAATCAGTTGCTTGTAACAGGAAATTTCTCAAGTGCTGCAACGACGTTTGAAGCTGGTAATGGAACGGTGATCTTTAGCGCGCCTGATATGGATGGGACAATTACGACCAATGCTGAAACATTCTATAATTTTAACTTGGGTGATGGATTGGTCGGGTATTGGAAACTGGATGAAACGGCAGAAGGTGGTTGTCCCGGTGGTGTTCTGGATGCCTGTGATTCATCGGGTTATGGAAATCATGGTGAATGGAATGGGACAAATATTGATGATTCCACAAGTGCTCCGAGGCCATTTAGATTTGTAAATGAGCGAAGTATTCAATTGAATGGAACAAGTGATTATATCTCTATTGGGACAAGTAATTTATTGGATTTCCAAAAGTATGTAACTTTGGCGGTATGGGTCAAAACATCAGCTGTAGGAACGGTACGTGCTGCGGTCACGCGCATGCAAGATTCTCTTCCTTTTAAGGGATATGAGATAGGTAAGTATTCAAATGACCAGGCATATTTCCATGCTGGTGGTAGCTATGCGGCTAATGTCCTGACATCCGGATCGGCGATCAATGACGGTGCATGGCACCATATTGCAGGTGTTTACGATGGAACGACTTCATATATTTATGTTGATGGTGTCCTAGCTAACAGCGCTACAAGGACAAATAATCTATCCAGAGGGACAGATAATTTTGATATTGGAATCAATTATGCCAGGGCAATATATTTTAATGGATCGATAGATGACGTCCGTGTTTACAACCGTGCGCTTTCTGCGCATGAAATTAAAGCAATAGCGCAAGTAAGACCCTATGGCGATCAGGATAATACTTATACTATGCAGGATGCGTTAGATGCCGATGAAAATATTGTGCTTTCAAAAGGGACATTGGTTACAGGCGGACAGAGTATAAATCTTGGTGGGAACTGGATGAACACAGGAGCAACTTATACGGGAACTACGTCATCGGTTACTTTTGATGCTGTTGAAGCTGGTCATACTATAAGATCAAATTCCAATACTTTCCATAATGTTGTCTTTAATGACGGCGGTGGGGACAGCGGCGGCTGGTCGCTTGTTGATGCCCTTGAGACAGGAAATCTGTTTGCGGTAACGGCAACTGATTCTGTCAATGGTGTTAATTTGGTAGGATATGATCTTACAGTAAGTGGTGACTTTATTGTTGCAGCGGCAGGTGAGGTTACAGCATCAAATTCTACTATTAAAGTTGCAGGTAATTGGACAAATGTTGCTGGGGCCAATGGTTTTACTTACAATACAAGTACAGTTGAGTTTAATGGTTCTTATGCTGACCAAACACTAGATCTTAATGGACAAAGTTTCTATGACCTCGTGATCAATAATACGAATTCAACAGCCAGCGATGATGATATTGTCCTTACCGATGCCATGGATGTCAACCGCAATATCACGATCACCGATGGCGACCTTCAGGGAGGAAGTTATGATATCACAGTTGGCGGTCTTTGGACTATGGCGAGTTCAGGAACATTTACTGCAGGAACATCTAGTGTAGAGTTTGATGATGCATCCAAGGTCACAACTATAACAGGTGAAACCGCATTCTGGAACTTGAAGATCATTACTCCAAGTAAACGCATTGATTGGCAGGCGGGAACAACGAATACTGTTCTAAATGCCTTTACAGTTGACGGCCAGGCTGTTACGACTTTTGTAGACCTTAATTCTACTTCTGCAGGAACGCAGTGGTCGATAGATACGCCGGTTGGCAATGAGGATGTAGAGTTTGCCGATATTCAGGATTCGGTATCAATATTGGATTCATTGACCGCTTACAACTCTATTGACCGGGGAAACAATATTTTCTGGGTATTCGGAGCCGTTCCGACAACAGGTTTCAATGATGCGGCTGATGGTATATGGACATCAAACGCTACTTGGGGTAAACCAGCCGGTTCTGTTATGGGTGTGAATTATCCTGGGCCATCGGACTATGTTACGGTTGATTCACATTCAGTTACAATTGGGGCTGATTCTTACATGGCGAGTATAGTTGTTAGTTCAGCCAATGAAACTACAGACGTTGATTTGACGGATGGTGGTTATGATCTGAATATCTATGGTGATATTGATATTGAAGATTCTACAGGGCTTGTAACATCAACGGGCACATGGAAACAATTAGCAAATGGCAGTATAACAAATCCTAATAGCGCAAATGACATTTATACATATCAGATTGATGATAGTATTACCGCAACAGCAACAGGAAATTTTTGGATTGATGAAGATCTGATATTAGGCGATTCCTCAGCATTAACGCTTACAGGTTATACTCTGGGAATGTATCCTGATAATAATGATTTTATCGCGATTGGAACGGCCGCGTCAATTTCCGGAGGAACTATTGAGATTCGCTCAACTGGAGATATAACGCAGGGTGTATTAACAATCCCGACTGTTACAATTAAGCCTGCGAATATGAATGATTCTTCAATTACTCTAACCGGCAATTGGTCAATTTATGATCTGTTGATCAGTGGGAATGCATCAAGTGATACTGAGGCTGAGGCAATGACTGTTGACGCAAGCATATATAATCTGACAATAGCAGGTACATTGACCTTGGGTAATGATACAGGTGCTGGTTATTGGGGTAAGATCGATTTTGGTTCGGGAACACATACAATAGGTGAAAATATTGATGTGTCTGGAACTACCAATACTTGGGGCTACATTGACTTTAGCAATTCAACAGTTTCAACTGGTGGAAACATTGATTTTGAAAGGGCAACTGTTTCGCAGGGTTTGAGTACGGTTACTTTTAATGCAACTGATACTGATAACACGATCCAATCATGGAACCAGACATTCAATGATGTTGTTTTTAACAGCGCGACAGGTGGATGGACTCTGTCTGATGGAATGATAGTTGCTGATGATCTTACTATGACAAATACTGCGGCGGCAGGTATTGTCCTGGGAGGCTGGGAAACAACTGTCGGCGGAGATGTAACCTTAACCGCAGGTTCACTGATCGCTAACCGCTCTACGCTAGTTATTAAGGGTAATTGGTCTTCGCAGGTGGGAACATTCGAGCCTGGTATTTCAACTGTAATGTTTACAGGTACAGATGCTGATAACACTATTACGACCAATGCAGAGACATTTAACAACTTAACTATCAATGACGGCTTGGTTGCTTATTGGAAATTTGATGAAGCATCTGCTACAACAGATGCAATGGGTGTTATTGATGATAGCGGACATAGCAATCATGGGACATGGAGAGGTGATCCAACTGCGACAACAACAACTCCAAATGTTAATTTTGTTGACCCTTATGCTTTGGATCTTGATGGCACTGGAGATTATGTCGAGGTTCCTGATATAGACTTTAGTGGCGGAGGATCTATTACAGCGTGGATGAAGCTTGATGATCTATCAGCAGACCGTGCTTTAGTTGGAATGGATACTGGCGGAATTGAAGAGTTTCAGCTTTGGATGGATGAGAACGGGGCAAGTGATAGGTTTGCTATTACGATATATGATGGTGGTTGGCAGATAAGATATGGAACGACTATTCCTAATACAGATTCCTGGTGGCATGTTGCGTTTACTTATAATGGGACAGTTGCTAAATTGTATGTAAATGGCCTTCAGGAAGGAGCTGATCTAACAGCGACAATTACAGATCATAGTGAAAATTGGTTGATCGGTGTTACAACAAATAATTTAAAAATTCATGACGGTCTCATTGATGATGTCCGTGTTTATGATAGAGAGCTTAGTGCTGCTGAAGTTTCACATCTTGCGCAAGGTGATCAGCCGCAGACGGCGGTTGGGCAATATGCTTTGCAGGATGCATTGAATGTTGATGGTGACTTGGTTCTCGCAACTGGAACGCTTGATGTTAATGGCAATAATATCAATGTCCAGGAAAGCTGGTGGAATTATGGTGGTATCTTTGATGAAGAAACGCAAACTGTCACAATGGATGGAACGACAACAGGCCATGTGATCCAATCAGGGAGTGAAACATTTTATAATTTAATAGTCAATGGAGCATCAGGCGGGTGGACACTTTATGATGATTTGGAAGCGACTAGCGTTCAGGGATTAGCGGGTAGTATAACGCATCATACTGACTTGCCAAGAACAGATATAACCGGTAATGTAACGATCAATGGTGCCACATTTAACGGAGTCGATGCCTCTCTTGCCATTAATGGTAACTTAACGCTTACATCTGGAGTTTTTAACGCCCCTAACCGCTATACGCTAATCGCTGGAAACTTTAGTAGTGCTGCAACAACATTTGAGGCAGGTAATGGAACTGTTATCTTTGCCGCTGCAGATACAAACAATACAATCACATCAAATTCAGAAACATTTTATAATTTAACATTAGGCGACGGGCTTATCGGTTACTGGAAGCTTGATGAAACAGCCGAAGGAGATTGTGCCGGTGACGGATCGAATTATGATGCTTGTGATTCATCCGGTTACGGTAGTCATGGTGAATGGTTTGAGTTCCCAACTCCAAGTACTGATATGCCAAAGCCATTTGGATTTGCAAATAGCTATAGTTTGCTATTTGATGGTACTGATGATGGTGTTGAATTGAATTCACCTTCGATATTGGATGATGTAAATACCTTTACATATTCTGCCTGGGCTAAAGTTACTGACACTGAGGGGAATAGTCCAATCATTGAAAAAGGTAATGGCAGTTCAAGAAGGAAATATTTGGTTTATGGCGCAACGACTGGCGGAAGTCCAAGAGTAATAGAAGCATATGTAGACTGTACAACGACTGATGCAAGCGCTGCTTCGGTCACGAATACATATTCTGTTAATGGATGGGACCATGTTGTCGCGACTTATGATGATAAGGGAGACAGGACTCCTAGAATTTACATAAATGGTAGCGAGGTGGCTTATGCTTCGCAAACAGCCTGTGTTGGAAATGTTGTTAGTGAGGCCGCTAATAATATTAGGATAGCTTTAACTCCAGGTACAGGTTTTTATGAGTTTGCCGGAAGAATAGATGATGTGCGTATCTATAACCGTGTTCTTTCCCTTGATGAGATAAATGCTTTGGTCAAGGCGGAAGTTCATTGGGATAATGATAATACTTATACGCTTCAGGATGCGCTGGATGTTGACGAGGATGTTCTTCTTTCTTCAGGTACTTTGGTTACAGGTGGGCAGGATATAAATGTCGGCGGCAGCTGGGCAAATTACAATGGTGCGACATATACGGGATCGACTTCTTCAGTAACTTTTGATGCTATTGATGCAGGCCACACGATCAAAACAAACAACCAAACTTTCCAGAATATAGTTTTTGATGATGGCGGAGTTGATGGCGGCGGATGGTCAATAACTCTTGATGCACTTGAGACCGGCAATCTGTTTACAGTTACAGCAAGTGATTCTGTTAATGGTGTTGACCTCGATGGTTATGACCTTACTGTTGCTGGAGATTTTATAATTGCTGCTGCTGGTGAAGTGACTGCATCAAATTCGACGATAAATGTAACGGGTGATTGGTCTACAACGAATGGGACTTTTAATATCGGGACTTCGACGGTTACGATGTCTGGAACCAGCAGTATTGCAAGTCCGTACATATTAGGCGTTGCTAATTTTTATGATCTGAATGTTGCTCAACCAACGCACACAACAACAATTAATAATTATATTGGAGTGGAAAATATTTTTACATTTGGAACTGGAACTGTAACGGATGCATCGACACAAGCAGTTGTCTTGTTGAAAGATAGCGGAACACCGGTTGTGCACGGTGGAGGTACTTCTTCACATGACATATTTATTTATTATCCAGAGACCGCAGGGCAAACAGTGAATATTACTGATGGCACTTATTCCGGTACAGGGTTTTATCTTGCCCCACAAGCAAACAATATTACTTTTGATTTAGCAGGTAATGTAAATACAACAGGACAGTTCTGGTCATATCCGGCAACGGGAACAACCGGGACTATTATTAACACTCAAAATTATAGTCTCACGTCTTTTGGCTTGCGTGTTGGTGGTGTAGGTAACACCGGTAGTATAACAATTAATTTGGGCAATTCGGTTGTAGATCTAGGAGCGGGGGGAGCTTATGTCAATAACAATGGCGGGTCTCATTCGTTGAATATGGGTAGTTCTGCTATTGCAGTTGCAGGGCCTTGGACAATGCAGGATGGAACAGGTCAGATCACTGTTGATTATGGAACTTCAACGGTTACATTTGATGGTACGACTGACCAAACTGTTACTTCTGGAGGACAGACATTTTATGACCTTGTTATAAATAATACAGGCGGTACTGCTACGGACAATGTTATTTTAGCTGATGACCTGGAAGTTGATAAGAATATTATGGTCATGGATGGTGATCTTCAGGGCGGAAGCTATGACCTTAATGTCGCGGGTACATGGTCGATGGGTTCAGCAGGTACTTTTACGGCTGGGACATCATCTGTATTCTTTGATGATGTAAGTAAGGTAACAACTTTGTCTGGAAATACTGCGTTTCACAATTTAGTAATTGTCACTCCAAACAAGCGTGTTGATTTTACTGCAGGAACGACAACAACTGTATCGAATGCCTTTACGGTTGATGGCCAGGCAGTTGGAACTTATGTTGATTTAAATTCAACTATTCCTGGAACGCAATGGACGATAAATACTCCGATAACTACAGAGGATGTTGCTTTTGCGGATATTAAGGATTCTGTGTCGATGTTTGATTCATTGACCGCGATTAATTCAGTTGACCGCGGAAACAATATTTTCTGGATATTCGGCCTTTATCAGGCAACAGGCTTTAATGATGTGGGGAATAATGACTGGACTGTTTGTAACACGTGGGGGACATGTCCCGGAAGTGTCATGGGAGTTGATTATCCAGGGCCTTCAGATAATGTAACAATTGATTCTCATTCGGTAACTTTGATCTCTGATTCATATGCTGCAAGTATTCTTATCAATGAGGATAATATTATAACAGATGTTGAGCTTACTGATGGAGGTTATGATCTTAATATTTATGGAAATATAGATGTTGCTGATATATCGAATCTTGTTGTTTCAACGGGAAAATGGATACATGTGAGTGATGGAACAGTATCAAATCCGAATGCGACAAATGCTTTTGATACTTATGAGGTTGGAACTGGTATTTCGGCATCAACATCGGGCAACCTCAGAATAGCTGAAGACCTCGTGCTTGGAAATTCTGCATCGCTTGCATTGACCGGCGGGTATGCTGTTATATTCCCAACGACAAATGATTTTGTCACTATGGGAACAGGTGCATCAATTACGACGGGAACATTGTTCCTGAGGCCGACAGGTGATGTTTCCCAAGGCACATTATCGATCCCTAATGTAATAGTCAGGTTGTCAAATGTTAATGATGCATCAATTACAATGACAGGTAATTGGTCAGTTAATGACCTGAGGATATATGGGGATGCGTCAAGTGATACTGAAGCTGAAGCGATGACGCTTAACACAGATACTTACAATTTAACGACAGCAGGGTACTTGAGCTTGGGCGATACTGCCGGAGCTTTTTACGGCAAGATAGATCTTGGCTCAGGAACTCATACAATTGGAGAGTATATTGATGTTGAAGGTAATTCGAACACCTGGGGATTTATTGATCTTGGCAGCTCCGTAGTCACTGTTTCTGGTACGGTTGATTTTACAAGAGCAACTGTTACTCCTGGATCAAGCACTGTAACATTTGTATCAACAACTCTAACAAACCCATTGGTATCAGGAGGTCAGACTTTCAATGACCTTCAAATAAATACTGCAACAGGTTCGTTCCAGCCGGTTGATAACATGGATATAAATGGTGGATTTATTTTGACCGATGGTATTTTTGATTTGGCCACAAATGATCCTGATATGTACATTGCCCATGCGGTGACATTTAATGGCGGAACATTTACAAAGGGTATTGGAACTGTCAACTTTGATGGCAACCTTACTTATAATGATAATGTCGGTGGTGTTGATATCGGTAATTTGGTAATTGGGGGTTCGCCTGAAACGACTGACCTTGCAACGGACCTTACAGCTTCAACATTGACGATCAATTACAGTGATACATTGAATACAAATGGATATGACTTGGATATAAGTGGTCTTATTGATATCAATGGTACTTTGGATGGCACAGATGACGTCGCGGGAGATAGGACGTCTATTGCGGCTGGTGATAGTTGGGATATGACGGGCGGCACGTTTACGATCGCGGATTCGAGCGTGACATTTGACTCGGTTGTAACGGGGAATACGATCACATCCGATGGAAAGTCATTCTATGATCTTCTTTTTAATGATGGAGGCGGGGATAGTGGAGGTTGGAGCTTGGCGGATGCATTGATCACATCAAATAGTATGACCGTAACTGCGACTGATTCTGTAAATGGTGTGAATTTTGCGGGCTATGATGTCACTGTTGGGGCTGATTTTGTCCTTGCAACGGCAGGCGAGGTTACTGGGTCTACTTCAACAATTAATATTGGTGGTGATTGGAACTCTGCAGGGGGGACATTTACTTACAATGCTTCCAGTGTTGCGTTTACAGGTGATGGTTCGATACATCCACTTGCAGAGGCAAGAGAATTCTATCATTTAAGTTTAGCTGCTGATGGAAAGGCTTCAAATTATAATGCAGGTGATGAGCACATTCTACTTTATGGAAAACTATTTTTGGGCGGAGGTACTTTAACATCAACATCTGAAAACAGATGTATTCTTATGCTGGGTGATGATATAACACCGGTTGTTTTGACTGGGGCAAACCCGACCATTGGAGATATTTGTATTGTTTATTCTGGGGATAATCAGGTAATTACTGGAATGGATTATGGCTTAGCTGACTTACAGGTAAATGATACTTACACATTTACTTTTGGAGGAGATGTAATTGCACAGGAGTTTAGTATAGCGGGATTTTCAGCTGGAACACCAACAACAGTAACGACAAATGGGTATAATTTGACAACTGATACATTGACCTTTGGGCATCATACAGCTTCCACTGCACGTTATGGAGTGTTTAATACTGACGGTTCTACGGTTGATATTAATGGAGATGTTAATTTTGATTTTGATGGAGCAGATACCTTGAATATGGGGACCTCCACCTGGTTTGTTTCAGGCGACTGGGATAATACAAAGATATCAACTGTTTTGGTAGGGGCATCGACAGTTACTTTTGACGGAACGGCCGCCCAGACTGTTTCTTCAGGATCTCAGACATATTATGATCTGATAGTCACTAATTCTTCAGCTTTTGTGACATTTGATGATGCCTTTGAGACGACTGATCTGACAGTCACTACGCCTGGAGCATCATTGAAGTTTGCTGATGGATTGATCTATACCGTTTCCGGTTCATTGAATATTGATGGACAGTATCTGGGAGGGGAGATATATCTTGAAAGCACCCCGGGTGCTACTGCTTTTACATTTGATACTACTACAGTAGTTCAAAATGTTTATTATGTAAGTGTTCAGGATGCTCATGCATCATCAAATGATATTTATGCCTGGGGTGCAGTTAACAAAGGTGGTACAGATTCAGGCGATGCAACTCCTCATTGGATATTCGATGCACTATTCCCGGTTTCAAGGGCTATATTTACAGGAGGCGCAGATGATGGTTACGATCTTGGCGAATACGAACTGGAAGGCGGCAAAGGCGTGTGGTTTGGAATAAACTTCTAATTCTGGTATGGTAGGTGGCACCTATTTAAAAAAGGAAGGTGGTACCTATTGACATATTAGTGCCATATTGATATAATGCGTTCATGCCAAGGGCGCCTCGCTTACAAGAAGCTGGTTATGTACATCATGTTATTTCAAGAGGGAATGACAGGCAGGCTCTCTTTAAATCCACAAAAGATTATCAAAGATACTTATTCCTCATCGAAGAATCAAGAAATAAATACCCGTTAAAGATCTATAATTACGTTTTGATGGATAATCATATTCATCTTTTGGTCGAGCCAAAAGCGGATGGCAGTCTTTCTAAAGTAATGGAAGACACATCAAAAGCATATGCAAAATATTTCAATAAAAAATATGGAAGGGTTGGCCATGTGTTTCAAGGGAGGTTTAAGAGCTTTTTAGTCCAGCAGGAAAGGTATTTTTTTGCGTGTTCAAGATATATTGACCTTAATCCTGTAAAAGCAGGGCTGGTCTCTGAGCCTAAGGATTATAGTTGGTCAGGATACTCTGATCTGATCACTGGCAAAAGTGGCAATATAAAGCTTGATGAAAGTGAAGTCTATTTGAGCTTGGGAAAAAGTGGTTTTGAAAGGCAAATAGCGTATAGAACCCTTGTCATGAGCTATCAAGGAGAAGAGCTTGATCTGCTAAATAAAAGAGCGGGAGTTTTGGGGGATAAGGAATTTAAGCAAAGGTTTAAAAATTAGTGACAGACTCTTTTCGTTAAAAAGGAGCCTGTCACTAATTTATTGAATTATGGGAATAAACAAAACGACAATTTGGGAATTGATCAGGCAAAAAGCGCTAAAGCTTGGAAACACATTGTATGGCAACATGGCACCTAAATGGAAATTAGTAGCAGGTACCGCAATCTTAGCGGGGATTGTTATTCCATCTGGGTCGACTTTGAATTTGAATAATGGGGTTATTAATGTCGGGGGGGATGTTGTTATTGAAGGATCTTTGGTTGCTACGACTGGAACGGTTACTTTGTCTGGCAATTGGGAGAATGTTACGGGGTTATATGCATCAGGTACGGGTTCCGTTACATTTACTGCGAGCTCAGGCACTCAGACAATAACATCAGGCGGTGTTACGGTTGCAAGGGATTTTTATAATTTGGGGCATAATGGTTCAGGCACGGTTCAGCTTATCAGCGATGATATTAGGATCTTGGGGGATTTTGAGAATGCTGCAGGAACTTTTGATGCAAACACACAGACAATTGCAATTCTGGGTGACTGGAGCCATGGAAGTTCAGCAACATTTGTTCACGGAAGCCAAACAGTTGTTTTCGAGGGCGGCAATCAGACCATAAGAGGAAGCACTTCAGCATTCTATAATTTTTCTAAACAGTCGCCAGGCAGCACCTTAACCTTTGATATTAATGGTGAGCAGGTTTTCGAAGGCAAGTTGACATTAAGAGGCGCAATGGGGAATATTATGAACCTGGTAAGTAATTCGCCAGCTACAATGGCTCAGATAACTCTGAGGCCGGGTCAAGTTACTGATTCTAATTCAGGCCTTCAGGATATTGAGTGGCTGGTTGTTGAAGATTCTGATGCCAGGGGCGGCGCAAGCGGTATTTCTGGATTGACATTGGTCGGGCGAAACTCATCATCAAATCTTTCAAATACCGAAAATTGGGTTTTCGGTTCAGCAATAGTAACATGGCAGGGTGATATAGACAATGATTGGAACAGGGCGGCGAACTGGGACCTTGGTATCGTTCCTTCAAATATTGATACTGCAAGGATACCTGATGTATCGGCTGTAAATGTCCAGCCAAGGTTTTCCTCCAATGTTACAATTGCGAATTTGACGCTACTAGATAATGCAACAGTGGATATGAATACCAGGGACCTTGTTGTTTCCGGCCAGCTTGAACTTGATGCGGGAGCTGTGCTTGAAGTTAAAGATGGTGATCTGAGCGTTCTTTCTCTAGATAATGAAGGAACTGTTCAGCTTTATGGTCAGACAACGCAAAACATTGCAATTACCGCCATTGACCCGGATTCAGGTATTTTTGAATTTATTGGGGATAGTGATGTTTCAGAGGCATTTATATTAAAAGATTTCGGGCCTGTTGATTATTTCAATCTTGTTATCAACGATAATGATGGCGGCGCGGCAGATACATTTAGAACAAGTTCTGATCTTGTTGTAAGAGGAACCCTTACGGTCACGGCCAGCACACTCGATCTGGCCACAAATAATAATGTTCTGACGGCAGGCCTTGCAGGTGTTGGAGGCGTAACTGTTAATGGCGGTATATTTACAGCTAATACCGGAGGAATTACCGCAGACGGTGACCTTACAGTCAGCAGCGGTTCATTTACATCAGCGAATAATAGCATGTCAGTTGAAGGGGATATTGCTGTAAGCGCGACCGGTTCGGTTAATGTTGCAACGACAACTCTTGATGTGAATGGAGGCCTTTCAATTGCCGGAACATCCTCATTCACTGCTCCTGATGGCGATAATATCTTTACTCTTTATGGAGATTTCACTCATTCAGATACCGCAGTCTTTACACATTCTTCAGGTACCATAACTTTAGATGGCGGTGATCAAAGTATACTGGGTAATGCAAATACGACATTCTTTGATCTTAATAAATCAGTAGCAGTCCCGTCCACGCTGGTGTTTACGGCTAGTTCTATTCAAATGATCGCAGCTGGAGGAAATCTGACGCTGCAAGGAACGGATGCTTCAAACCTGCTTTATATACAAAGCGATATTCTAGGTACTGAGTCATTTATTGAGCTTAGAGTGGGTGCAACTCAAAGGTTAAATTTCTTAGAGGTAAGGGATTCCAACGCATCAGGGACAGCGGCAGGAGGAAGCGGGGCAGTTAATGTTGTTACCTTGGTAGCAAGAAATTCTGATGAGCCAAATGACAATAATACTAACTGGCTGTTTGGAGGGGCAATAATCACGTGGGAAGGCGATATATCCACTGATTGGGACACTTTAGGGAACTGGGACCTTGGGTTGGTCCCGGAAACCAGAGATACGGCCATTATTCCAGATGTGGCTACCGTAGACCCGACTCTGGCTTCAATAGCCGGTGCCGGGGTTGAGGTGGCGAATATTGAGATCCGGAGCGGAGGGCAATTGACGTTAAGCACAAATGCAAGCGAGAAGGATTTAACTGTAACAGATACCCTTACAAATGACGGGACCATTATTCTAAATGGTAGTGAAACTTTAACGGTTAATAGCGTGGAAACCGATCCGGCTCTTGCGGCAGGAACATTTATATATGTCGGTAATAATACCGGAAATACATTCACTGTCGAGGATCTTGCCGGAAGCGGGTATTATAATTTAACGATAAACGATACAAATCCAACGCCTTCGACATTCAACACAGATGCTGTGTTTACAGTTAATAATCAGCTTGCTGTAAGCGGAGGTACTTTTAACCCGGGAGCGAATCTAAATATAAGTGATGATGTGGCAGTTTCAGGTGGTATGTTCGCTGTTTCGGGAGATTTTACAGTTGCCGCTGTCGGAACAGTTTCGTTGAGCGGCGGTGCGTTGACAGCAACTGCCGGTAACTTGGATATTAATGGTAATCTGGAGATATCGGGAGGTGCTTTTACAGCACCTGGCTCCGGACAAACTTTTACTTTAGGGCGCAATTTTACACAGACAGCCGGTAGTTTTACACATTCAAGCGGCGAGATCACTTTTGATTCTTCTGAGGCCATAACAATTAATACGAATAACAGCACTTTCTATGATTTTACTTCTGTGGTGTTTGGTAAAGTCATTACTATTGTTGCAGGGGATACTATTGAAATTGATAATGAAGTTGATCTACAAGGCACAACAGGCCTTCTAACGACAATTCAGTCAGATACTCCAAATACAAGGGCAAATATAATTGTTAACCAGCCACTTCAATCTGTTCAATTTCTTAATGTTATTGATTCTGATATTGGCGGCCCCGGCAATATTGGGAATAATCTGGTCTGTTTTAACTGTAATGATGGTAATAATAATGATGATTTAGAGGCAGCTCCACACTGGCTATTTAGGGTGCTCTCTATAACGATACCGGTGGATTCAAAGACAACAGATCGAACTCCAACGGTTATTGGTGTGTCTGATGCCGGAGAAACTGTAACGTTCAGGTCGCTTGTCGGGGCAGTTGATGCTGTTGTCGGAAGCGTTGTTGTGGATGCAAACGGGAATTTTAGGTTTGAAATACCGGATGCCAGTTTGATCGATACCGGTGTCAATTATGTCACCCCATATATAGGGGTTCTTGAAGGAGGAAGAATAAACCTTAATGTTGCAGCAACGCCGAATCCGGCACAACAGCCGACCATAACATCTCATTCTGACGGAGAGAAGATAAGCGGAGGCCTGCCAATAATATCCGGGCAGGGCGTTGCGGGTGCTGCTGTTGATATTTTGGCTCATGATCAGAATGGTAACATGCTGCTTCAGACTGTTGGAAGCACAACAGTAGGCGCAGACCTTGGAAGCGGTTTTGGCAATTATTCAGTCCAGCTTTCGACAGCTTTGCTTAAAGGTATAAATTATCTGTCGGTTACTGTCGATGGTGTCGCAAGTGACATTACCTGGCTTGTATTGAGCGATGTTTATGGCGTGGTATTTGATTCGGTTGAGGATACACCGGTCAACAATGCAATTATAACATTATATCGTGCAGCTGATAATCAGCCGGCTACCGTAGCTGACGGTGATCTGTATGGAACTGATGCAAATCCATATACGACCACAGAAGATGGTACTTATAGTTTCTTGACAGCCAATGCGGATTATTACATTAATATTCAGTCTGCGGCATATAACTATCCTTCATTGCAATCCACATTCCCGCCAGGCAGGTCGATCATTACAGGGTCATTGGGTGAACAGTTCACAACCGGATTAAATAGCGGGGCAGTTCTCGGAATGGATCAGCCGATGGACTTCAATTTTATCACTATCAGGATAGAGAAGAATGCTAATAAAAAAGAGGCACGCATAGGTGATGTTATTACCTATGAGATCAAGATCGAGAACATGGGTGAGAACTTGGTTGAAGACTTGTATATCCAGGACAGGATCCCGCCCGGATTCAAGTATATTGATGACCGCGTTATTTTAGACGGAGTTCCGATCGAGAACCCTACGGGAAAGAGGGACCTTTTATTTTCGGTCGGGGATTTTATTGCTGGCCAGACCAAATATCTTAAATATCAATTGGTTGTTGGTTCGGGCGTTACTTTAGGAAATTATGAGAACAGCGCTTATGCACGATATATAGATGTGGACCGATACGTGTCGAACATTTCTACAGAAAGCGTCAAGATCATACTTGACCCTATTTTTGACCTTGGGACCATTATAGGTAAAGTTTTCTTTGATCAGAATGAGAATGGTGTTCAGGATGCGCCCGAATATGTTCATATGGACCGTGATGTTATAACTGAAAATCCTATTCCGAACGTTAAGATCGTTATGGAGGATGGTACGGTCATTACAACCGATAAGAATGGCAGGTTCTCAGTTCCCGCGGTCCTGCCTGGAAGGCATTTGCTAAGGTTGGATGAACGAACCCTTCCTCAAGGCAGTTATTTAACAACTGATAAAGCGGTCATTGTAGATATTACCCAGGGTATGATACAGAAAGTTAATTTCGGAGTTAACCTTGATCACGATCGGTTTAAAACAGAAGATGCGAAATTCTTTACGAACAGGGTTAAGGTATCTCAGGAGAAAGGAAAACCGGATCCTCTGCTTAATGTAAGCTTGTTCGGTAATGAAATTGTGACTTATGACGGGGCATTTGTTGAAAAGGCTGAATTCAAGATATTCACTGATTATACTCCGTTCATTGAATTGTGGAGGATTGAGGTCTTTGATGCTGATACCAAGAGAAAATTGCAGGTGTTTACTGGCAACAGATACAACATTCATGACCCGATATTCTGGGATGGACGGGATATGAAAGGCGACCATGTATTATTCAAGGACAGGAATCTTGAGTACATGCTTTATGTGGAAAATGCAAAGGGCAATTATGATGAAACTGAACCTCAAAAACTTGCCTTCAGGGAATTAGCAGATAAAGAGGCATATGATAAGTATGTTGCGGAAAAGGTTTCCAGTGTTAGTGACTATAGAAATTGGATCAACAAGGAAAGAGAGGAAAACAGGTTAAAGGTTAGAGGGATATATGTTGATGGCGAAACTGTATTTATTGACAGGATCTCTGCAAAGTTGAAGAGCATCAGGATCATGAAAGATGGTGAGGTTCTTGTCGATGTACCTGTTGTTGAAATATATGGGCTTACGGCAAGAGATATTCTTGAAGGTGCTGATACTTCTCAAAAAGATGATAAATTGAAAATAATCTTGCCAAAAGGTGATTACGAAGTTCTGGTGCAGGAAGATCTTGGAGAAAAGAAAAAAGGAGTTAATGATACAGGCATTGTAAAGGGAATGCTGTCTGCTTCAAGCGGGGCTTATGATGGGCTTGCATCCAGGGCAGGCACATCTGCAGACGACGGGTCTCTAGTTGGAGAGATCGTCGGATCGCCAGTAAAAACATATTCACAGCCAATACGTGTTGGTGAAGATTACATGTTCTTTGTTGGGTTAGGTGATGCGAAAGCGGGATATAATTTTACAGGCGGGAATATTGAGCCGATCGCCCAAGATGACAAGTTTAATGGCGGATTCTGGAAAGAAGGTAAAATGGCATATTACCTAAAAGGAAAGGTCTTAGGGAAGTATTTGATAACATCAAGCTATGATTCAGAGAGGGAAAAGAAGGCATTGTTCGCAGGTTTAGATAAAGATGAATATTATCCGGTTTATGGCGACGATTCAATGATTGACCGTACTGCAACAGATACCCAGGGGAACTTGTATATGCTAATTGAATGGGATAAATCCTCAGCAAAATGGGGAAATTATGCTGTTAATTTTGATGATACTGAATTTGCCAAGTTCTCAAGATCGCTTTATGGCGGGAATGTTTCTTTTGAAAGTATGGCCACCAATAAATATGGCGAGGCGAAGAGCAATGCAGTTGTTTTCCATTCAAAAATAAAGGAGAAAACAGCACACGTCGAGTATTTAGCGACAGGTGGGTCATTGTATTATTTAAAGCATAGGGACATTGTTGCGGAATCAGATAAGGTTTTGATCGAGGTCAGGGATAAGGTTACCGGGCTGGTTATTAAGTCGGAAGAAATGAAAGAAGGCGCTGATTATGAGATGGATTATGAACGAGGAAGAATGTTGTTCTGGAAGCCTATACCAATGCTGGTAAAATCCTATTCTATTATTTCTGATGATCTTTTTAACGGCAACTTGGTTTATGTTGTTGCTGATTATACATATGAGATCGTAGAAGAATTGAACGAGGCCACTTTTGGTACAAGAGTTCAACAGGCTTTGGGAGAGAATGTTTTAGTCGGTAGCACCTATGTCAAGGAAAGCCAAAATCTCACTGATTATACTTTGAAAGGGGCGGATGTTAAGGTTCATTTGGGAGCAGATGCAAATGCTTCTGCTGAATATGCTGAAACAACTGCTTCTCCGGGGGACAATTATGTTTCAACTGATGGCGGTATAACATTTACACAAATAGCACTTGGTGATGCGGCGAAAGGAAGGGCTTATGGGATTAAGGGGGATGCAAAGCTATTTAATAGGTTGGGAGTGACAACAAAATATCAATTTGTTGAAAATGATTTTTCAACAAATGCCACTACAGCGCAGCAGGGTAAAGAGATAATCGGAATAGAGTCGATATATGATTTTAATGAGGAGTCACGTGCTTTATTCAGGCATGATATTCAATCATTAATTGAAGATGGAAATGTGCAGACACAGCTGCAACTGGGGGCTACTAAAACAGCAACAACATTAGTGCAGTATATACATCAATTAAGGAAACTGAAAATTACTGGCGAGTACCGCAGAAAGGTCGTTACAAGCAGAATAAGTCAGTTTGAGTCTGAATCAAATACTGAAGAAAATGTTTTGGCTGCAAGGGCAGATTATGAATTCAGTGACAGGCTGAAGCTCTCATTGCAGCAGGATATATCGATTGATGGCGAAGATAATGACCAAACAACCGTAGGTGTTGTTGTAAAGCCAACAGATAAGATAACTCTTGGAGCTGAAAAAACATTTGGCGAAAAAGGAATAGGAACCAATCTGGACATGCAGATCGATACTGACGGAAGAGTCAAGTTCGTTGGTAATTATTCTGTTTCAAGAGATAGGAATGGGAACATAACAAATGATATTGACACTACTTCAACTGTTGGAGAGGAAGACGGTAAGAACTTGTTAAAGATAGCCGCGGATGATAGTTCTTCTAACGCAGTTGGTTCTCTCGGAGCGATTATTGATATAAATGACAAGCTTCAGGTTGAAACGACTTTGGGGGCAACTGATATTCTTGGGGAAAATATGGCTACGACCCTGGCTTTCGGTGGTAAATCAAAGATCAATGAAACAACATCTCTTGATAGCAGTGTTTCTGTTGCAAACTCAAAGAAAGAAACAGCAACGACAGTTAGTGTCGGCGGAACTTCGCAGCTGGATCCGGATACTTCGGTCGAAAGTAAATTATCGCTGACAGGTTCAGATGAGGGTGCTTCGTCTGCTTTGATATTCGGAGGAAAATCAAGGGTTGATGAAAAAACAACAACAGAGACACAGGTATCAGTAGATGAGGCGACCGATGGAGGAAGGACAGCCACGTATACTTTTGGAACAAAGAAAAAGCTAAGTGACGAATTTGAGCTGGCATCAACAAAGACCTTTGGAGAGACCGCTGAAGAATCTTTCACGCAAAGTGGTTATTCTTTAATAAGGGAAAAAGATGGTAAGGCCCTGACAGGATCATTGAGCAGAAAGTATTCTGAAACAGATGTAGGAGATGTCAGCAGGACAAATATTTTTGGATTAACCGGTGATATTGATGATCGTTGGGCGGTCGAGGGGTCATATCAGAAAGGGGATGTCCTTAATCATGACGGAACTAGTACAAAACGGGATGTTTTTACCCTGGGTGTCGGGTATGCCAAAAAAGATGAAGAAACTGGCGATACTTTAACCAGTTCAACAAAGCTCGAGCTAAGGCGTGATCAGGGCGAAAATGGAGGTGAGGATAAGAGACAGTATTTGGCATACAATGCAACAGAAGGTTATGTAACGCCAGCCTTAAAGCTTATGACAAAGATAGAGGTTTCAGCAACTGAGAATCTTTCTACTGACACTAAAGAAGCTCAACATAGAGAAGTTATGATAGGTTTTGGGTATAGGCCGGTACTTAATGATAGGTTGAACCTGTTGGGCCGTTATACATATCTGGAATCTCAAGGTCCGGCAGAGCAAGAAGACACTGCTCTGGTTGAGCAAGAGAGAGCGCATGTACTTTCCGGTGAGGCGGTTTATGATATAAGTGAACATTGGCAATTTGCGGAAAAACTTGCGATCAGGGTCGCAGAAGAAAAAGTTGCAGGCTTTGATTTTACAAAAACACGCACATGGCTGATGATACACAGGTTGAATTACAAGATAGATAGGGATTGGTCAATAGGCGGAGAGTTTAGGACGCTTAGCGTTGTTGAAGCCAAGGACATCAAGAGAGGCGTTTTGATCGAGGCTTCACGTAATTTGGGAGACTTCTCACAGCTGGGGCTTGGTTATAACTTTACGACATTTAGCGATGATCTGACAGACCTGGATTATTCATCCCAGGGGCCATTTGTGAGAATGACAGGAAAGCTTTATGACAGGACGCCAGAAGAGAGAGAGCGGGCGCGCCAAAGATGGCTTGATGAGAAAATCAGGGGATGGGCATGGGTAATGGTTAACGAAGAGCTGTCGAAAGAAAACAGCCCTGTTCTGCAAGAGCTTAATGAGCATTTCATAATGGCACAAGAGGTTTATGACAGGGGTGAGGTGGAAGAGGCAAGAAAGATATATAAAGATATTGTTATTGCTGGTCAAATGATGTTTGAAGAGGCAAGCGAATATATAAGAGGCGCAATTAGCAAAGAAGAAAAATTAAAAGAAATGAAGGTCCTTGCCGACCAATATTTTAAGAACGGGCAGTATGAAAAAGCTAAGAAAATATTAGAGAAAATCCTGGAAGAGACCAATAAACCTATGTTAGAATAAATCCAATATTAAAACTAACTACTATATTTATTATTATCCATAAAACGATATATTTTAGCGCAGTATTTTCGACGAGGAAGCTTTGGGTTAGGGATTTTTGTCACTCAGTAAGGTGTGTCGCTCCAACAAGTCTTCGGTTTTCTGGAAAAAGATTTTAAGGTGGCGAAACCTTTTCGATCATCTACTTAATGGTTGTACGAACTTTATGAACTTTTCATTAAAAAAATATAATAATTTAATATCCCTGTTATTGATCATTCCTTTTGCTATTGCATTATTCTCAGCTGTTTTAGTGCGAGCAGAATCTGAAGAAGTAACACCTGCCATTGAGGAACAGAAAGTAAAAGAAGGATATATTATAAATATCAGGGACCTCATCAAAAAATCAAAACAAAAAATTGAAGAAGCAAATGAGAAGATAAAGGACCAGGCTGTACGAAGAAGAAATCTTCAGCGTGAAGAAAAAGCAAGGGATTACTATGATAAGGCGATGCGTTATTATGAGCAGGGAAATCTGAAGAAAGCGCAGGATTATTGGGAAAAGGCGATTGAGATAACAGAGCACCCAGAAATGAGAGGGTATTTAAAAGAGAGTGTGAAAAAGACGAAGCTGCAGAAAGAGTTTTTGAACAAAGAAGAGGAGCGAAGGCTTAAGAGGCTTGAGGTCGAGCGAGGGTATACGGTTAAAGAGGTTGAGGAAGCGTATGATACGGCAGTTTCTTTGTTCAAGCAGAATAAATTTTTAGTTGCTAAAGAAGAATTTGAAAATGTTGAAGAAATGTTTCCTGATCATAGGGCAACAAGAAGTTATTTGATGATAATCGATCAAAAGATACAGGAAGAGCAGCAGGTATTGATCGATGAAAAATTAAAGAAAGAGGCTTATGTCCGCAGGCAGGAGAAAGAGGCTTGGAGAAAGGATCTTGAAACAAGAGAAGAAAATCGCAGGGCAAAAATGGAAAAACAGGCAGAAGCTATTTATGCAGATGCCTTAAAGTATTATAGGGCAAGGGAATTTCTAAAGGCAAAAGAAAGATTTAAAGAAGTTGAATTTATATTGCCTGACTATAAGTCTACAGTCCGTTATTTAACTAGCATAGATCAAGAAATCGAAAAAGATACGATATTGGATCTTGAAAAAAGAAAAGAAAAAGTTGATAAAGAAAATGATGATGAAAAAGCAATAAGAAGGATGCAGGAAGAAAAACGGATATTGGCTATTGAACTAGAAGAAAGAGATGTTGTTGACAGGCTAAAAGAAGAAGCAGGGTTTGTTTATGATGCTGCGATAGTTTTGTATGAAAAGGGAGAGCTATACAGGTCAAGAGAAAAATTTTCAGAAGTCAGGGAAATGTATCCTGATTATAAATATACACAAAAGTATATAGAACGTATTGATGAGCAATTAGAAAAAGATGCAGATAAAAGACTTGAGCGAGAGAAGAGAGAGTTTGATTATGAGATGTCCGAAAAAGAAAAAGAAAGAGAGCGCTTAGAAAACATAGCATTATTAGAGAGGGAGAAGCTTGAAAGACAGAGAATAGAAAAATTAGAGAATGAAGCAGAGAGCCTTTATAAAAAGGCAGTTACTTTATATGATAGTGGTTTGTATGAGGATGCTTATACAGAATTTGAAGATCTTCAGATGCGTTATCCCAAGTACAAGTCTGCAGAAAGTTATTTGAACAGGATAGATCAAAAGATCAAAGAAAAAGAACAGGAAGAGGTTCAGGCAAGGTTTTTGATAGAACAAAGAAGGAAGCGGGAAGAAAAATTAGCTGAAGAAAGAGAAGAAGCGAGAAGATTAAAGCTTTTGGAAGAAGAAGAGAAGGAATGGGTCAAAAGGCTTGAAGATGAGGCAAGCGTGTTGTATGAAGCTGCAATCTCCCATTATAGAAAGAAATTATATGATAAAGCTAAGGATAAATTTGAAGAAGTTCAGCTGCTTTATCCTGAATATAAATCAACTGCGAAATATTTAGAGAATATTGATTATGTTATTGAGCAGGAAAAGAATATAAGGCTGGAAAGAGAGCAAAGAGAGTTTGAAGAGCAGTTAAAAGAAGAAAGATTGCAGAAAGAGCGTGAAGAAAAAGAAAGGCGACAAAGAGAAGAAAAAGCTGAAAATGAAAGGATAAAAGAATTAAACGCCTCCGCGGAGAATGCCTATAGGATTGCTGTTTTGCTTTACAGCAAACAGCTATATGTTCAGGCAGAAGAAAAATTTCAGGAAGTTCAGGATATAATTGCAGGGTATAAAAAAACAGAAGAGTTTCTTAATAAAATAAGTAAAGAAGTTCTAGCTACAGAAAAGAAGAAAAAGGAAGAAGAACATGTAGAATTGGCAATAAAATTGAGAGATGAGCAATTAGCGAAGAAAAGATTAGAGGAAAATCTAAGAAAACAGCTTCTTACAGAAGAACAACAAAAAGAGAAGCTGAAAGAAAAAGCGGTAGAGCGTGTTTATAAGTCTGCATTGAAATATTATAATAAAAAGCTTTATAAGATAGCTAAAGAAAAGTTTGTAAAAGTTAGTGAGGACTATCCTCATTATAAGTTAGTTGATAGATATTTGAGCGAAGTTGATAATAAGATAGAGAGCAGTAGATTATATGACTTGCAGGAAAAGCGTAAGCTTCAGGAACAAAAGCTAAAGGAAGATGAGCTTGAGAGAAAGAAAAAAGAATTTAAGCAAGCCACGATTGAAGTCATAAGCGATAAACAAGCAAAAGATGCATTGAGGAAAGAAGCGGATATCCTCTATAAATCAGCATTGACCCTTTGCAAGAAAAAACTTTATTCCGAATGCAGAAAAAAGTTTCTGGAAGTTGAAGATATATATCCTGATTACAAATCTACTGCGAAATATCTTGCAAGGTTGCGCTGGTTAGATAAGGGAGGTTCTGACTCTTTAGAGATTGTTAAAGAAGATATTGTCGAGGAAAAACAGGTTGCAGAGGTTGAAGATATCCCTGAAGAAACTGAAGAGCGATATATCGAAGAAAGAATTGAAGAGAAGGAGAATCTTGCGAAAGTCGATGAGTATTCTGAAATAAAAAATCTAACAGCTGAAGAAGACTATATTCGAAGGGAAGAAGAAAAGAGAAATAGCAGGTTCCTGCTGGAAGCTGAAGCAAAATATAAAGAGGCAATGAAACTTTATAGGTCCGATCATTATATTGATGCAAAGATCAAATTTATACAGGTTGAAGCAATAGTTCCTGGATATAAGGATACTACGGATTATTTGTATAATATAGATGCTGATATTGAGCGTAATCAAGAGAAGTTAAGAAGTAAGGAACTGCCTAATAAGGTAAAGCCATTGGCAGTATCAAAAGAAAGCAATGAGCCAGCTGTAAAAATAAACGAAGATGAACCTGCTTCTGAACTTATATTTAATAAAGAAGCAGAAGAATTGTATCAAAGGGCAATAAAGCTTTATAAAGATAAACAATATGAATTAGCAAGAGTTAAATTTATGGAAGTAGGGCTGTTGAATCCTGGATATAAGAAAAACAAGATATATATTGATAAAATCCAAAGCATTATTGAAAAGCAAAATATTCAGGAAGAAAAAGAGAGACAGGCTAAGAATGTAAGAGAATCAATAAAACAAAAAGAAGATGAAGAGATAGAAGTAAAGCAAGATGAAGAAGATCCTAGAATAAGTGTTGAGAAAGAAGCAAATGAAATATACCGAAGAGCTGTAAAACAGTATAAAGAGAAGCAATATGAATTGGCTAGGGTTCAATTTATTACAGTAGGTAAGCTTATCCCGGGATATAAAAACACCGATAATTATATCCTTAAGATAGACAAAATCATAAAAAAACAAGTTTCTCAGCTTGCAGTAAGTGATAAAGAAGTTAAGCATCCTATAGCAGCAGGTGAGTATGATTGGAAAAAAGCCGGAGAGATCAATGCTGCAAAGATAAAGGCTGAGGTAAAAAGAAAAGCTTTTGTTGATGAAAGAAATAATAAAGAGTTTAGATCGCAGCAAAGAGAAGCAAAGAGAGTTGAGGCGGAGCAAGAAAGGCAAAGAAAAAAATTAGAAAAAAAGGAAGAAAGAAGGGTTTTTCTTGAGCAAAAGGAAAAAGACAAGCTGCAGAAAAAGAAGATGATAACCGATAGATATAAGACAGAAGCTGAAGTCAAAGAAGCTGAAGCGCTACAGAAACAGCTCCTGAAAGATATTGAAGACCAAAAAAGAAAAGAAGAGCAGGAAGTTCTTGAAGCAAAACGTAATGAAGAAAAGCGTTTGGAACAAGAGGCACTTGAAAAACAAAAAGCAGAACAAATAGCTCTTGAAGAACAAAAAGAAGTTGAGAAGCAGGCACTAGAACAAGTAGTACTTGAGAAACAGTTAGCAGCCGAAGAGGAATTAGCTGAAAAGATAAGCGAGGAGCAAAAAACAAAAGAATTTAAAATTATCGAAAAAGATGTTCTTATAAAAGAGAAACAATCCAAAGTTGAGATGAAGTTGATGAAAAAAGCTTTGGCCAGGTCTGAAAAGAATAAGAAAAAAATCTTAAAGAACCAAGCAAGGGAAGTCGCAAGATTAGTAAATATAAAAAATCAACAAGATGCAAAAAGAATGAGCGGTTCAAGCAGTCTCTTTGTTGATAATGATCTTAGCCGTGTGAAAAGAATTGAAAGGAACAAGCAAAGGATTATTAAACAACAACAAAAGATGATTGAATATCTTAAGGCTAAAGACCGACGAGAAGATAGTTCAAGATGGGGTAGCAGCATTAACGATATTTATATTGATGGATTAAGAAGTTTTGAAAATGAAAATTATGAAGCTGCAAAAGTATTGTTCTCCTTAGTGGAGGAACTTGATTCAGAGCACGATAAAGCAAAAAAATACAATAAAATTGCGGAAATAAGGGCTGAAAAGCTAAAAAAACAAAAATCTGAGCAAGTAAAAAATGAAAATAAGGTTTTGGCTGAAAATAAGGTAAAGATTGATAGGAAGGAAAAAGAAAAATTAGATAGTATTTTAAAAGATGAAATGAAGGAAATGGAAGCAAGTGAATTAAAAATTAAGTTAGAGCAAGCAGATCTAGAAAAAGAAGAAAAGGCGCGGATAGAAGGATTAAAAGCTGTATTAGACCTGGAATATAAGGAAGCTGTTGAGTTAGCTAAAAATGAAGATTTAGAAAATTTTGGAGAAAAATTTCAAAAAGTTGAGCAAATGCTTAATGATAATAAATTTGACGAAAAATATGCTGCCAGAATAAGAAAAAATATGGCAAAAGCGCGGGACAATATGAAGAAGGCACTGGACAAGAAGAAAAGGGAAAATGAGCTGATAATGAAACGTAATGAGGAGAAATTGCGTAAGGAAAAGGAGATATTGGATATTCAGAATGAGAGAGAAGCTGAGAGGTTGCGCAAGGAAAAAGAAAGAATAGAACTTGTTAAGAAAAAAGAAATTGAGACATTAAAGAATAAATTGGTAATTGAGGAAAAGAAAATTGAAGCTGAGAAGTTAAAGGAGCAAATACAGATTGAAAAATTAAAGCAAAGGGAAGAAATGCTTGCTTCTGAAGAAAAACTAAGGGAAGAAAAAATAAAAAATAAGGAGTTAGAGAGAAAAAGACGTGAAGAAATCAGGATGCAGAAATTAGAGGAAATAGAGAAAGAAAAAGAAAGCAAGAGGTTGGAAAGAATATCTGAAAAAAAAGCTAAAGCTGCGGCAGCTAAAGTTGATAAAAGAAAAGAAGATATTGTTGTTGATGATACAAAAACAAAAGTTGTTGATCAGTCGGAAAAAGACAAGAAGAATCAGTTGGCTATGATGGTGAAGAAAAGACAGCAGGAATTGCAAGAAGAGCGTGAAAAGGTAAGAGCTGAGTTTGAGGAAAATCTAGAGATTCTTTATCAAAAGGCAACTAAATTGTTTAAAGAAAGAAACTATACAGGCTCTAAGGATTTATTCGAGGAGATAGAATCCTTAAAGCCGGACTATAAGGATTCAAATGATTATTTGAAGAGAATTATTAAAATAAGTATTGAAACTCTGGAGAACCAAAAATCGCAGCAAGAAAACTTAAAGCAGGAAAGCCGTTTTATGGAAGAGAAAGCTGCTTATATTGACAAAGATAAGGTTGTTGCAGCAGAGCTAAAGAAGACCAGAGAAGAGCTTATAAGAAATGCTCTGGATTCAGTAGAAGTTAAAAAGTAGTTCAGGTGAATAAAAAAAATTCAGCATAAAATTTAAGGGAGTATGTACCTATAAAACAATAAAAATTCTGATAATTGTTTGATAGGGCAGCTTCCTTTTTTACTTTAGGATACTAAAATGATAAAAAATATTTTAAAAACGATAGTTTTCATCCTTGTTATTATAATTATAATTTTAATTTATTTATTTAAGACCTTTGATATTAACAAATATAAGCCAACAATAGAATATGAAATGTCTAAAGCTTCGAATCAATCGGTTAAGATAGGTGATATGTTTTTAGATTTTTCATTCTCTGATGGAGTTTTGTTAAAATTGCAAAATATGAAAATGTCCGGAAGTATAGCTGATCAAATGCGCAATGAGTTAATGATTAAAGAAATTGTGCTAACAATAAGTGTTAAAGAGTATTTGGCAAACAAAAGAATTGTAATTAATGAGATCAGTTTAAATGATCCAACAGTTGAGATAATTAAAACTGCTATTAAAGAAGCTGCAGTTAAGCAAGAGGTACAGAATAGTAATAACAAACCTACAGAGTCTGTTAAAAGCGACAAAGAAGTTAAAAATAAAAGTTCTAATGAGGATTATTCTTCAGCAGTTATGGTTGAAGCTATGAATATTAAAAACGGGAACATCTATTATCGGGATGAAAGCGTCAAACCATACTTTGAGCTAAATATAGAAAATATTGGTTTCAAAATCAGAGATTTTGCTTTTAATAAAGAATTTGATTATGAATTAGCATTATCTTTAATTAGCGATGAGGATAATATCAGTCTTAAGGGAAAAGCGTCTGTGGATAATTTAAGCAGTAAGGTTAGCATAAGCAACACTAATCTTAAAACAAATATAACGACCATTTCTGTAAAAGAATTGAAAAAAGTTCTGCCCGTAATTGAGGACATTGGGCTCGATAGAATCCTGCAAGGGCTCTTTACTATGAATTTGAAAACTGCGGAGATAGGAGCCAATGGCTTGGAAAAGCTTGATTTATCAGGTGAAATCATCGATGGAAAAATTAGTTTAAGTAATATTGAATATCCGATTGATAATATTGATATGCGCTTTAGTTTGACTGAGAAGGATTTAAAAATTGATCAAGTTTTTATGTATTTTGCTTCTGGGTCTATAAATATAAAGGCGGATATTGCTGATTATTTAAATAAACAAGAGTATTCAGCAGATCTTGGTGTTGAGGATGTTAATGTAAGTGAAGTTATAGGAAAATACATTGCAGATATTAAAACGGAAGGGAGAATGTTCGGAAACTTTAAGGGCAGTGGCCAGGGTTTTGATATTGAAGCTATAAAAAGCAATTTTCAGGGACAAGGTCATTTCAACATAGATAAGGGAAAGATACTTGATGTTAATTTGCTTAAAATCATTTTGGAAAAAATATCAATTATCCCTAATTTGGCTGAGAAAATTGAAGAAAGTCTCTCTGAAGCAGATAAGGAAAAACTTAAAGCTAAAGATACTGAGTTTGATGAATTTATGTTTGATGCGCAGGTTCAGGAGGGTGTTGCAACAGCTAGGAACGCTCATGTTGGCACAAGTGATATTGTTATTTTAGCTGGGGCTAAATGTGATTTTGATGGTAATCTAAGTGTTAGAAGCGACCTGTATATTAAAGAGGATTTATCCAGGATTATGATGCAAACTGTTAGTGAGCTGTCACTTTTGCGCGACAACGACAGAATTCGTATCCCGATGAAAACATATGAGGGAAAAATTGATAGATTTATTATCTATCCGGATATTGAAGAGATTGGAAAGGTCCTGTTTAAGGAAAAAGGAAAGACTGAATTAAGAAAAGTGATTTTTGGCGCGTTAGGTATTGAAGAGGAAAATACTGATCAGAAGGACCAGTCAGGACAAAATGCGGATAGTAACAACCTTGAGATTCAATCAGATCCTCAGCAGCAAGAGAATAAGCAAGAAAAGTCACCTGAATCTATCATTATTGATAATGTATTAGATATGATTTTCAAGTAGTATATATCTTATAAACTATATAAGAAAATTTGCTGAAATAAGCTTGTTTTCAGCAAAAATAAATTATATACTGAATAAAAAGTAATAGAGCTCAGTAACTTAGGTCTTTATTGAAATAATTCTCCTGCAAAAATGTCTATGTTCGTTTTTTAAGAAATTTTTATAAAATCAATATGGTTTTATCGGGAGGTGGATTATTCTATCAGTTAATTCAAGCATGTTGTTTAATGATTCCAGATTTGACTATAGAGTCAATGAGAGGAAAAAGGTTTCATGGTTAATTGATGGAAATGGCATGAGTGGTAAAGGTTTTGTTCGGAATATTAGCTCAACAGGCATGTTGCTTGAAATAGATTCAGAAAAGGCGCCAGCAGACAAATGCTTTTTTACAGTAGACAACCCTAAAGAAGAGAATTCTTTTATACCTAAAATTGGTAAATTAATATGGTCAAAGAAAAAAGGATATTCGCGACGAAAATATTTGTGTGGCATTGAATTTTTTGAACCTACCCAAACTGTCCTGTTAAATCTTAAGAATATGATAAAAGAAAAAATTATTAAAATTGAGAAGGCTAATACTGTAATTAATTTTGTAGGGTTAATTCTGGCCTTAGTTATAATTGGCTTAACCGTGTATACTATTTCTGTTGGAGTAGAGACATACAATAATATGAGCATGGCTAATATAAAAATGTTTGCAGTATCAAGCAAGCAGGCAACTCTTACCCAGAATTATGCAAGGCTTTATCATGAAAGTGAATTAAGATTATTGGAAGCAAACCAGGAGCTGAATGCTTCAAGCATTATGTTAAAGGATATTTCAAGAGAGTTACAGATGACGAAAGCCATTCTTGTTAAGACAGAGTCGATGCTGGTTGATGCCAAAAATGAAATGGCTATCAAAATGCAATCTGAAATCAGTAATTTAACTGCTTTAAAAGAAACAGAATTAGCGGCAGTCAGAGCTGAGCTTGAAGCGCAAATTAAAGCTTTAGAAAATAAGAGTACTGGCCTAAGAACGGAAATTGCTTCATTAGATTCTAAGCTTAAGTATTATGAGGGGAATATAAACAATATTGGAGAAGGCAAAGTATTATTGCAGTTGTATCATGATAAGATGAACCTTGTGAAATCGAAAATAAAAGATTTTAGGATTGAAGCAAAAAAAGTCAGGACTCAGGCATTAAGGGAAATGGATAGGGTAAGAGTTTTGTTGGGAAATAATGGCTATTTTGTTAAGAACGGCGAGGCTGTTAAAGTTGATATTGAAAGCTATAATTCGGCTGTTATGAATGCTGGTTCGCAGGTTGAGATCAAAGTTGAGAATTTTAAGTAAGCAGATAATAGTCGTATGGGGTCAGGTTTCGATTTAATACATCTTGATAACAGGTGTTAGATGGATTAAAGACGAGACTTGGCCTTTTTTATTTTAGGTTCCTTTTATTATGAAAAGAATAGAGAAACAAAGATGCTCCCTGCAAACAAAACTAGGGGTGCTTGCTTTTTTTTTAACAAGGTCTAGTGAGCGGCGTTCAATTGCAATTTCTGTTGATGCAAAAGGAGTTGTTAGCGTTTATTGCCCCTTTTTTGTAAAACAACCTGTTGTTTTAGACTTTGTTAAGCAAAAATTAGACTGGATCTTAAAAAGGACAAAAGAGGCTAGGATTAACAAGGACTATCTGGATTCAAAAAAATTTGCAGAGGGGCAAGAATTTTTATTTTTAGGAAAAAAGTATAAAATTAGAATTGATAGAAAAGACATCAAAAGGGTAAAATTAGATTTTAATGGTTTGATGTGGCATGTTACAGTGCCTGCTAGCGTTGAAAAGAGCTGTGAGGAAGAAGTACTTAAAAAAGCTTTTGTGGCATGGTATAAAGCTCAAGCTAAAGAAATATTAGGCGGTAGGATATTCAATTATTCCAGGATATTAGGAGTTTATCCTGAAAAAATAAAAATTAGAACTTTAAAAAGAATTTGGGGTAATTGCGCTTATAATGCAAAAACTATTACATTAAATTGGCAGATAATTTTATCGCCTATTGCGGTTGTTGATTATGTTGTTGTTCATGAGTTATGTCATTTGATAGTTCCCAGCCACTCAAAACGTTTTTGGCAAAAAGTTGAAAAAATACTTCCGAGATATAAAAGAGAAATAAAGTGGCTAAAGGACAATCATTTGGATATGGTGTTACCATAGTTAATTATTCTTAAGAGAATACATAACTAAGTGAGTAGAATAAAAAAAGGCACGAGGTTAAGCTGAGTTTTTTTATGATAATAGATATTAAGGTTATACCACAGGCTAAAAAAAATCTAATAAAGCAGGAAAATGATGTTTTTAAAGTGTATCTGACCGCTCCTGCAGTTGATGGTAAGGCCAACAAGGCTCTTATAGAGGTTCTGTCAGAACACTTTGGGGTTAAAAAAAGTGCTATTTTAATAAAAAAAGGCTTAAAAACCCGCAGTAAGACCCTCTTTATCAGTGGCTTATAACTATATATATAAAAGTAGTAGAAATATTATGTTAATTTTAGTACAATAGCTTTTTAATTTTATTTTTTACTAACATTGATAATAAATTGAATAGATGGAGATCTGATATGCTAGAAAAACAAATTAGTTTAGATTATGTTCAGGCGATGAAAGCTAAGGATTCTTTGAAGTCTACAACATTAAATTTCTTAAGAGCTCAGATAAAGAATATTTGTATCGAAAAGAAGTTGAAAGAGCTTGAAGATGTTGATGTTATAGCTGTGATAAAAAAGCAGATAAAACAGAGACTTGATTCTATCGAGCAGTTTCGTAATGGCGGCAGATTAGATTTAGCTGATAAGGAAGAAGCGGAAGTTGCTATTTTAAAGTTTTATTTGCCGGAAGAATTGTCGGAAGATGAAATAAGAAAAATGATTGATAAGGCAATTGTTGAAACAGAAGCAACCTCAATGAAGGATATGGGTAAAGTTATGAAGGTCGTTGCTGAAAAAGCTCAAGGAAGGGCAGACAATAAAGTAGTTAGCTCTTTAGTTAATCAACTGTTACGAGCAAAAGTTTAGTTTTTAAGGTTTAATAATTATGTTCAAAAAAATAAAGAAATTACTTTTAATTGTATTTATCGTTTTTTTGCTTGTGTTCAGCAGTCTTTTGTTATGGGTATCAACAAACTACTCTGTCCCTATAATCATGTATCATAATGTGGGTGTTGGTGATAAATATGAGAATATTTGGGTGACTGTTGATAATTTTGAGAAGCAGTTGAATTTTTTGAAAGGACATAAGTATAATGTTATAAGCTTGGATAAACTTATAGATATGATGAATAAAGATAAATCAATTCCTAGAAATACTGTTGTTCTGACATTTGATGATGGTGAAGTTAATAATTTTGAGAATGCTTTTCCGATTTTAAAAAGACATGGTTTAACGGCTACTTTTTTTGTGCCGCCAGCAAAAATTGGTAAAACAGGACGTTTAAGCGTGGATCAATTAAGGACGATGCATGAAGGTGGAATGGAGATCGGTAGTCATGGAAATAATGAGGCTTATTTGCCTGATTTGTCAGAATCAGAACAAAGAAATGAGATATTCAAAAGTAAAGAGATCCTGGAGAAAATGTTAGGGGCAAAAGTTAATCATATTTCCTATCCTGTTGGTGGTTTTAGTGAAGAGATCAAAACAATAGTTAAAGAAGCTGGTTATACAAGCGCATCAACAACTAATAGAGGAACTGATTATAGCAATAAAGATGTTTATGAGCTGAAACGCATTCGTTTGAGCAACAAGGATAATAGTGATTTTCTTTTACGGGTTAAATTTTCAGGTTATTACAATGTTTTTCGCAAAGGTAAGAATTCTAAATAAAACAAAAATATAAAGCTGTTAAATTGATAGTTTTCGGTAAGTAGAAAGGTTTTTCAATGAATAGACAGACCAAAGAATCAGCGGAGCCAAAATTTTATCTTAACGGTGAAGGGCATTTCATTATTGAGAACTATAATCAAAGCAACCCATTTAGCAATTTTTTCCCAGGTATAGCCGGTATTTGGGGAGTTCCTATGTGGGTTTTTTATGTTAATAGAGGCCAATGTATTGCCAGTTTTGGTATTGAGTCTAAAGATAAAGCGCTTATGGAATTTCAGCCTGCGAATAAAGCGTACAGGCAAACCGCGCTAAATGGTTTTAGAACATTCATTAAAGTTAAGACTAATAAGAAAGAGTTTTATTGGGAGCCATTTCAAAACGATATTTTAGGCTCAGAATACAAGAAAAGCCAAAAGATGTCTATAACTGCTCATGATCTTACGATTGAGGAAGTAAACAAGGACTTAGGATTAGTAGCGAGTGTTAATTACTATACTATGCCTAATGAGATTTATTCAGCATTGTTCAGAAAAGTCACTATAAAGAATATTTCAAAGAATAATGTAAGTATTGAGGTTATCGATGGTCTCCCGATGATAGTTTCTTATGGAATGAAAGATTGGTTAAATAAGAATTTAGCAAGGACTATTGAAGCATGGGTTAAAGTAAGAAACCTTAATAAGAAAGCACCATTTTATCAATTGAATGTTGAGGTTTCAGATAAGCCGGAAGTTATTTATACTAAAGAAGGGAACTTTTTCTTTAGTTTTGATCCAAAAGCAAAGGGGGATAAGCTGTTCGATGTTATTGCAGAGTCGGCTAAGGTTTTTGGTAAGAATACAAGCTTGACAGCACCTACTGAATTTTTAAAAGCTGGTTTTAAATTCCCGAAAGTTCAGCAAACAAGCAATAGAACACCAGCGGCAATGAGCTATTTTAAGGCTAGTTTAAAAAATGGCTGTGAGGCCAATATCGTTTCTGTTTTTGGGAATACTCATAAAGTTGACCAGGTCGATGGCATTGTTGACCAAGTTACCTCTAAGGGATTTGCGGAAGAAAAAGCGCTTCAGAACAAAGAAGTAGTTGATGGGGTAAAGAATTATGCATTAACCAGCAGCTCTTCGGATGAGTTTGATCTTTATTCACAGCATACCTTTCTTGACAATATTTTAAGAGGTGGCTTGCCAGTATCATTAAAGACCAGTGATGGTAATGTCGCTTTTAATGTCTATAGCCGTAAGCATGGTGACCTAGAGAGAGATTATAATTTCTTTTATCTGGAGCCAACATTTTATTCTCAGGGCAATGGTAATTACCGTGATGTTAACCAGAATAGACGTAATGATATTTGGTTTAACAGTGATGTCGGCGATAACAATATAATCGTATTTTATAATTTGACCCAAGCGGATGGATATAATCCTCTTGTTGTAAAAGGTGCTACTTTTGCAATTGAGGATGCAAAAAAGGTTGAGAAGTTAATTAGTTCATTGATTAAAAATGGAAAAGACAGAGATAAACTAAGAGAATATTTACAAAAAGCATTTATGCCCGGGTCGCTACTGGAATTTGTTATACAAAATGAAATTGATATAAAGTGTGGAGCAAAAGAGTTCTTAAGTAAAGTCCTGGAGATATGTTGTAAATCTGAATCTGCAGAACACGGAGAGGGCTTTTGGAGCGATCATTGGACGTATAATCTGGACCTTCTTGAAAGCTACTTGGGCTTTTATCCGGAGAATTTAAAAGATATTCTGTTGGATAAAAAGGTGTTCAGCTATTATCACGACTCCCACTATGTTCTACCAAGAAGTCAAAGGTATGTTCTTACTGAAAAAGGAGTAAGGCAGTATGAGTCCGTTTTTAATGGTGCTAGAGAAATCCATGCGAAAGATGGTGGCAATAAATTAAGGGTCAAAAGCGGTAATGGCGAGATTTATCTGACTAACCTGATCGAGAAGATTGTTTGTCTAATTGCTAATAAAGTTGCGACTCTTGATCCTAGCGGCGTGGGTATTGAGATGGAAGCAGATAAGCCAAGCTGGTATGATGCGCTTAATGGATTGCCTGGATTATTAGGTTCTTCGATTTCAGAGACATTTGAGCTGAAAAGAATTGCAAGGTTCTTATTGGATGCCCTGGACAGATTGGATTTGGCAGATATTGATAAAATAGGTCTATTCGAAGAACTGCATGCATTTGTTCTGGAATTAACAAGTATTCTTTCAGAAGAAAAGAATTCCCTATCTTATTGGGATAAGTCAAATGAGTCAAAGGAAAAATACAGGGCTTTGATTAGAAAAGGCATAGATGGTAAAGTTTGTGAAATATCCGTAGCTGAAATCAGAAACTTTTTGAAATTAGTTGTTTCCAGGACGGATAAAGGTATTGGTTCAGCAAAGGATAGTAAGGGATCTTTAGCGACATATTTCTATCATGAAGTAAAGGGTTACGAGGTTTTAGGAATTAAGCATAATAAAATGTCATTTGTTAAGCCAAAAAGCTTTAAAAAACATGCCTTGCCTTTGTTTTTAGAAGGGTATGTTCATGCTCTGAAGGTCGAGAATGATAAAGCGAAAGCTTCTAATATCTATCAAGAGGTCAGGAATAATGCCCTTTATGATAAAAAGCTTGGTATGTATAAAGTTAATGCAGATATTTCCTCAGAGACAGAAGAGATCGGAAGAGCTAGTATTTTTCCGGCGAGCTGGCTTGAAAATGAATCAGTTTGGCTTCATATGGAATATAAACTAATGCTGGAAATACTTCGCTGCGGTTTATATGATGAATTTTATGAGAATTTTAAAAAAGTCTTTGTGCCGTTCTTGGACCCTGAAAAATATGGCCGAAGCATTTTAGAAAATTCATCTTTCATTGTCAGCAGCGCACATGAAGATAAATCATTGCACGGACAAGGATTTGTTGCGCGCCTTTCAGGCAGTACTGCAGAATTCCTGCATATATGGCTGATCATGAATATTGGCGAGAAAGCTTTTGGCTTGGATGTTAATGGTTGTCTGAATTTAGCGTTTGATCCTGTTTTAAAGGGGTGGTTATTTACTAAAACTGTAAAGAATATATCTTATTTTGACGGGTGTAAATCCGTAGAAGTAAGTTTGCCTAAAAATACATATTCTTTTAATTTCCTGGGTTCTGTTTTGGTTGTTTATCATAATCCCAAAAGGCTTGATACTTTTGGAATGAATGCAGCTAAAATAAATGAAATTCATTTAGAATATGCAGATAAAAGAGACCCTGCAATAATCAAAGCCGCATCAATAGGTATGCCATATGCTAAGGATGTTCGCGACAAGAAAGTTAAGCGAATTGATGTTTTCTTTTAGTAATAAGCCGCTTTAATTTTCTTCACGAATTTGATAAAAAGTTTATTTAAAGGGAGGATCCTGTTATGCAAAACAATGATATCACTTTATTAAATGAAAAAGTCAAGAAGGCAAGTGGTTTTGTTGACGCAATTGTTATGGAAACCCAAAAGGTTATTGTTGGTCAAAAGAATCTGATCGAAAGATTAATAATAGGCTTGCTTGCCAATGGCCATGTCCTTTTAGAAGGGGTTCCGGGTTTAGCGAAGACACTTGCAGTTAAAACACTTTCTGCAACAATTAATACAAAATTCCAAAGACTTCAGTTTACTCCTGATATGTTGCCTGCAGACCTTATGGGCACTCTGATATTCGATCAGAGAACAAGTGAGTTTAAGGTAAGGAAAGGGCCCATCTTTGCAAATCTTATTTTAGCCGATGAGATCAATCGTTCACCTGCAAAAGTGCAGAGTGCATTGCTTGAAGCGATGCAGGAAAGACAAGTTACTATTGGAGGGAGCACTCTAAAGCTAGATGAGCCTTTTTTAGTTTTGGCTACCCAGAATCCTATTGAGCAGGAAGGGACATATCCTTTGCCTGAAGCGCAGGTTGATAGGTTCATGCTTAAGCTGAAAATAGATTATCCGTCAAAAGATGAAGAGCTTAAGATATTGAAAAGAATGGCAAATACCAGTACGAATATTGATGTAAATCAGGTGATCAATCCACAAGATATAATTGAGGCAAGAAAAGTTGTTGATGAGATTTATATAGATGAAAAGATCGAGGAATATATCGTTGATATCGTTGATGCTACAAGAAATCCTCAGGCATACAAGCTAGATATCCTTAAAGGCTTAATACAGTACGGAGCATCACCAAGGGCTACAATAAGTTTGGCGATTGTAGCTAAAGCTTATGCCTTTTTACAGGGAAGAGGTTATGTGACCCCTCAGGATGTTAAGTCGGTCGCTTTTGACGTTCTAAGGCATAGAGTTATTATCAGCTATGAAGCAGAGGCTGAGGAAAAGACGTCCGAAGATATTATTAAAGTTATTTTGGATGAAATTGAAGTGCCATAAATATTGATTCCTGCCTGCCAATATGCCGATAGGCAGGATAGATAAGAAGCATAAGCTGATTATTTTATTGGGATAATATGTTACCAAAAGAACTTTTAAAAAAAATTAAGCAAATTGAGATTACGACATCCCGTTTAGTTTCTGATGTTTTTGCAGGACAATATCATAGTGTTTTTAAGGGTCAGGGAATTGAGTTTGATGAGGTAAGAGAATATCAGATAGGTGATGATATTCGTACCATTGACTGGAACGTTACTGCAAGGACAGGGATTCCGCATATCAAGAAGTTCGTTGAGGAACGAGAGCTTGTTGTTATGATCATGGTCGATGTCTCAAGATCGTCAAAGTTCGCGACTGAAGGAATCCTTAAAAATCAGCTGGCTGCCGAAATATCATCGCTGCTAGCTTTATCAGCTATCAGAAATAATGATAAGGTCGGTTTGATTGTATTTACGGACAAAATAGAAAAGTTTATCCCTCCAAGGAAAGGCACCAAGCATGTTTTGCGGGTTATACGCGAGGTGCTTTATTTCAAGCCTGATAATAATAAAACGAACATTAATAATGCTTTAGACTATTTAAATAAGGTCACAACTAGAAGAACTATATCGTTCTTGATATCTGATTATTTGACAGATGAAGGGCATGATGGCCTGAAGAAATCCTTGTCCGCTGCCAATAAAAGGCACGACCTGATCGCTATTACGTTGAATGATCCCCGAGAGCAAAATTTGCCTGATTGTGGATTAATTACATTGGAAGATGCAGAAACCGGACAGATAGTTGTAATAGATTCAACGGATAAGAAAGTCAGGGAAAAATATCTTAAATTGAATCAAGCGCGTATTATTAAGCGAAAAGAACTGTTTTGTATGAGTGGTGTTGACTTTATTGATATTTCAACAGATATGTCATATTCAGATGAGATTGTAAAGTTTTTCCTGAAACGCAGAAAGAGGATAAGAAGGTAAAATGTTTAATGAGATTAGGGATGTCAAGCCACCAGTTAATTTTCCGCACAGTATAGGGGCAGCCTGGATCCTAGCTGCTGTCATTTTAGGGATATTGATCCTTATCTATATTCATTATTTTAGACGCAGGCAAGGGCAAGTTGTGGCGACTGAACCAGCGGTAATAAAATCCCCTTGGGAGATCGCATACCAGCAGCTTGATATTTTATATAAAGCAGGATATCTGGAAAAGGGACTATATAATATATATTTTAGCGAGCTGTCTGATATTGTCAGACAATATTTTGAAGGCGAATTTAATATAAAAGCACCTGAAATGACCACTGAAGAATTTCTGAATTATCTCAGGAATTCAGATGAGCTTGATGGAGCAAAGAAGAATATGCTTAAGGATTTTTTGTTTTCATGTGATATGGTTAAATTTGCAAAGTATACTCCTGATATAGGCGAAGCGCAAAAGTGTTTTACCTCAGCAAAAGACCTGATAGGAGATCGATGATATTTAAGAATTTCATATTTCTGCTTTCTATTCCCTTTGTTCTGGCCCTGATATATGTTTTTAAGAAGGATCAAAGACCGTCGCGGATTATCTTTCCGTCAAGTAGTATAATTACCCAGCTTGGTGCAACGCAAAGAACAAGATTCAGGGATATTCCTCATTATTTAAGGGCGGCTGCCATTGTTTTGTTTATTGTTGCACTGAGCGGCCCGAGATTGGTTTCAAAAGAAACAATCCATAAACAAAAAGGGATCGATATTGTCTTGGTGGTAGATGCTTCAGGCAGTATGGCTGCAGAGGATTTCAATATCGGGAATAAAAGAGTCAATAGGTTAGATGCTGTAAAGAATGTTGTCGAAAGTTTTGTTAAGGAAAGGACCAGTGACCGGATAGGGTTAGTTGCATTTGCCGGATTAGCTTATACAGTATGTCCTTTAACTACTGATAATTTATGGCTGCAGAAGAACTTAGAAAGAATTGAGTTTGGCTTAATGGAGGATGGTACGGCAATAGGCTCTGCTATTGTTTCAGCACTTTCGAGGCTTAAAGCTAGTGATGCTAAAAGTAAAGTTATGATCTTGCTGACAGACGGAATGAATAATGCAGGAAAAATCGATCCTATTGATGCTGCAAGGGCTGCTGAGGCTTTCGGGATAAAAATATATACAATTGGAGCTGGGACTAAAGGTTATGCGCCTTTTCCCCAATATGTGTTTGGCCGTAAGGTTTATACTCAGATATTGAGTGATCTTGATGAAGAATCACTAAAAAAGATCGCTGATATAACAGGCGGCTTGTATTTCAGGGCGACTGATATAGAATCGCTGCATGATGTTTATGATCAAATAGATAAACTTGAAAAGGTTGAGATTGAGGAGTTTGGATATTTTGAATATGAGGAGTTATTTGTCTGGTTTTTGATCGCTGGAATGGTTTTGCTTGCAGCGGAAGTAATATTGTTAAACACATTGTTTTTTAAATTACCTTAAAAGAATAATATGTTATTTGCTCAAAAAAATATGTTCCATTTGTTTTGGCTTTTGTTAGCTTTTAGCTTTCTTCTTAAGATGTTTGTATCTAATCGAAGAACTAAAATGAAAAAGTTTGCTAATGAGCATTTAATAAATAACATTGTTGAAGGCTTTGATGAACGTCGGCTTGTTTTTAAAAATGTTCTGTTTATATTTATTTATATATTTTCTATAATTACATTGGCGCGGCCACAGTGGGGGTTTGAATGGAGGGAGGTCAAGCGAAAGGGTACGGACATACTTCTTGTTATAGATGTTTCTAAAAGTATGTTAACGCAGGATGTTAAACCGAACAGGTTAGAGCGTACTAAGCTGGCAGTTAAGGATCTGATAAAAAAGCTAAAAGGTGATCGGATTGGAACTATAGCTTTTGCAGGCGATGCATTTCTGGTCTGTCCTTTGACGTCGGACTATGGCGGTTTTATGTTAAGCTTAAATGATCTTGATATTAACAGCGTTCCCAGAGGAGGGACGAATTTATCAGTTGCTATTGATGAAGCGCTTAAGAACCATACTGATGAGAAAGAAAAGGATAAGGCTATTATTGTTATTACTGATGGTGATAATCTTGAAGGTGACCCAATGGAAGCGGCAAAAAGAGCTAACGCAGTAGGTGTAAAAATATATACTGTTGGCATAGGAACTGAAGAAGGTGAATTGATACAGGTTAAAAATGAAAGAGGGGCCCTGGAATTCCTTAAAGATAAAAAGGGTAATTTTGTAAAATCAAGATTGAATGATAAGCTTCTGAGCCAAATATCTTTGGAAACAGGCGGTGTTTACGTTAAGTCAAGTGGTTCAGAGTTTGGAATAGATTTTATATATGATCGGTATCTTGAGAGTAGAGAGAAAAAGGAATTAGAGAATAAACAAGAAAAATTATATTATCAAAGGTTTCAGTATCCCTTGTTAATAGCTTTGATCTTATTGATTTATCAAACTGTTTTATCATATAAAAAGGAATTTGCATGAAGTCTAAGCAGAAAACAATTTGGATAATTTTAGCCATATTTTTAATAAGTTTTTGTATGGTCTCAACAGCTAGAGCGGAATCAAAAAGAAAAAAAATCCGTGAAGGGAGCAAGCATTTTTCTAAAGGAGATTATGACGCGAGCATTGATAAGTTTTCTGAAGCTTTATCTTCTGAACCTGAATCTGATGTGATAAATTATGATATGGGAACTGCATACTATAAAAAAGGTGAATATTTAAAGTCTGTTGAACACCTTCAGAAAGCTCTTTTAACAGAAGATGACGGCTTAAGGCAAAAAGTTTTTTATAATATGGGTAATGCCATGTATAAAGCAGGTATTGAACATCAAGACAGTGATATAAATGGCGCAGTTAAGGCTTTAGAGCAGGCTTTAAGTAGCTATGAAAGTTCCCTAGCTTTAGACCAGGACGATGAAGATGCTAAATATAATCACGATTTTGTTAAAAAGGAATTAGAGCGTTTACGCGAGATGCAGAAGAAGGAAAGTCAAACCTGTGATAATCCGAAAGATTCTAAGGGCGCTGATAATTCTGACGATTCAAAAGAATCCAAAGATAATTCAGAGGATGAGAATAATCAATCTCAGAAAGGTTCGGAAGATAGCCAGAAGGATCAATCAAACCAACAGGATAAAGAAGGTTCAGGCGGGGAGCCAGAAGGCAATAAAGAGAAAGAACAAGATGGCTCGCAGCAAAAAGATTCCTCTAAAGAAGATGTAAAGCAAGGTGATCAGGGCTATAATAGCAGTCAAGATTCTAAGAATGAGGCAGGGTCCGAGCAGCAAGGAACAGGTCAAAAACAGGATCAAGGAGAATTGTCTAGAAAGGAAGCTCAAATGTTGATTGAGAATTATCGTCAAACAGAAGAGCCTCAGGGCCTGCTAAAGGTTTTAAAAGGTCAGGCAACAGAAAGAGATGTTTTAAAAGATTGGTAAAATGGTCAGTAAATCCCATATAAAAAAATCAATATTTTTAACAGCGGTAATTCTAGCAGTTGTTTGGAGCCTTAATGTCTATGCCCAGAGTGTTAGTTTTACTGCTGAAGTAGATGCAAAGAAGATTGAGCTTGGAGGTGCTTTTGAGTTATCCTTATCCGTATCTGGCGTGGAGAATGTACCAGGATTTAATCTTCCTGAAATTGAAGGATTTAGCATAAGGTCATCTGGCAGCAGTACGAATATAACAATGATTAATGGGCAGTATGAAAGATCAAGGACCTTTACTTTTTCATTGTTCCCTATGAAAGTGGGTGTTTATGAAATCCCTTCATTTACAGCAGAAATTGATGGTCAGGCATACGCTACTAAAGCGATCAGTGTTGAAGTGGTTGACAGCCTGGTTTCTGGAAATAATCAGATAACCTCATCAGGCCAAGTGCCTGATTCAGCAAATACAAGCATAAAAGACAAGTTGTTTTTAGTCGTGAAAACTGATAAAAATAAGATTTATTTGGGTGAGCCTCTACATGTTAAGATATATCTTTATGTCAACGGGGTATCTGTTCGTGATCCTCAAATGCCAAGGATCGAGGGAGCCGGGTTCACGGTCGGTGAATTTGATAAACGTACTCAATCTCAGCAAATTATTGAAGGGGTTAGGTATGATGTTGTTGAGCACTCTGTTTTTTTGTACCCAACAAGAACAGGAACATTGGAATTAGGCCCGGTAAAATTAGATTGTAATTTGCTCGTTAAAAGCAATCAACAAACAAAAAGGCGTTCTTTCGGCAGTTTTTTTGATGATGAATTCTTTGATGGGATTTTTGATTCTTATAGAAGGGTTCCAATGACTGTTGAATCAGGCAAAGGTGTAATAAATGTCCTGGAATTGCCGCAGGAAGGAAAGCCGGCTGATTTTTCCGGGGGAGTTGGCTCTTATGATTTCAATGTTCAGGTAAGTCCGACGGATGTTAAAGAGGGGGATCCTATAACATTGAAGATGAATGTTTCTGGCCAGGGGAATATTAATTCTGTTAATTTTCCAAAAATTAAAGAGACCAATGAGCTAAAATTATATGAGCCCCAGATCAGCCAGAATAACGGAGATAAGATTCTTGAACAGGTGCTAATTCCCAGGTCAAAGACATTAAAGGAAATTCCTCCTATAAGTTTTTCTTATTTTGATTCAGGATCAGGTGAGTATAAGACCATTGTAAGAGGTCCTTTTCCGATAAAAGTACAGGAGAGCGAAGGAGATGTTGGATTAAGAATTGTTGGAGGAGATTCAAAAAGGGATTTGAATTTTGAAGAAGAGCTGGGCTCTGACATTGTGTTTATAAAAACCGAGATTGGCGATATTAAGCCTGTTGGAACAAAGGACTATAAAAAACCTTCTTTTTATATTATCATTGCATGTCTCCTGATTTTGTGGATCTTTGGATATGTTTATTTTTTGAAAAATGAGAGGCTGCAGACTGACGTTGTTTATGCAAAAAGAAAGCATGCCCCTAAATATGCAAAAAAACAAATTTTAAAAGCAAAGACTTTGCTGGATTTAGAAGATAAGCAGGGGTTCTATGATTGCTTATACAAGACATTGCAGAAGTATTTTTCAAGTAAGTTTCATATGCCTGTAGGAACAGTTAGCTTTGAATCTGTTATTAACAGATGTAAAATATATAAGCCAGATATTGATATATCAGATAATATAAAAACTAAACTAAAAAGAATCTTTGATGAATGCGATATTGTTAGATATGCTTCAGGTCAGATAAGCCATGATATTATGCATATTAGTTTCGAGGATCTTGAAGAGATAATTGATTACTATGAAAGGAAATTTTAAATGCTTTCACCCCGCGTTTTACAACATAAAAATTTAACGCTTTATTTGAGAGGGCTAATTATCTTGATTTTGCTTCTTCTAACAGTCCCTGTAAGTGCAGATGATGAAGCTTTGGCTCGATTTGTTTCAGCTGAGCGATTTTATAAGGATAAAGAATATAAAAAAGCAATTGAACAATATGAGCTTATTATTAAGAATGGGAAAGAGAGTGGACAGATCTATTATAATTTAGCGAATAGCTATTTTAAGAATGGTAATTATGGCAAAGCGGTGCTTAATTATGAAAGAGCAAAGAGGTTAATGCCAAGAGACAGCGATGTTGATTATAATTATAAATATGTTCTGAAGCTTGTTAAGGATTTTGGGTCAGAGAAAAAAGGCTTTGTTATTAAGATCATTGATAAATTCACTAGCTTTCATTCAGATCAAGAGCTGGTGACTATAGGCGTTACAATTGGGTTCATAGCGATTGGGCTTTATTTATTGTTCTTGTTCCTGAAGATCACTTTGATGATAGGTAAAATTATTTTGGTAGTGCTTAGTATTCTGGCAGTTATTTATATGGGAGGGTTCAAGTATAAAGTGCAGAATCAGGTCGGAACAGCAGTTATTCTAGATGATTCTGATGCCAGATTTGAGCCTAGAGAGGATGCAACGGTTTACTTTAAATTAAATGAAGGAAATCGTGTGAAAATGATGAAATTTGAAGGGGGTTGGGTTAAAATAAGACGTTCAGACGATAAGCAAGGATGGGTTCAACAAATTAATCTGGAAGGAATTTAAATGGAAATTAATAAAAAGAATTTTATTTGTTGGTTTTTAGTGTTTTTTGTTTATTTGTCTTTATCTGGTATCGTATATGCTCAAGAGAGTACTGCACAGTTTTGTGAGGGTGTTTATAGTAAAACCAATGAATGTCCTCAGACAGTTTGCAGATTGGAATGTGTCGGGGGTCTTTCTTTAGATGATTGTGAGAAAGTTTGTTATCCAAAAGAATGTGCCGAAATTGATGCTGAGAATTGTCCGCTGGATAGCTGTCAGATACTCAAAGGCTGTAGCGGCGAGGATGTTTGTTATCATAAATTGATAAATGAGCCATTTGGATGCGGGAACATTTCATACGCTGGTCAAAAAGTTGAATGTTGTTATGGTCTGGTCAAAAGATGCGGAGAGCGTTTTATTGATGGTACTTGTGATATGATCGGAGCTCATACGCTTTACAGCGTGCCTATTTGTATCCCTTGCGGAAACGGTATTTGCAATCAGTTTGAAGACAGCTGTAATTGCCCAGAAGATTGTTCATAATATGCTTATATTGACGGGTTGTTTATTTAGATTTAGAATAAAATAAAAAAGATCGAGGAAATCCTGATGAAAAAATATTTAATTATTTGTCTAATAGCTCTTTTATGTGTGCCGCTTTCATTTGCTGAGGCATCAAAATCATTGCCGGACCTTGTTGATAAGTTCTTTGAGGCAGTGAAATCAAAAGATAGGGCTGTTATTGAAAAAACCTATAAGGCGCTATCTGAAAATGAAGAAATTTTGGAGCTTACGAAAATAGAACATCCTGATTATTATAAATTGTTTGAGGCATGGACTGCAGTATTTAAGGCTGAAGATATTAATGCAAACGCTAGTGTTGCATTTGGTTCAGCTCCCGAATTACCTGAACCTGTTGTTGTGAAGGAGCGCGCAGAAACCGGCGTGTCAAAGGGCCGCACTATTCAAGAAATAGCGGTTTCATATCCAAATCAAAATACTCCAAGTAATCAGGTTGTGATACAAAGAAGACTAAGGAGCATGAGATAATCTTTTTTAAGATTTGCCTTCTGCAGGAAAAATCATGTTGATCACTTCTTTAGCGGCATTTCTACTAGCCCCAGTTGTTCCCAAGGCAGTTGCTACTTTTTTTAATTCATTTTTAATGTTTGCTAATCGGATCTCATTTGTAAACAGTTCACTTATTTCAGAGGCAATCCTATTAGGATTCGCTGAAAGCTGAATGCATTCGGGAACGATTCTTTTTTGAGCCACAACATTAACCAAACCGATGTTAGGTATTTTTAAAAACAATTTTGCTAAAATCCAAGTAAGCCAGGATGTCTTGTAAACCACGACCATTGGTCTGCAAAGAATAGCTGTTTCAAGCGTGGCTGTGCCGGATGCCACCATGCATGATTCGCATGAATTAATGGCATCATAAGTGTTTGATCCAATGATCTTTATATGGGGCTGATTGTCAGGTAAGAATTCTTTTATCAAGGACTCGCTTATTGTAGGTGCTTTTATAACGATAAATTGCATCATTGGATAATCGTCTTTAAGTATTTTTGCGGCTCCAAGCATTAAGGGTAAATGTCGCTGAACTTCTTTTTCCCTTGAACCGGGGAGAATTCCTATTGTCATTTTGTAGGAAGAAAGTCCGAGGCTTTCGAGAAAATCCTCTTTTGAAATAGTTGATTTGACTTCATCAACAAGCGGATGGCCAACAAATTTAGCTGTTACTCCTGAGTTTAGATATATCTTTTCCTCAAAATCGAAAAGAACAAGCATTTTGTCTATGTTCTTCTTGATTGCCTTGATCCTGTTCTTTTTCCACGCCCATATCTGAGGGCTTATATAGTAAATAACTTTTGTGTCGATTTTTAGCTTCTTAATTTCTTCAGCTAATCTTAAGTTGAAGCCAGGATAGTCAATTAGGATTACAGCAGCGGGTTTTGATTCCTTAATTACTTTTAGAATTAAATTAAAAGCTTTCTTGATCTCTTTGTAATGTTTTAGTACTTCGTAAAAGCCTATAACTGCCAGTTTTGTCAGGTCATAATAGATCTCAGCACCGCTTGCCTGAATTTGTGAGCCTCCGAGGCCGCTAAAACGTATACTAGGATCGATTTTCTTTATCTCGTTAATAAGATATGAGCCATGCATATCTCCTGAAGCTTCACCTGCGACAATGATAATTTGTTTGCTTTTGTTTTCTGACATGATCAGTATTGAATGAAAATATTAAAAAGAAAGCTTTGTTTAGTCAGGCTGACTATTAATTAAGGCAGTTCTTTCTTTAATGGTTTTAATTATTTTAAGAGCTACGGAAAGAGCGGCTCTGCCTTCTTTTCCCGAAATTAGAGGAGTCTTGCCTTTATTGATACATTCTATAAAATGTTCTATTTCTTTTCTTAAAGGCTGTTCGCGTTCAATGGGTAAACTGTGTTTAAGTATACTGTTTTCACTTTTTTTGTAAATGTATGCTTCTTGTTTTATGTAATCAAGCGAAATATATGAATCTTTCTGAAAGATCCTTATTTTTCTCATGACATCTTCCGAAACACGACTAGCTGTAAGGTTGCAAACGCAGCCATTTTCGAAGGATACTCTTACGCTTGCAATATCTTCCATCAGGGTCAAGACATTGACCCCAACTGCATGAATGTTCTTTATCGGTGAGTCAATGAGTCCAAGCATAATATCAATATCATGTATCATAAGGTCCATAACAACGCCAATATCAAGTGATCTGTTAGGGAAGTGATTAAGCCTATGGCATTCAATGAATAATGGTTTGCTTAAAAAGTGGCGTGCTGATTGAAATGCTGAATTAAACCTTTCAATGTGACCAACTTGCAGTTTAAGGTTGTTTTTTTCTGAAAGTTCGATGAGTTTGTCTGCTTGTTCAACTGTTGTTGTAATTGGTTTTTCCACAAAAACATGTGTATTGTTTTCTAAGAAAAACCTCGCGATCTCAAAATGATCTTTTGTTGGTACACATACATTTACAGCATCTATTTTACCAACAAGATCTTTGTAATTTTCAAAGAAAGGGACGTTGTAATGATTTGCAAGCCTGGTAGTGCGTTCTTCCTTAATATCGCAGACTCCAACGATTTCAACAAGAGAGGAAAGATTGTTGTAATCCTTAAGATGAAGAGATCCTAGATGGCCGATGCCGATTATCGCGACTTTTAATTTATTCATGGTAAACACAATAACAAAGACCTCGACAAAAGTCAATCAGTATGCTATTATCGCGCAATTATGAAAAATTATCTTAAATTATTAAGCTTTTTAAAGGACCATAGAAGACTATTTTCAACAGCAGTTTTCACTATGTTTGTTGCGAGTATTTTTGAAGGGTTCCAGTTATCCTTATTGGTTCCTATGACCGATCGCATTTTCAATAATAAGAAAATTGCCGTACCTGGTAATTTACCCCGATTTATTAGTGATTTTGTTGATAAGCTGAACAATATTGAACCTCAGACAATGTTCTGGATTTTTCCTATTGTTGTGATTGTTGCTTTGCTGATTAAACATATTTTTGTATTTGCTCATCAATATCTTATGGGTGATGTATCTCAGAGAGTTATAAGGGATGTTCGGTCAAACCTTTATGAAAAAATCCAACATCTTTCACTGGATTATTTTAGCCAAAAACGTACTGGGGAGCTAGTTTCCAGAATAACCAATGATGTTAACATGATAGAAAATGCTGTATCTTACGGATTGACAGACCTTTGTAAATCTGTATTCTTAATAGTAATTTATGTGGTAATTGCATTTATGATCTATCCACAAGCGGCGCTAGTGCTTTTTGTGGTATTTCCTTTTATAGGCATTCCTATTAACCAGATAGGGAAAAAGCTTCGAAAACTTTCTAAAAGTCACCAGGAGAAAATGGCGGATATAAATTCATTATTACTTGAGACTATTTCAGGGGTAAGGGTTGTTAAGGCTTTTGGCAACGAGGATTATGAGACAAAAAGGTTTAAAAGTGAAAATCATGGATTCTATAAAATTAAAATGAAATCGCTTAAAAGAACGATAGTAATCGCACCTTTAACCGAATTATTTGGGGCAGTCTGCGGAGTTGCAATTATATTTCTTATTGGACGCAGTGTTATGGATGGGGCGCTTTCATTTGGCGTGTTTATTTTATTCTTTGGCTCTATAATGTCGATTATTTCGCCAATGAAAAAACTGGGAAATGTTAATGCTTTGATCCAGCAGGCTTTAGCTGCTAATGAGAGGATATATGCCGTGCTTGATGAAGAGCCCTCTGTAAAAGAGGTGGAAGATTTTATAGAGTTAGAAGAGTTAAGTGATGCTATAGTTATGGAAAATATTGATTTTTATTATGGGAATGAGTCAGAGATTGTTTTAAAAGGTGTTAATCTGGAAATCAAGAAGGGTGAAATAGTTGCTATAGTTGGCCCAACAGGTACAGGAAAAACGACTTTAGTTAATTTAATGCCAAGATTTTATGACCCAGTAAATGGAGTAGTTAAGATGGATGGTATTGATATTAAAAAGGCTAGCTTTCATTCACTAAGGAAACAATTTGGAATTGTCACGCAGGAGAGTATTCTTTTTAACGATACAGTTAGGGCAAATATTGCATATGGTTATCATGAGGCATCACAGGAAGAGATCGAAGCTGCTGCGCATAAAGCATTTGCACATATGTTTATCGAGAAGATGCCGGAAGGTTATGATACTATAGTCGGAGACCGGGGCTTCAGGCTTTCAGGCGGGGAAAAGCAAAGAATATGCATTGCCCGTGCCATTTTAGCAAATCCTCCTATTTTGATATTAGATGAGGCAACTTCTCAGCTTGACTCTGAATCTGAAAGGTTCGTTCAGGAGGCTTTAGATAAACTTATGCAGGGAAGAACCGTCGTTGCAATAGCTCACAGGTTGGCTACTGTTATTAAAGCAGATAAAATAGTAGTTCTTAATGAAGGGCGTATTGAAGGTATTGGAAAACATGATACTCTATTAAAAAGTTGTCCTCTTTATAAAAAACTTCATGAAATTCAATTCAAAGTATAGTATTTATTAATCCTATTATTTATTAACTTTTTTTTACTATTTTTAAAATAAAAGGTTGCAAAAAAAATAATTATTGGGTATACTAGCTGCATTCAAAATTTATTAACAAACAATTTTATGCGGATTTGTTCTGCTAATAAGAGCAAAAGAAACATAAAATTGAACTTATTCACGGAGGAAACATGGTAGAAGAATTGATTAAAAAATTATTAGAAGCGGGTGTCCATTTTGGGCATCAAAAGAAGCGATGGAATCCAAAAATGAAACCGTATATTTTTGGGCAAAGAAGTGGTATATATATCATTGACCTTGAAAAAACGTCTCAATGTATAGATGCGGCTTGTGTTTTTGCGAGAGATATTGCAGCAAAGGGAGGCAAAGTTCTTTTTGTCGGGACAAAAAAACAAGCACAGATTATTGTTGAAGAAGAAGCAAAAAAGTCTGGTATGTACTATGTTAAGAATAGATGGCTTGGTGGTCTTTTAACTAATTATAAAACAGTAAAAGGGTCTATTCGTCGACTTGAAGAAATTGAAAATATGAAGGAAAACGGCATTTGGGAAAATCTTAAGAAGAAAGAGACCTGCCGTTTGGACAAAGAAAAAGAAAGGCTTCTTCGGGACCTTGGCGGAATACGTGATATGCAAGAACAGCCTGATCTGATTTTTATAGTTGATCCAAAGAAAGAAGATATTGCTGTCAAAGAAGCTATAAAACTCAAAATCCCGATAATTGCTATAGTAGATACAAACTGTGATCCAGAGGTTATTGATTTTCCAATACCTGGAAATGACGACGCTTTGAAATCTATTAGGGTAATTACTTCATTGGTTTCTCAGAGTATAATTGATGGAAGAAAAGAGTTCTTGTCTAGTGATCTTGTTAAGAAAGAAGCAAAACCGGCACCTGTAGTAGAATCTAAGGAAAAGGTTGCAGTTGTTCCTGAGGCACAAAAGGCGGAATAGTTTGTTAAGAGTAAATATTGAAAAAAATTGAGTAAGAATAGAGGAGTTGAAGATGGCAATTACAGTAGATAATATTAAAGAGCTGAGAGAAATGACTTCATGCGGAGTTATTGAATGTAAGAATGCTCTTGAAGAAGCGGGTGGCGATTTTGACAAAGCCAAAAAGATCCTTCAAAAAAGAGGACTTGAAATAGCTGCTAAAAAAGGAAGCCGCGAGGCAAAAGAAGGAAGGATTGAAACATATATACACCAAGGAAACAAGGTTGGTGTAATTTTAGAAGTTAACTGCGAAACAGATTTTGTCGCTAAAAATGAAGATTTTGTTGCTTTAACAAAAGACATTGCAATGCAAATAGTCGCGGCAAATCCAAAATATATTAAAAAAGAGGACATTCCTGAGGAAGTTTTAGCAGAGCAGAAGGATCCTAATGCTTTTATCAAGGAATCATGTCTTTTAGAGCAGCCTTTTATTAAAGATCCAAAAAAATCTGTTAAGACCTTGATTACAGATCTTATTGCAAGTATTGGCGAAAATATTTATGTTAGCCGTTTCACTAAATACAAGGTAAATGAAATTGCCTAAAAAGAAGCCTGTCTATAAAAGAATACTTTTGAAGCTTAGCGGTGAAGCCCTTTTGGGTGACAAAGCTCATGGTATTGATGCTGAGATGTGTGCATCTATTGCAAAACAGGTTAAGGAAGTTTGTTCTTTGGGAGTACAAGTAGCTATTGTTGTCGGTGCAGGTAACATATTCAGGGGTCAGGTTGAATCAGAGAAATTTGGGCTTGAAAGATCTGTAGCTGATTATATGGGTATGCTGGCAACAGTCTTGAATGGTTTGGCTTTGCAAAATGCTATTGAGCAGGCGGGAGTTAGCTGCAGGGTTATGACATCTATTCCAATGGCAGCTGTTGCTGAACCATATATTAGAAGAAGAGCTGTACATCATTTGGATAAAGGAAGAGTAGTTATTTTTGTTGCAGGTACAGGGAACCCTTATTTTACTACTGACACAGCAGCTTCATTAAAGGCAAATGAAATTGGAGCTGATATTATTTTAAAAGCAACTAAGGTTGATGGGATTTACACAGCTGATCCTGTTAAAGTCAAGACGGCAAAAAAATATAAGAAGTTAAAGTTTATTGATGTTTTAAAGCAGAATCTTAAAGTCATGGATTCTACAGCAATTAGCATGTGTATGGACAATGATTTGCCTATTTTAGTTTTTAATTTGCTTAAAAAAGGTAATATTAAAAAAGTTGTTTTAGGTGAAAACATCGGAACAATAGTCCAATAATAGGAGTAATAACATGATCGTAAAAGAAGTTATTCAACAGACAGAATCAAAGATGAAGAAATCTATTGAGTCGGCGAGGCGCGAATTTTCAGAAGTTAGAACAGGAAGGGCACATCCGGGTCTGATAGAAGGTATACATGTTGATTACTATGGCACTCCTACAATGTTTAAGGAGCTTTCTTCTATTTCGATTCCTGACCCGCGCACAGTACTTATTCAGCCATGGGATCCAAGCGTGATCCCTGAAATTGAAAAGGCGATTACAAATTCAAAGTTAGGAGTTTTGCCATCTAATGATGGGAAGGTGGTTCGTTTAAATATTCCTCCTCTTTCTGAAGAAAGAAGACATGAGCTGCAGAAAGTTGTTAAAGAAATGGCTGAGCAATCAAGGATTTCATTGAGGACAATTAGAAAAGATGCTAACGATAAAATAAAGAAACTTGAGCATGATAAGGCTATTGCAGAAGATGATGGATTTAAGGCGCACGAGAGTATTCAAAAATTGATTGATAAATATATTAAAGAAATCGATGTTCTTTTGGAAGAAAAAAGCAAAGCTTTGATGAGTTAATGAAAAACTTTGTTTAATAAAAATATTTATGACCCACTAGCTCATCTGGTAGAGCACAGCCCTTTTAAGGCTGGTGTACCGCGTTCGAGTCGCGGGTGGGTCACCAATTTAAGCGGCAAATAGTTTAGGGCGGATGGTGAAATGGTAGACACGCTAGTCTTAGGAACTAGTGCCGCAAGGCATGGAGGTTCAAGTCCTCTTCCGCCCACTAACATTTTGATTTCTGATTTATCAAGTTGAATAATATTTGAAAACTAATGCGGCGGTAATTCAGTTGGCTAGAATGCCACCTTGCCAAGGTGGATGTCGTGGGTTCGAATCCCATCCGCCGCTTTAATCATTTAACCTCGGATCACCTTTGATAAAGAAGGTTAATTATTAATAATATTAAGATAAACATGTGAATATATATAGCCATATAGCCCAGTCTCTATAAGAGAATGGGCTTTATTTTATTGCGCAGTATTTTATTTAAGAAGAGTCATAAATTGTTTTAAAAAAAGATAGTTGCAGTTATTATAGATTTATATTAGACTGAAACGACATTTTAGGAGGATTATTAAATGAAGATAAGAGAGTTTATTAGTGCAAAAGCTGTTTCAGCAGATTTGAAAGCCAAAGACAAAGAAGGGGTTATAACTGAATTAGTTGATTTGCTTATTGATACTGATGCAATAGATAGAAAGAGCAAGAAAAAGGTTTTAGAAGTGTTAATGGCCAGAGAAGCGCTAGGTTCGACAGCGATTGGTCAAGGCATTGCAATCCCTCATGCAAAGCATAAGAGCACAAAACAGCTTGTGGGATGTTTAGGCGTTAGCAAAGAAGGAATTGATTTTGATTCATTAGATGGCGAACTTGCACACATATTCTTTTTATTAATGGCACCAATTGATTCTGCGGGACCACATTTGAAGGCGCTAGCAAAAATATCGCGATTATTAAAGGATAAATTTGTAAGAGAAAGACTTAAAGGTGCTAAGGATGAGGAAGAAATTAAAAAGATCATTGATCAAGAAGATGACCGGCTAATGAGTTTGTAATTATGCCTAAGAATCCTTTTAAATGGCTTTATCCTGGAATGAAGGTAAAAAGGTGGTTTTTTACATCACTTTTGGGAGTTGTGATAGTTGGTGTTGGTGCTGTTCTTTCCTCAAATGAATATGAGTTCGTAAGCGTTCTGGGCGTTGTTTGGATCTTGTGCGGGATGATTCTTATAGTTATGGGTATGAGTAAAATGATCGTTTCTCTTTTGACATTATTCTTACCTAAAGGTGAACGAGAACTTGTAAATATATTATATCAAAAAAGATATTTAGAGCGCGGCCCAAAGATAGTTACTATCGGGGGCGGTCATGGTCTTTCTCATCTTATTTTTGGTCTAAAAGAATATACTTCAAATATTACTGCAATTGTGACTGTTGCTGATAGCGGGGGATCTTCTGGAAGATTGCGAGAGGAATTTAATATTGTTGCTCCTGGGGATATTAGAAATTGTCTTGTAGCGTTAGCTGATGCGCCTGCTCTTATGGGAGAGCTTTTTCAATTTAGATTTTCAAAAGATTCTGAATTGAAGGGACATAATTTTGGGAACTTGTTTTTAACTGCGATGGTGCAATTGACTGATGGTGACTTTGAAAGAGCTGTTAAAGAAACAAGCAAGGTTTTAGCTATTCGCGGCAAGGTTGTTCCTGCAACAGTTAGTAATATACATTTGATCGCTGAATATAGTGACGGGACCAAAATGGAAGGTGAGGCTAGAATACCAAGTAAAGGTGTTGCGATCGACAGGCTTTCTTTAACGGATGAAGATGCGTATCCAACTTCAGATGCGCTTGCTGCTATAGAAGATGCGGATATAATTATTCTTGGTCCAGGCAGCCTGTATACAAGTATAATTCCTAATTTGATAATTAAGGGGATGAGTGACGCAATTGCAAAAGCATCGGCTTTTAAAATATATGTTTGCAATGTCATGACTCAAAAAGGAGAAACTACGGGGTATTCAGCAAGCGACCATGTGAAGGCAATTGTTAAGCATTCCAACAGCAAAGTGATCGATGCGTGTCTTATTAATAATGCTACCGCGCCTGAAAATACTTTAGACCGTTATCAATTTGAAGAATCATTTCCGGTAAAGGCTGATATTGAAAAAATTAGAGAGATGGGATGCAGGGTTGTAGCAACTGATTTGCTCGGGGTAACAGATTATGTTCAACATGATTCATCAAAATTAAATCGAGCTTTGATCAGGCTGATCGAAGCTAACAGGGTTATAAAAAGATAAGTGCCACTAATTAGAAGAGAGATCAACGTTAAGAATCCACAGGGATTACATGCGCGTCCAGCAGCATTGTTCGTTCAGATAGTCTCGAAGTATGATTCTGTTGTTACCATTCAAGGTAATGGAGAGAAAGTGAATGGTAAATCTATAATGGGCATATTGACTTTAGGGGCACAAAAGGGTGCTGATGTTGTTATTGAAGTTGATGGTGAAGATGCGCAAATAGTTGCTGATGAGCTAGAGGCATTGTTGACCGATGAGGAAAAATAATGAGTGAAATAATATTAAAAGGTATTCCTGCCGCACCTGGCATTGCATTTGGTTCAGCATTTATCCTTGATAAACAGGAGTTTGTCATAGCTCCAAGAGCTGTGATGGAAAAGGAAATACCTATAGAAATAGCTAGATTTGAAGAGGCTCTTATTAAAACACGCGATGAAATCTGTTCTATACAAAAAAAGATAAGTGCTCAAATGGGTGGAAAGCATGCCCAAGTCTTTGATGCTCATTTATTAGTATTAGAAGATAGGACTTTGGTAGAAGAAGTTGTAAAAAGAATCAGAGCTGAAAAACTTTCTAGTGAATACATCTTTTCAGAAGTAATCAAAAAGTATGTGAAAATATTCATGAATATAGAGGATGAATATTTAAGAGAAAGAATGAGCGATATCAGTGATGTTGGCAGGAGGGTTCTGAAAAATTTGATGGATGAAGATAAGCTTCATGAACTTGATAATATTACTGAACAATTGATAATTATCAGTCATGACCTGGCGCCGTCAGATACTGCAAGTATGTTCAACAAGAGCATTATAGCCTTTGCTACTGACATTGGTGGGCGCACATCGCATACAGCTATTATGGCTAAATCTCTTGGAGTGCCGGCTGTTGTTGGTTTAAAAGATGCTACTCTGAAAATAAAGAATCAAGATTTTATTATAGTTGATGGCAGAAAAGGCCTTGTTGTTGTAAGCCCAACTGAGGAAACAATAAAATCATATGAAGATCAGTTGAGCAGGATACATGAATATAGAAATCAATTCATGGAGATCAAGGATCTTGAAGCTCAAACAAACGATGGAAAAGTAATATCACTGCTAGGTAATTTGGAGCTGCCTGAAGAAGTTCATAATGTGATGAAACATAATGCTGGCGGAGTTGGCTTGTATAGGACAGAGTATTTTTATATGAATAGGGTTGATCTTCCTTCTGAAGATGAGCAATTTGAAGCTTATAAAATGGTGACAGAAGCCATGGGGGAAATGCCGGTTACTATTCGAACGCTTGATCTTGGGGGAGACAAGTTTATTTCAAGCTTACAGATACCTAGAGATATGTATGCATCATTAGGCTGGCGCGCTATTAGATTCTGTTTTGAAAGACCGGATATTTTTAAAGTGCAGTTAAGAGCTATTCTTAGGGCGTCAGCTTATGGAAATATAAGAATGATGTATCCTATGATAGCGGGTCCAGGAGAATTGACCAGGGCTAATTTAATACTTAATGAAGTTAAGGAAGATTTAAGAAAAGCAGGTATTCCTTTTAACGAAGATATGAAGGTTGGGGTTATGATAGAGGTTCCTTCTGCAGCTGTGACTTCAGATTTGCTGGCAAAAGAAGCGGATTTTTTTAGTCTTGGAACAAATGACCTTATTCAGTATACACTGGCTGTTGATAGGGTTAATGAGCAAACAGCATCAATGTATGAACCTTGTCATCCTGCTGTTTTACGTCTGATAAAAATGACTGTTGAGTCTGCGCATAAAGCAGGTATTAAAGTAAGTTTGTGCGGAGAAATGGCAAACGAGCCTATATTGGCATTGATGCTGCTTGGATTGGAGATAGACGAGCTAAGTATGTCACCTAATAGTATTTTACAGATCAAGAAACTTATTAGAAGTGTTAGCTTCAGCGATGCAAAAGCAATGGTGGAAAAAGCTCTTGAGCTATCTACAGGTAAAGAAGTTGAGCAATTAAGTTCAGAAACACTAGCGAGATTAGCTCCAGAGTTTGTGAGTCATGATTAAGGAAAAATCACTATGAAAGCATTGATTTTAGCAGCAGGTTATGGGACCAGGCTGCAAGAAGTTGCAAAAGATACCCCCAAAGCTCTTTTACCAATTGCTGGAAAACCTATTTCAAACCATATTCTTGACAGAATAAAGGGTCTTAACGAACTTAATGAAGTTATAATTATCACTAATGATAAGTTCTATAATAATTTTGTGTCATGGGCAGAGGAGCAAAAAGATTTTCCTTTTAAGATAAATATTGTTAATGATGGAACGCGTACAAATGAAGACCGATTAGGGTCTATTGGAGACATTGAATTCGCAATAAAGCAAGAATCTATCGATGATGATGTTTTAGTTGTCGGGGGCGATAATCTTTTTGATTTCAATTTAGATGAATATATCCATTTTGCACAGTCTCAGAGAACGGCTGTTACAATTGGTTTGTATGACATTGAAAGTTTGGCAGAAGCAACAAAATTTGGAGTAGTAGGCATTGATGACAGCAATAAAATAATCTCATTTTTTGAGAAGCCTGCAGAGCCTAAATCAACTCTCATAGCTATGTGCTTTTATTATCTGCCAAAGAATTCTCTTAATTTAGTGGAGGATTATTTGGCTCAGTGTAAAAAGTCAGATACTGCGGGCGATTATATCAGGTGGCTGCACGAAGGGTTCGAGGTCTATGGATTTAGATTTAGTGGAAAATGGTATGATATCGGAAGCATTGAATCATATAATGAAGCACAGGAAAAGTTTAAAAGTAATTAGGTTTGTTGTCTAGAGCGAAACCAAATCTAATAAAAATTATTCGCTTAATTCAGAAAGGAAGGGCCTGTTGTGAAAGGAAAGTATTTTATTACATCAGAATCAGTTGGGGCTGGACATCCAGATAAAGTTTGTGATCAAATCTCTGATGCAGTCCTTGACGCATGTTTGAAGGATGACCCGTTAAGCCGGGTGGCTTGCGAAACTTTTATTTCTTCCGGTCTTGTTGTTGTCGGAGGAGAAATTACAACAAAAACTTATATTGATGTTCATAAGCTGGTACGTAAAGTTGTTAAAGATATCGGATATGATCATCCAAAATACGGCTTTGATGCTAATACTTGTGCAATTTTAAACGGGATCAATTCACAGTCACCTGATATTTCTCAAGGCGTTGATGCAGGTGGTGCGGGAGACCAGGGTATTATGTATGGTTATGCAACTGATGAAACTCCGGAATTAATGCCGCTGCCTATTATGTTGGCTCACAAATTGGTTTTACGTATAGCTGAGCTCAGGGTGAACAAGGTTCTGAAATATTTAGGCCCTGATTGTAAAAGTCAGGTAACTGTTGAGTATCTTGATGATAAGCCAATTAGAGTTGATACTGTTGTTTTAGCCTGTCAGCACACAGAAGACATTTTAGATAAGACAGGAAAAAGAATAACAAAAAAAGCACGTGAAGAGATGATCAACATGATCGCAAAGCCTATTGTCGGAAAACTTATGGACAGTAAAACAAAATTCTTTGTTAATGAAACTGGTAAGTTCGTAGTCGGCGGGCCTCAGTCAGATGCTGGAGTGACTGGACGCAAGATCATTGTTGATAATTATGGCGGAATAGTTCCTCATGGCGGAGGAGCATTTTCCGGTAAGGATTCAACAAAGGTTGACCGTTCGGCAACTTATATGGCTAGATATATCACAAAAAATATTGTTGCTGCTAAGCTGGCTAAAAAATGTTTAGTTCAATTAAGTTATGCTATAGGATATCCAGAACCGCTCAGTATTTATGTTGATACTTTTGGAACAGGTATTGTTGATGAAGCAAAATTAGAGAAGATAATACGTAAACACTTTGATCTGACGCCAAAAGGTATTATTAAGACTTTAGACCTTCGCAAACCAAAGTTCTTAAAAACAGCTTCTTATGGCCATTTTGGCAGAAATGAAAAAGAGTTTACTTGGGAAAAAACTGATAAAGCAGCTGGTTTGAAAAAAGATGCTTTGAGAAAGTAAGAATGTGTTAACTGATCAATTAAGCCTGGAAGTTGTTATTCTCCGGGCTTAATTTCAGAAGCGATACCCTGATGCTTAGATAGGGTAGTTTTGTTTTTATTAAATTATTTTAGTGAACAGGGAGTTGAAATGAACATTGTAGTAGAAACTAATGATTATAAAGTAAAAGATATGTCTTTAGCGACATTTGGGCATAAAGAGATTGAACTGGCTGAAACTGAGATGCCTGGCTTGATGGCTTTAAGAAAAAAATATAAAGGACAAAAACCGCTGGCAGGTTCAAGGATAATGGGCTCTCTTCATATGACTATTCAGACAGCAGTATTGATCAAGACATTGGTTGAGCTTGGGGCTGATGTTAGATGGGCCAGCTGTAATATATTTTCAACTCAAGACCATGCGGCTGCTGCGATCGTTGATCTAGGCGTTCCGGTTTTTGCATGGAAAGGTGAGACTTTAAAGGAATATTGGTGGTGCACTCTTAAGGCTTTATCATTTCCTAAGGGTGAAGGTCCTAATCTTATTGTCGATGATGGTGGCGACGCTACCATGATGGTGCATATTGGTTGTGAAGCAGAGAAAGATCCTTCGATTCTTGATAAAAAAGTGGAAGCTGAAGATGAGAAAGAGCTGTTCGCTTGTTTAAAAGGGGTTTTGGCTGATGAGCCAATGAAATGGCAAAATATGGCTAAAGAGATCAGAGGCGTCTCCGAGGAAACGACAACAGGTGTTCATCGACTTTATCAAATGATGAAGGACGGCAAGCTCCTTTTTCCCGCGTTTAATGTTAATGATTCTGTGACAAAATCAAAGTTCGATAATCTTTATGGATGCCGGGAATCCTTGGCTGATGGAATTAAGAGGGCAACGGATATAATGATAGCTGGAAAAGTCGTTGTTGTTTGTGGCTATGGTGATGTTGGAAAAGGATGCGCTCATTCTATGAAAAGTTACGGAGCGAGAGTAATAGTTACAGAGATAGATCCTATTTGTGCGCTTCAAGCCGCAATGGAAGGCTTTGAGGTTAAAACCTTGGAAGACTCATTGAGTGAAGGCAATATTTATGTGACAACAACTGGCAATGTAGATATTATAACTACTGAACATATGTCTAAAATGTTGGATAAAGCTATTGTTTGTAATATCGGGCACTTTGATAATGAAATACAGGTTGCTAAACTTGAAAAATTTCCAGGAATAAAGAAAGAAAATATTAAGCCACAAGTTGACCAATATTATTTTCCAGACGGACATTCTATTATTTTGCTTGCTGAAGGAAGGTTGGTTAACTTAGGTTGCGCGACAGGCCATCCTTCTTTTGTAATGAGCAATTCATTTACTAATCAGACATTAGCTCAACTTGAACTTTGGCAAAAAGATTATAAGACAGATGTTTATAGATTGCCTAAAAATCTTGATGAAGAAGTTGCTCGTCTTCATTTGAAGCATATAGGTGTCAAGCTTACAAAGCTTTCTAAGGCGCAGGCAGATTACATCGGCGTCCCTGTAGACGGCCCTTATAAGCCTGATCATTATAGATATTAAGATTGTTGGGGGTTCTTTAGGGGTCGGCCTTGCGTCGGTCTGAATATGTTAACAATTCTTATTTAAGAAGAAAAAAAGAAAAGGAGTTTGGTATGGCAAAGATCTATCATGAACAAGATGCTGATTTAGGAGTATTAAAAGATAAAGTAATTGCAATTATTGGATATGGCATTCAAGGTCGCGGTCAGGCTTTGAATTTGAGAGATAGCGGGCTGAATGTTATTATTAGCGAACTTGAAGATAATCCAAACTATAAAATTGCAATTGAAGACGGGTTTAAGCCTATAGATGCAAAGAAAGCTGCAAAGAAAGCTGATATTATCCAAATATTAACCCAGGATCATGTTCAAGCGATGCTTTATAAAAAAGCTATCAGGAAAAATTTGACATCAGGGAAATCTTTGGTTTTCTCACATGGTTTTAATATCCATTTTGGGCAAATTGTCCCTCCAGCAGATGTTGACGTTTGGATGATCGCGCCTAAGGGGCCAGGGGCATTAGTCAGAAGGCAATATGAAGAAGGTAAAGGTGTTCCATGCTTGGTCGCTATTTATCAGGATGCATCAGGTAAGGCATTAAAGAATGCCCTTGCTTATGCTAAAGGCATTGGCGGAACAAGAGGCGGAGTTATTGAAACAACTTTTAAAGAAGAGACTGAAACCGATCTGTTTGGTGAGCAGGTAGTACTTTGCGGCGGCGTCAGCGAGCTTGTTAAAGCTGGTTATGAAACTTTGGTTGATGCAGGTTATCAGCCGGAAATTGCTTATTTTGAATGCCTCCACGAGCTAAAACTCATTACTGATCTCATTTATGAAGATGGTATTGTTGGAATGAGAAAAAGGGTTTCTGATACGGCGGAATATGGTGATTATTCAAGAGGGCCAAGGATAATTACAGAAAGAACCCGTAAGGAAATGAAGAAGATTTTAGCGGAAGTTCAATCAGGCAAATTTGCCAAAGAGTGGATTCGTGAAAATAAAAAAGGTAGGCAGAATTTTGAGCAATTTAGAAAAGAGTCTGCAAATCATCCAATAGAAAAAGTTGGAGCTGCTTTACGCAAAATGATGCCTTGGATGCATAAATAAGAATACACTCTCTTTTTTGAGAGGTTTATAAAATGATAAAGAAAAAATCAGATAAAGTATTGATATTCGACACGACCTTGCGCGACGGTGAGCAAGCTCCGGGCGCTAGCATGAACAAAAAAGAAAAGCTGGAAGTTGCTTATGCTTTAGAGAGGCTAGGTGTCGATATAATTGAAGCGGGGTTCCCAGTAATTTCTAAAGGGGATTTTGAATCTGTAAGCATAGTTGCTAAACACATAAAAAAGTCTATTGTGTGCGGCTTAGCAAGGTCTATAAAGAAAGATATTGATGCGGCTTCTGATGCACTAAAGAAGGCAAAGAATAAAAGAATTCATGTTTTTTTGGCCACTTCAAATATACACATGCAGCATAAGTTGAGGAAAAATAAGGAGGAGATCCTTAAAATGGCTGTTGATGCTGTAAAATATGCAAAAAAGAAAGCTGAAGATATTGAGTTCTCTCCTGAGGATGCGTCAAGAACAGAAAAGGGATTTCTGTATAGTATCCTTGAAGCGGTCATTAAGGCTGGGGCAAGAACAGTAAATATACCGGATACAGTTGGCTATAGCGTTCCGTCAGAATATGGGCAGTTGATTGATGATATTATGAATAATGTTCCTAATATCAATAAAGCTATCGTTTCTGTTCATTGTCATGATGACCTGGGTGTCTCGGTTGCTAATTCACTAGAAGCAGTAAAAAAAGGTGCTCGGCAGGTTGAATGTACCATCAATGGTATTGGTGAAAGAGCCGGTAATGCATCTATGGAAGAGATAGTTATGGCTTTAAAAACCCGATCAGACCTTTATGGATGTATAACCGGGATCAAAACCCCGGAAATTTGTAGAGTGTCAAGGTTGGTCAGCAAATATACTGGCTTTGCAGTTGCTCCAAACAAAGCTATTGTCGGGCATAATGCATTCCGCCATGAAGCAGGCATTCATCAGGATGGTATTCTAAAAGAAAGAACAACATATGAGATCATGAAGCCGGAAGATGTTGGCTTTTTAGGTACAGGATTAGTGCTGGGCAAGCATTCTGGACGACATGCATTTAAAGAGAGGTTGAAGGCTTTAGGAATAGAGCTGGGTGAAAAAGAATTAGATAAGGCCTTTGATCGTTTCAAAGATGTTGCAGACAAGAAAAAACAAGTCTTTGATGAGGACTTATTAGCAATTGTTGAAGATGAAGTTAAGGTTTTTAAAAAAATATGGACGCTGGAAAGCTTAGCGGCAACAACTGGAACAGGAAAGAAGCCTATGATCGATATAAAATTGAGATCGAAGGGGAAAATTTATTGTAAAAGCGGTACGGGTGATGGTCCGGTTGATGCTTGTTATAAAGCGATTGAGTCGATTACTAAGATCAATTGCGAATTGCTTGACTATTCTATTCAGTCAGTAACAAGAGGGAAAGATGCCCTGGGTGAAGTTACTGTAAAGGTAAAAGCTGGGGATAAAAAAGTTATTGCTCATGGTGCAAGCACTGATATTTTTGAAGCTTCAGTGAAAGCTTATATTAATGCGATCAACAAGGTTCTCTCTTAGATTTAAAAAATTTTAGCGTTTTATATTATGGGGGCATGGAGGCACAACTTCCATGCCCTTAATAATGATATGGCAAAATATGGAAGAATATAATAAATCACTTTATGGTTTGGTCGGTTATCCCCTAGGCCACAGCCTTTCTCCTTTAATGCATAATGCGGCATTTGATGCTTTAGGTGTCGATGCCGTTTATAAACTGTTTCCACTTCAGGAAGGAGAACTGGAGCCATTTTTTAAAGACTTAAAGGACGAGGAAAGTCCAATATTTGGCCTTAATGTGACAGTCCCATATAAAGAAAAAGTTGTCCGATTCCTGGATAATGTTGATCCTTTAGTAGATAAAATAAAGGCAGTTAATACAATTTTTATCAATGATAAAAGAAAATTAGTTGGTTATAATACAGATGCTCCTGGATTCTTAGCGCACTTATCTGAACTTGGTTTTGCTACTGATGAAAAAAGTGTGGCTATTATTGGGGCTGGAGGTGCAGCAAGGGCTATAATAAGTGTCCTTTGTTTAATAGTTGAGCGACCAAAATCCATTAAAATATATGATATTGATAAAGGAAAAGCAGAGTTCCTTGTTAAGGATATTAGTGAAAACATAAATATTGATATTGTTGAAACAGTAAATAGTATTGATGATCTAAATATTGAATCATCTGAACTTTTAATAAACGCTACTCCAATAGGCATGAAAGAGAAGGACCCTTGTCTGGTCGAAGAAGGCCTTCTTCACAGCGGAATGCTGGTTTATGATCTGATCTATAATCCTGCAGAGACGGAGCTTTTAAGATTGGCAAGAGAAAAAGGTGCGCAAGTATCTAATGGTTTGGGCATGCTTTATTATCAGGGAGTTCTAGCTTTTCAGCGTTGGGCTGAGCAGGAAATTGACCAGAAAATTAAGAATATTATGCGCAAAGCGCTGGAAAAAGGATTGGGCTTATGATAATTATTGACATATATGTATTCATATTCGGCGCAATTATTGGAAGTTTTTTGAATGTTTGCATAGTTCGAATGCCGGATGAGAAGTCTGTTATTCTGCCACGATCACATTGCGTTAAATGTAAAAAAACAATTCCCTGGTATGACAATATCCCGCTTTTCAGTTATCTGTTCTTAAGAGGAAAATGCCGGTTCTGCAAAACGAAGTTTTCTTTTATGTATTTTTTTGTTGAGCTTCTAACAGGAATCACTTTTGTGCTTTTATACCGTTATTTTGGCTTTTCGAAAATCCTATTCCCTTATCTTGTTATGGTGTCCGGTTTTATTGTTGCCACCATTGTAGATTTTAAGCATAGGATTATTCCGGATGAGATAAGTGTTGGAGGAATGTTTGTGGGCCTGGTCTTTAGTTTGTTCATTCCTGAGATGCATGGCTTGGATTATGCAAACAAACATTTTTTATTTGTACATTTGCATTCACTTGGATTATCACTTTTAGGAGTATTAGTAGGAGGGGGTTCTGTTTATTTAATGGGGATTATAGGGGATTTTATGTTTAAAAAAGAATCTATTGGCGGAGGCGATGTTAAGCTGCTTGCAATGGTGGGAGCATTCTTAGGCTGGAAGCTAGCGCTGCTTTCATTTTTTGTCGCGCCTTTCTTCGGGGCTATATTTGGTCTATTTGAAATGATACGCACAAAAGATACCGCGATAGCTTATGGCCCTTTTTTGGTTTTAGGGGCGTTGATAAGCTTGTTTTATGGAGATTTGATTATATCGTGGATAGTCAACGGTTATAGGTTTTGATCTAACAAACAAAATATTATATTGAATATGAATGTCGATAATAAAAATATAGCCTTTGTTGGTTTTATGGCATCTGGAAAATCTTCGGTCTCTAAAGAGCTTTCCTTGGCCCTTGAAAAAGAAATGGTATCCAGCGATGATGTGATCGTAGAAAGGGAAGGAAGGTCCATAAAAGAAATATTTGAGAATTCAGGTGAAGATTATTTCAGGAAACTAGAATGTGATGTTATTAAAGAGTTATCAGCGAAAGAGAATGTTATTATAGATTGTGGCGGCGGAGTAGTCTTGAACACTGTTAATGTAGAGAATTTAAAAAAACATGGGGTTATAATTTATTTATCTATTTCCCCGGAATTGGTCTACGCAAGGACAAAGGGAAGAGAAGACAGGCCACTTTTGAATGTTGAAGAACCTGTTGCAAAGATCAAAGAACTTTTGGAATATCGAAAGCCGTATTATGAAAAAGCTGATTTTACTGTTAGAGTGGATAATAAAGTTATCGGCGAGGTATGTCAGGAAATATTAGAATTGTTGAATTATGAATGAAAACGATGCACTCTTAGTTCTTAACGCTGTTGCTGGTATTGGGAATGCTTATATAAAGAAATTGATCGCTTTTTATGGCTCTGCTTTGAAAGTGTTTTCTTTAAAGGAAGCTGCTTTATTAGAAGACCACATTATCCCTGCTAAAGCTGCAGCAAATATTTTGAATTTTCCTAAAGACAAATTCCTTAAAAATGAATATAATCTAATAAACAAAAAACAGGTAAGGATAATTACAGCGCTTGATAGCGATTATCCATCGAGCTTAAGGGATATTTCGGATGCGCCTTTTGTTCTATATGTAAAAGGTAATATCCCAAAGGACCACTTGGCATTGGGCTTTGTTGGTTCGAGGAAAGCCTCGATATATGGAATGAATATTGCGGAGAATTTTGCTTTAAGGCTCGCAGAGCTGGGAATAACAATTGTTTCTGGTATGGCAAGAGGGATCGATACTGCTTCACATCGAGGTTCTTTGAAGGCAAAAGGTAGAACAATTGCAGCGCTTGGCAATGGTTTGGCGAACGTTTATCCTCCTGAGAACAAAAAACTTTTTGAAGAGATATCTCAGAACGGGGCAGTCGTTAGTGAGTTTCCCATGGAGACACAACCTCTTCCACAGAATTTTCCTAGAAGGAACAGGATAATAAGCGGTTTGTCTTTAGGGGTTGTAGTAATTGAGGCGGCTCAAAGGAGCGGGGCGCTGATAACAGCAGACTTTGCTCTCGAGCAGGGGAAAGAGGTTTATGCAATTCCCGGAAAAGTAGATTCACCCACCTCTGCGGGTGTGAATAATTTAATTAAGCAGGGTGCTAAATTGGTCACTTGCATTGAGGATATTCTTGAGGATTTGAGCCCGCAACTGGCAGAGTGTTTAAACGATGCTGAAGATTTGCAGGTTGGGAATTTGAGACCGACGGTAGCCAGTGAAGATCTTGGCCCGGAAGAAAAAAAGATCATGGATTTTATTGGAACAAGAATTGTTCAGATTGATGATATAGTTGACAAATTAGAAATAGATGTTAAAAGATTAGCAGTGGTTTTATTGCAGATGGAGCTTAAAAGGCTTATCAGGCAGTTGCCAGGGAAAAATTATAAAGCAGTTTGATCAATTCTAGAAAATTAAATTATGGCAAAATCAATAGTAATTGTTGAGTCTCCCACAAAAGTTAAGACTATAAATAAAATACTTGGGAAAAATTTTAAAGTTGTTTCTTCAATGGGGCATTTAGTTGACCTGCCAAAATCCACGCTTGGTGTTGATATTGAAAATGATTTTGAGCCTAAACTTATCGTGGTCAGAAAAAAGCAGAAGATACTTACCAAATTAAAGAAGGATTGTGCAAAAGCAAAAGAGATCTATTTTGCATCTGACCCTGACCGAGAGGGAGAAGCGATCGGATGGAATCTGGTCAGTCATATAGGGGAAGGTAAAAAGATCTTCCGTGTTACTTTTCAAGAAATCACAAAAGAAGCTGTTCTTAAGGCATTTAAGCATCCTCGCGAATTTGATCAAAAAAAGATCAATGCCCAGATGGCGCGTCGGGTATTAGATAGAATAGTCGGCTACAAAATAAGCCCTCTTCTATGGAAAAAGGTCGGCTCAAGGCTTAGCGCTGGGCGTGTCCAATCTGTGGCCTTACGTATAATTGTTGATCGTGAACGTGAAATCAAAAAATTTGTCCCTAATGAATATTGGCAGATCTCAGTGGACCTTAAAAAAGAGGGTTATGATAATATTCTTGAAGCATCATTTGAGAAGATAAATGGAGAAAAGCCGGAAATTGGATCACAAGATAGGGCTAATGAACTGGTCGAGAGTATCAGGAAAGAAAAATTTGTAGTAACAGATATAACAAAGAGGCAGATCAGCAGAAAGTCCCAGGCACCTTTAAGAACGAGCACTATGCAGCAAGAGGCTTTTAACAAGTTGAGGTTTAATGCATCTAAGACCATGATGGTCGCTCAGCAACTTTACGAAGGTATTGATCTGGGGGATGGCGAGACGATCGGTCTTATTACGTATATGAGGACTGATTCTGTTAATGTTTCCAATGAAGCAATAGAAAAAGTCAGAAGTTTTATTGGCGATAATTATGGTGAAAAATATTTGCCCGAGATTCCTAATAAATTTAAAGCAAAGAAATCAGCCCAGGAGGCTCATGAGGCAATTCGGCCGTCTGATGTTTTGCGTAGACCAAATGATCTTAGGCAATATTTGGATGATGATCAGTTCAAATTATACGAATTGATCTGGAATAAATTTGTAAGCTCGCAAATGGTGCCATCTTTATATGAGAACAAGAAGATTGAGATCGCAGCAGGTAACTTTCAGTTTGGGGCTTCAGGGTCTACCCTTCTCTTCGATGGATATCTTGCAATTGAGAATGAAGCAAGAGAAGAGGAATCAAAGATCGATTTTTCCCACTATGATAAAGGAGACAACCTTAATCTTGTTGAAGTTAAGCCGACACAGCATTTTACTAAGCCACCGCCAAGGTTTTCAGATGCAAGTTTGGTAAAGGCTTTAGAAGAAGATGGTATAGGGCGCCCAAGTACTTATGCATCAATTATTCTCACATTGGTTATGAGGAATTATGTTGAGAGGGAAAAAGGATATTTAGGGCCGACTGAATTAGGGGTGTTGATCAGCGATCTTTTAGTTGAATATTTTTCGAAAATAATGGATATAACTTTTACTGCTAAGATGGAAGAGAATCTTGATCTGATCGAAGAAGGTGACCTGGTTTATAAGGATTTATTGAAGGAGTTTTACCAGCCTTTTAATGAAGAGCTGGATTATGCTGAGGATAATATTGTCAAGACTGAGAACTTTGTAGATAAAGATTGTCCCGAGTGTGGAAAAAAATTGCTTATTAAGTGGGGACGAAGAGGCAAGTTTTTGAGCTGCAGTGGATTTCCGGATTGTAAGCACGCTGAGCCGCTTACATTAGGAATTAAGTGCCCAGAAGAAGGCTGTGAAGGAGAGGTCGTTAAGAGGAAATCTTCAAGAGGCGCTTTTTATGGATGTACTAAATACCCCCAATGTACATATGTTTCAAAAGAACTTCCCGAAGAAGAATAATATTATATAATTTTTGTATGTAGGGCAATTTCTAAGTGTTAGAATAATTCTAGATATATTTAATATTAATGTTAATATTAATATTAAACCCTTCATAGATCGTTTTTAATAACTTTTGTTTTTTAGAAATGAACAGATACTTAGATAAATTCCTTTCCTATTTAGAAATAGAAAAAAACTATTCTGATCATACTATCTTGAATTATAGATTGGATCTAGAGGATTTTATTGAGTTTCAGGGCAAGTCGCCTCTTGAGAAAATTGATTATATCGCATTGAGAAGGTTTTTAGCGCAGCTTAGAACAAAAAATTTCAGGCCAAGAACTATTTCAAGAAAATTATCAGCTATCAGGAGTTTCTTTAAATTCCTGCATAGGGAAGGCTTGATAAAGAATAATCCCGCCACTCTTTTAATGTCACCTAAATTGGATAAAGTTTTGCCGAAGTTCTTATCTGAGGAGGAAGCGGTAAAATTTGTTGAGACCCCTTCTTCGGACAATATATTTGGCAAGAGAGATAAAGCTATATTAGAAACTTTGTACTCAACCGGGATAAGGGTTAGTGAATTGGTCGGATTGGATGTTGATAGCGTTGACATGATAGGCAATATTGCTAAGGTGTTGGGCAAAGGTAAGAAGGAAAGATTAGTCCCGATCGGTAATACTGCGTTGCTTGTCATTAAAGATTATATAGATAGCCGAAAACATCAATCTAGAGCCTTGTTCTTAAATAAGAACGGTGGACGTTTAACAGATAGAAGTGTTAGGAATATTGTGAACAAGCATATTTTAAATGTAAGCGCGACAAAGAATATATCTCCTCATACGCTCAGGCATTCTTTTGCAACTCATTTGCTGGACAGGGGAGCAGACCTTCGTTCTGTTCAGGAGTTGCTAGGCCATGTGAACCTTTCGACAACCCAGATATATACACATGTGACAACTGATAGATTAAAAAAAATTTATGATAAATCACATCCAAGAGCATGATCTTTAATGATAATTATTTATGACATAATTTTTCTTATATTCGCCCTTATTTATTTTCCGTATCTTCTTTTAAAACGCAAATGGCATTGTGGGTTTTGGATGAGGTTTGGGGTTTTTCCCAAAGAGCTTAAAGGTTCGCTGAGGAATGATAAGCGTAAATGTATATGGATTCATGCAGTCAGTGTAGGGGAAGTATTAACGGTTTTAGAACTTGTCGCAAGAATAAAGATAAATTTTAAAGATTATAAGATAATATTCTCAACGGTTACCAAAACTGGCAATGACCTGGCAAAAGAGAAGCTGGGAAAAGATATTGAAGTTATTTATGCTCCATTAGATTTCAGTTTAATCGTCAAGAAATACATCTCTCAAATTAGGCCAAAATTATATATTGCAGCTGAAACCGAACTTTGGCCTAATCTTTATACGGGCCTTTCTGATTCAGGTGTTCCTATCGTTCAGGTTAATGGCAGGATATCTGACAAGGCTTTAAGGGGATATAAGAGAATGAATTTTTTGACAAGGAATGTGCTTTCTTGTGTTAAAGTTTTCTGTATGCAGAGTGAAATGGACTGTTCTAGAATTATCTCTTTAGGTGCTGGAAAGGATAAAGTGCATATGGTTGGTAATTTAAAATTTGATGGCTTTGATGGTAATATTGAAGATGTTTCTTGCTTGTGTGGGTATAAAAAAGAAGATAAATTGCTTGTTGCTGGAAGCACTCATCCAACAGAAGAAGAATTGATTGTGGACGTTTATAAGAAACTTTTACGCGAGTTTAAGGATTTACGGCTGGTAATAGTGCCAAGACATATTGAACGTTCAGAAGAGGTTGTTAGAGTCATTGAAAATAATGGATTGAAAGCTGTATTGTTCTCGAATAATTTTGACATGGCAAAAGAAAAAGATAAAGTCCTTGTCGTTGACAAGATCGGATACTTGCGCAAGTTTTATGTGTTATCAAAGATAGTCTTTGTTGGCAAATCTTTTGCTGTTGGCGGAGGCCAGAATATGATAGAGCCGGCAGGTTATGGTAAGCCTACAATTATTGGGCCCAGGACTGAAAATTTTAAGGATGCGGTCAGGTTTTTATTGAGTGAAAAAGCACTGCTGCAGGTGAATGATAAAAATGAAATGTTTGAAGTGATGAAAGAGCTGCTAAAGGATGACCAGAAATCATATGAAATTGGTTTAAGGGCGCAAAAAGCTGTAAAAAAATCACAAGGTGCAACAGATAGGACTTTTAAATTCATAAGAGATATTTTGATAGGATCAAATATGGTGGAGCTAAAGTGAGCATTAAAGAATATTTTTTATTAGTTATTACGGACAAGGTTGATGGCTTCTTCGTCCGGATATTGAAATGTTTCTTATGGGTGGTCTCGATCGTATATGGATTTTTGGCAAGCACGGTCTGTGCTTTTTATGAAAAAGGCATTTTAAAAGTTAATCGCTTAAATAGGAAAGTCATTAGTGTCGGCAATATTACTTTAGGTGGCGTCGGTAAAACCCCTTTGGTTGAGGTTATTGCAAGAGAACTGAGAGCAAATAAAAAAAAGCCTGTTATTTTAAACCGAGGATATAAAGACAGTATTTCAAATGACGAATCACAAGCTAAAGATGAAGCTAGAATGCTTGAAAGAGCACTGGAAGATGTCCCTGTCCTTGTCGGGGCAAACAGGTTTGAGAATGCCAAAAGATATTTGAAAACTGATGATGCAGATGTTTTTATCCTTGATGACGGATTTCAAAGATGGCGGTTGCACAGAGATTTAAATATTGTATGCATTGATGCTATGAACCCATGGGGAAATGGATTTTTGATTCCCAGAGGATTTCTCCGGGAGAAGTTAGGCTCTTTAAAAAGAGCGGATATGTTCGTTATCACAAAGGCAGACTTGGGCGCAAAGAATGTAAATGGCATTATTGATAAACTTGCAGGAATTAATCCTAAGGCTGATATAGTAAAAGCTATACATTCTCCGGTAGGATTTACTGACCTTAGAACAGGCCAAAAAAAAGAAACTGTCTCTATTAATGAAAAGAGAATTATTACTTTCTGTGGAATAGGAGATCCGAGATCCTTTGTTGAGATCCTTGAGATTTTAGGGGCCAATATTATTAAAAGCGATAATTTTATTGATCATCATGTGTATGACAAAAGGGATATTGCCAGAATTCAGGATCAGGACAGCTGCTCAAGAACCAATATAATAGTTACAACACAAAAAGATGCGGTGAAAATTGAAGGGATGTTGGATCTGTTTGATGAAAGCCTAACAGTGTTATCTTTAGATGTTGGCCTTCAATTCATCGAAGGAAAGGAAAAGATTTTTGAAAGAATCGATAATTTATTACAGTCTTAAGATATTCGGGTTTATTGTGAGGATCTTGCCGTTGTGGCTAAGTTTATTAATAGGCAAGTTTATCGGGATAGTTGCATATTACTTTGATGCAAAGCACAAGGGACAGGCATATGCGAACCTAAAGATGGCCTTTGCAGATAGCAAATCTCCTTATGAGATAAGGAATATAACGAAAGAGCTATTTTTGAACTATGGTCAGAATTTTATTGAATTGTTTAGGATGCCTTTGATGAATAGCAAGAGGTTTGAAAAATATGTCTCGGTTGAGGGAAAAGAGAATATTGAAAATTCTCTTAAAGAAGGAAAAGGGCTGATATTGCTGGCAATGCATTTTGGCAGCTGGGAGATGGCGAGCCTTTCATGTGCAATGCTTCAATTCCCTTATAAGGTCATGGTGAAGCCTCAGCCCAAGTATTCAAAACTCGACGATCTTCTTAACACGTATAGATCATGTGGCGGCTCAGTTGTTTTATCCCGGGGAGCTGGGACAAGAGATTTTGTTAAGAGCATAAAGAAAAATGAAGTTGTCGGGATGGTCGTAGATCAAGGCGGCCGTGATGGTATGCTGGTTCCATTTTTTGGTAGGCCTGCTTCAATGTCCGTTGGTGCAATTCGTTTAGGTCTGAAGCTGGGTGTCCCAATATGCTTTGCAGTTGTTATCAGGCAAAAAGGTGCGTATCACAAAATGATCATTGATAAACCCCTTGATCTTGTTGATACGGGTGATACTGAAAAGGATGTCTTTGAGAGTTTGAGTAAAGTCACAAAGAAGATGGAAGGATTTATATGCAAGTATCCCAGTGAATATATGTGGTTCTACAAGATCTGGAAGTATTCTAATAAGACAAATATCGCAATTTTATTCGACGGAAAAACAGGCCATTTAAGGCAGTCGGAAACCGTAGCCAAGATGGTGCAGAAAGCTCTTGCTGAAAGGGATGTTGAAGCCACCTCTCAGATAATCAGTGTAAATTTTAAGGGCAAATACCCGGCCAGGCTGTTTTCCCTGCTGACGGTTTTCTTGCATTCGTTTATTTACCAGGGCAGATTGGACTTTTTAAATTGGTTCCTTACGCAAGAATCTTTTGATGAGATCATGTCAGTGAAAGCAGACTTTTTTATTTCTTGTGGATCTTCTATCGCAGGGTTAAATAGTTTAGTATCTAAGGACCATAATGCAAAGAGCATTGTAGTCCTAAAACCAGGCCTTTTAAGATTTAACCGTTTTGATCTGGTTGTTTTGCCACAGCATGATGAGCCCGAGAAGAAAGATCTAAAAGCAAGAATGGCTATTACAAAAGCGGCTCCCAACTTAATTACAAAAGAATATCTTGCTGAGCAATCTGCGCTCCTAGAAAAAAGATACTCTCATCTGAAAGAAAATGTGCGTGTAAAGATCGGTTTGTTCGTGGGTGGTGATTCAAACAATGTTTTTATTAGCGAGAACCAGATAAGAGTACTTATAAACCAGATTAAAAATGTCGCAAAGGACCTAAAAGCCTCACTTTTGGTTACTACGTCAAGAAGAACTCCTTCCAGAATAGAACAAATGCTGTACAGGGAACTTAAGAAAAATATTGTCTGTCCTTTATTAATAATAGCGAACCAGGATAATGTTCCTGAGGCTGTGGGTGGCATTCTGGGATTATCTGATATTGTTGTTGTTTCCGGGGACAGCATTTCAATGATTAGCGAGGCAGCCTCATCAGGAAAGAAGACTATTGTATTCTTGCCTGAAACAAGGGCAAAATTCCTAAAGATATACAATAAACACAAATTGATCGTCGAAATCCTTAATGAGCAGGGCTATATATTGTCAACGGATGTTAAAAATATTGGTAACTCGATTCTTGGAGTTGCAAAGAACAAGCTTCAAACAAGAGCAATTAACGATAATAAGATCATTCTTGAAGCTGTAAGAGAAATTGTTTAGGTGGCAAAATGATCTTATGTCCAAGATTGCTTAACTAAAAAAATTATTCGTTTTAATAATGTTGAGTTCTATAAATGAAAATATTGCAAATACTTCCAGAGTTGAATGTTGGGGGAGTTGAAACTGGTACTGTAGACCTTGCAAAATATTTAGTTGAGAAGGGTCACTATTCAGTAGTTGTTTCTAACGGAGGCGAACTGGTAAAACAGCTCGAATCAGCAGGTGCCAAGCACTATGTATTGCCTGTTCATAAAAAATCCCTGTTAACAATTTATAATTCCATCAAGTCTCTTCGGAAAATAATCCGCAAAGAAAAGATTGATATTGTTCATGCGCGTTCGAGAGTTCCGGCGTGGATAGCCTATTTTGCTACGCGCAAAACAAACGCCTCTTTTATCACTACTTGCCATGGTTATTATAAGAACCGATTTTTCAGCCAGGTTATGGGTTGGGCAAAATTGATTATTGTGCCAAGTGAGGTAATTGGGCGGCATATGATAGATGATTATAAGGTACAGTCGAGAAGTATAAGGTGCATTCCCAGAAGTGTTGACCTTGATAAATTCAAAGTGCAAAAAGAATTTGCGAAGGGGAGTCCGGATAAAGTTGTTGCTATAGTCGGAAGGATAACCCCTCTGAAAGGTCACATTTATTTCTTAAAGGCGATGGCTACGGTTGTGCGTTCAAACCCTTATTTAAAGATACAGATTATCGGGGATGTCCCGGCTAAAAAAGAATCATACAAAAGAGAATTAGAGGTTCTGGTCAAAAGGCTTGGCATAAAGGATAATGTTGAGTTTTTGGGGAATAGAAGTGATGTGCCTGAGCTTCTATCAAAGGTTGATGTTCTTGTCCTTGCAACGATCACTCAAGAGTCTTTTGGAAGGGTAATAATCGAAGCGCAAGCGGTAGGTGTCCCGGTTGTTGCCACAAAAGTCGGTGGAGTTGTTGATATCATTGATGATGACAAAACAGGATTGCTTGTCATGCCTAAGGATACAGAGTCCATGGCAAAAGCTGTTTTGAGATTGCTTAATGATAAAACTCTTGCTGCAAGATTTTCTGTCGAAGCAAAAAAAAAGCTGCAGGAAAAGTATACTCTTGACCAGATGGCAACTAAGACCATTGAAGTTTATGAAGAGCTGTTAAGGTCGATGAATATTCTGGTTATCAAAATGAGCTCAGTTGGTGATGTTGTTATGGTTACGCCGTCGTTAAAAGCTCTAAGGAAGAAATTTCCCAAAGCAAGGATACATTGTTTGGTTGGCAATGAGGCACGCAAGATTCTTCATAATTGCCCGTATTTGGATGGATTAATAGTTTATGACAAAAAGCATAAAGACAGAGGGCCGCTTAAATTCTTAAAATTGGCTAGCAAGTTACGGAAGTATAGATTCGATAAGATTATTGATTTTCAAAATAATGGAACTAGTCACTTATTGAGCTTCTTAAGTTTTCCTAATGAAAGTTATGGATTTAATAATGGGAAATACGGGTTTCTTTTATCTCATCCTGTAAAGAACTATATAAAAGAAGTCCCGGCAATAAAGCAGCAGTTTCAGATCTTAAGCAAGCTTGATATTAATTATAACGAGAATTCATATCTTGAACTGTGGTTATCTGCAAAGGATAAACAGCATGCGAGGCAACTTTTTGATTCAGAATGGATGGGCAACGCAACGAATATCGTAGGTATTAATATTGCTGCATCCGCAAAATGGCAGACAAAAAATTGGCCTATCGATTATATCGCAAAATTGTGCGATCTTCTTACGGCCAGTAATATACGGGTGATCATTACAGGCATGGATCATGATAGGGAATTGGCTCAGAAATTGTTGTCATTGACAAAATCAAAGCCCGCAATTTTTGTGGGAAAGACGGATATCATGCAACTGGCAGCATTGATAAAACAATGTAAGGTTTTTGTTACGCCTGATTCAGCTCCGATGCATGTTGCAGCAGCAGTTGGTACACCTTTTATCGCGTTTTTTGGGCCGACCGATGCTGAAAGGCATCTTCCGCCGGCAAAGAAGTATGTTGTCCTGGATAAAAAGCTGAATTGTGCCCCGTGTTATTCAGGTTATTGTAAGATTTTGTCGCATGCATGTATTGATGATATCTCTCCGGAAGAAGTCATGAAAGAGATTAAATATCTAATGAGCTAGGCAAAAAAATCAATGAAAATATTATTTATAACAACACATCTTAACACCGGAGGCATTACAGCATATTTGCATACTTTGACAAAGGGCTTTGTTGAAAGAGGCCATCAAGTTCATATTGTTTCATGCGGAGGTGATGCGGAAGATTCTTTCAGAGATGTTGGTGCACTATTATTTAATGTTGATATACGCACAAAATCAGAGCTTAGCCCCAGGATTTATTTTAATTTAAGAAAGATAGCAGATTATATTAAGGAAAATGGAATAGAAATCATTCATGCGCAGACAAGAGTGACGCAGGTCATGGGTTATTTGCTTGAGAAGATAACAAAAAAGCCTTATGTTTCAACTTGCCACGGGTATTTTAAGCCAAGGATTTCAAGAAAGCTCTTCCCGTGCTGGGGAGATTCTGTAGTGGCAATTAGCGACGCAGTAGTTGCTCATTTAGTTGATGATCTTAAAGTAATAAAAGATAAAGTTATTTTAGTGACGAGTGGTATTGATCTTGATAAGTTTAAAGTTGTCGATCAAGCTACTAAGATGGAAAGAAAAAAAGGGTTTGGGCTGAAAGAAGGGATTTTGGTTGGAATGGTTGCACGTTTATCTGATGTTAAGGGGCAGGATATACTTGTTGAGGCTATGCCATATGTTCTAAAAAAAAATCCGAATGTAAGATTAGTTCTTTTTGGACAGGGTAAGCTTGAGGGTTTGCTAAAAGAAAAAGTTAAGAAGCTGTTGATACAAGATAGTGTCGTCTTTAATCCTACTCTAAGCAGGCCATCTGAGTGTATGAGCGCTCTTGATGTTTTTGTCGCGCCATCGCGTATGGAAGGGTTGGGATTGTCTGTTATGGAGGCCCAGGCCTGCGGATTGGCTGTTATTGGATCCAGGATAGGAGGAATACCATCTTTGATAGAGGATAACAAAACCGGCTTATTGGTCGAACCTGAAAACGTTGAGGCTTTAGCTGATGCGATTATAAGGCTGGTTGAAGATGCACAGCTTGCCCAAAATCTAGGTAAAGCTGCTAGGGAATATGCATTGTTAAATTATTCATCAGTAAGAATGATCGAACGTACATTAAAAGTATATGAAAAAAATATTAGTGGTTAATGTTAATTGGGTGGGGGATGTAATCTTCTCATCGCCAATATTCAAAGCGCTTAAACAAGCTTATCCTGAAGCTACAATAAGCTGTATGGCACCTCTTCGGGTTAAAGAGGTTCTTGAGTGTATTGAATGCTTGGATGAGATCATAATTTGTGACGAAGGAAATGTTCATAATGGTATCTTTGCCAAAATTAAATTGATCCTTGAATTAAGGAAAAAGAAATTTGATGCTGCGTTTCTTCTGCACAGATCATTAACCAGGGCATTGTTTGTTTATTTTGCAGGGATCCCAAACAGAATTGGCTATGACACAAAGAAAAGAGGAGCTTTTTTAACGCATAAAGTTGATTGGATAGAAGTGAATGATGTTCATAGGCGCGATTATTATCTTAATGTGATTGAATCGTTTGGGGTGAAGGTGAATGAAAGGAGAACTGTTCTAGTTCCGAAAAATGAGGTTACACAAAGCGTAATGACAATTCTTAGGAATAATTGCGTTGAAGATAATGATAGATTGATCATTGTTAATTGCGGCGGGAACTGGGACCTTAAACGATGGCCAAAGGAAAATTTTGTTGAGCTGATAGAAAAGCTCATTGGAGAATATAAACAAAAAGGCATTAAAGTTATAATCTCAGGAGCACCAACAGACATTGTGTTGGTTGAAAGCATTGTAGAACAGTTAAAAGAAAAACCGATCGTGCTTGTTGGTAAGACTACATTGATACAGGTGATTTCTTTAATGAGTTTGGCTGAGCTCTTGATATCTGCTGATTCTGGGCCTCTGCATATTGCTAACAGTGTAAATACCGATACTATTGCGATATTTGGGCCTACTCGTTCCGAAATAACAGGTCCAAAGGGTAAAGGTAAAGCAGTTATCCTTCAAAAAGATATTGAGTGTAACCGGCAGCCTTGTTATAAGCTGGATTGTGATGATAATGTTTGCATGAAAGCAATAACAGCTGATGATGTTTTTAAAATTGCAGTAAAGATAATCAGCGATAAAGGCAAATAATCAGATATTTTATATAGTTAATAAATAATGAAAAAAGAAATAATTAAAAAAATATTAGTCGTCTCTTTGACGAACATTGGAGATGTTGTGTTAACTTTTCCAACTATAGATATTCTAATAAGAGATTTTCCCGAAGCAGAGATATCTGTTGTTGTTGGCCCAAGAGCCGAATCTGTAATATGTGCTAATCCAAGATTTAAAAAAATATATGTTTATAATAAAAAGGATTCAATTCTTAAACAAGGTGCTTGGGTATTGGAATTGATCAAGCAGCGTTTTGACCTTTTAATCGACCTAAGAAATACAGCTTTGCCGGTTTTAATATCGCCTAAATACCATACTTCGATATTTAAAACAAGATCAGATGGTATGCATATGAAAGACAAGCATTTGAAGTGTTTATCAAGTGTGTATGAATTTGAACCTGTTGAGGCTCCGAAGAAGTCTTTGTTTATTTCTGATGAGGATAAAAGTTGTGTTGTGGATCTTAGGTATGATGAAATAGGAGATGACGATTATGTTGTAGTTGCCCCGTCTTCGGCAAGTGATTCAAAAAGGTGGAGCAATGAAGGATTTGCCAAGGTAGCAGATCATGTAGTGAATAACTGCAATATGAAGGTCGTTTTTGTGGGAGACCATAAGGATAGAGAGGCCGCTCGAGAGATTGCAAAAATTATGGAACATGATTTGGTCAATTTATGCGGGAGGACAAATCTTGTTCAGCTTGCCGAATTGCTATTACATTGTCGATTTGCTGTTGTCAATGACAGTGCTCCTATGCATTTAGCGAGCTATATGGATATTCCAGTGTTAGCTTTATTTGGCCCGACACAAGTCGAAAAGTATGGCCCTTGGGGTAAAAATGGTTATTCGCTTAGGAATAACAGAAGTTGTGAGAAATGTAATAATTCTAAATTAAAAACTGAACATAATTGTATGATGGGTATTTCAAGTGAGGATGTTATTAAGTGCCTTCAGGAAAATTTAATAAAATATTGATCGTTCGAACAGATAGAATAGGTGATGTCATTTTGACAACACCTGCTATAAAGCTTTTAAAGGATTTCTGGCCTGATTCAAGTATTTCAATGCTTGTTGCTCCGCAAACCAAAGAACTGATAATTAACAATGAAAATATTGATGAAGTGATCATTGATGATAGAAAAGGTTTAAATAAAGGGCTTTTTGGTTATCTTAAGCTTGTAAGAGAGCTTTGTAAAAGAAAATTTGATTTGGCAATTGTATACCATACTAAAAGAAGGGCCAATCTGACATGTTTTTTAGCGGGAATCCCTGTCAGGCTAGGGTACAAGAACAAAAAATTCGGATTCTTGCTTACAGACCCACTGGAAGATGAGAGGTTTTTAGGCAATAAACATGAAAGCCAGTATTGTGTTGATGTTTTAAAAGCCTTAGATATGGATTTTTCAGGTATTGATAGTGAAAAATTTGAAATGCAAGTTTCACTAAGTGAATCTTCTGAAAAATGGGCAGGATCTTTTTTAAAAAGTAAAGGATTGCTCAAAAAAGATATAATAATAGCGATTCATCCCGGTGCAAGTGATTCATCAAAACAGTGGCCGTATAAGTATTTTGCTGGCCTTATTGAGGAGCTTATCAAAAGATATAAGTGTAAAATTGTTATTGTTGGAGATGCGCGCATTAAGGATATCTCTGAAAAAATTGTGTCTTTAGTAAGAGGGAGTATTATTGATGCAACAGGTTTTACTACTGTGGGGCAATTAGTTAGCTTGCTAAATAGATGCGGTTTGCTTGTTTCTAACGATTCGGGCCCTGTTCATATTGCTGCAGCTCTTGGTGTGCCAGTTGTTTCAATTTTTACAAGAAATGAGCCAGGGATCAATCCAGAGTGTTGGAGGCCATTATCCGCAAATTCTGTTGTTGTTAGCGTCCCTTATAATGCTGCAGGGCAGATGGGTATTAACTTTCAAAAAGCCGATGAATGTGACCAACAATACCTGGAAATTATTAAAATACCGCAAGTTTTAGAAGCAGTTGACTCTATATTTAAACTGTGATAGAATCAGCCTTCGTTTTGAGCTACAGGAGCATGTTTATCCAATAATATAAATATAAACTATTAGTATAACTATTGTTTTGTTTCTGCAGAAATGTCCATATATAAAAAAATAATATCGAGATTTAATAAAAAAAACATACTTGTTGTTGGGGATATTATCCTTGACAGATATATTCAAGGAACTGTAACTAGGATTTCACCGGAAGCTCCTGTTCCAATAGTACTTGAAGAGAAATCTTTTTATACAACAGGTGGAGCTGCTAATGTTTCGCAAAATCTTAGTTCTTTGGGTGCCAATGTAACTCAGGTAGGAAGAATTGGTAATGATTTTGATGGAAAGCTATTAAAGCGAGAATTAAAAAGAAAGAATATTGATATTAACGGGGTATTTCTTGATAAGAATATCCCAACTATTACAAAAACCAGGATAATTGCACAACATCAGCAAATTGTTAGAATTGATAGAGAGAATATAAAAGAGTCAAAAGATAGATCAATTTTCAATAAAATTTTAAATTTTATTGAAAAAAGAATAGATAATTATGATGCAATAATTATTTCTGATTACGGTAAAGGGTTGATTACTCCTAAAGTAATTGACAGCCTTTGTTCCTTAGCGTTAGCGAAGAACAAAATAATTACTGTTGACCCTAAGGTCGAGAATTTTGGTTATTATAAAAAAGTAACTGCTATTACCCCGAATAAAAGCGAGGCTGAGAATGCGATCAGAAATATAAAGATAACGCATGAACGGGGAAGTTCCCTCGGTATAAATATTGATAAGCTTGAAAAGGATAGCGATATTGATAAGGCCGGTGAAAAACTTCTTGAATTTTTGGATTTAGAGTCTTTGTTGATAACCCTTGGTGAAAGAGGAATGCGCTTGTTTGAGAAGGGAAAGAAGAAGCCTTATTCTATCAGCACAAAGGCCCAAGAAGTCTTTGATGTTACTGGAGCAGGTGATGCTGTCATTTCTGTATTCACACTTTGCCTGGCGTCTAATGCTACAAAAAGGCAGGCTGCAGAGCTTTCAAATATTGCAGCAGGAATTGTTGTTGGAAAGATGGGAGCAGTTGCTGTAACTAAAGAAGAGCTTATGGAAGCAATAAAGTAAAGGGCAATAATAAATATGAAGGCAATAGGTGTTATTCCGGCCAGATTGAACTCTACAAGATTTGAAGGGAAAGTATTAGCCGAAATATTAGGCAAGCCAATGATACAGCTTGTTTGGGAACAGGTTAAGAAAAGCGCTAAATTGGATGATGTTATTATTGCCTGCGATAATGAAAAAGTTTTAAAGGTGGCAAGGGGCTTTGGTGCCCGGGCGGTTATGACATCTGTTGATCATCAATCTGGAACTGACAGGATATCAGAAGCGATAAGTAAAGAAGAATGTGATATTGTTGTTAACATTCAGGGCGATGAACCAATGATACAGCCTGAGGTTATTGATAGTTTGATCGAGGCACTTGATAAAGATAGCTCTTCATCAATGGCTACTGTTATTAAGGTTATTGATAAAGAGCAGGATCTTTCTGATCCAAATATTGTTAAGGTTGTTATTGATAGCTCAAATAATGCGCTGTATTTTTCTAGGTCCACGATCCCGTATGATAGAGACGGCCTTGGAGCAAAATGCTATAAGCATTTAGGCATTTATGCTTATAGAAAACATTTTTTACTTGAGTTTAAGGACCTGCCAAAGTCTAATCTTGAAGCTTCAGAATGTTTGGAGCAGCTAAGGGCATTGGAAGCAGGGTATAAGATCAAAACAATACTTACTGATGTTGAAACGGTTGGTGTTGATACAAAAAAAGATTTAGAAAAGGTTAAAAAATTATTGCTTAGTTAAGCAAGGGGTTTATTCATGATAAAGACAAAAGTCATAAAAATCGGTAACGTAATGGTCGGGGGAGGGAAGCCGTTTGTACTGATTGCCGGTCCGTGCGTCATTGAGGACAGGAAGAAGACGATAGCTCTGGCAGGTTCAATTAAAAAAATATGTGTTAAGCAGAACATACCTTTTATTTTTAAAGCTAGTTATGACAAGGCAAATAGGACGTCTATAAAATCATTTCGGGGATTAGGGATCGATAAGGGCCTTGATATTCTTAAAGAGATCAAAGAAAAAATAGGTGTTCCTGTTTTGAGCGATGTCCATTCAGTAGAAGAAATTGACCGAGCATATGATGTCTTAGATGTTTTGCAGATACCTGCATTTCTATGCAGGCAAACAGACCTTATTGTTGCTGCCGGCAGATCAGAAAAAGTAGTTAATGTTAAAAAAGGACAGTTCCTTGCGCCAGGGGACATGAAAAATATAATAATCAAGATCGAGTCCACGGGTAATAAGAAGATTCTTCTTACTGAACGTGGAGTTAGTTTTGGATATAATAACCTGGTTAGTGATTTTCGCTCATTAGATATTATGTCCAGGTTTGGATATCCGATAGTTTTTGATGCGACTCATAGCGTTCAGCAACCGGGTGGTATGGGTGATTGTTCAGGGGGCAACAGTGAATATGTCCCGCTTTTATCTAGATGTGCTCTGGCGGCAGGATGTGATTCGATCTTTATGGAAGTTCATCATGACCCTGAAAAAGCATTGTCTGATGGTCCCAATTCACTGAAGCTCAGTAAGCTTGAGAAAATGTTGGTTGAGATGAGATCAATTGACAAAATAATCAAAGATAAAATTAGCTGAGGGAAAAGAATGTCTTTAAAAGAAGCAAAAGAGGTAATAAGAATTGAAGCAGAGGCGATAAAGAGCCTGGCATCGAGGATCAATAGTAAATTTGAAAAAGCAGTAGAGCTTATATCTAAATGCAAGGGCAGGGTTATCGTAGCGGGAATGGGGAAAACAGGTATTATTGGAAGGAAAATTGCCGCAACATTGTCCTCAACAGGAACCCCAAGTATTTGGATGCACTGTGCTGAGGCGTTCCATGGAGATCTAGGACAGGTGACCAGAAATGATATTTTGATCATTATATCTTATAGCGGCGAAACTGATGAAACAAAGAAATTACTGCCGTTGATGAGGAAAATAGGCTCCAAAATAATTGCAATTACCGGCAATCCAAAATCAACTTTAGCGAAGTTCAGCGACATTGATCTGGATGTTTCTGTTAAGAAAGAAGGGTGCCCTCTTGAACTGGCCCCTATGGCCTCAACGACAGCAACTCTTGCTATGGGAGATGCTTTAGCCGCTTGCTTGATAGTTAAAAAAGGTTTTAGACGGGAAGATTTTGCTTTTTATCATCCAGGAGGATCTTTGGGCAGAATGCTGTTGCTAAAAGTTGAAGATATCATGAGAAAAGGTGTTAGGTTTGCAACAATTGAAGAAGATGCCCCGGTAAAAAAAGTTCTTCTGGCCATTACAAAGGCTAGATGCGGGTCAGCCTGTGTTTTAAATAAAAGAGGAAAATTTGTCGGGATCTTTACTGACGGGGATCTTAGAAGGCAACTTGAAACTGACAACCATCTGCTTGATAGGAAAGTGAAGGATGTTATGACAAAAAATCCAACGACTATATCAAAAGACAGGTTAGCACAGGAAGCTTTAAGGCTCCTGCAAGAGAAAAAGATTGATGAGCTTCCGGTTGTAGACAATAAAGGTAAATTGGTTGGATTGCTGGATGTTCAAGACCTTTTAAAGGCTGGTTTGGTATGACAGATAAATTGAAAGGCAAGATAAAGAAAATTAAAGTTTTGGCAATGGATGTAGATGGTGTTTTGACTAACGGGAAGATCGTTTTGGACCATAGCGGCAATGAATTGAAGTTCTTTGATGTCCAGGATGGGTATGGTGTTGCATTGATCAGAAGGGCAGGGATCAAAACGGCTATTATTTCAGCAAGGTCAGCTGGCGCTGTAACTTCAAGAGCAGCGGATTTAAAGATAGATAAAGTGTTTCAGGATGCTTATCCTAAGACGGAAGCTTATAATATAATGCTTAAAGAGCTTAATGTGTCTTCAGAAGAAGTTTGTTTTGTAGGGGATGATATACCTGACATCGCTTTGTTGGAAAAAGTTGGGTTCGCGGTTGCTGTTAAAAATGCCGCTTCTGAAGTAAAAAAAGTCGCAGATTATGTTACAAGAAAACAAGGTGGCAAGGGCGCAATTAGGGAAGTTGTTGAGTTGATACTTAAAACTCAAGGGAAGTGGAAACAGCTCTTAAACAGGGAATCTTAACCCGTATTGGATAATAATTTATGAAAAAAATCATATTACTAGCTTCTGTTTTGTTTCTATTAGGGGCAGCTAATTCTTTTTCCCAAGATTCTGAACAAAAATTTCAGGGATTTAACCTTGAAGGATATAAAGATAATGGCCAAAAATCATGGGAAGTGAGCGGTGATACTGCCAATATAATGGGAAGTAAAATAGAGCTGACTAATGTTAATGCTGATATATATGATAACGAAAAAATTAATGTTGTGGCTGATAAAGGCGTTATTGACCAAGAAAATGGCAACATGAATTTGAGTAAAGATGTTGCCATTACGCACCCAAATGGCGGGCAAATGTTAACTGATTCCCTCAATTGGAATAGAAATGAAGATTTGATCACAACTGATGATGACGTCATGATATCTGATGAAGGTGTTATGATAACCGGAACTGGATTGAAAGCTCACCCTACTTCAAAAGACGCAGAGATATTGCAGGATGTTACTGTAATGGTGGATACTGAAAAAGATGAGAAGAAAGGAAGTGAAAAAGTAATTATTACATCTGATGGGCCCATGGTTATCAATCAAGCTGAATCTTACGCTGTTTTTAATGATAATGTTAGAGCTGTTCAAGGTGACCAGACACTCAAGGCGGATAAAATGGAAATATATTTTGATGCAAAAAGCAGCACTATTAAGAAAATATTTTGCATCGGGAATGTAGAGGTCGTTCAAGGTGAAAATATGACTTATGCTGATAGAGCTGAGTATAATGCGGCAGAGCAGAAGTTGATTCTTACTGGCAGGCCCAAATTGATCTTATTGACGGAAGGGGATGGCGGAATTGCAACTTTTGGAAACTAAAAATATCGTTAAGACGTACGGAAGCCGTAGGGTTGTAGACGGCCTTAGTATTTCTGTCGGACGTTCTGAGATTGTTGGGCTTTTAGGGCCTAACGGGGCTGGCAAAACAACAACGTTTTATATGGCTGTTGGCATTATTAAACCTAATGATGGGCAGATCATTTTTGATAATGAGGATATTACAAAAAAGACAATTCATGAACGTTGTCGGCTAGGAATTGGTTATCTGGCGCAGGAAGCATCTATTTTTAGAAAGCTTACTGTTGAAGAGAACATTTTAGCGATACTTGAGACTTTAAATATCAGTCCGACTGAAAGAAGAAAGAGATTGAAATCTTTGCTTGAAGAATTGAATATTGCTCATTTAGCAAAGAGCAAGGCTTATACTTTATCAGGAGGAGAAAGGCGCCGGTTAGAGATAACAAGAGCTTTGGTCACAAATCCATCGTTTTTGCTTTTAGACGAGCCTTTTTCCGGGATTGACCCGATTGTTGTTGCAGAAGCGCAAGAAATAATCAAAGACCTCAAAGCCAGAGGTTTAGGAATATTATTGACCGATCATAATGTTAGAGAAACTTTATCCATTACTGACAGGGCATATTTGATTGCTGATGGAAGGATATTGGTCTCGGGATCGGCTGATGATCTTATTAATGATCCAGAAGCAAGAAAAATCTATTTAGGTGAAAAGTTTACCATGTAGACCATAATTCCGGATTAGGATAAAGGAATTAGGGTTTAAATAGCATATTATTGTCTTATTGGATAGGGATGCTCATTATGAGTGTTTTGTAAAAGCGAAATAGAGGGAGAAAAAAAGAATTATGAAAGTAGAAGTTAAGAAAATTGATTCAATTAAAAGGGAATTGAGATTTGAAGTTTCAAAAGAAAGAGTTTCTAAGGCATTAGAGGGAGTATATTTAGAAATTGGTAAAATCGCAAAAGTAAAGGGATTTAGAAAAGGAAAAATCCCCAGGCATCTTTTGGAGTCACAATATGGCCCGACAGCAAAGGAGGAGGTTGTTAAGAAGTTAATACCAGAGGTATATCAGGAAGGCGTTGATAAAGAACAGCTTCATCCGATCGATATGCCGGACATTGAAGATGTTTCTTTTAAGGACGGCAAGGTTGCTTTTAAAGCGACCATTGAGCTTAAGCCGGAAGTAAGCATAAAAGATAACGATTATGTCGGCATAAAAGTAAAAAGAAAAAGCAATAAAGTTTCTGATGAAGAGCTGAATAAGACATTGGATTATTTCAAGCAAGGCCAGGGAAAAGATAAAGAGCTTACTATTGACGATGCCTTTGCTAAAGGTTTGGGATATCCAAGCCTAGAAGAGTTCAAGAAATCTTTATCACGTCAAATGGAGGCAGATAAGGACAGATCGAACAAGCTAGATGTTGAGAATCAAATTGTTGATGCTTTATTGAAAAAAGCGAAATTAGCAACTCCTAAAGGACTTGTAAAAAAACACCTGGAGCAGCGCGTTAATGAAATGATGGAGAGGCTGAAAAAGCAAGGCATGAGTGCTGAGGACCTGAAGAAAAAAGAGGAAAGTGTTCGCAAGGATTTAAGTGAAGCTGTTGAGAAGGATATAAAGGTTTATTTTATATTGGATGAAATTGCAAATAGAGAGAAAATTGAGATAAGTGAGGGCGGGAATCTGCCTTTGAAGGTTATGGAATATTTATTAAAAGAGGCAAAGTGGGAGGAGGTCAAGTAAAATGGAACCAAATTATCAGATGTTAGTACCTATGGTTGTAGAAAAAACTGGTCAGGGAGAGAGGGCTTACGATATCTATTCCCGTTTGTTAAAGGACAGGATAATCTTTATTGGAACAGCAATTGATGACAATGTTGCTAATTTGATTATAGCTCAACTTCTTTTTCTTCAAAGCGATGATGCTAATAAGGATATCAATGTATACGTGAATTCTCCAGGTGGTTCAGTTACGGCCGGGCTAGCAATTTATGATACTATGCAATTTGTTAAGCCAGATGTTTGCACGTATTGCATGGGTCAAGCTGCAAGCATGGGATCGCTTCTTCTTTCTGCCGGAGCAAAAGGTAAAAGGTTTGCACTTCCAAACGCTCGTATTATGATCCATCAGCCGTGGGGTGGCACACAGGGGACAGCTAGTGATATATCAATTCAAGCCCAGGAGATCCTGCGGATGAAAGAAGAGCTGAATAAACTATTGTCAAAACATTGTGGGCAGCCAATAGAAAAGGTCCAAAAAGATACTGACAGAGATTATTTTATGTCGGCCAGCGAGGCCAAAGAGTACGGGCTTGTTGATGCGGTTATTGAGCATCAGGAAGTTAATTAAAAGCATTTTTAAACTTAATAATTTGCTGCAAGATATATTCAATTTAAAAAATATTTTAGAAAGGTAAGCAATGAAAAGAAATTTAATTTTAGCTCCGGGACCAACACAAATACCACCAGACCTTTGCGCGGCTTTGGGAAAGCCGATTATTCATCACAGAACGCCGCAATTTGCGCAAAACCTTAAAGATGTTATAGATGGTTTGCAGTATGTAATGCAAACAAAGAATGATGTTTACATCCTAACGTCTTCAGGAACTGGCGCGATGGAAGCGGCCGTCTGTAATTTGGTTGGAAAAGGCGATAAAGCTATTACTGTTGAAGGTGGGAAATTTGGTGAAAGATGGACAGAGCTTTGCAAAGTCTATGGCGCAGAACCACAAGTAATTGAAGTTAAATGGGGCACTGCCGTAAAACCTGCTGACATTAAAGCCCTGCTTGATAAAGATAAATCTATCAAGGCGGTCTTTGTCACTTTAAATGAAACTTCTACTGGAGTGGTATCTGATATTAAATCAATTGCTGCGGTTGTAAAAGAAACCAACGCCGTTTTGGTAGTCGATGCTATCAGTGGTTTAGGTGTTATTGATATTAAAATGGATGACTGGGCAGTTGATGTTATTGTATCCGCATCTCACAAAGGGTTTATGCTCCCTCCTGGAATCTCTTTTGTAGCTATGAACGAAAAAGCTTATAAGCTCGTTGAAAAATGTGAAACGCCTAGATATTATTTTGACCTTAGAAAATCCAAAAAAGTTTACAATGATCCTGACACTCCTTTCACGCCTGCAATTAGTATTGTTGTTGCTTTAGTCGACAGCTTGAGAAAATTTAAAGAGGAAGGGCTGGATAAGTTATTTGCCAGATATGCAAAATTAGCAGAAGCAACTAGGGCTGCAGCTAAAGCTTTAGGTATGACAATTTTGGCGGGTGATGATTGTGTCTCCAACGCGGTTACCCCAATAGTTCTTCCGGAAGGAGTTGCCGGAGGAAAAGTCGTAAAAATCATGAGAGATACTTATGGCGTTACTGTTGCAGGAGGACAAGGGTATCTTAAAGGTAAAATTGTCAGAATAGCTCATATGGGTTGTGTTGATGAGTATGACATTCTTACTGGGATAGCATGTTTTGAAAAAGCTTTAAAAGATGTTGGCTATTCTTTTGAAATGGGAGCTGGAGTTAAGGCTGCACAAGAAGTTTTCAATTCATAGTAAATCGATAAGTAATCCTTGGAGAAATTGGTGCAATCTTCAAGTTTTATCGATCAAAAAAGAAGAAAATGCACTTGGCACTATCTCTTTCAGGGGATAGGTCAAAAAAGGGAGAAGTACAATGAAAAAGATTCTGATCAGTGACAAGTTGGCAGACGAATGTATTGAGATTCTTAGGAAAGAAAAAGAATTTCAAGTAGATGTCAACACAGGGTTGAAGCCGGATGAGCTAAAAGCGATCATTAAGGATTATGATGCTATTATTATCCGTAGCGCGACGAAATTAAAGGAAGATATCCTTGAGGTGGCAGATAATCTTAAGTTCATTGGTAGGGCTGGTGTTGGATTGGACAATGTCGATCTAAAAGCTGCTACGAAAAAGGGTATAGTTGCAATGAATACCCCGGCAGGAAACACTACATCTACTGCAGAACAAACAATGGCATTGATTTTGGCATTATCAAGGAACACGGCTCAGGCATGTGCTTCTCTTAAAGCAGGAAAATGGGAAAGAACAAAATTTGATGGAGTTGAACTATATGGTAAAACTCTTGGGATTATCGGTCTAGGGAGGATTGGCTCAACAGTCGCAAGTTTTGCAAAGGCTTTTGTTATGAATGTCATTGCATATGATCCATTTCTATCAATTGAAGCTGCGACAAAAAAAGGAGTTGAGATCGTCGACCTTGAAAAGTTGCTTAAAACAAGTGACTTTGTTTCGGTTCATATTCCTAAGAGCAGTGAAACAAAGGACCTTATCGGTGATAAAGAGTTTGATATGATGAAAAGAACATGCCGTGTAATTAATTGTGCCAGAGGAGGCATTGTTAATGAAGAAGCCTTGATAAAAGCTTTGGAACAAGGAAAGATTGCTGGCTGTGCAGTAGATGTTTACGAGCAAGAGCCGCCGGATTTTAATTCTCCTTTATTTAAATTTGAAAATTGTGTGACAACTCCTCATCTCGGGGCCTCTACATCAGAAGCCCAGATCAATGTTGCTATTGAAATTGCAGAGACTGTAAAGAATGCTCTTTTGGGCAGGGGTATAGTTAATGCGGCAAATTTCCCAACAGTAAGTGCTGAAGGCTACAAGGTGCTTGAGCCTTATATAAGCTTAGGTCTTAAGATGGGAAAATTTGCAGGCCAATTGATCAATGGCAGGATCAATGAAGTTAAAATAACTTATAGCGGTGTTGTTACAGATCATAAAGCGGCTCCAGTAACATTATCATTGGTTCATGGATTATTGAGCCATATTTTGGGGGATACAATTAATTCAATTAATGCTCTTGAGGTTGCAAAGGAGAGATCTATTGCTGTTGAAGAGGTTAATTCGACAAAAGATGAAGAGTTTGTTAATTGTATCATTGCTGAAATAAAAACAGATAAAGAGCCTTTTGTCATTTGGGGGACATTGTCTGGGAATAATCAGCCTCGTATTGTTAAAGTAAATAATGTTTATGTTGAAGCCGTGCCCGAAGGCAATTTGCTTTTTATAAACAATAATGATAAGCCAGGGATTGTTGGAGCTGTTGGGACAGTCTTGGCACAAGAGAATGTTAATATTGCCGGCATAACTTTTGGCCGTGAGTCAAAAGGGGGACTGGCAGTTAGCGTTGTCAATGTTGACAGTGAAGTGTCTGAAGAAACGATTACAAAGATTAAAAACACTAAAGATGTTCTATTCGTAAAGCTTTTGAAGATCTAAGTTGTTTTAATCTGTTCTTAATTTATGCTAGTGACAGTTCAGGCAGTATTATTTAGCTTGAACTGTCACTTCATGTATAATACTTTTAAAAGATTTCTATAATAATTATGCAGAAAAAAAGCTTTGTATCAGGGTTAACAACTTGCAATGGTTTTGTTTTTTTACCTGTATTGTATTCGGGGATTAGCAGTAGTTTGTCTCTTTGTATGCTTATAGCTTTGTTGTTCTTTGTTATGTATCTTAGTTGTGTCGGAACAACAAAGGAAAAAATCTTTCTTGTCGGATTAGTTTACCTTATATCTTTTGCTAGGATGAATTATTTATTAGCTTTGGGTCTAATGGATATTTTTTACAGTTTTATGGATGTCGATAGAATTTTAAGAATAATGTATTTGGTTTTGGCTTTTGGTATGATTGCGTTAGGATTGAAAATGTTTTTTGAGTGGATTGCATTTAAGCGTCAGGCATCGGAAGTTAAGGTTGCTTTACGATTACCAGCTTTTTTGCTGGAGCAAACACCTTTAGCGGCTAGTAAGAAGACTACATTTATTGATGTTTTTCTGAACCTGATTTTTCTTGTTTTTGTTCCTGTTGTCATAGGGCATTTTATAGGTTTTCTGAATTTGGGTTCTGGGGAGAACGCAGAACTTGCTTTAAATTTTCTTACAGTGGCACAAATGGAAGATATTAAAACAGCGTATTTTAAGCTTTTTCTGTATTTTATTTCTAATATGCTACCGTTAATTTTAATTTGGGTCTTTGTAATGTTCTCAATGGAGAGTAAAGGGGCGGCTAATGCGTTGAGAAAACACTTTTCTTTGCTGCATATGGTATTTACTGCTGTTTTGTTGGCCGTTGGAGTTAGTTCAGTTTTAGTTATCTTGAACAAGCTTTTATAAGTTTTTAATTTTTCAAAAGGGATTTAAATCTTAACTGTAATTGATAAAAAAAGGATTAAGAATGAATTTAGTTGTTGTCGGCTCACAGTGGGGTGATGAAGGAAAAGGAAAGTTGATCGACATTATTTCTAAAGATACTGATATTACTGTTCGATATCAGGGAGGGAATAATGCTGGTCATACTGTAGTTGTAGGAAATAAGGAATATATTTTTCATTTGCTTCCTTCTGCAATATTACATAAAGGAAAAGTTTGTGTTATTGGCAATGGAGTTGTTGTTGATCCCAAAGCACTGCTTCAAGAAATAAGTGATCTTGAAAAAAAAGGTTTAAAGGTGACAGAAAAGCGTTTTAAGGTGTCTGATAGATGTCATGTAGTCATGCCTTATCACAGAGTTCTTGATGGGTTAAGAGAAACAAAAAGAAAAAACAAGATTGGAACAACCGGAAGAGGTATAGGCCCTTGTTATTCTGATAAAGTTACGAGATGCGGGATCAGATTAGTTGACTTGTTAAACCCTAAAGTGCTTGAAGAAAAGCTTAAAGATAATCTGTTAGAGAAAAACGAGATTTTTAAGAAGGTGTATGGAGCGAAGGGTTACTCTTTTGATAGCATATATAATGAATATTTGGGCTATGGTAAACAGCTGAAAAAGTATATTTGTGATACTGTTATTTATTTGAACGAAGCAATTGATAAGAAAAAATCAATTCTTTTTGAAGGAGCTCAAGGCACTTTCTTGGACATTGATTTTGGCACATATCCTTTTGTGACTTCATCGAACTCTATTGTAGGAGGAGTTTGCTCGGGGACCGGTGTTGGGCCGACTAAGATCGATAAAGCCATTGCTTGTGTAAAGGCTTATACTACTAGAGTTGGTGAAGGACCGTTTCCTACAGAATTTACGAATCGCTTGAAAGATGATATTCGAAAAAAAGGTAAAGAGTATGGTGCTACAACAGGAAGACCAAGAAGATGCGGATGGTTTGACAGTGTTTTGGTTAGGTATTCCGTCATTTTAAATGGTATTGACGAGCTTGCTATTATGAAGCTAGATGTTCTTGATGATCTTGAAAAGATAAAGATATGTACGGCTTACAAATATAAAGGCAAAATCTATAAGAATTTTCCTACAGATTTTGAAGTTATTGCAAATGCAAAGCCAATTTATGAGGAAATGCAGGGTTGGAAGACTTCAACAACGGGTATAAGAGAGTTTAACAAATTGCCTGTTAATGCAAGGAAATACGTTAGAAGACTGGAAAAACTTCTTAAGGTAGCAGTGAAGTACGTTTCTATAGGGTCAAAAAGAGACCAAATAATTGTTTGTTAGCGTTGTATCCTATTGACATACGTTATGTTTGGAGAATTATCTTGACTTTAAAATAGCGCTATGTTAATGTTGAAATCTGCATAGGATTGTCTATCTGACCTATTATTTAATAGTACTTATTGTTAGAAAATTATTTTCCTAAATATGAAAAGGGAGGAAATTATGTATAGCAAGAAATCGAGGTTTTTAAATCTATTAATTATAACTATTGTATTTATATCATTTAACGGCTGTACGATAATATTTCAAAAAGGCAGAAGAGTTGATGTTGAAAAGATATCAAAGCTCAAAGGAGAATTATCGGACCTTGAAAAAGCCAAGAATGAATTGGAGGATAAGCTGAAGAATGAAATTGGGCAAAAAGATGTAAATGTCCAAATGCTTGACAAAGGACTTGTTATTACTTTTGTCGCCGAAGTTCTTTTTGACTCAGGAAAAAACGAGTTAAAGCAAGAAGCTTATTTATCATTGGATAAAATCTCTGATGTCTTAAAGACGACAGTTAAAGATCTTTCTATCGGCATTGAAGGGCATACGGATAATGTGCCGATCAAGTACTCTGGCTGGAAATCAAACTGGGAATTATCTTCTGCTAGAGCCTTAAGTGTTCTATATTATCTTGAAGATGAACAGAAAATAAATTCTAACCGTTTGTCGGCAACCGGATATGGAGAGCATAGGCCTATAGCGACAAATGATACGGCTGAAGGAAGGCAAAAGAATCGCAGAGTTGAGATCGTAATTATTCCTAAAATAGAAAAAAAGGGACGATGATCTATATCTAAAAGGAGGGGATTTTGAGAGTTCTTGTATTAATTCTTATTATTGTCTTGCTTTTTTCATGTGGATTGATGGCATTTAATTCTAAAACTGATCTGTTAAAAGCCCAGCAAAAATTAAATACTGAAAGATATAGTAGGATGGTTGCTGAAGAAGACCTAGAAAAAACCAGGAAAATGGTTGTTTCATTAGAATCACAATTAGCAAAAGTTCATAAAAAAAATGAAAACATTGAAACGTTGTTAACTAAAGAGAAAATGGTTAATGAGGATTTAATGAACCGATTGAATAAAGTTTCTGAAATAAAAAAGAACTTGGAAACTAAAATCCAGGAGTTGATAAAAGTTTCTTCAGGGGATTTTTAGGATTGTTGCGATGACTAATTAAAACTTTTTCTATTGCTAGATGAGAGACTTTGAGATGGGGGATAATAATCCCCCATTTTATTTAAATGAAATGAAAAATCAAAAATTTGAAAATATTCCCAAACATGTAGCAATAATAATGGACGGTAATGGAAGGTGGGCACAGAAGAGAAAAATGGCTAGGATCCAGGGCCATTTTGAAGGGATGAAAAGAGTTGAAGAGATTATTAAGAGTTCGAGCGATTTAGGTATTAAAGTACTGACATTGTTTACTTTCTCTACTGAAAATTGGAATCGTCCACAAACAGAAGTCAGTATGTTGATGAACGCTCTTGCGGGGCTAATGCTAAAGAAAAAAAAGATGTTGATGAACCGTCATATTAGATTTCAGACGATTGGAAGGACAAACAGGTTACCTGAAAATGTCTTGGCCTCCATTAGCGAAGTGTCTAAAGATACAAAGCATTGTAATGGTATGATCTTGAATTTGGCTATTGATTATGGCTCAAGAATGGAAATATTAGATGCATTTTTATCAATAGCAGGCAAAGTAAAAGCAGGTAAAATGGAATTGGCCGATATTAACGAAGATCAAATATCGAAAGCAATGTACACAAAAAATTTACCTGACCCGGATCTTCTTATACGAACTTCCGGAGAAAAAAGAGTAAGTAATTTTTTATTATGGCAATTATCTTATGCTGAATTGTATTTTACTGAGAAATATTGGCCTGAGTTCACATCGGAGGAACTAGAAAAAGCAATTATTGATTTTAATAAGCGGGATAGGCGCTTTGGGGCTATTAATAAAAAGGAAACAAAAGATGAACAGGGATAGGCTTTTCAGTTCAACAGTAATGATTCTTTTGTCGTTTTTTGCGGTTATAAATGATTGGGTTTTTATTAGTGTTTTATTATTGCTGACGGTTGGAGGTCTTTATGAATTCTTTTATTTGGTAAAGAAAAAAGGCATACCCATTTACAGTTATACCGGTATCGCTATTGGAGCAATAATACCTCTCTCAATATTTTTTAAATTCCAGCCGACAAAAGGGTGGGAGCTTTTTTTTATTGGGTTAGCTTTGATCATGATATTTATCATGCAGCTTGCACGCAAAGATAATAGTAATGCTATTGTTGGCATTTCAACAACACTTTTTGGGATCTTGTATGTTTCATGGTTCTTTAGTTTTTTAATTAAGATTAGGTTTCTTATGCCAGAAGTTTCAGGAGCTGGCATGAAATTGGTAGGGTTTTTGCTTTTGATAACAAAATCTGGCGATATGGGTGCCTTATTAATAGGTTCTTATTTCGGAAAGCATCCGTTGCTTTATAGGGTAAGTCCTAAAAAAACGGTTGAAGGAGCCATTGGCAGTTTTGCTGCAAGTGCTATTGTTGCTATATTGGCAAAGGGTTTGTTCCCTGCTGTATTAGGATTTTCTTTTTGGCAAATTGGACTGGTGGGAATGTTTTTTGGGGGAATGGGTCAAATTGGTGACATGTCTGAATCGCTTATAAAAAGAGATTTCAATGTAAAGGATTCCGGAAAAATGTTGCCTGCTTTAGGTGGTGCTTTAGATGCAATTGATAGCTTGCTGTTTTCAGCACCTGCATTTTATTTTTATATGAGTCATATTTTAAATTCTTTATAAATTGGCATTATGGGCTGCAAAAACATAGTTATTCTCGGATCAACTGGCTCAATAGGTATTAATACTTTAAAAGTTGTTGAGCGTTATCCTGAAAGATTTAAAGTTGTTGGATTAACTGCTTATAATAATTTTAAGCTACTTGAGAAACAAGCTAAGAAATTTCAGCCTACTCATTTAGGTGTCAGCGATAAAGGCGTTGCTTATTTAAAAAAGAAAATAAGTTCTGGCAAAACCAAAATATTAAGTGTTAACAGGGATCTTGAGAGCATAGTTTCATTAAAGAATGTTGATGTGGTTGTTATCGCGATGAGGGGGGCGGGCGCTTTAGGTCCGTTCTTGGCGGCTGTCAGGTCAGGCAAGATCGTAGCTCCGGCGAATAAAGAAGCTTTGGTCATGGCGGGCGACATTATTATGCAAGAGGCAAGAGAGCATGGCGCTACAATTGTTCCGATCGATAGCGAGCAAAGTGCTATTTTTCAGTGTTTGAATGGGCAGAAGAGAAGCGAATTAAAAAAGGTTTTTTTAACGGCTTCTGGAGGGGCGTTGTTAAATGTTCCAAAGTCTAAGTTCAATGGATTAACAGTTGGACAGATATTAAGTCATCCTAGATGGAAGATGGGAAAAAAGATAACAGTAGATTCTGCTACTATGATGAACAAGGGTTTTGAAGTTATTGAAGCCCAAAAATTGTTTAATTTGAAAACCGATGAAATTGATGTATTGATTCACCCAGAGGCAATTATACATTCAATGGTTGAATATGTTGACGGGTCAATTATTGCCCAGCTTGGTATTACAGATATGAGGCTGCCTATTCAGTATGCGCTGACATATCCTGACAGGCTTGATTCTGGATTGAAGAGCATGAATTTCGTTGAGTTAAAAAAACTGACGTTTAAAAAGCCAGATTATAAGAAGTTCCCCGCACTTGAATTGGCTTATTATGCATTAAAAAAAGGCGGATCATTGCCATGTGTTTTAAATGCGGCAGATGAAGAGGCGGTTGAGTCCTTTTTAGAAGGCATTTTAAATTTTAACTCAATATATGATGTCGTGGCTAAGGTTGTAAGGAACCACAAGATTGTTAGCAGCCCTAGTATAAAACAAATTATGGATGCCGATATTTGGGCAAGGGAAGAAACTAGAAAGGTTATGAGCCAGCTATGATTATCGAACAGCTAATTGCTAATATAAAGAGCGTCGGAATTTTTGCCGTAGTTTTGAGCATTTTAATAGTAGTTCACGAATGGGGACATTATATTACTGCAAAAAGGGCAGGAATAGGAGTTGAGAGATTTTCACTGGGCTTTGGCCCTAAGTTGTTTTCAAAGGTTTTTAATGGTACGGAATTCTTGCTTTGTCTTATTCCATTAGGCGGCTATGTGAAGATGATGGGAGATGAACGATCGGAATGTACAGGAGACGCTAAAGAATTTTATTCTCAGCCTCCTGGCAAAAGAGCGCTTGTTATCCTAAATGGTCCTGTTGTTAATTTTATATTTGCCTATTTGTGTCTTGTTTGTGTTTTTTTATTAGGCTATCCTGGAGGCTCGACAAAAATTACAAAAATTGAAATTAATGGACCTGCTCATAAAGCGGGATTAATGGTAGGAGATAAAATAATTGAAGTTGATTCAACAAAAGTATACGGATTAAACAATTTAAGGACTCGCCTTGAAGGAAGTACGGACAAACGCATTCTCATCAGTGTCGTTAGAAATGAACAAAAGATTGATGCTTATGTTGAGCCGACGGTCACTAGTGAGCAAAATATTTTGGGTGAAAATCGCAGTGTTCGTGATATTGGGATAAGCTTGATGCCAAATAAGATTGGTGATGTAAGAGAGGATTATCCTGCTTACAAGGCTGGCCTGCGCGAGGGTGATAAAATTATCCAAATTGATTCTAATATGATATTTGATTGGGAAGATATTTACAATAGTATATTAAAATCAACTGGAGAGATTATTCAAGTCAGGTTTATAAGAGATGAAAAAGAAATGACGGTTGAAATAGGACCTAAAATAGAAGCTATGAAAAATGAATCTGGTGAAACTGTTGAGAGGCGAATTGTCGGAATTTCTCCTTTAGGGGAATTTGATTCTTTTAGATTTGGACTCGTTAATTCAGTTAGATTTGCATTTGAAGAATTGGTCTTTATTACAGTTACAACATATAAATCTATTTATTATATGATCACCGGGGCAATATCAGCAAAAGAATCAGTTACTGGCCCAGTAGGTATTTTTTATGTCATAAAAGAAGCAGCAAGAATGGGATTATCACATTTACTATTTATTCTTGGGGTTATTAGCGCAAGCCTTGCAATATTTAATCTTTTGCCTGTTGTGCCCCTTGACGGTGGGCATTTATTGTTTCTTGGAATAGAGAAGGTTAGAGGAAAACCTCTGTCTGAGAAAACAGATGAAATTATTGCTAAAGTGGGTTTTACATTAATTATATTTTTGGCCTTGTTTGTCTTTTATAGTGATTTTTCACGCCAGGGATGGATAGAAGGCATACAGAAGATTTTTGGTAAAATGCTGAGCTTATTTAAGTTTTAAAATGTTTATATAAAGAATATTTGAAAGAAAACTGGAGAAAAAAATGTCAACTGAAGATTTGAAACAAATAGTACACTCTTACATTATTAAAGAGACAGATTTTCTTAGGCAAAAAGATAAGATGGCGGATGATGAGCTTAGGAATTTTGTTGATAAAGCTATTGTCCAAATATGTAGAGAGCAAAAAATCGAGGCGACTCTTGAGCAGAGACAAAAGATCATTCGAGATCTTGTCAGCGCGGTTGTTAGCATGGGGGTATTACAGCCTTTGATGGATGATCCAACAGTAACAGAGATAATGGTAAATGGAGCAGAAAAGGTATATGTGCAAAGAGCTGGCAAGATGATATTAACAGACATAAAGTTTGAGTCTAACCAGAGCCTTTCACATACTATCCAGAAAATATTGGCGGGTTCAGGAACTTCAAAAAGAGTTGATGAGTCTTGTCCATATGCTGATCTTTCTCTACCTGATGGTTCGCGTGCAAATATTATTTTGCCTCCTTGTTCTATGATAGGGCCAGTAGTAACTATAAGAAAATTCAGTGATCAGATCAGTGTTGTTGAGGATTTGATCAGGCTTGGAGAATTGGATGATAATATTGCTACATTTTTAATTGGAGCAATGAAAGCAAAACTGAACGTGGTTTTTTGCGGGTCAACAGGAGCAGGTAAAACAACATTGATGAATGTTTTTTCTACTCATATTCCTGAAGGTGAAAGAATTATTACTATAGAAGATACTGCTGAGTTGAGATTGCACCAAAAACATGTTGTTTCTTTATGCTCAAAGTCTGCTAACGTTGAAGGTAAAGGTGAGATCACAATGAGGGACCTTTTTGTTAACTCTCTTCGTATGCGGCCTGACAGGATCATTGTCGGAGAGCTTAGAGGAGGGGAAGCCCTTGATATGATCCAGGCTATCATTAGCGGCCACAGCGGTTCGCTAGCTATAGTACACGCGGAAACGCCAGAGGATTGTTTTAACAGGCTTGTGACAATGATGATTATGACGGGAATACCTATCACAACTCAAGAATTTCAAGCTCAAATTGCAAATGCTATTGATGTCATAATACACGTAGAGCTTTTCATGGATGGGAAAAGAAGAGTAACTTGTCTTACTGATGTTTCATTGGATGAAAACACAAAAGAGATTAAAATGAGAGATATGTTTAAATTTGTTGAAAAATCGATAACTGAAGATGGTCAGATCATTGGTGAGTGGGAGTTTGACAGAAGGAAGCCTTCATTTTATTTTAAATTTGAGAAAAGAAGAATATCTCTACCACAAGGATTTTTTAAAGAATAATTTTTAATTAGAAAGAGATTTGCAATGTATTGGTCAAAATATTTTATTCCTACTTTAAAGGAAGTTCCTGTCGGAACAGAAGCAATAAGCCATCAATTGTCCTTGAGAGCCGGTTTAGTTCACATGTTAACATCGGGAGTTTATTCTTATTTGCCTTTTGGTCTTAAGGTTCTTAGAAATATCGAGAATATTATCCGGGAAGAAATGGAGGAAGCAGGTGCAAGAGAGCTATTCCTGCCATGTTTGCAGCCAATTGAACTATGGAAGCAAACCAAAAGAGATGAGGTTCTGTCTGAAGTAATGATAAGATTTAAAGATAATAAAGGCAAGGAAATGTGTTTGGGGCCGACACATGAAGAAGCCATTACTGACCTGGTTAAGAATTTTGTTCAGTCATACAGGCAGCTTCCAAAGGTTTTGTATCAAATACAGACAAAATTCAGGGATGAGATCAGGACACGTTTCGGGATTGTCAGGGCATGTGAATTTATAATGAAGGATGCTTATAGTTTTGATCGTGATGAAGCGGGAATGAAGGTCAATTATGAAAAGATGTATCAGGCTTACAAAAAGATATTCAAGCGACTTGACCTGGATGTCGTTATTGTTGCTGCTGATTCAGGTGCGATGGGCGGGGATATCTCTCATGAGTTTATGGTGCCGGCACTCATTGGAGAAGATGCTGTAGTAACTTGCGAAGCTTGTGGTTATCAAGGTGGTGTAAGTCAGGATGGCTCTGATAACATTAGCTGTCCTGAATGTAATGAGATAAAATTAAAAAAGCAAGTAGCAATTGAATTAGGCCATATTTTTCAGCTTGGAACAAAATATAGCGCAGCCCAACAAGCTTTATTTTTAGATGAGGATGGAAAACAGAAACCTATTATTATGGGCTGTTATGGTATAGGCGTAAGCAGGACGATCGCAGCTATTATTGAAAAGCATAACGATGAAAATGGCATTATCTGGCCCAAAGAGGTTGCTCCGTTTCAAATAGAAATCCTTCCAATAGGTAGCGGGGATAATGCAGCAGAAATAGTGGAGCTGGCTAACAAATACTATGCAGAATTGAAAAGCCAAGGATTTGATGTCTTGGTTGACGATAGAGAAGAAACTGCAGGAAGAAAGTTCAATGATGCTGACCTTATAGGGCTGCCGTTGCGTGTTACTATTGGCAAGCGTAATTTAGCTAATGGAAATGTTGAGATAAAGGTTCGAAAAACCGGAGAAGTAATATTAGTCCCAAAGGAAGATCTGACAAGTAAAGTGCAGGAGTTATTGAAATAATGTTTGAAGATCTAAAGCGATGTATCGAGGATATCGCTAGGCCTATATTAGGTGAGATTAATGCTGATATTGTTGAGCTTAAGGTTTATAAACAGAATAATATAACTGTTATTGAGATCATTGCAGATAAAGTTAATGGCGGAATTAATAGCGATGAGTGTGCTTACATAAACAGGGAAGTATCAAGGAATCTTGAAGAGCTTGAGATTGTCGGGTCAGGTTATGCAGTTAATGTTTTTTCACCTGGTGTGGACAGGCCGCTTAAAGACAAAAGGGATTTCATGAGGGTTATGGGAAGGGATGTCAGGTTCTTTCTTAATGAAAAACTTCAAGGAAAGCTTGAACATTCTGGGATAGTATCTGAAGTTTTTGATAATGAAGTAAAAATCAAGGTTAAGTCAGAGGAGTTAGTTATTCTGTACGAAACAATTAATAAAGCAGTTCAAATTATATAGAAAAGTATAGGAAGGGTAAAAAATAATGGAAAGTGGTGATTTGATAGGAATCTTGGAGCAATTAGAAAGAGATAAGGGCATTGATAAGAAAATACTTATTGAAGCTGTTGAGGCAGCAGTTGCATCCGCTGCAAAAAAATTATGGACGGTGGATAAAGAAGAAGAAATTAGAGCGGTTCTGGACGCTAAAACAGGCACTATAACTGCTTATGTCGGGAATGAGGAAATACGTTCAAGTGAATTTGGGCGTATAGCTGCTCAGACGGCAAAACAAGTTATTATTCAGAAAATCAGGGAAGCAGAGAAAGATGTGGTTTTTACTGAATATTGTGCAAGGGTCGGGGAGATCATTAGCGGAGGTGTATATAGGTTTGAAAAGGGCAATATAATAATAGACTTGGGGAAAACAGAAGCTTATATTCCGAAAAAAGAGCAGTCTCCTAAAGAAGAGTTCAGGCAAGGAGACAGGATACGGGCTTATGTCCTAGATGTTAAAAAGGAGAACCGTGGTCCGCAAGTTGTTCTTTCCAGGGCCCATCCGAATTTTGTTAAAAGATTATTTGAACTGGAGGTGCCTGAAATTTATGAAGGCATTGTTGAAATTAAATCAATATCGAGGAATGTTGGTGAGCGCACAAAGATATCTGTTTATTCGAAAGACGAAAAAGTTGACTGTGTCGGGGCTTGTGTTGGCATGAGAGGATCCAGAGTAAAGAATATTGTTACTGAGCTTCATGGCGAAAAGATCGATATAGTGCGTTATTCTTCTGATATTAAGGAGTATGTTCAGGCAGCTCTTTCCCCTGCTGAGATCTCTCAGATACAGCTTGATTTTGAAGATAAGAAGGCGAATATAATAGTAGCTGATGACCAATTGTCTTTAGCAATTGGAAAGCGAGGGCAAAACGTGAGATTGGCAAGTAAGCTCGTAGGCTGGGAATTAAACCTGTTCTCAATGGATCAATGGAATCAAATGCAAGAGGAAGGTGAAGATGCTGCTGAAGTTATGGCACCAATTGAAAAAAATGGCGTTAAGGAAGAAATTGAAGAAATTACTATTGCTGATCTTCCAGGTGTTGGCAAGAAAATGATAGATCAGTTACAGGAAGCAGCATTTGATACTCTTGATAAGATCGCCGATGCTACACCTGAAGAACTTATGAAAGTTAAAGGCTTAGGAAAAACCAAAGCAGAAAAATTGATTAGTGAAGCAAAAACTTTATTAGAACAATGTGAGTAGTCGAGAGGAATTTTAGTATATGAAAGTATCTGAATTAGCAGAAAAAGTTGGGGTTTCCGTTGAAGAAATTCTTGATAAATTGAGAGCGCTTAGATTAAAGGCGAAAGATGGTGATCAGGAATTAAACTCTGCGGTTGCTTCTGTTATAAAAAGTGAATTTGTGGTTGAAAAGAAGCAAGCTACTAAGAAAGAAAAAGTAGAGAAAGTTGCTAAAACTCCTAAGAAGAAAGTTGTAAAGAAGACTGAAAAAGAAATTAAGAAAAAGGTAGTTAAGAAGGAAGAGCAGGAAGTCAATAGGGAAGAGCAGGAAGTTAAGAAAGAAGTGCAAGAAGTTAAGAAGGAAGTGCAGGAAGGTAAAGAAGTAAAGGAAGTAGAAAAAAAGAAAGAATCGAAAGTTAAGGAAGATGTCAAAGAAGAAATTATTAAAAAGAAAACTGAAATAAAAGTTCAGGCTAGGGATAAAGAAGTTCAAAAAGTCAAAGTAAAGAAAGTTAGCGTAAAAATAAAAAAGGATAAGAGCTTTGAGGCTGATGAAGATGAGGTTAGCACGGGTATTACTAAAAGTTTAACAAAGCAAAGGTCCAAGATAAGCAAAGAACCTTTAATTACTTTAAAACCGCTTTTAAAGAAGAAGAAACGCTCAGCTATAAGAAAAGATGGTGATAGATCAGAAGAAGAGCATTATCAAGATATTGGTTTAGTTGCTGATCAAGAAACCGATCATAATCAAAATACCTCTTCGGAGCTTTTAGAAACTCCGGTAAGAAATATTGAAGATATGCCTGAAATTGAAGTCAGGGTTCCTATTACAGTTAAGGATATTAGTGTTAAGGTACAGCAAAAGCCAAGTATGGTCTTAAAATATTTAATGAAGCTTGGAGTTTTTGCTCATATAAATTTGAGCTTAGAAGGAGAAATAGTCGAAAAGATTGCTCTGGAATTTGGATATAGGCTTGCCGCTATTAAAACACAGGAAGAACAGTTGATAGAAATTCATCAGGAAGAGGAAGAAGATCCTAAATTATTGACCAGGAGGGCACCCGTTATTACTTTCATGGGGCATGTTGACCATGGAAAGACAACATTAGTTGATAAAATAAGGAAGAGCAAGCTTGTTGACCAGGAGCATGGCGGCATCACTCAGCATATGGATGCTTATTCTGTTGAGATGCCAAAAGGCAGGATTACATTGCTTGATACGCCTGGCCATGAAGCTTTTACAGCAATGCGTGCAAGAGGGGCGCATATTACTGATATTATTATTCTTGTTGTAGCAGCTGATGAAGGCATTATGCTTCAAACAAAAGAAGCCATTGATCATGCTAGAGCAGCGGGAGTTCCAATTGTTGTCGCATTGACCAAAATGGACAAAAAGAATGCAGATCCTGATCGGGTTAAAAAACAATTGTCGGAATTAGATCTTTTGGCAGAAGATTGGGGAGGAAAGACTATTGTCGCTGGTGTTTCAGGTCTTACAGGTGATGGTGTTGATAATTTGCTTGAAATGGTTCTTCTTGAAGCAGAGATGCTTGAGTTGAAGGCAAATGCTAAAAAGAAGGCATCTGGAATTGTAGTTGAAGCACATATGAGCCAAGGAAAAGGAGCAGTCACTTCTCTTATTGTTCAAAGTGGTACGCTTAATGATGGTGATTTTTTGGTTGTCGGACCTTTTTATGGAAAGGTTAAGGCAATGTTTAATGATAGGCACAAGCCAATTAAAGAAGCCGGTCCATCAATGCCTGTTGAGATCCTCGGACTTTCAGATGTCCCTGAAGCTGGTGAAAGGTTCTATGTTGTTGAGGATGAAAAGCAGGCTAAAGATATTTCTTCAAGAAAGCAAGAGCTGGTCAAGCAAAAGAGATTAAATGCCAAACAAAGAATTACATTGGAGGATCTTTACTCGCAGATACAGGAAGGTGCAGTAAAAGAGCTTAGTGTTATTTTGAAATCTGATGTGCAGGGCTCTCTAGAAGCTTTGCGTGATTCTTTGGCAAAGATACCAAGCGAAAAAGTAAAAGTAAAGTTCATTCATACCGGAGTGGGCGAAGTGAACACTTCTGATGTTGTTCTTGCAGTTGCATCTGATGCGATCATCATAGCTTTTCATGTAGGTATTGATGTGAGGGCAAAGCAAGAGCTTGAAAAAGAACATGTTGATGTCCGCCAATACAGGATAATATATGACGCTGTTAATGAAGTGCGCAGTGCATTGGAAGGTCTGCTAGAAGCTAAAAAGATAAAAAAATTCTTATGCAGGATAGAGATAAGGGAAGTTTTTAAGCTTTCAAAACAGGGCATTGTTGCTGGATGCTATGTTATAAAGGGCAAGGTACTGAGAAAAGCTAATGTTGATGTGATTCGGGACAGTGAGATCGTTTTCTCCGGGAAGATAGGCTCTCTGAAAAGATTCAAAGATGATGTCAGAGAAGTTACTGAAGGAATGGAGTGCGGAATCACTGTGGATGGCTTTAATCAGATAAAGGCGGGCGATATTATTGAAGCATATGATATTGAAACAATTGCCCAAAAATTATAAATGATAGCAGCTTTGACCAAATAGGGGTTTTATGAAAAAAACAGTTTTTAGCGGCATGCGCCCGACAGGTAAGCTACATTTGGGTCATTTAGTAGGGGCTTTAAAAAATTGGATTGTTTTACAGGAAGATCATGCGTGTACGTTCGGAATAGTTGATTGGCATGCATTGATGGGTGAGTATGAGGATAGCTATTCAATAAAAGAAAATATTATTGATATGGCGATCGATTGGATAGCGTGTGGTATTGATCCTGAAAGATCTATAGTGTATGTTCAATCACATGTTCATGAGCACTTAGAGTTACAGATGATATTATCATGTATTACGCCCTTAGGCTGGCTCGAAAGGAATCCAACCTATAAGGAGCAGCTGCGCGAAATAAAAACAAGAGATCTACAAACCTATGGATTTTTGGGCTATCCAGTTCTACAGGCAGCAGATATATTGCTTTACAAGGCAAATGCCGTTCCCATTGGCGAGGATCAATTGCCTCATCTTGAATTAACGAGAGAAATATCCAGAAGATTCAATAATATTTTTAAAACGGATCTTTTTGGCGATTGTGAAGCTATTTTGACAGAAACGCCGCGCTTACTGGGAACTGATGGCCGTAAGATGAGTAAGAGCTACAATAATGCTATTAATCTTTCAGACGCCGATGATGTGATATTAAAGAAAGTAAAAAGCATGATTACGGACCCCAAAAGGATAAAGCTCTTAGATGTCGGCCACCCCGAAGAATGCAATGTATATAGTTACTATCAAGTTTTTGCATCAGGTCAATCACAAGATGTATGTAAATGGTGTACAACAGCTCAAAAAGGCTGCACTGATTGCAAGAAACAGTTAGCTGAGGTCTTGATCGAAAAGCTAAAGCCAATAAAAGATAAAAGAGCTGAGTTGGAAGCTAATAAGCAAAAAGTTATTGATATTCTAAATGAAGGAAAAAAGAAAGCTCAAGCTATAGCGCAAAAGACTATCCGAGAAGTTAAGGAGGCGGTATTTAAATGAGCTATAAATTGAAACTTGAGATATTCGAAGGCCCTTTAGATCTTCTGCTTTATTTAATAAAAAAGAACGATATTGATATAACGAATATTCCTATTTCCCAGATAACAGAGCAGTATATGCAATATATAAATATGATGAAGCTGCTGGACCTTGATATAGTAGGCGATTTTCTGGTAATGGCAGCAACTCTCATGCAAATAAAATCTAAAATGCTTCTACCGCCTGATCCTTATGAGACTGAAGAGGAAGAGGAAGATCCAAGAGACGAGCTGGTCAGGCGTCTTAATGAGTACAAGAGATTTAAGGAAATCGCGGAAGCTTTAAAAGATAAAGAGATGATGCGTAAGAATTTGTTTGCAAGGAATATTGATCCGCAAGAAATTAACAAGTTTAAAGATGATGCAAAGGAAATATATTTTGAAGCCAGCTTGTTTGACCTTATAAATGCATTATCGGAAGCTTTAAAGAAGGTTCCTGAAGAAGTAATTCACGAGATCATCAAAGAGAACTTTACTGTCGAGCAAAAGATCCATGATATTCTGCACTTACTGCTTGATGAGAAGTCAGTTTCTATTACCAGTTTATTCGCAAAGTGTGCCAGCAAAATAGAGATGGTAGTAGCATTCTTGGCTATTTTAGAATTAATAAGGCTTAAAGAGATAAAGGCGATCCAAAAAAGGGTTTTTGAAGATATCGAGATCATGAGAAACACTGATAATATGGTACCAGAGGATCAAGGAAAACAAGAATAGGCCATGGAAGAAAAGAAGCGAATCGTTTTTAATCAGGAAACTGAAGAAGATAGAGTATATAGCTTATCTTTGCGTCCAGCGATGATCGGCGAGTTCGTTGGACAGAAAGACCTGATTGGGAACCTTAAAGTATCGATCGAAGCTGCAAAACAGAGAAAAGAGCCGGTTGAACATATTCTTTTTTCTGGGCCTCCAGGTCTTGGAAAGACATCACTAGCAAATATAGTTGCACATGAAATGAATGCCCGCATTACTATTACTTCCGGCCCGGCTATTGATAGAGCCGGCGATCTGATTGGAATCCTTACAAATTTGGAACATGGTGATGTATTGTTTATTGATGAGATACATCGTTTGTCAAAAGTTGTAGAGGAGTTTCTCTATCCGGCAATGGAGAATTTTAAAATTGACTTTATCGTGGATAAAGGCCCATATGCCAAGACGGTCAATTTTAATTTGAAACCTTTTACCCTGATTGGAGCAACGACTAGAAGTGGGCTGCTTGCTTCTCCATTACGCGATAGGTTTGGAATGTTTTACCATTTAGAGTTTTACGAGCCTGAACAGTTGTGCCAAATCGTAAAAAAGTCAGCAGAAAAACTCAAGATAGATATTGATGATGATGCGGCGTTAGGTATTGCACGACGGGCACGAGGTACTCCCAGAGTGGCGAACAGATTGCTTAGAAGGGTAAGGGATTATGCGCAAGTAAAGACTGATTCAGGCAAGATCGAACAGGGTATTGTATTGAGCTCAATGAAAACCCTAGGTATTGATGATATTGGCTTAGATGAAATTGACAGAAGGTTAATTAGGGTCTTAGATGAACAATATAGCGGCGGGCCCGTAGGGATTGAAGCTTTGGCAGCTACGTTAAATGAGGAAGTTGATACGATAGTTGATGTTGTTGAGCCGTATTTGTTAAAGATAGGATTTTTAAGAAGAACATCACGTGGAAGAGAACTCACCAAAACAGCAGTAAAGCATATCAAGGGTTTCTCATTGAAAAATAAAGAGATTCAGAGTGAGCTTTATTAATAATGTGAGACAATATATTCAATAATATGGCTGGCTTGTCAAAAATATTTATATTTGTCGGGATATTTTTTATTGTTATCGGCATTCTCCTTAGCTTTGTATGGAAGATACCCTGGTTAGGTAGATTGCCAGGCGATATTCTGATCAAAAAGGAGAATACTGTTTTTTATTTTCCGATCACTACTTCAATTATCGTAAGCATGATTTTAAGCTTAATAATGTATTATTTTAATAAACGATGAAAAGAACTGTTTTATTTATAGTTTTATTGAGTGTGTTTGTTGCTAGGGTATTCTTTGCCTATGCAGATCCTGTCGATAAGAGAACTGTCAGGATAGCTGTTCTCAAGAATGCGGAGGATTGCGTTATATCCATAAGAGGAAGCTACAAAATATACGACATTGTTACAGGAGACCTGCTGGCATCATCAATAAAGCTTAAAAGGTCAAGAGTCGTTGTTCAGGATTATGGCATACATGTTGGCCAGAGATTTTATTCCACAAAAAAATTAAGGATAAAGCTGCAGAAAGATGTGACAATTTATTCCGCTGACAAGAAAAAGAGTTATCGTGGAGAGATTCTTATCTTGGCGAATGATGAAGGCAAGTTTGCCGTAATAAATGATTTAGACCTGGAGCTGTATGTTAAAGGTGTTTTGTATCATGAGGTCTCGCATAAATGGCCGATAGAAGCAATAAAGGCGCAGGCTGTTGCAACTAGGACATATGCTTTATATCAGACAATTGTGAACAAGGACCAGCAGTTTGATGTCACTAGTGACATTTATTCCCAGGTATATGGGGGAAGAAACGCAGAGAGATTTAGAACTAATATTGCTGCGGAAAGAACAAAAAAACAGATACTGAAATATGAAGGGAAGGTTTTGCCTGCATATTTCCATGCAAACTGTGGAGGCCATACAGAAGATGTTAGTGAATTATGGAAACATGATTTAGCCCCATTAAAAGGAGTGGTTTGTGCGTTTTGTGCAAAAGGTCCGCATAATGAATGGAAAATTAATTTTCAGTTGAAAGTCATACAAGAAAAGTTGAATGAAAAAGGTTATAAAGTCGGTTTGATAAAAGGGATCGAGATCCTGGAAAAGAATCGAAGCGGAAGAGTTAAGATGTTAAAGATCGAGACAAGGGATGATAAGAGTATTACTGTTTCGGGCAAGGATTTCAGAAATGCTATCGGGCCAAATGATCTGAAAAGCAACAAGTATGACCTTGTTATGAAGGGATATTATGTTGATGTTGTCGGTCAAGGATGGGGTCATGGCGTTGGAATGTGCCAATGGGGCGCATATCAAATGGCTAATGAAAACTATAATTATAAGGATATACTGGAACATTATTATCCAGGTGCCAAGATAGTTAAATACTGATAGTTATTTAAATGGAATTAAAAGATTTTAATTATTACCTGCCGCAAGAACTTATTGCCCAAAAGCCGTTACATTGTAGAGGTAATGCTAGGTTGATGATCATTGACAGAAGAACTGGCAACATCGGCCATGATATTTTTAGGAATTTGGACAAGTATTTGCCTGATAATTCATGCCTTGTATTTAATGAGAGCAAAGTTATCCCTGCGAGGCTGCTTGGAAAGAGAGAACACAGCGGCGGGAATGTAGAGGTGTTTTTGCTTAAAGAGCTTGAGGATGGATATACGTTCAAAGTTTTGATGCGCCCTTTAAAAAGGCTTAAGCTCGGAGAGAAGATATATTTTGATGATGGCAGGATTGTAGTTGAGATAATTGATAAAGAAGACCCAAAAGTCCGTTTTAACAAGAAAAATGTTTTAAAATATCTTGAAAAAATAGGTCATATCCCGTTGCCACCGTATATTAAAAGGAATTCTACTGCTGAAGACCGAAAGTATTACCAGACTGTGTATGCAAAAAACCTTGGATCGGTCGCATCACCCACAGCAGGGTTACATTTTACCAATAGGCTTTTAAATAAGATCTCTAATAAAGGGCATAAGATCGAAAAAATAACTCTTCATGTCAATTACGGCACTTTTAAGCCCGTAGAAGAAAAAAATATTATTGATCATAAAATGCACTTTGAGGAGTATTTTGTTGATAAAAAAACTGATACGTCGATAAAAAAGGCAAAAAGAGAAGGGGCAAAGATAATCTCTATTGGAACAACAAGTGCGAGAGTTCTTGAGACAGTTGCAAGCACCAATAAGTTGAGCGGAGATACAGATATATTTATTTACCCGGGCTATAATTTTAAAATGATAGATTGCTTGATCACGAATTTTCATCTACCTTATAGTACTTTATTAATGCTCGTCTATGCATTTGGTGGAACTGGATTGATGAAAAGGGCATATAGCCTGGCGATAGCTGAGAAGTATCGGTTTTACAGTTATGGCGATGGGATGATCATTATTTAAATTATTTTAAGAAAAAGAAAGGAACTTGCTTATATGGAATATCACTTAACAAATACTTTGTTCGAGCATCTTTGCGTAGGGGTCTTTAAATATCAATTTGATTCAAAAGAAGGATTTGTTTATTGCAACAGAGCTTTGTCAAAGATATTAGGATGCTCTGCTAAGAGTGAGATCTTAGGATTGAATCTTGAAAAATTCATAATAAATAAGAGTGATAGAGAAGAATTTTTCAAAAGATTGAAAAGAGACGGAAAAGTCGAATTGTATGAGACGACCTGTCAAACAAAGAGGAATAAAGTCGTGTGGGTGCTTATAAGTGCTCAGCTGGTATATGAAAAAAAGCAGGGTAGCTATATTGAAGGCATTATTCAGAATGTTACAAGCTATAAGGGAGCCAATGAAAAGCTGGAGAACGAACAGGATTCTTTGCAGACAATATTGGATAGTATTCCTGACGCGATTTATTTCAAAGATAAGGAAAACAGGATCACGCGGGTAAATAAATTTTATGCCAAGGGGTTTGGCGGGAATTTAGAAAAGATACTTGGTAAAACAGATTTTGATTTTTTTCCGGAAGAGCAGGCAAGAGAAATGTTTTGCGACGATTCGCAGGTATTAAAAACAGGAAAACCGATCATAGGAAAGATAGAGCGTACATTGTTGCCTGACGGAACTTGGAATCAGGTTATAACGACGAAGGTGCCTATTTATAATAACAAAGGCAAGATCTCTGGGACTATGGGTATAACAAGGGATATGACAGCTCATGCTAATGCTGAGAGAGACCGTTATACTATGGTGTTAAATGCTCTAATGGTATTAAGCAAGGCTTTGGAGATGAGAGACCCTTATACACAAAGTCATGCAAGGGATGTTGGTGTCATTGCTCAAAGAATTGGGAAGGAATTGAAAATGAGCAGTGAACAATTAATGCATTTGAAGATCGCTTCAGAGCTTCACGACCTTGGTAAAATAGGTATTCCTCTTGATATACTTATTAAGCCCGGGAAATTAAGTGATCTTGAATATAAATTGATAAAAGAGCATACTAATAATTGCTACAAGTTGATAAAGAATATTGATTTTCCATTTCCCCTTGCAGACATTATTTACCAGCATCATGAAAGGATCGACGGGTCAGGATATCCTCAAGGCTTATGCGGAAAAGATATTTTGCTTGAAGCAAAGATCCTGGCAGTTAGTGATGTTTTGGAGTCAATGACAACTAATAGGCCTTATAGAGTTGCTTTGGGGATAAAAAATGCAATAAAAGAATTAAAGACCGGCTCTGGCACGAAGTACGATCCGGTTATTGTAAATGCTGTTTTAAAGATAGTTAAGAAAAGCGATAATATGATTTTTTGGAAAGATAAAGTAATTTAAATATAAAGATAACCGGACATGTATACTTTATTAAAAAAAGATAATAAGACAAGGGCAAGGCGCGGGGTGATTCGAACCTCCAATGGCGAAATCCAGGCGCCGTTTTTCATGCCGGTCGGGACAAATGGATCAGTAAAGACCTTAACAGCTGAAGATCTGAATGAGGTTGGCGCCCAGATAATGCTGTCGAACACATATCATCTGTTCTTAAGACCTGGTATGGATATAATAAAAAATGCTGGAGGCCTTCATAAATTTATTTCCTGGGATAAGCCTATGCTGACTGACAGCGGAGGCTATCAGGTCTTTAGCTTGGCTAAACTGCGCAAGATGACAGATGAGGGCGTTAAGTTCCAGTCTCATATCGACGGATCTTTTCAATTCTTTTCTCCAGAGAATGTTGTTGAGGTTGAACAAATATTAGGCTCTGACATGATAATGCCTTTGGATGTTTGCGCCCCTTATCCTTGTGGGAGGCATGAAGCCGAGCAATCTGTTGAGCGTACAACTTTATGGGCAAAAAGATCAAAAGAATATTTTGATGCTAACCAGGCCGATGATAAAAGGCAGTTTCTTTTTGGCATAATCCAAGGCTCAATATATAAAGACCTTAGGGAGCGATCCGCTATAGAAATTATGGATATTGGTTTTGACGGGTATGCTATTGGCGGCGTGAGCGTTGGCGAGCCGGTAAAGGACATGTTTGATACTTTAGATTGGGTCTTGCCGTTATTGCCGGAAGATAAACCAAGATATTTTATGGGGATCGGGCTTCCAGACCAAATTGTTAAAGCTGTCGGTATGGGTATTGATATGTTCGATACTTGTATCCCTACGCGTTTTGGAAGGCATGCTTCTGCGTTTACTAGAAAAGGTAAAGTTATTCTGAAGAATAAGGAATATGCTTCTGATCTGGGACCTATTGATGAAGTGTGCGAATGCATGGTCTGTAAGAAATATTCAAAAAGTTACCTTAGGCATCTAGCTGTACAGAAAGAAATTTCAGGCTTAAAACTGATCACATATCATAATTTATATTTTTATATCAACATGATGAAGGATATAAGGAATGCGATAGAAGAAGACAGATATGAGGATTTCCAAAATAAATTTTTAGAGGAATATGGATCAGAATTGAGGAATAGATAATGAGATTTGATATAATCACTATTTTCCCAGAAAGTTTAAAACCTTATGTAAATGAATCTGTACTTAAGCGTGGTCAGATGAAGAAGAAGATTGATATCAGGCTGCATGACCTGAGGGATTACACGAATGATAAGCACAAGAAAGTTGATGACAGGCCTTTTGGTGGCGGGCCTGGAATGATCATGAAGCCTCAGCCTATTTATGATGCTGTAAAAAAGATCAAGGGAAGAAGAAAAGCTAAGGTTATCCTGACCTGTCCGACAGGGCAACCTTTAACACAAAGGCTTGCAAAAAAGCTGGCAAAAAATAAAAATTTGATTATAATATGCGGGCGATATGAAGGGGTAGATGAGCGTATTCGAAAAATGGTCGTAGATGAAAGTATTTCAATCGGCGATTATGTTTTAACTGGAGGCGAATTACCAGCGTTGGTTTTAGTTGACTGTATCTCAAGGTTAATTCCTGGGGTTTTAGGAGAAGAGGATTCATTGGTTGATGAGTCTTTTGAGGGGGGTCTGCTTGAATATCCGCAGTATACGAGGCCTGCAGAATTTCATGGCGTTAAAGTTCCAAATGTGTTATTATCTGGGCACCATGAAGAGGTAAATGGGTGGCGAAAGGAACAATCTTTAGCCATAACAAAAAAGAAACGTCCTGATTTATTGAAGGATTAAGTACTGATTAATCGGTAAGGAGGTTGTAAATGGTTCAAAACATCGGTGAAACAATAAAAAGAATTAATACAAAACACATAAAGAATGAATTACCAGACTTTGAAGTTGGTGATACGGTCAAAATGAAGGTGAAGGTTGAGGAAGCTGAAAAGATACGTATGCACCCATTCGAAGGAATAGTGATTCGCAAAACTGGACGGGGGCTAGCTGCCTCATTTACAGTCAGAAAAATCTCTTTTGGCGAAGGAGTTGAAAGAACGTTTCCTTTACATTCACCTGCTATTGATAGCTTGAAAGTGGTTAGTAAGGGTGTTGTCAAAAGAGCTAAGCTTTATTATTTAAGAGATCGAATTGGTAAACTAGCTAAAGTTAAAAAGAAACAAACACAGTAATTTATGATTGATTACGAGAATGAGGTTAAAGCGGACGGCTTCAGCTTAATAATTGGAATAGATGAAGCCGGACGCGGTCCTCTTGCAGGGCCAGTTGTTGCTGCAGCAGTAGCATTAAAATCAAATAATTTCTTGTCAGTAATTAGAGATTCCAAAAAGATTTCTCCACTACAAAGAGATAAGGCCTTTGATGAAATATATCAGAATGCCTATGTTGGCGTGGGCATTGTTCCAGAAACTATAATTGATCAGATCAATATATTAGAAGCCACGTTCCTTGCTATGAACAATGCTGTTAAGGAGCTGGAAACTAAGTTGCCATTATCAACAAAAGAACAAGAAGGATTTTCTGAAAAGGTTTGTTTGCTCATAGATGGCAATAGTTTTAAGAGTAGCGTGCCTTATGTATTTAAAACAGTGGTTAAAGGTGATTCAAAAGTCCTGTCAATTGCCTGTGCGTCGATCATTGCAAAGGTGACTAGGGATAGGATAATGTGTGAGTACGATAAGGATTTTCCTGTATATGGATTTAAAAAACATAAAGGATATCCTACAGTCGAGCATAAGCAGGCTTTAAGAGAGCATGGTCCTTCAAGAATACACCGCAGATCATTTCGTTATTAACTAGTTTTTAAAAGAAATACTCTTGTTTGAATCTTTAATGAGGGTTCAATGACTTTTCAAAGAAAAAAATTAGGCAAAGAAGGTGAAGAAGCTGCTGTCAAGTTCCTTGTTTCAAATGGCTATAAAATAATCAAAAAGAATTTCAGGAATTATCTTGGAGAGATAGACATAATTGCAGAGGATAAAGATACGATCTGCTTTGTTGAAGTCAAGACAAGAAGCTCTGACCAGTATGATTCGCCTTTTGAGGCAGTATCACCAAAAAAACAAGTTAAAATAACAAGAGTTGCTGTGAGTTACTTGCAGAGCATTGATAAAATGGAAGCTAAAGCAAGATTTGACGTTATAGGAATTGATTATGAAAAAGAAGGGAAAGAGCGCATTAGCATAGTTAAAGACGCTTTTGAGGCACAATATTAGACTATACATATATATATAATATTTACATAATATATTGAAAACGCTTAACATTTAGTCTATTATTATGAAGAATTATTGGAGTATTCTTTTCACGCAATTCTTCTGCAGGTATTAATTTGATCTCATTTATATTTTTAATAATTTCAAAAAAATGAAGAAGTATAAAAATTTTACAATCAAAGAATATTTGGATGTACTTTCTAAGAAAGAGCCTGTCCCTGGAGGGGGTTCTGCTGCTGCTTTAACTGGTGCTTTGGGCGCTGGGCTTATCACAATGGTTGCAAATTACTCGAGGGCAAAAAGCTCATCTAAAGTTATTGAAAAAAAAATACAAAAAATAATTCTAGAAAGTGAAAGAATGAAGAATCGGCTTTTGGAGCTTGTTGATCTTGATGCTCGGGCTTATATTGGCATAGTTGAGGCAAAAAAAGGTTCCTCTAAAGAGAAAAATGCTGCGGTTAGGAATGCCAAGAAGGTTTCTAAGGAGGTTTGTACGCTTTCTTATAAGGCTATTCAGCTAACCCCTTTTCTTGTGGAAAAAGGCAATAAATATTTGATCAGTGATATTGAAGTTGCAATCGAGATGCTTTTTGCAGCTTTTAACTCAAGTTTAGCGCTAATAAAAAGTTAAAGGAAAAGATGTCTGCTCGTGTTTTAAATGGAAAAATATTGGCGTCAAAAGTAAAGGATTCTCTGAAAAGTGAAGTGGAGAAACTAAAAAAGGAATTTAATAAAGTCCCCAAAATGGTTAATATCGTCATAGGGCAAGATCATGGAACTTGTGCCTATGCTAAGTCTCAGGAAAAAGTTGCCGAATATATAGGCATAAACTATGAATTAAAAACCATTCCAGCAGATGTCCGTCAAGAAAAGTTAGAAGATCTTGTTTGTGCCCTTAATAATGATGCGGGCGTGAATGGGATTATGATCCATAAGCCTGTTCCTGATCAAATCAATTACAATTTAGTTGCAAATCACATAGATATTATAAAGGACCTCGAAGGTATCAACATCGCGAATATCGGAAAGATGGTTCTTGGAGAAACAAAAATAGTGCCATGTACGCCTGCATCGATCATGGAACATATAAAGTCAACAGGCGTTAATTTACGCGGAAAAGAAGCTGTGATAGTGGGCTCGAGCTCTATCGTGGGAAAACCGCTTTGCTTGTTATTATTGAGAGAATTTGCGACCGTGACAGTTTGTCATATTGGGACCAGTGAGGCAGGGAAGCTAGAGGGGCATGTTAAGAACGCTGATATATTGATAGTTGCTGTTGGCATTGCATCATTGATAAAGGGGGATATGATCAAAAAAGGTGCAATAGTCATAGATGTCGGTATTAACAGAAGTGAAAATGGAATTGTTGGTGATGTTGAATACGACTCTGCAAAAGAAAAAGCCTCGTATATAACGCCAGTTCCCGGAGGAGTCGGTCCGGTCACAGTTGTTATGTTAATGAAAAATGCTATTGAGGCGTTTAAAGCCCAATTATAAGTGAGTGGTAAATAATGAAAAAGATATTAATTATAGGCAGTTCACCAGCTGGGGTTAAAGCGGCTGAGGAAATAAGAAAGAAAGATAAAGAAAACGAAATATCGATCTTATCAGTGGATGGTTTTTATCCATATGATAGAAATCTGTTTGCGGATTATTTGTCAAAAGATGTCCAGCTTAGCGAGCTGTATTGTCGTCCCGAAAAGTATTATCAGGATAATAAGATAGACGTGATTTGCGACAGGCAGATCACTAGGATTAATTTTAACAGATGTAAAGTTTTCACTGATGCAAAAGATCAAATCGACTATGATGTCCTGATTATTTGTGACCTCCCATTAAATGCTTTTCCTGATATTAAAGGCAAAGCAAGGGTTGGCGTATTTGGGATGAAAAAGTTAAAAGATATAGAAGGGATAGCTAAGGCCATTGATACAACAGATACTGTTTCTGTTCAGACAGATTCATTTTCAGGGCTAAATTTGGCTATTGCTTTGGCAAAAAGAGGAAAAGAAGTATATTTGATCTTAGAAAAGAACAATTTTTTATCGAATATTTTTGATGATATCGTTATCGGAAATATTGTAAAGCAGCTTGATGAAAAAGGAATTCATATTGTCTTAAATGAGAGGATCGTTGAGGTTCTTGGGGAAAAGGATGTAAAAGCAATAAAGCTGAAATCCCAAAAGGTCATTGTGTCTCAAATGGTGATTTTTGATGTCAACGCTGACTTAAGATTGCTAAGAGAATCCGGTGTTAATTTTAATACAAGGATCATGGTCAATTCTGATTTTAAAACTAGCTTAGATAATGTTTATGCTGTTGATGGTATAGCTACTATAAAAGATCAGGCAGCAGATATTGTTTTTTATAATAAAGAAGCTCTTGATGAACACGGTAAAGTAGTAGCTTCTGTTGTAAATGATGAAAGCATAACAAGATCTTATTCTTTACCAGTTGAATCAGCGAAATATGATGAATTTTCAATTTTTTTAATTGGCAATATTATAAGAACTGAGGGTGTCTCGCAAAAACGGAGATTTGTTGAAGAAAAAGGAGCTCTTAGAGAAGTGTTTTTGAGCGGGGATTGCTTGGTTGGGGCGGTATTGCTGAATGAAGAAAAAGAAGTAGATAATTACTTGCGATTAATAAAGGAAAAGGCTAATCTAATAGGTAGTGATGCCGATTACTTTGATAAAGTGCCTGAAGTTGTAAGTCAATAGTTTATAAACACTAAGGATATTAATTAATTATTTTGTGTCATGTTTTTAAGGCAAGAGTAGATCAATAATATTTCTTGCCAAAGTCTGAATTATATATTATGCTTAATCACAAGAAAAAACATTTTAAGTATTTTTTTAGATTATTTACTCTTCTATTTTTCATATCATTAATCATAACTCAGAATATTTCACAAGCTGAAGATGAAAAACTCAAGGCTGCGGAAGAATATCGTGAACAGGGTTATGAGCAACAACAGAAGGGCAATCTCAGTGACGCATTCACATTTTATAGTAAAGCAATAGCATTAGGATTAGAGAATCCGGCTATTTTCAATGATTTAGGGATTATTTCTGAACAAATCGGGTTTGATGGAAATGCTGAGAAGTTTTATTTGAAGGCCATAGAAGTAGACCAAAAATATCTGCCGTCATATATGAATCTGGCTTATTTTTACCAAAAAATAAATAAATTAGAAGATGCCTTTCGCAATTTTAAAATGCGATATGAGCTTGGAAGCTCTCAGGATCACTGGACTGAGAGGGCAAAGCAGGAAATGATCAAGATACATCCTGAGTATAAGCAGTGGACTATCAGAATAGATGCTGAAAAGTTCAACCAGGAATTAGTTAAAGCAGAAGAAGAAAAATTAAAAGAGAGAATAAATAGGTCGAAGGCCCATTATCAACAAGGAAGGAGTTATTGCTATAATGGTAGATATGATGAAGCTATTGACGAGTATGACAACGCGTTAGCTTTATCGCCTGATGATTCTGTGATCAAGGATGAACGCACAAAATGTGCAACTAAGTTCATTAAAGAGATCGCCGCGTCGAAGACAAATCAGGCCATGCAATTGTTGGAGTCGGGGAATTATGTTGCGGCGAAGAATAAATTTAGAGAAGTGCTCTCCATTATCCCAAATGAGTCTTTTTAGTTTCCAAATAATATAGATTTTCCAATAACAAAATTTAAATTATCCAATAGTAGATCAATAAAAAATATACAATAACTATCGAATTTTGATGAACAAGACAGATAAGTCAAGATTGTTTTTAATTGATGGTCATGGACTATGTTACAGGGCATTTTTCGCTATTAGAGAATTAGCCACTAGCAAGGGCCAGGCTACTAATGCAGTATATGGTTTTTGCAATATATTGAGAAAAATACTTAGAGAGCATAAGCCTGATTATTTGGCAGTTTGCTTTGATTCAAAGAAGAAAACATATCGGGAAGAAAAATATGCAGAGTACAAGGTCCAAAGACCTTCGATGCCTGATAATATGGTAAGCCAAATACCGATAATAAAGGATGTTATTAAAGCGCATAATTTGATGATTTTTGAACTTGGCGGATATGAGGCGGATGATATAATCGCAACATTTTCAAATAAGGCATCTGACGAAGGGTTAGAAGTAATTATTGTCAGCGATGATAAAGATATGTATCAGTTGCTTGGCGAGAACGTAAAGATATTCAATTCACGGAAAGATGTCGTGCTGAGTTATGAGGATGTTAAAAAGGATCTTGGATTTGAGCCTTCAAGGATTGTTGATTATATAGGGTTGGCAGGGGATAAATCTGATAATTTACCGGGAGTAATGGGAGTCGGCGAGGTAACCGCTAAGAAGCTCTTAAGCGAATTTGATGATCTTGAAAATATATATGAGCATATTGAGGAAGTAACTCCTATAAAGCTCAGGGAAAAACTACAAGAAAATAAAGAATCAGCCTTTTTTTCAAAAGAGCTAGCTATCCTTGAGACAACAGTGCCTTTTCATTTTGATCTTGATCAATTAAAGGTTGAAAAGGCTGATAATAAACTGCTCTACGAGATATATAAAGACCTTGAATTTAGAAAATGGGCGGATGAGTTGTCGTCGGAAGTTAAGATGGTTGAAGATATTAATATACGTTCTTTGAGAAACAAGTCAGACATAAATGAAATTGTTGAAGATATAAAGGAACAAGGTAAGGTTTCCTTCTTAAGTAGCACGGTTGATGAACTTTTTGAAAGCAATAGCATTTATTTCTCAGTAGGAAGAGCTAAAGTCTTTAGATTGAAGCTAGATATGATAGATGGGATGAAGGATATATTTAGTGATGCAAATATAACAAAGATAACATTTGATATTAAAGGTGCTAGTAAAGCGCTAGCTTCGCAAGGTTGCGAATTAAATGGCTGTTTTGATGTTATGTTAGCAGGTTATTTGCTTAATCCCTCAAGGACTTCATATAGTATAAGTGATCTATCATGGGAGTATTTAAAAGTTTCAGTTTCGGAGCAGGATAAAATATCCCATGAAACAGAAAATATTTATCATTTGTTCCCAATGCTTTCAAGAGAGCTTGAACAGAAGTCCTTATTGTCATTGTTCAATGATATTGAGATCCCGCTTGCTTTAGTCCTGTCAAAGATGGAAAGGTGCGGAGTGAAGATTGATGTTGAGTTGCTCAAAGGGCTTTCAATAAGCTGTGATAAGAAAATAGAAGACTTGAAGAAGATCCTATTCGATATTGCCGGTGAAGAATTCAATATTAATTCACCTAAGCAGCTTAGCGTTATTTTGTTTGAAAAAATGAAATACCCTGCTGTTAAGAAAACAAAAACAGGTTATTCAACAGATGAAAGTGTTTTAACTAAACTTGCAAAAGATCATGAATTCCCGAAGCTGATCCTGGAGCACAGGCAATTAGCAAAGCTAAAATCAACATATATAGATGCGCTGCCAGTTTTGGTGGACAGCAATTCCGGCAGGATACATGCAAGCTTTGTGCAGAATGGCACAGAAACAGGAAGATTGAGCTCAAGGAACCCTAATCTTCAGAATATACCGATACGTACAGAGTTGGGTGCTCAGATCAGAAAGGCAATAATCCCTTCGTCTGACGACAGGATATTGCTTGCCGCAGATTATTCTCAAATTGAATTAAGAATCTTAGCGCACCTTTCAGGAGACGAAACATTAAAGAAGGCATTTGATGACGGTCAAGATGTGCATCAGTACACAGCATCTCTGATCTTTGATGTCGAAGAATCAAAAGTGACTAAAGACATGAGGAATTCAGCAAAGCGTGTTAATTTCGGGATTGTATATGGCATGAGTTCCTTTGGTTTGTCAAAAGACCTTGAGGTATCACAAAAAGAAGCTCAAATGTTTATAGATAAGTATTTTGCCCGGTATCCAAAAGTAAAAGTATTCATGGATGATACTATCAAAGAATGTGAGGAGCAAGGATTTGTCCGCACTCTTCTGAATAGAAGAAGATATATCCCTGAGATAAGAAGTAAGAATATGTCAGTACGGCAATTCGCTCAAAGACAGGCAATCAATACACCGGTTCAGGGCTCTGCGGCTGACCTTATGAAGCTTGCAATGATCAATATTCAAAATGATCTTGAGAAAAGAAAACTTGAATCGGAGATGATCATAACAGTTCATGATGAATTGGTCTTTGATGTTGTCAAAAAAGAACAAGATGAAGTGGCTGGATTGGTAAGGAGTTTGATGGAAACGCCTTTAAGATTATCTGTCCCTGTTACTGTAACAGTGAAAATTGGTAGTAATTGGCTTGAAATGAGAGAGATCGCTTAATGAAAATAGCTATGTGTTCTTCGGAGATCGTTCCTTTTGCTAAAACAGGAGGCCTCGGCGATGTGTGTGGGGCCTTGCCTTTAGCGCTTGAAAGGATCGGCGTGGAAGCTGTTTTATTCTTACCTAAGTATAGGTCAATTGAAGATAAGGGAAATGCAGTTGAAAAAGTAAGTAGCGATGTTTCAAAAACTACAATCGGAAAAAACATAGATGTTTATTTTATAGATAATGAAAAATACTTTTATAGAGATGGCTTGTATGGTGATAATAATGGCGACTTTCATGATAATCTTGAAAGGTTTAGCTTCTTCTGTTTGAAGATACTCGAGACCATCAAGAATCTGAATATTGATATTGATGTTATTCATTGCCATGATTGGCAAACAGCATTGATCCCTGTTTACTTAAAGGAAAGGTTTGGTCAATGCGAAATATTCAAGGATATAAAAACGATCCAAACGATTCATAATCTGGCTTTTCAGGGGATATTTGATCGAAGGGATTTTCCAAAATTAGGATTAAGAAATGAATTGTTCGACCATGGGTTGTTTGAATTTTATGGAAGTGTTAATTTGCTTAAAGGTGCGATTTATTATGCGGATCAGGTAACTACGGTAAGCAAACAGTATGCTAAAGAGATAAAGACAAGGGAATTTGGCTTTGGATTGGAACATTTATTATTGTCAAAGGGCGAAAAGTTGATCGGTATACTTAACGGTTTGGATTATGAGATCTGGGATCCGCAAAAGGATGACCTTATAAATGTCAAGTATTCAAACGAGAACATTGATTCAGACAAGATAGATAATAAAGAATGGCTTCAAAAGGAAGTTGGTTTTAAATGCAGCAACGAGGTGCCGGTCTTTGGCTTGGTCGGAAGATTATCTCATCAGAAGGGGATAGACCTGCTAACACAAGCTCTGGATGAATTGATGACGCTTGATATTCAAGTTGTAATACAAGGCGTGGGAGAAGAGCGCTACTACGAAAAGCTTTCAAGGTTTGTGGAAAGATATCCTCAAAAGATAGCCGCTTGCTTTGAGTTTAATGAGCATCTTGCTCATCAGATATATGCCGGAAGTGATATGTTCTTGATGCCTTCTATATATGAGCCTTGCGGATTAAGTCAGCTAATTGCTTTCAGATATGCAACAGTGCCTATTGTTTACAAAACAGGAGGTTTTATAGATACGGTCATACCTCATGATAATAAAGAAGGCAAAGGCAATGGTTTTATTTTTGATAAATATGACAGGAATAGTTTTGTGGAGATTATTAAAGTTGCAAGTGAGGTTTATAAAGATAAGCAAAGATTTCATAAGTTAGTAGAGCAGGCAATATCAGTTTGTTTTTCCTGGAATAAGTCTGCAGAAGAATACAAAACGTTGTATGAATCATTGAAAGTGGACTAAAGCTTATGGTGATCTTAGGCGTTACAGGAAGTTTAAGCACGGGTAAAACATCGGTATCAAAGTCATTCCAGGAATTGGGGGCCAAGGTCCTTGATGCTGACAAGATCGCTCATGATCAAATGAAAAAGGGCGGTATTTGTTACGATCGGATCATAAAGGTTTTTGGCAAAGCTATTGTTGACGGAGATGAGATAAACAGGAAAAAATTAGCTGATATCGTTTTCAGCGATAAAGAAAAGCTTGATAAGTTAGTGGCTATTATTCATCCGGCGGTTAAGAATGCTATTGGTGAAGAGATCAGGCGCTATAATAAACGTAAAAAGGAGTATTTGGTTGTTGTTGATGTGCCGCTTTTGTTTGAATCGAATCTTCACCGTTATGTTGATTGGATAATTGTCGTGAAGGCAAAAAGGCAGCAGCAGATCGAAAGGGCAGTCGAAAAATTCAAGATCTCAAAGCAGCAGGCGATAAGAAGGATAAAGATGCAGATGCCCTTGAGAGAGAAGATCCGTCTTGCGGATATAATTATAGATAATTCCAGAAGTTTAATTGAAACTAAAGAACAGGTGAAAGAAATATGGCAAAAGATTCTTCTAAAGAAAAAAAAGTGATAGAGGGGGAAAATGAAATGGAAAAAGATGCAATCGTTAAAGAAAAGGTTGCTCCAAAGAAAGTAATAAAACCATCAGGTGAACAGATGGATATTACTAAATTAAAGAATATGAAGATGGGAGAACTTACTAAGTTTGCTAAAGACGTGGGGGTTGCCGGAGTTAGCGGAGTTAGAAAGCAGGACCTTATTTTTAAGATTCTTCAGGCAAAAGCTGAGCAGGCAGGGTTAATGTTTGGTGAAGGGACTTTAGAGATCTTGGGAGAAGGTTTTGGCTTCTTAAGAAGTGTGAATTATAACTATCTGCCTTGTCCGGACGATATATATATCTCTCCTTCACAAATAAGGAGATTTGACCTTAAGACAGGCGATACTGTTAGCGGGCATATTCGTCCTCCAAAAGAAGGGGAGAAGTATTTTGCTCTTTTGAAAGTGGAGGCAGTTAATTTTGAGAATCCTGAAAAGTGCAAGGACAGGATATTTTTTGATAATTTAACGCCTTTGTATCCACAGGACAGGATCCTTCTTGAAACGACACCGAAGGAAATCTCAATGAGGATCATGGACCTTCTTACTCCGCTGGGAAAAGGACAGAGGGCTTTAATAGTAGCCCCTCCTTACAGCGGAAAAACTGTCCTTTTGCAGAAGATCGCAAACTCGATCACTGAGAACAATCCTGACGGAGTTTTAATGGTACTTCTTATTGATGAGCGCCCGGAAGAGGTTACGGATATGCAAAGAAGCGTAAAGGGCGAGGTTATATCTTCAACATTCGATGAACCTGCAGAGCGCCATGTTCAGATTGCTGAAATGGTTCTTGAAAAAGCGAAACGCCTGGTTGAGCATGGTCGGGATGTTGTTATTTTATTGGACAGTATCACAAGGTTAGCACGGGCTTATAATACGGTTGTCCCACACAGCGGCAAGATCCTTTCTGGTGGTGTTGATTCAAATGCGCTTCATAAACCGAAAAGATTCTTTGGCGCAGCACGTGCAGTTGAAGAAGGCGGCAGTCTCACTGTTATTGCCACATCATTGGTTGATACTGGTAGCAGAATGGACGAAGTTATTTTCGAGGAGTTTAAAGGAACAGGTAATATGGAATTGCAATTGGATAGGACTCTTTTCCAAAGAAGGATTTATCCTGCGATAGATATTAAGCGTTCAAATACTCGCCACGAAGAAAAACTGCTTCCCGAAGATGACCTTCAGCGTATATGGTTACTAAGGAAGGCAGTTAATGACCTTAATTCCGCTGAAGCAATGGAGTTATTGATCGATAGGATAAGTAAACACAAAACAAACGAAGAGTTTTTAAACAACTTGAATAATTAGTAAGTTTAAGGAGAAAGAAGAAATGAAAAAAGATATTCATCCAGAATACATACAAACAACGATAACTTGCGCGTGCGGTGAAGTTATGCATACTCGCGCCACAAAAAAGAACATTCGTGTTGAGATCTGTTCAAAGTGTCATCCGTTTTTCACTGGCGATAAGAAGTTCGTTGATACTGCCGGACGCATCGAAAGGTTTGAAAAACGTTATACAAATAAGAAGAAGTAGTAGGCAAAGGCTGTTCTGATTAACGCAAAGCCCTGATTGAGCTGATCGGCATAAATGTACTTAAGATTACATTTGTGTAAATATTAAAAATCGGTGAGATCAGGTTCTTCCAAAAATGTTTTAAGAAAGAACCATAAATGAATCTCGAAAAATACGAAAAAATTAAGGACAGATTTGCTGAACTAGAGCAGCTTTTATCAGACCCAGAAGTTATTTCTGATAAAAGTAAGTATCAAAAAATAGCTAAGGAATATTCTGATATTACTCCAGTTGTTAATACGTTTAATGAGTATAAAGAGACTGTAGGTCAGCTAAATGAGCTTGATATTTTGTTAAAGGAAAGCCAGGATAAGGCTTTTGAGGAGTTGGCAGAGGCTGAAAAAGAGGACCTCAAAGCTAAACAAGCTGAGCTTATTGTAATGCTCGAGAATCTTACCAATCCAAAGAAAAAGGTCAAAGACAGAAATCTTATTTTTGAGATCCGTGCCGGGACTGGCGGGCAGGAAGCAAGTCTTTTCGCTGCAGACCTGTATAGGATGTATACTAAGTTTGCCGATAGGAAAGGGTGGAAAGTTGAGCAGATAAGTTGCAATGAATCTGAAGCAGGAGGTTATAAGGAAGTTATTTTTAGCATGAGTGGTGTAGGTGCTGAGAAGTATTTGAAGTGGGAAAGTGGTGCCCATAGAGTTCAAAGGGTCCCTACTACTGAGACATCTGGCAGAATTCATACCTCTGCTGCAACAGTAGCGGTTCTGTTTGAGCCCGAGGAAATTGAGATCATCATTGATCCAAAGGATCTTAAGATAGATGTTTTCCGCTCTTCAGGGCCTGGCGGGCAAAGCGTTAATACAACAGATTCTGCTATAAGGATAACCCATCTTTCTACAGGGATCGTTGTTGTTTGTCAGGATGAGAGATCACAATTGAAGAACAAACACAAAGCAATGAGGGTCCTGCGTGCTAGATTGCATGAGAAGATGGAGCGCGAGAATAATGAGAAAGAAACAAAGGATAGAAAGCTTAAGGTTGGTTCCGGAGACAGAAGCGAGAAGATACGCACATATAACTTTCCAGACAGGCGGATAACTGATCATAGGATAGGGTTTACAACATATAGGTTTCAGAATGTTCTTGATGGCGAGCTTGACGAATTATGTGATGCATTAATCAAGGCTGATATTGAGGAGCGTACTCAATGACGGAAAATGAATTGATGATGACATCTGTTTTGAATTGTTCCAGGCATGAGCTATATTCCGAGCCATACGTTTTGACCGAAAGTCAGAAAATACGTTTACATAAAATGCAATTAAAAAGGCTTAACGGTGAGCCTGTTCAATATGTTGTAGGGAATACTGAATTCTATGGTTCGGAGTTCAATGTTGACAGACGGGCCCTCATACCTCGGCCAGAAACTGAACTGCTGGTCGACCTTGTAGTCCGAAAAATGAAAGAGCTTTCAAAAAAAGATCTTAGGGTTCTGGATATAGGAACAGGCAGCGGGGTCATTGCGGTCTCTATTGCGAAAAATATTAAAAGCTGCAGAGTGGATGCTGTCGATATTTCCCGGGGTGCTATTGAGTTAGCTGAAAGTAATGCAGATAAGAATTTTGTTAGGAATAATATATCCTTCTATAATAGGGATGCTTTTGTATTTCTTAAAGAAGCATATTGCTATGGTGAAAAATACGATATAATTGTCTCAAATCCGCCGTATATAAAAACCTCAGATCTCAGTAATTTGCCTGCCGAAGTTAAATGTGAGCCGATGATAGCTTTAGACGGGGGAGAAGATGGGTTAAGGTTTTACAGGGATATAATCAGAAGTTCAAAAGATCTGCTTGCGTGTGAGGGAATGTTATTTCTTGAGATCGGCGATGGTCAAAGATCAGGAGTTGAAAAAATATTTTATCAGTATCAAGATTATAAAGAGGTCACGTTTGAAAAAGATTATGTAGGAACAGACAGAATAATTTATGCAGTTAAACAATCACATTAGAGCTTAAATAATATGGAAAAATTAATAATAGAAGGCGGAAAACCCCTTAAGGGTGAAGTTAAAATAAGCGGATCAAAGAATGCAACTTTACCGATAATGGCTGCAACTTTATTGACCGATGAACCTTGCATTATAAGAAATGTCCCGCATTTACGCGATACTACCACGATGGTTGAGCTTCTTAGGTCGCTAGGAAAGCAAGTAGAATTCAATGATAATAAGTTAAAGATCACTTCCGGGGAAAAATTAAAATCAGTCGCTGATTATAAGCTGGTTTCCACTATGAGGGGTTCATTTTGTGTCTTGGGCCCTCTTTTAGCAAAATTAAAAATAGCTAAAGTCTCGCTTCCTGGAGGATGCGTTATCGGTATAAGGCCTGTAGATCTGCATTTAAAAGGATTAAAAGCTTTAGGAACAAAAATACAGATCGAGAACGGTTATATAATTGCCAGATGCAGGCAACTAAAAGGTGCACAAATGTATTTGGGCGGCGGATTTGGATCTTCCGTACTTGCAACGGCAAATGTTATGATGGCTGCTGTTTTAGCTAAAGGCGAGACTGTAATTGAGGCAGCTGCATGTGAACCCGAGATAGAAGATCTTACGAATATGCTTATTGCAATGGGCGCTAAGATCGAAGGGAAGGGCAGTCCGAGATTGGTAATTACAGGTGTTAAAAAGCTTAGCGGTGTTAATTATAAAGTGATCCCGGATAGAATAGAGGCTGGAACATATATCATAATGGCTGCTGCGACAAGGAGTAATATCTCTATACTAGGAGCTGATACATCGCATTTAATGGCCTTAGTTGATAAGCTTGGTGATGCCGGAGTCAAGGTTTATAATGAAAATGGTGTTATTAAGGTAAAGAGTAAAAAAATAATAAATCCTACGAGTATTACAACATATCCATATCCCGGATTCCCTACTGACCTCCAGGCTCAATTTCTGGCGCTTATGACAATGGCCCAGGGTGTTAGTGTTATCACAGATAAGGTTTATCCTGATAGATTTATTCATATTGCCGAGCTCAACAGAATGGGAGCGAATATAAGAAGAGAAGGAGTCAATGCGATATCTCAAGGCGTAAAAGAGCTTTATGGGGCACCGGTAATGGCCTCAGACCTTAGGGCATCAGCCGCATTGGTTATTGCAGGGCTAGCGGCTAAAGGTGTGACTGAGATCCACAGGATATATCATTTGGAAAGAGGATATGAGGACCTTGAGAAAAAATTACAAGGCCTTGGTGCTGTTACTCGCAGGGAAAAAGAATGATCATGTATTGATAAGATAAAGGAGCATTATCATGTTATTAATGATAGATAATTACGATTCGTTTACATACAACCTTGTTCAGTATTTTGGTGAACTAGGGGCAGATTTAAAAGTTTTCAGGAATGATGAGATTTCAATTGAAGATATTAATATGATGAAACCTGAAAAGATAGTGATCTCTCCCGGGCCGGGAAGGCCTGAGGCGGCAGGTATATCGGTTGATATAATAAAAGAATTTGCGGACAAAATACCTGTTTTAGGCGTATGTTTAGGGCATCAGGCTATTTGTTATGCATATGGCGGAAAGATTGTTAGGGCAAAAAAACTGATGCATGGTAAAACTTCAATGATTGAGCATGACAATCAAGGTATATTTAAGGATGTCGCAAATCCCTTCGAAGCAACAAGATACCATTCTCTTGTTGCAGATAAAAAAACAATGCCTGAGTGTCTTAACGTTATTGCTAGATCAGATGACGGCGAGATAATGGGAATACATCATAAAAGTTATAATTTGTGGGGTGTCCAGTTCCATCCTGAATCTATTTTGACAACTGAAGGCAAGAAGATATTGAACAATTTCTTAAAACTATAACTTTATTTCTAATTGTTTTTTTTGGAGACCATTATGAAAGAGCATATTGAAAAGATCAAAGATAAGTTCAGCTTGACCAGAGAAGAGATTGAAATGGTTATGCAGCAGATAATGTCTGGGGAAGCATCAAAGAACGAGGTTGCTGAGTTCCTGCTTGCATTAAGGGCAAAAGGTCCGACAATAGATGAGATAACTGGAGCTGCAAAGATTATGCGCAAATTTGTTGTTGGTATTGAAACGCATCATAGAACAGTCCTGGATACTTGCGGGACAGGTGGCGACAAAAAGAATACTTTTAATATTTCTACAACAGCAGCTTTTGTTGTTGCCGGAGCAGGCGTGCCTGTTGCAAAACATGGTAACCGTTCAGTTTCAAGTAAGTGTGGAAGCGCGGATGTTCTTGAGGCTGCAGGGATTAATTTAAAGATCGGGGAGCAGTATGCCGGTGAATGTTTAGATGATGTCGGCATTGTTTTTTTGTTTGCTCAAATGCATCATCCTTCAATGAAATATGTTGCGCCTGTTAGAAAGGAGCTTGGAGTAGAAACGATATTTAATATTCTAGGCCCGCTAACTAATCCGGCGAAGGCAACGCATCAGATCATGGGAGTTTATAAAAGGGATTATGTTGAGCCACTCGCAAATGTTTTAAAGAATTTAGGTTTAAAGAAGGCAGTGGTTGTTCATGGAAATGATGGTTTAGATGAGATCACAACGACAGATAAAACATTTATTGCAGAGTATAATGGCAAGGAAGTTATTTCATATGATATTGATCCCGAAGAGATAGGCATATCACGTTCCAAGCTTAGAGACCTTGAGGGTGGCGACCTGAAAGAGAATCTGAAGATATTTGAAACTATCCTAGACGGAGAGCGGGGTCCGAAACGGGATATAGTCCTTATAAATGCAGCATATGCGCTTTATATAGCAGATAAAGCAAAATCAATTAATGAAGGCCTAAGTCTTGCAAGAGAATCAATTGATAGCGGCAAGGCACGAAAAAAGTTAGAGGATCTGAAGAACTTTACAGAACGCATCCCTTTAGTTAATAAAGGAAATTTGAATTGAGTGAAAAATTTCTAGAAGAGATTCTTGCTTACAAGAAAGAGCTTGTTAAAAGTCGCCAAGCAGCATATGAGATAATTAAGGAGAAGCTTAAAGGCTCTGAGTATACACACTATGAGATATTTAAAAAGAAAATTTCTGAACCCGGGAAGCTGAATCTTATTGCAGAAATAAAAAAAGCATCACCTTCCAAAGGTGTTATAAGAAAAGACTTCAATTGTTTAGAGATCGCAAAGGCTTATCAGGAAAATGGTGCTGCAGCTATCTCTGTTCTGACTGAGGATAAATATTTTCTTGGTGATATGCGCTATCTGGAAGATGTTTCAAACAATACAAACGTGCCTGTTCTCCAGAAGGATTTTTTTGTTGATGAAGGGCAAATTTATGAAGCGCGAGTTCATGGTGCAAGTGCCATATTGTTGATAGTTGCAGCTTTAGATGATGACACTTTAAGAAGATTTATTGAGCTTGCATCAAGGTTGGATATTGATTGTTTAGTTGAAATACATAATGAAAAAGAGCTGGCAAGGGCTTTATTTGCTGATGCAGAAATAATAGGGATAAACAACAGGGACCTTAAGACCTTTGATGTGGATCTTGGTATTTCAGAAAGATTAATAGGCAAGATACCGAGGGAAAAAGTCATAGTGGTTGAAAGTGGAATTAAAACGCATGAGGATATAAATAAAATTTATAAGTTAGGTGCGAATGCTGTTCTAATAGGTGAGACTTTTATGAGAGAACAGGATATCGGTAAAAAAATACAGGAAGTGATATATGGTAAAAGTTAAGGTTTGTGGAATTACAAATACGGAAGATGCTTTAAAAGCAGTTTATTATGGGGCATATGCATTAGGTTTTATTTTTTACAAGAAAAGCCCCAGGTATGTTTCGCCAAGCAAGGCCAGAAAAATAATTGAGGCATTGCCGCCTTTCATTACCCCTGTTGGTGTTTTTGTGGATCAAAAAGAGCGTGCGGTCATTGATGTGTGCAGATTCACGAGGATCAATACCGTTCAGTTTCACGGAGATGAAACAACGGTTTATTGTAAGCGGTTTAAGGATTTAAAGATAATTAAAGCTTTTAGGGTGGGAGCCGTGTTCCTTCCAGAAGAGGTAAAGAAGTATAAAGTTGATGCGTATTTGTTTGATGCGTATCAAAAGGATGCTTATGGGGGGACTGGAGAAAAGTTTAATTGGGACCTCATTAGCAAAGAAAAATTTGATAAGCCGATCATATTGTCGGGAGGATTGAATCCTGATAATGTAAAAGAAGCGGTTGGCCAGGTTAATCCGTTTGCAGTTGATGTTTCTAGCGGACTTGAAACTGCACCAGGGATAAAGAATCCACGTTTAATAAGGTCTTTCTTTGAGAATATTAGCAGTTTTTAATTCGTAAATTTTGATTTTTCAGTTATAATATAAATGTTGTTTTTAAAATTATAAAATGGGAGTAAAGAATATGGCTGAATACGATCATAAAAGGGTAGGAAAAAGGATCACTAAGCCGCACCTTATACGGTTTAAGCAGATTGACCCAGTGCCTGAGGTTGATGGATGGGAAGTTGCTACTTCCACTAACATCAGTGTTACAGGCATATGTTTTAATTCTCAAAAACAGTATACGGTGGGTGCAACCCTGACGATGAAAGTCAGTAATCCTTTAATGCATATGGAAAGTGGTTATGTTGGGGTAGTTGTTAGGTCTGAGAGTTCCAGGAAATTGGCAAATTTCTTTGAAACTGCAGTGAAGATAGAGATAGAGGGAGAAGAGGAAAGAGCGGCTTTCTATAAAGAGATTGAAATGTGGTTGGCTAAAGAAGGGGAAAGCTAATATATTGTTTTATCGGGGACAGAGCCAAAGCTCTGTCCCCTTTTTTATTGCGCTAAATTATTGAGTATAGTTACTAAGATATCGGGTTCAGAAACTATTATTGAATTCCTGCAGGTGTTTTTAACCTTTTCTTTTAAAGCATCATCCTTAGTTACAAAAATCGAATAGACATCATCGGATTTATCAATTGCAGATGATATCATTGGTATGTCCGAGCTTGTGTCTCCGCATATAAGATTGGGGCCGGCTTCCATACCTAATTTTAAATCGTTATTAAGGAAAAGGACCCCATCGCCTTTATCAAAGTCCTTGAGATCTTTAGAATCATTGCTGCTTTGAATGGTCAATATAAGTTCAAGGTCTTTTCCGGTATCTTCAATTCTAAAATATTTACTTTCAGGGTCGATCTCTTTAATAATGTTTTCGATAGTTTCTTTAAAGGCTAAGGATTCATCTTCAGGAATTGTCTTGGTAATATCCTGCCTTGTTATGGTTGTCTGTCCAAATTTATATTGTAGTCCTGAGCCTATTAAGAAAAATTGCAGGTATTTTGGTTCTTTTACAAGCTTGCCCAATCTTTCATTGAGTATATTGAGGATATTTTGCTTTTCTTGGGCAATAGGGAATTGGCACCTTCTGCCTTCTTTATTGAAGTATTCACGGCCTTTTGATCCTGCAAAGACAAAAGCATTCTTTGGGGATACGCTTAGATCCACAAGCCCGATGTTATCAAGAGGAGCAGATGTAAGGATTATTGAATTATCAGCACAGCATTGTGCAAAGCGCGATAGGAAAACTGCATTATATGCGGACTGGATAGAAGAGGCATACCGTCCGCAATAATTGTTAACAGTCCCATCGCGATCTGTAATAAATACCTTGAAATGGATATCTTTTAATTTGTTAACGCCTTCTGATACTTCTTTGTTAAAGTTTTCATGAAGGTTAGAAAGCATTTTAAAGAAATCAGGCTCGTTATTTTCAAGAAAAAAAATATCCTTCTTTAGCTCCCCGATCTCATATGCAAGGTCAAGATGGATGGTTTTTTTATCATTAATTTTAAGGCATTTTTGACCATTTGCTTCCGGAATCCTATTTAAATACATTAATGCTTCCTTAAGAGGTGCAATATGGGCATCTGAATAAGGTTCATTCCTAAAATGAAGGCAGGATAATACTCTTCTGGTTGATTTTGTCTCGTGCATTAGTTCATAAAATTGCTCTAAGGTCTCAATGCTTCTCATATTAATATTCTCCTATAAAGTATTATTCTTTATTATCATTCTAAATCAATTTTTAATAATTTTATAGGAGAATTTCAATTATCGACGTGGTTTAGGCTCAAATTTTGCATGAAAAAAGGTCAGATTAATAAAAAATTTGTGTTGTTCATTTGTAAGACGAGGTTTTATATGTTATATTTGAACTAAGCCGATAAAGGTAAACTCCGGGAAACCCGAGGGCACAAAACTACAGACCTGAAGTCGTTTAAGACCGGGAAGGCCCACTGAAGTTATGGGGCAAATAAAGATAATGAGCGCGGTTGACGGGCGATATGGTGGCTGAGTTGCCGAAGTGCGGTGGGACACAGATCCCATCTTTATCGGCTTAATTTAAAAAAAATAACCTCTAGGGACCTAGGGGTATTTTTTTTGCCATTTGATCTTGACCAAAGTACATAAATAGCGATTGCTAATATACTTGTGAATATATAGAATATACTGATTGAAGTTTCAATTTCAATTGTTAATGACCAGTGAAGGGGTTATAGCTTTTGAAATTATTATGTATAAAAGGAGAATGCTTTGGGAACAATAATTAAAAACAAAAGACAAAAAAATAAAAAGTTTGGATGTTTAGTCATTATAATCTCTATTGTTACAGTTATTATATCATTTAATATCTTTCCTAAGTTTCAGCGTCCTTCATTTGGAAACATTAGCCCTCAAATTTCTAAAATTTCAGAAATATATGAAAAATTATATGAAGTTCTTGAGAGAGTTGATATTGAGAAGGCGGACCTATATGCAGCGATAAAAAAAGAGGATTTTGATCTGAATTGGAAGACACAGCAAGCAGATATTCTTTACGATTCAATTCCTGAAGGGGAGATCATTAAAAAAGGATTAGGTTCTGGTTCATTGGCACCCGTAGGAAAATATAAGAAAGTGGTTAAATTAAGGGAGCAAATAGCCAAAGATCGTATTAAATGGCAAAGTGAAAAGAATCGCATTGTTAAAGAAAGAGGGCCGCTTGTTGACAATGAAGAAGTTAAAGCTCTTTGGGCTCAAAGACTACCTTTTGTGAAGGATATTGATGAATATGAGGGACGAATAGAGGAATATAATAAATCCCCAAAGGGAAGATTAAATAATTTTATTAGTGGCTTTTTTATTATCTTAGGAGTGTTAGGTATTTTAGGTGCTATGACCGGTTTTGCTGGTATAACGGACTGATCATTATTGAAAAATAAACCAAAGATATTAAATTGAAGAAACAAATCTTGAAAGTATTTTATTTGTGTCAAAGTTTAGCTGAAAGGGGATTGTTATGAGCTCTATCGGCATAGAGTACCTAAGAGAGAAATATCCTGGAAAAACGGATCCTGAGATCGCTAATGAGATGGCTAAGAGGGATGGCTATGTAGTTATTGTGAGATATAAGAGTTCATCAACGGCTAGGGATTATAGTAATTTTGGCACTTGCCATATGGAAGAGGAAGTTAATGGTTATTTGAACAGCCCATATTGCCATGATGTAGAGATAATATATGATGCTAGAAAATCTGTTCTAAGAGTTACTCCTGAGATGATAATGGCTGCAAGTTGTGAATCATGCAATAAATCTACAACTAGTGAATCTTTGGTGCTTATGGGCGGCAATGACTTTTATTTTTGTCCTAAATGCGCAAAGATGTTTTGTGACAGATGTTATGTCAGGTTACCGTTAACTGACCCATCCGGCGGTTATGGTATGTGCCCGGATTGTATGGTAGAAGTTCAAAGGGCGTATCCCGGAGCATACGGTAAAAAATCATTTGGCAGTCAAAAAAAAGAGATCGAAGAAATGAAGGCTTGTGGTTCATGCGGATTGAACTATGAACAATATCGAACACGCTGCCCTTTTTGTAATTTATAATATTATGTAAGAACTAGTTCTTTAATTAGCCAAAACTGGCTATATACCTGGATTTAATTATGAATAAAAAACAAAATAAAAAAAGAATTAAGATCGGTTGTTTGTTTCAAATTATAATAATGCTGATGTGCCCAATATCATTCTTTTTGTCAGAAAAAGTCTTAGCGCCACCCATATTTAGCAATATAGGTGTTTTACAAGGTAAAATTGAGAAAATCGACAGGAAGTTATACGATATTTTATTGGGAAAGGATAAAGATGGCCGAGCTTGGTATCTTTCAATTGAAAAGAAAGAGGAAGACCTTAAGATAAGGAGTGAGGATAATGATCGCCTTTATGAATCAATAGGTCCTAATGAGGTGATAAGAAAAGGGTTTTGGGGGAATGCGCGTCCAGTTGGCAAGTATGCAGATTATTTGGCTGAGAGCAGGGCCATAGAAAAAGAAAGGCTTTCTCTAGAGGAGGAAAAAGTGAAGGTTGCAGCAGAACGGGGTGGATTTGTGGATGATGTTGAAGGAAAAGAACTATGGAAGCAAAGAATGCCGCTGATGAAAGAGCTAGAACAGTATGAAAAGGAAAAAGCTGATTTTTATAAGACAGAAAAAGGATTATTGATTGAACGTTATAGTGGTTTCTTTTATATTCTTGGAATTGTTTGTTTTTTGCTTACGTTGGTTTTTGGAGCGAAGAGGATGATAGATACTGAAGAAACTTAGAATTTAAGACAGGCTTGCTATTAAATTTTGTTGAAATGATATAAATTTCACATAATGAAAAAATTATTTATTTGGCTTTTATTAATATTGCTATTGTTTGCAGGTGCAGTTTATTGGGGCCTGAATAAGCCTCAAGCAACTGTTGCAATGATATCTTTTATCGCGAATCAACCAGATTCTGGGTTCAGTTTAAAGAGTTTCAAAGTATCACAACAGAAATTCAGCTTTTTGGGCATGATGACAATCAAGAAAATAGAAATGGATCTTGTTTCCGATAATGTTTTGTATGGTATTGATATAGACGAATTTAGGGTTGTGAATTTGTATAAATTGTTCTCTGAAAAGACCTTTGGTTCAATAATCGATTTAAATGGCATGGATTTAAAATCGGAAGGGTCAAACATTGAAGATGCAGATATTACATTAGAACAAGAACAAGGTTATAATTTTAAAGGAAGTTTAAAGGTATCGAGAATAGATGTACAAGGGGTAATAGCAAAGGACACAACGTCTAAGATTAATATAAGCCAAGAAAAAATAGAGCTTTCTGATATAAATCTTGAAACTTGTGATGGTTTTGTCAAAGGCAATGCAGATGTTTATTTGAATAAGCCGGATTTTAAAATAAATTTACAGCTTGAAGGTTTAAATTCTGCAATGCTTGAACATATTTATCCTCCTGTTCTTTCAAATGTAAAAGGAAAAGTATCTGGAAATATATTTTTAAATGGTCTGGCGGGTGGCATCGAGAATATTGAGTGTGATTTTAACATGAATCAGGGTTCTGAGCTGAATGCAGTTTTATTGGCAGCATTAATGGCTTACATACCGGATCAAGCGAAGACTGACAAGCTGATTAATGCGATAAAAAGAGGGGAGCTGTTTGCGGTGGATAAAGGCCAAGTGCGTGTTTATAATGAAAATGATCAAAGCCTTAGTTCTAATATCTTATTGCAGAGTAAAGAAATGAATTTGGATGTTAATGTAACCGTTGATTTTAATATAGAAGGAGGGATAAGAAATTTATTAAAATATTCTTTTAAAAAGTCTTAAGAAAGGATGAAGCGTATGTATTATATTTATAAACAAAGAATCTTGTGGGTATTGCTGGCTATTTGTTTTGCCGGTTGTACAGTTAAGGCCGTAGGTGATCCAAACAGGCCAATTACGATCAATGCGCATATAACTGTTGATGTTAAGGGTTTGCAAAATACGGCTAATGACATTGAAGATTATGTTAGTGGAAAGAAGCCTAAAGAAGCTTTACCTGTTAAAAAATAAGGAGGATATATAGATGAAGAAAATTATTATTTTAGTGTTAGCATGTTTGATCACCTTGTCTGTCGGGCAGGCACTAGCTCAAAGCAAATACAGCATAAAAGAAATGACGCCAGAAGTTCAATCTGCCTTAGAAGGCAGGCGCGACCGTTATGATGCTCTTAGCTCACTTAAGAGCGAGGGGAAAATAGGAGAGAATAATAAGGGATATGTTGAAGCTTTATCGGCAACAGAAGAAGTTAAAAGTATAGTAACTGCCGAGAATATTGATAGGAAGGTTATTTATAGGACCATTGCTGTGCAAAACGGACTAACTGAGGCTATGGGAACTATAGAAAAGGTTTTTGCTCAAACACAGAGAGAAAATGCTGAGGCTGGAGAAAAAATACAATTAGAAGATGGCAGCTGGGTTTCTAAGTAGGAATTTTGTATAACAATCATGATCCAAGATAAGGCCCCTTATTTATATAAGGGGCTTTATCTTAAAGTTCAATGAACGTTATGTGTTTTAAGAATATTTTTGAAAGAAATTTGCATTTTTGTTTTTTACGTTCTATACTTGAGAAAAAGAGGGGCGGATTCTTAAAAAAGAATTAGCCTCTTTTTTTTGTTTGTGCAAGTGGGGGCATAAACGATAAAGGCAAACTCGGGGTAACCCGGGGACGCAAAGCTAAAGGGTCCTGAGACATGGATAGCCAGTTGCCGAAAAGAAATAATGGTGTAGTTCATATAATAAAAAAGAAAGGCCTATCCTTTTTTGTAAAGGGTAGGCCTTTTTTTATGGGATTAATTGTAGAGAGGAGAAAAAAATGAAAAGGTATCATGTGAATCAGATCAAAACCTCAAAAATCGGTATTTTAACTATTCTAATAGTGACATTTGTTCTTGTAAGCTCTAAAGGGAATTGTGAGGAAAAGGTTAGCTTTATAAGAGAGTTAAAATCTGGAATAGAGAAGCCGGTTGATATTGCAGTTTCATCTTCAGGGGATGTTTATATATTAGATGAAAGTACTGCGAAGATCTCTGTTTTTACCAGTGAAGGAGTTCTTAAAGTGGCTTTCGGAGAAAAAGGGTCTCAGTTGGGCCAAATGTATAAGCCTAAAACAATAGCATTAACAAGGGAGGGTGATGTTGTAGTAGCTGATACAGGTAATAACAGAGTGCAGGTTTTCAGGCCCAGCGGAGAAGTTCTGTATGAGCTTGGAAATGAAGGTTCTGTTCCCGGGCAATTTAAGTCTCCGTCAAATGTTGCAATTGATATGCTTGGATATATATATGTCGTTGATGATAAAACTAATAAAATATTGAAGTTTAGCCCTCATGGAGCGTTTTTAAGTGAAAAGCAAATTGAAGAAACGCCTAAGGACATAGTTTTTGATAAAGAACAAAGCATGTACTTGCTTTTTAATGAAAGTGGAAGGATCGTGAAATATCCGCAAGGTTCAGATGATGCCATAGATATAACGAATGTCGAGAATGGATATAATCCTCTATATTATGCTGTTGCATTGGATGTTGATGAGCGAGGGGATATTTACATTATAGAGAGCAATAAAAATAAGATCGTTAAGCTAGATCAGGATGGAAAGGCTTTGTTCTCATTCGGGTCCCGCGGAGAGGGCCGTGGCCAATTTGATCTGCCTGAAAATATCACCGCCGCATCTAAGGATAAGATCTTGATAGCGGATGCTAGAAATAAGAGAGTGCAGATGATGCAGGTTAGCGGTAGCAACAAAACATCACTGCATCCTGTTCAATATATTACACCTGTTTTGGATTATGACTCATCCATATATGCTGGAGAAAATATAGTTGATATAAGATTTGTGAAAAAGAAAGGCTTGTATTCGCTTTCTGACACTAACGGGAAAATATTGCTAAAAGGAGAAAATAAATCACTGATAGCAAAAGCAGACGAGAATGTTTTGGGCATGAACGGCCCGAAGACTATATATGTTTATAATGACGGGAAAATGATCATTGCCGACACAGGAAATAACCGTATACAGTTTTTAAATGAAGATGGGACATCTCAATATAGTTTTGGCAAAAAAGGGAATAATACGAGTGAGTTTAATAGCCCTCAAGGTGTTGCAGTTAGCAAGGACGGCTATATTTATGTATCGGACACAAAGAATCATCGAATACAGGTTTTTAGTGAGGAAGGAATATATCTTAACTCGTTTGGCAGATTAACAGAAACTATCGGAGAATCAGGCGCAGAGCCAGGTACTTTCTTTTTGCCAAAAGATATTGAATTTGATGATAAGGACCAATTGTATGTGCTTGATTACAAGAATAGGCGTATACAGGTATTCGATAAAGATGGAAAGGTCCTTAGGGTAATAGGCAGCGTTCTCGATGAGGTGGAGTTTAAAGAGCCGGTTGACTTTACTCTAGATGAGAATGGATATCTTTACATTGCAGATAAAGGAACAAATAAGATTTACATCCTCGACGATAAAGGAAAATATGTCATGGAGTTTGGTTCTGCCGGAAAGGGCCCAAGCTATTTTCCTAATCTAACATCAATAGAAAGTAATGATGGTAAAATTTATGTTTCGGATTATATGGCAGATAGCATTAAAGTGTTCTCTTTTGACCCAAATGTGAAAGAAAAGGAAGAAAGAGTTTTTATGACCAGGGTGTTCCCGGTCGTAAATTTGAAGAGTTCAACTGAAGAGATAAAAAGAAAAATGACGCAGAATATGGCCTTAAAACGCATTCAGCAGGAAGTTTCAGAGCTGTATAATGTTGATATAGACGGAGTTGAAAGTATTATTAAAGTGGAGTCTGAAGAAGTCTTAAGTGATGGCAATATCTCGATAACTATCAGCGTACCAAAGATGATTGCTGATAAAAATATAGATCAATTGAGCAAAAAGTAAGAGAGGTGCTATATGTATAAAATAAAATATTTTGCAGTTGTTGGAATGGTCATATTCTCTGCAGCGATTGTAGGCTGCTCGAAAAAGGTTGTGACAAATAAAACCATAGAAGAATATGAACAAAAGAAACAGCTGGAGGTTTCTAATGTTATGGTGCCGGAAAAGACATATGAAAATTTGTTTAAAGAAGAAGTGCCAGTTAAGCCTGAACAAGTAGAAGCAAAGATTACTAAGAAAGCAGTTAATGAACCTGTTGCAGAAGTTGTGCAGGTGCAAATCATCCAAACTTGCGGGGATATAGGGCTTGTTACAAAGGATATGTGTGAATTCTGCACATCTATTCCTGGTGCTCAATGTTTGGCAATTGAAAAAATGACTGGTGGTCAGGACTGCTATTCTTGTGTAGAAATACCGGCAGTAACAGAGACATCTGATGAAAAAGATGTTGAATCTATTCCCGAAGAACTAACATTTGAAACAAATGTTAATGAGGACAAGGCAAAAGACAAAACAATTGTGCTGATTTCAAAAATTGAGCCTGAGAATTATTCTGAAGATCAGCTGGATTATGAAGGTGATGATGTTATCGAAATATCAGATAATTATAAAATGATTAATGAAGACATTGAAGAGCTGGTTAGTGCAGGACAAGAGGATTGCACTGTTTTTGATCTGTTAAACTTTTCAGATTGTACAGAATGTGATGGCAATTGTGTGGTTGAAGAGCTGCCGGATGTTGATGGTATATGCTATAGATGTGAATCAAGCACCGGAGGCGCAAGGTGCGCTGATATTGGGCTTAAGACTGATTGTTCAGCATGTTCAGACAGTAAAACATGCGAATTCATGGAATTAACAGTGTATCTGGCAAACGGGGAGAAATTTGAGCAGAGTTGTTACAATTGTGGTTAGTTTATAAAGGAATAAACGCTCCTTATTTGCTAGTTTACTATATGTGTTATATACTTAACTAGTAGGGGGCATAACGACGAAAATGGCAAACCTGGGGCAACCCAGGGACGCAAAGCTAAAGGGTCCAAAGAAATGGATAGCCAGTTGCCGAATCGAAAAAAAGGCGTAGATATTTTTACTGAAAAAGACTTGTCTCTTTTTATAAGGGACAGGTCTTTTTTATTATGATCAATAGCACCGTTGCCAACCGCCCCCGAGCGACGGACTGTTATTGCCCCAGGGACTAGCGCAAAATTATTTATTAAGTTTGTGTTAGTCCCTGGAATTCCACCGCAAGACCCCAACGGAATAAATAGGCCGGTCATTTAAATGAGCGGCCTTTTTATTTATTATTTTGTTTCCTTGCGGCACAAAAAAGCTAATTATCCTTGATTTATGTGATAGCTACGATGTATTGTAAATCAAAGAAAAGAAAACTGAAATATTTAGCATTGTTTGTTATGTTGAAATAAAATTTGGTAATATGTAATCAAGGGGGGGGATAATGTTAGCAAAAAAAATATCAGCATTAACAGCTGGCGATATAATGGCAAAAAGGGTGGGGAAGATATCGCAAGAGGTCACTATTATGGAGGCTATAAAAGAACTGTTTGTCAGGAATATTGGCGCGATGGCTGTTTGTAATGATAAGGATGAAATCGTCGGTATTTTTACTGAAAGGGATGTTCTAAGGCGAGTTGTCCCTGAAAGTTTGAATCTTGAAAAGGTTCATGTGAAAGAGGTTATGACAATACATCCTTCAACGGTTACTTCTGGCACATCAATTTTTGATGTATATCATATGATGAGCGGGCTTAATTTCCGGCATGTTCCTGTAGTTGATGATAATAAATTGATAGGAATGATATCCATCAAGGATATAGCAAAGGCATGTATGAAGTTCGTTGAAGAGCACAAAAATGACTAAAAAATACAATGTTATAAAAGATAATGAACTTTAAATGAATAATCCACATCTGTACTTATCTCTTGTTTTTATTCTGATATTTGGATTTGTTCTTCGTAGAAGAAAAGTAAGCTTATTTAACACTTTAATACTTTTATTTTTAACAGTAGCCTCTCTTTTATTAAACTTATTCTATTTTATCTCCGATGAAATTACTTCCTATGGTATTGATGAGTCTGTTATATTTCATTTGAAATATGGTTTTAATGGCTCAGGATTCGCACATTTGTCAAATCTCATAGGGTTTTCAATTATTGCAATAATAGCTATTGGAATATTTGTGCTGATTGTTTTTATAAAGAAAAAAGATACCGCAATTAACAGCAATAAGGCTTTATTGATCTTCCTATATTTTGTCCAGTTTATTTCAATTTTATTGAACCCTGCAGTGCATGATCTAAAAAATCTATATTTTGTAAAAACAAGCTCTGAGAGTTTTAGTGAGCATTATTTGAAGCCTAACCTTGAGCATAATGACAAGCTGAAAAAGAATTTAATCGTTATATATGCAGAAAGCATGGAAAGAACCTATTTTGATCCGGCAATTTTTCCTGGTTTAAATAGATATATAAAACAAATTAAGACAAAAAGAATTGATTTTTCAAATATTGTCCAGGTAGAGTATGCTCACAATACAATGGGTGGCATAGTCGCAAGTCAATGCGGGGTGCCATTAATATCGACATCTCACGGTAATGCAATGTCAGGAATGGATACTTTTTTACAAAAGGCTGTCTGCTTGGGAGATTTGCTCCATGATCAGGGATACCGTCTTTCTTTCTTCGGGGGAGCGGATATCAGGTTTGCAGGCAAGGATAAATATTTTAAAACGCATAATTTTGATGATGTATATGGTAATGCTGAATTGCTTGACAGGTTACCCGATAAGGCATATTTGAATAATTGGGGTTTGTTTGATGATTCTTTATTAGATATTGCATATGATAGTTTCATTGATCAGTCAAAAAAAGACAAGCCTTTCGGGATATTTATATTAACATTGGGTACACATGCACCTGTAGGACATGTTTCGCAAAGATGTGAGAATAAAATATCTGAAAGCGGGTCAAACAAAATGTTAGATGCGGTTTCATGTTCTGAATATTTGATTGCCGAATTCATTGACAAAATTGCTATATCTCCTTATGCAGAAAAAACAGTAATTGTTTTGCAATCAGATCATCTTGCTATGAGGAATACTGCTTATGAGCTATTGAATCTAGGGAAAAGAAGGAATCTTTTTATGATCTTTGATCCTCAGTTAAAGAACTCAAAGGAGATAAATAGATTGGGGTCAACTTTGGATATTAGCCCGACAGTACTTCCTTTTATAGGATTTAAAGGAGATGTGGGATTGGGAAGGGATTTGCTGGACACAAAGGTAAAAAATGACGAAGTAAAACTGATCCATAAAAATTTAAAAGGATGGAGAAAGGATGCTTTAGCCTTTTGGGAATTTCCAAGGATCGATGAATTTATAAAAATAGATTTGCATGAGCGAGTTGTGCAGATAGATGAAAGGAAGTTCAACATCCCTGCTTTGCTTAGGTTTGATGATGCCTTTAAAACAACCTTAATATTTAACTTTAACAGATTTCCAAGGAATAAAACTTTGTTTGATATTTTAGAAGACGACAAGATAACAAGTCACTTTTTATTAATAGATGATTGTGCAAAAATGAATAAGATTGACCATAATTTAGGTGATAGAGGCTGTTGTGCCGTATTAGGCACAAGAGGAAATTATTTAAAAAAATGGAAATTAAGGGAAAATATTAAATTAAGTGCGCATGAGATACGCGATGCATTACAGTTAGGCTCTAATTTTAAAGTGCAACGTGTGGCCCATGCTGGAGGGGCAATAGATGATAGAACATATACGAATAGTTTAAAAGCTATTGATAGAAATTTTAAAGATGGATTTTTGTACTTTGAAATCGATTTTTCATTTACAAGTGATAATCATTTGGTATGCGTACATGATTTTGAGGGATATTATCAAAAAGCAAAAATAGTTGGGAATAAAATGCCGCCTTCACTAAAAGAATTTAATGAGGTGCTTGATGATAGTTCTGATCTTAAGAGTGTTTCATTTGATGATCTGGTACAATGGCTTGAAAATAATTTATCTGCAACTTTAATTACTGATGTTAAAGGCGATAATATTCAAGCTTTAAAACTAATATCAGAGAGAATGCAGGATTATGAAAACAGGGTTATTCCTCAGATCTATGAGCCTGAAAATTATTCTGTTGTCAAGAAGCTTGGATATAACAGAGTGATCTGGACGCTTTACAGATATAAAGGTACAAAAAATGATATATTGAAATGGGTAAATGAATTTAAAGGACCCTTTGCAGTAACGATGCCCCCGAACTTAGCTAAAACGGACTTACCTAAGCTATTAGCCGAAATGAATATTCCAACATATGTTCATACGGTAAATACTGAAATTGAAGCAGAGCAATTTATGGGTTCTTATGGAATAAGCGAGATATATACAGATAATTTGCTCCCAAAACAATAGACTTTTCTTCAAGTTGATTGATCCTATTACATTTGAACTACGAATATATTAAAGCCTTTCATTTACTTGAAAAGTTGTTTCTGGCTTTTTTTGAGCAAGGCAATATTCTTTCTTTGCGGACATTGCCAGATGCAATCCAGTAGTTAAGGAACTCTTTTGGTATAATATTGCGCTTTAAGTTATACTTATTAGCAAGAGCTATATTAATAGGAATATTAAATGATAATAAAGAGAAAGTCAGAAATTATGAGTTTTGCAAATGTCTTTATGGCAATAGTATTCCTGCTTCAGATTATTTTGCCTGCAGGCACAGCAGCCTATGCGCAGCCAATAGCATTACTTGCCCCACAAACGATCTTACAGCCTACTCAGGTATATTCTCCAGCCATTATAAAGGGGCTGACGGTCTATGCTGAAAATCCGTTAGAAATTGATTTCTTTGTTGTTCCCGGTGATGATCAATTAGAGAACGAGGAATTTGAAGATGAATCAAGCAAGATGATCAAATACTTTTTGGCGGCATTGACTGTTCCTGAAGAACAGATGTGGGTTAACCTTTCTCCTTACGAGAAAGGCAGAATTATTCCGGAGCAATTTGGATTAACTGAAATGGGCAGGGACCTTTTAGCCCAGGATTATTTGCTAAAACAGCTATCGGCTTCATTAATGTATCCTGAAGAACAGTTGGGTCAGGAATTTTGGGACAGGGTATATGAAAAGGCTTTGGATAGATATGGGACGGCAGATATACCCATGAACACTTTTAATAAAATCTGGATAATTCCTGAGAAAGCAGTTGTATATGAGAATGGAATGAGTGCATTTGTTGTAGAAAGCCATTTGAAGATCATGCTCGAAGAAGATTATGTGGCGTTGCAGCAGCATTTTCGTAAAGATTTGTCGGGAATGGAAGAGCTTATGTCAGGGGATAAAGAGGTTATTAGCGGTATGTCTTCGGAAATAGTCAAAGACCTTATAATTCCTGAGATCGAAAAGGAAGTTAATTCTGGAAAAACATTTTCAAACCTAAGGCAGATATTTCAGTCCATGATATTGGCATCCTGGTACAAGCAAAGGCTTAAAGAATCGCTTTTGGGAAAGATATATGTTGATAAAGCCAAAGTAAAAGGTGTTGATATTGAGGATAAAAGTGCTAATGAAAAAATCTACAAGCGTTATTTGATGGCATTTAAAGAAGGCGTATACGATTATGTGAAGGACAGTTATGATCCTGTATCACAGCAGATAATTCCCAGAAAGTATTTTTCGGGTGGGGGCGATCTGGCAATGTTAACTCAGGAGGTCCTGGACATTAGAGATGATGTTAATAACCTGTCCCAATTTCAGCAAGCAAGCTTAAAGGCTCAAATAAGGGATCTAAGGAAAGTTAAGATCAATTTACACCAATATAGAAGCGCAGCTGTTCCTGGTATTGACAATTCAATGCTTGGAACTATGCTTGATCGTCTTAATGCTGAGGGAGAAGAACAATCGAATACTGATAGATATTTAAGCTGGATTAGAGATATAAATGGATCTGGCATTGAAAGAATGCGTAATAAATTAGAGGGGCTTAGCGAATTTGAAGGATTTTTAAGTGATGAGGAACTTGATGTCAGCAAAAAAACACGAATATGGGGAGTAGGTAAAGCGAAGGTTTATCAAGACCGTGATGATAAAAATGTTTTTTATAAGATTTCCGGTTCTAACAGAAGAGGTGGTTTTACAAATGCTGATCTTATAATAGAAGCTTTGCTGTATAAGGATTGGTCTGATCTTGGCCCTTTGTTTGGCGAGGTTCGATTGCTTGGGATCGGTCATACTAAGGCTGGCGAGATTTGGGTGAAATTATCAGACGGATCCCAAGACAGTGTTGCCAGGGAAAAAATGATGGCTGAGCGTGTGTCTCAAGTAAAACCGAATTTTCAATATAAGCAGGATGTTTTTGATTTTGTAGACCTATCTGAGGAGAAGGCGCCTAGCCTCTATGGTGAAATTGTCTCAGACCATCAAAAGATCTTAGATTCAATTAGAGAATTTGAAGATTTACGTCAGATAGATGGTGATAATACTTACGGCGTTGAAGAGTTTGCAAAGATTAGCAAGCTTGATTGGGCAATGGCATATAGTAAAACAATTGATCCGACGTTTAATGCTAAAGATCCAAGGTTGTATGTTGTTCGTGATCAAAATAGGAATTTAAAAGGAATGATATTGTATTGCAAGAAAAAGGCATCATTTGATAGTGAATTACTTGCCGATCTAAGTAAAAGTGTGTTTGACAATGATATATATGCATACTATATAGATGCTGTTGAGGTTTTGCCGAGTGCGCAGGGTCAGCGATTGGCTACCAAGTTAGTTGCGCATGTTACAAGAGAAGCTATTTCAGATGATACTGTGATAGAGGACCTTCAAGGCCTTATCTACTCTGAGCCTGCAGATGATGGTGCAAGAGGCTTTCATAATAGTTTAGGATTCAAAAATGTTGTTGATGTGTTAGGTAGGGAAACAGAAGGGGCCTTTGATGATTCTGAATTTGATCATACAGGTATGTTCATGTACCTGCCCCCTCAGATGTCAGGGTATTTAAGCAAAGAAGAACTAAATGATAATGCTATGATCGCATCGTCCGCGGCTGAAAGTGAAGAGATGGTTGTCCAAGATGATGTTGCACGTGCGTCAACAGAAGAGGCAAAGTATGGTGGTATCGACCTTAATCCAGCTCAGATGAACTTTGAGATAAGGCGTGACAGTGAAGGTGTTCCCTTGCCATTGTTATATCAGCCTCTTGACAGTATCAGTGTTGATGGTTTTATTCCAGTGATAATCAATATTTCCCCTGCCAGTGACCTGCCGCTTATTTTAAAATGATTTATTTTAGTGCTAAGGATATTTCAATTTAACATTTCTAAAAGTGCTTTGCCGAATCTTATTTAAAACATATTTCAAGAAAATTGCAAAATATGGCGGGTTTGATAGAATGTCTCTATGAAAAAAATAATACATTTGAGCGATCTTCATGTTGGGTATAGGGATCTTGGGAAGAGATTTTTGGTTATTGTTGAGAGGCTTAGAGACTTTGTTAAAGTTAATGCCAGGGAATTTGTGATTGTCATTACAGGAGACCTTGTTGACAACGCTAATTATCAGGATAGTTATGAATATCTTAAGTTAGGCTTTGAATGTTTAAAGCAAGCAGGCTTTGAAGATATCCTTGTGGTTCCAGGAAATCATGATTATGGAACAGGGAACAAAGGTGATAAAAAATTTGTTAAGATATTCCAGGATCATTTTTTTAAGGATGAAGCAGATTATCCAATAAAAAATATTATTCAGGATGTGGCCTTTATTGGCTTGGATTCTATGATGTCTGAGTTACACTGGTATGACAAAATATGGGCCGAAGGTGAATTAGGCAAAGATCAGCTTTTAAAACTTCGCAATATCTTGGAAGGCGAAGATGTTCGTGCCTGTAAAAAGCGCGTTATCTATCTTCATCATCATCCTTTTGATGCAAGGCCTGTTCATCAGCTTAAAGATTCTAGAAAATTAAAAAAGGTCTTAATGGATGCAATGGGCAAAGGCATATCGGTAGACGCTATTCTTTACGGGCATAATCATGAAGGAAAATCAAATAATGGAAAATGGGGAATTAAGCGCTGTTATGATGGCGGCTCTTCAACTATGAAGCCACGTCCAAGGGCTGTTAGCAAGGTTCCCTGGTATCAAGTTCATTCTTCTATTAGAGTAATTGATATTGGCAACGACGATGTCAGCTCCGACCAAGCGATCGAATATACTTATGAAAAATAACAATTTCAGAATAAAATTAATAAGCTTCTTGATTTGTGCTTTATTGTTCTTGTCTTCAAGAAGGGGATTTGCGCATGAACCGGATAAAGTTTATCAGGCAACAAAAATAAATGTAGCAAATCAGGCTGTTATGATCAAATATGATTCGGTTTTTGGAAGTATATTAGCAAAAGTTAATTTAATTAAAGCAGATAAAGATAAAAATGGATCTATTGATTCAGCAGAAAAAAATTTATTTTTATTTTCTTTTGCTAAAGATATAATTTCTAAGCTTGAATTTAAGATCGATAATAAAAAAAAGGAAATTGTTTACGAAATAGGTGAATTGAAGGAACTGCCTGGTGACCATATGCAGATAAGGTTGAACTTTGTGATATTGATCAATGATCTTGCAAAGGGTAAACACTCAATTGTTTTAAATGATAATAATTTTCCTGATGTGGCTTTGGGTGAAATGAATATTTTTATTCGAGATAGCGGTATATCTAAGATTTTAAGTTCTGAACAGAATAATCGGATTCTCAAATGTGAATTTTCATATCAGAATGATATTCCAGCAGAGACAGTTGTTCAACAAGAAACAAAAATAGAGCATATTGTCGATCAAAATAAATCAATAACTAAAGATAATGGATTGACCGGTATATTAAAAAAGGAAAAGCTCAGCCCATGGTTTATTATAGTTTCGCTTTTTATTGCATTAGGGATAGGCGTATTTCATGCTTTGAGCCCAGGCCATGGCAAGACAATCGCAGCAGCTTATCTTGTTGGTGAAAGAGCCACAATTCGTGAAGCTATTTTATTAGGTGGCGTTGTGACAGTTACTCATGTTGGAAGTATTGTTCTTATGGGAATATTGGTATTGTATCTTTCAGAATTTATTCTACCGCAACAGATGTATCCGTGGTTTAATTTTATTTCAGGTTTTATGATTTTAATTGTTGGTATTTTTATGATGAAGAGATCGATATCTGGAGGAAGGAATGCTTTGGGACATCACCATCATGATCATAAACATGAGCACGGTAAAGAGCATTATCATATTCCTGAAGAAAAGTTAAGATTAACGAACCTTTTTATGTTAGGTATATCCGGAGGAATGGTCCCGTGTCCTGCAGCTTTAGTTGTGCTTATGGCAGCTATTTCAATGAATAGGATAGTATTTGGCCTGTCTTTGATATTGGCTTTTAGTCTTGGTTTGGCAATCGTCTTGATCTTAATAGGGATATTAGTAATAAGGTCACATAAATTCTTGTTGGGTTCAAATGCCCAAAATAAATTTGTAGAAATTTTGCCTCTTTTTAGTGCTGGTTTTATTATCTTGATTGGTATTATCATTACTATCAAAGCTCTGGTTTCTGCTGGAATAATAAATATAAAATTTTGATAAGTCGTAAAAATACCTCAAAAGAGAATAGGTAATTAATATTTGAAAAAGCGTCCTATGTATCGCTATTTGATCGTTCTTACTGTTGCAGCGGCTGTTGGGTTGCAGGGCTGGCGTACATTATTTAATAATTTTGCTGTTGATATTGCCGGAATCAGTGGTTTTCATGTTGGAATGATACAGTCTGTTCGAGAAATACCAGGATTCTTGGCGTTGTTAGTTATATTTTTCTTGCATTTTATAAAGGAGCATAGCTTATCATCAGTTTCTATAATGATACTTGGGGCAGGGGTGATGCTTACCGGAATTTTTCCTACATATTCCGGATTGATGCTGACAACAATAGTTATGAGCTTGGGATTTCATTATTATGAGACGACTAATCAATCTTTGACGCTTCAGTATTTTGATGAGCATGAATCGCCAATATTTTTAGGATTACAACGAAGCCTGTCTTCAGCCGCGAGTATAGGTATAGGAGTTTTTATTTATTTATTGTTTCCCTACCTGAGCTTTAAGGTATTATTTTTTGTTATTGGATTTTTAGTGGTTATTGCAGGGGCATGGGCTTTTACACAAGACCCTGTTGATAAGGGCAAACCGAAACAGCACAAAAAAATGATATTTAAGCGAAAGTATTTTCTTTTCTATCTGCTGACATTGTTGTCCGGTGCGCGAAGGCAGATCTTTGTTGTGTTTTCAGTTTTCTTGCTAGTCAAGAAATTCCATTTCTCGGTACAGCAAATAACTCTTCTGTTTGTAGTGAATAATATTATCAATTACTTTTTTGCGCCTCTTATAGGCAAGGCAATTGTACGCTTTGGGGAAAAGCGGATTTTGATGCTTGAATACAGCAGCTTGATAGTTATATTTATTAGTTATGCTTTTGTTGAATCGCGCATTCTCATTGCAGGATTATACGTCATTGATCATATATTTTTTAATTTTGCCATTGCTATAAGGACGTATTTTCAGAAAATAGCTGACCCAAAAGATTTTGCGCCAAGCACGGCTGTTAGTTTTACAATAAATCATCTTGCTGCAGTCATTCTTCCGGCTGTTGGGGGATTGTTGTGGTTGATCAATTATCGTATACCTTTCATTGCAGGTGCTGTGCTTAGCATGATGTCCCTGTCCTCTGTGTTTTTTATGAAGCAGGTTGTTGGAAAAGTTAGGATTGTAAGGTGAAAAAGATATTCCCTGTTATTGTTGTATCTATTACTATGATTATAGCTTTGCTTTTCTTAGAAGGGTTATTTCGTATTATTAACATGTATAAAGAAATTCAATTTCTTCAAGTTGATCAGGATGGAAGAGAAGTAGGGTCAAATGAATATGATGTGGATTTGGTCTGGAAAAATTTAGCGATCTAGATTATTGGAAAAAGAAGGGCAACACAGAAAACCCTCTTACTGCGGGACATTGGTCGCCTATTGGCAATAAGTTTGTAGCTGAAGCAATAATACATTACTTAGAAGTTAATATAATAAAAACAGATAATTAAACTCTATTTATTCAAATCCTTTAACAACAAGTTTTTATTAAGAATTGTGATTGATCCTAATATAAGCTAAAAAATTTTCACAATTCTATGAAAGGAAAAAATGAAAAGTATAAGAATGGGGTTACTTTTGAGCTGTTTATTCTTTTGTATTAGTAGTGTGAGTGTATGTCATGCTTTGCCTAAAAAGGTTGAAACTGTCCGGCACGCGCAGGGAGAATGGGAGCTAAAAGTTGATGGGGTGCCTTTTTTTATAAAAGGGGTTGTTTATAACTTTGCTGTCGTCGGGGATAGTCCTGATGAGCAGACATTGAGGGATTGGAGCATTCTTGACCTGGATCAAAATGGTAAGAATGATCTTGCTTATGATTCCTGGGTTGATGTAAATGCGAATGATATTCAAGATCCGGATGAGATGGCTGTTGGTGACTGGCAGCTTTTGAAGGACATGGGAGCTAACACTATCCGTATTTATCAAATGCCGAGCAATGATCTGAGGATAAATGATCTTTATGTTTATCCGGGATCAAAGCTTACCTTTGTGCATCCGCCAAATAAAGAAATATTCCGCGATCTTGAGAAGCGTTTTGGTATTATGACCATTATCGGTCATTTTTTTGGTGAATGGGGAATTGGATCTGATATTAAATGGGAAAATGGGACAGATTATTCTAACCCTCAGCAAAGAAAAGATCTTTTGATGAACGTGAGAGTTATGGTAGAAGAACATAAGGATGAGCCTTACACGCTGATGTGGCTTTTAGGAAACGAGAACTTTAATCCTTATGATCATGATAATGCCGAAAATCAGGTTGAAGCATTTTTAACTTTGGTCAATGAAGCTGCTGAGCTTATACATGAGATTGATCCAAATCATCCAGTTGCTATTTGTAATTTGGACCTTGTGAATTTGGCGGAGATTTCAAAGCTGTGCCCGGCTGTTGATATTTTTGGTTTGAATAGTTATCGTTGGGGTTTTAAAGAGATATGGAAAACAGTTAAGGAAACTTTTGATCGGCCTGTATTTTTGACTGAATATGGATTTCAGGCTAAAGTGAAACATTTTTATGATGATGGGGCTCAGGCAAGATATCATATGGATTCCTGGAAAGATATTGAGGACAATCGTTTTGGCAAGAATGGCGTAGGGAACAGCATAGGTGGTGTTATTTTTTCATGGTGTGATCAATGGTATCTTGGAGGAACGCCATCGATACATGATACGGGAGCTTTCATGACCGTTTCAGGTGCGGAGTGGTATGGGATCACAAGTCAGGGTGAGGGCTCTAAAAGCCCTTATATGCGCCAATTGAGAAAATCGTATCTTGTTTACAAGGATTTATGGGCCAATAGCAAAAACAAAGGTATTGACCTGAAGTGAAGGTATTGGTTCTGGAAATATAAGCCTAATTTATCAAGGAGGGATTTATGACAAAAAAAAATAGTTCTCATTTCTTTTATGCGATGGGGCTTCATATGCATCAGCCTCCGCATAATTTAAAGCTTCTTATCGAACACAATGACTGGGAAGCTCAGCAGATAATGAAATGTTATGAGCGGGCAGTGCGATATGCACTTAAATATCCCCAAGGTGAGTTTCATGTCGATTTTTCCGGGGTCCTGATCGAGCAGTTTTTGGATCCGTATATAATTGACAAGTACCGCTGTTACGTGGATATTCCTAAGATGCTTGAAGATTATCGACGTGCAAAAAATATAGAGATCATCGGGATGGGGTATTATCACCCTATATTTCCACTTATACCGAAAGAAGATTGGCCCGAGCAGCTGGATAAAGGGCAGGAAATATTTAAGAAGGCTTTCGGCATTGCTCCAAAAGGATTTTGGCCGTCTGAAATGGCATTTTGTATGGAGATGATACCTGAGCTGATCAAAGCCGGTTATGAATATGTTGTTGTTGATCATGTTCATGTTAAGCCAAAAGACGGCAAGCCGCTTGATCCCTTCCAGCTGTACACATCTGAATATGACGGGGTTCAAATAACGATAATTCCAAGGCATCGGGATATGTCAAACGCTCAGGAAAGTGGCTTGAACCCTGAATGGTTCTTAAAGGAGAGCCAAAATCAGTTAGAAAAATATTCAGTTGCGAAAGACCCTCTTTTAACAACCTGGTCAGATGGTGAGAATGGGGGGTGGTTTAGACAGATCGATGATAATGCGGGTTTCTTTGGGTATTTTTGGGCGCCGCTTTTGGAACAGATAAAATCTAAAGAAGCAAAAGTTAAAACGATTAAGTTCTCTGATTATATAAAATCGCATCCACCAAAGATGATAGCGAATGTTAACACAGGTGCATGGAATGTGGCAACTACTAGCGGTTATGATTTTGCGCAATGGAATGGATCTGGGTCTCAAAAGAAAGCTATTGAAGAATTGTGTCAGGTTAGTGGAAGATATTGGCAGCTTGTTAAGGGTAAATTGACAAAAGAAAAAATGGAAAAATTAGCTAAAGCTCGACAGGCTATTCTTGATGCAGAAACCAGCTGTTATCTGTTCTGGGGTGAGGCCTGGCTGCCGAAGCTCTACGATAAATTAAACGAAGCTAGAGCTTATTTGGAATGATATTGTTGAATTCATTGGATTGATTTTCAAACTTAATTGATGCCAGAGCTTATTATTGAAAGTAAAGATGAATATAAAAAAAATAAGGCTGTTTTGTTTTTTTCTCAAGATAGTTGTTCTTAGCTTCTGTTCTTTTGTCTTTTTATCATGCAATGTGCAAGCTAAATCGGGCAATCTTAAGGCTAACGGAGGCATTTCAGTTTTAGGGACTCGGGAATTTGAGAATCAGATCAACGAGGCTCTCTTGCTGCTTGAAGAAAAAGCGCCGGAGGCATACGAAATTGTCTTAGAATATATTGGAGTGATCAAACAATCGGAAAAAAGCGGCATGAATGCGAATACTTCTCCGCCGACCTATGAAATTGCTGATCGAACGGCTTTCTATTCTGTTACGTGGTGCGCGGGTTCTATTGCACATGATTCCATTCACTCTAAGCTGTACAATGATTATAAAGATCAGCACTCTACTCCTGTTCCTGATGATATTTGGACAGGGCAAAAGGTGGAGCTGGAATGTATAAAACATCAGATCGAAGTAATGCAAAAAATAGATGCCCCTAAACATGAGATCAAGCACCTAAAAGACCAGAACGGGATGCATTTTGATCTCAACGATAATGGAAAATACGATGCTGAGGATTACGAGTTAAGAGATTGGTAGAAGTTTGAGGATTTCAAGAATTGCCAACAGTTCATAAAGGATTTCCCCTGGTTAATATTTTTAGATAATACTAAATATCTTTCAGAATCCAATTTTCTTTAGAGCTTTTATTTTGTTCATCAAAAGTATTTAAAGAATGCTTCAAGACTTCAAGTTCTTTTGATTCAGCTACAGGAATATTATTTATGCCTCTTTCATCCAGCATATTCAAGACATTTTTTATTGTTAATTGATCCAGATAGATAGCTGGGTGATATGCAGAAGACTTGTTTTCACTTGTTTTTACTTCAATTAGAACCCCTGACTCAGATAAATCATAGAGGAGGTCTCTGACTAATCGTATAGGTATCTCAAGAATATTAGAAAAGTCTTTTGCATTTAATGGTTCTTTCCCTTCAACAAAATATTTTATACAAAGCTGGGTGATTCTAAGGGTCAATAAACGCTTATAAGAATGGCTTGCTTTAAGGCAATCCGGTTCAAATTCATATGTTTCAACATTTTGCTCGGCAAAAGAGATTTCTGCCCCGAACAAAACAATGAGCCAGCTTATCTGTAGCCAGACAAGAAATAAAGGGAGAGCTGCAAAGCTCCCATATATCGCTCCATATTTTGTTACTCCAACCTGAAAAGTGATATATGCCCACTGGACGACCTGATAAATCGTTCCTGCAATAATGCCACCAAATAATCCCGATTTAAGATTTACTTTTGTATTTGGCATAAAAATATAAATGAACGTGAATAAAACCCATATTACGCAATAAGGCATTATTTGAAGAAGTATCAATATTATCGGGCTTAATGTCCCCAGCAATGAGATCTTTGATAAGACAAGCTTGACCTGGCTGGTGATCAATACAGTCATGCTGCTGGACATAATAAGAAGTATCGGACAGATAAGCATTATAGATAAATAATCGCTGAATTTTCTTCCAAGGCTGCGAGACTTTTTTATGCCCCAGATATCATTAAATGAGTTTTCGATATTGCCTAAAACCTTAATAACAGTCCAGAATAGAATGGCTATACCGATTCCTGCTATAACCCCGCCTTTCGTATTCTCTAGCATCGAATTAGCAAAACCGATTATTTGGGCAACAACGCTTTCCTGTCCTGGAAACCTGGTCATAAGTTGTTTTTCCAGTATCTGTTCAAAGCCAAAACCTTTTGCAATGCCAAAAGCCATTGCAACTACTGGAACTATCGATAGCAAAGAGTAAAATGTTAACGCGGAGGCCCGCAGCTGACATTTGTCTTCAGCAAAACCTCTGATCGAAAGAAGTATTATCCTTAACTGTGTTATCCAAAAAGACCTTAATTTTGATATGTTTTTTGTGCGGATACGCCAGACATCAATTTTTAAGAAGTTGATTAATTTGTTTAATAGCGACATTTTTTATCTTTTCTTTAAAATGTTAATAATAATGATCTTTTCAAGGCCTGCAACGTAATACATTAACACAGCTACCTTACAATCGACAATAAATACTTTTGTGGAAAGCTTCTGTATGTTAGCACAATATTAACCATATAAAACTTTTCATTATATGCGATTATCTGTTTACCTATTGTTTGACAAATTATTTATTTGTGCAATAATTGATTACTTTTTGGGATTGAAAAAGCTGATCTGTCATTTGCAGTTCAGTTCAAACGCTTTTATTTTTTGATATAAGCATATTTTTAATTCCACATTATTTTCCAAATTGGCATTCGAAGGTTCAGTAAATGCGATTTGATAGCAGTAACATATACAATTATGCTTTTTAGGTAGGATAAATAAACTTAATCAGGAGCCAAAATGAAAAAAATAATTTTTATCGCTGCATTAATGATGACATTTTGTTTTTTGCAGACAAAAGGGGAAGCGCAAATGATATCAGCCGGTAAAGAAGTGACGATAGATTATACTTTAAAAGTTGATAATGAAGTAGTAGACAGTTCTGTTGGAAAAGAGCCGTTAGTATATACACAAGGAAGCAAGATGATAATTCCTGGACTTGAAAACGCGCTTGAGGGATTAGAGCCAGGCGCAGAAAAAACAGTAGTTGTGCCTGCAAGCGAAGCTTATGGAGTGATCAATCCGGAAGCTGTTGTTGAGATACAAAAAGATAAATTAGCTTCTGAAGAAACCCCTGAAGTTGGAATGGTCCTGCAAATGGAAACAAGCACAGGACAGCCAATGGTGGGAATGATTAAAGAGATAAAAGAGAATGCGCTGGTTATTGATTTCAATCATCCTTTAGCAGGAAAAGAATTAACTTTTGAGGTTAAAGTTATAGGAGTAAAATGATTTTGCTAAAATAGAAAAAAAGGTGTCTTTTCTGAAATATAAGAAACGACACCTTTTTTTTAAGTAGTGGTAAAATTGATTTAGCTAAAGAACTCAAAAGATCAGAGGGGTGGTTGCCAGTGAATAAGAAAATTCTTATAATTGATGATGACAGGGGAACACGGGCTCTGCTTACAAAATTATTGTCTGATGCTGGTTATGAAGTCTTTTCTGAAGAGGAGGGTCTTGTTGGATTGGAAACTGCAAAATCTATTGATCCGGATCTGATAATCCTTGATGTTTTTATGCCTGGATTCAATGGATATCATATTTGCAACGAACTAAAACTGGATGAAAAATTCAAGAACATACCCATAATTATTTTAACATCTAGAAATGAAGATGTAGAAAGAACCATAGCAGATGAAGTGGGGGCTGATCTCTTTATGAGCAAACCTTTTGATACGAACAATATTCTTCACAGCGTTGAAAGATTACTGAATTAAAAATTTTGTAAATCTAAAACTGAAGCGAAAGGAGAATGGAAATGAAAAGAAACTTAATGTTATTGATCGGCGCGTTGTTAGTGCTTGGAGCGATGACTTCTATGGTATTTGCTGAGCCGGGTCAAGGAATGTCAAAAATGATGCATGAGGGTAAAGGGATGTCAAATATGATGCATCGAGCCGAAGGTATGCCAAAGATGATGATGGATGAAAGTAATGAGATGTCAATGGAGGATATGTTCTTTAAAAGAGTAAAAATGATCTATTCTGATCAGGAAGAGCTTGGAGTAACAGAAGAGCAGTTAGGAAAAATAAAAGAGGTGAAGACCGCTTTAAAAAAAGACCTGATAATGAAAGAAGCTGAACTTGATATTGTAATGGTGGATATGATGGCTTTGATGTACGATGATGAGACTCATGGCGATAAAATGAAGGAGCTTATTGATAAAAAATATGAAGTCAAAAAAGAAAAGGCAAAAAGGGTCGTTGATGCTTGTATGTCATTAAAAGAAATATTGACAGAAGAACAAAAAGAAAAAATGAAAGAAATGAAAAAAGGAATGAAGAAAGGGCATATGTCCAAATAAGGTATAGCCTTTTTAAAGAAGTTTAAGGGGCATGCATTATGTGCGTGCCCCTTTTTTGGGAATAAACAGTGACAGATATGCTTTTTAATATGATAATATGGATAAATTATCATTAAGCTGTTTTTCTTTTTCTGGAAGGTGAATTTGTGGCTGGACTTATAAAACTAGTTATTTTTTTCTTTTGTAGTTCTGTGTTTGCCTTTTCCATATCCCTGTTCCTTCATGAATTCGGACATTCTATCTTCGTGTATTTTATCACCGGGTCTTTTCCTAAAATAAATTTTAACCCTTTGTCTGGTGGATCAGTCCTTTATAACGTAACAGCCCCGATCATCACATTTCATAAAATACTTATTTCAGGCGGCGGAATAATATTTGGATTAGCAATAGGCATAATAATAGTTTTATCTATATTGCGTTTTTTTAGAAGCGCGTGGGCAACTCCTTTTATTCTGATCGGCTTTGTTTCAACAGGCGTTAATTCAATAATGCTTTTTGTCAGCCCGTTTATTTTTAATTTAGGGGATGTTATAAAAATAAACTCTTTGGGCGTACCAATATATGTTACGTTTCTCGCAGGTGGTGTTTTTCTTTATATTAGTTTGATACTGTTTGTTTATTGCCTGCCATATTTTGGGTTAGACGATAGTTGTTCCTTGAAGAAGAAATGTGCGGTTATTTTAGGGCCTGTCATTATTTATTCGATAATAATCCTGGCAAATACTGCACTTGTTCAGAAGGAAAAATTAATGTACTATTCTGATCTTATAATATTGATCCTTATAACATTGCTCTTAGGTGTTAGTATTGTGCATTATGGACAAAAATATTTTGTGAAGATGAGAATGAAGGCATTCGAGATAAAATGGTTTCATGTAGGTTTTAGCCTTTTATTGAGCATAATTATTTTTGTTCTAATAACAGTAAAGAATTAGGTGATATTTATCTAAAATATAAGATTTGGATGAAGATGTGGGATGTTAATATTATTCATAAACAGCATATTATTGACGGAGAATAAAGATGAGAAAAAAACCTAATTGGAAAATATATGCTTCTGTGGTTATGATTGCATTATCTGCGCTTTTTTATTATATACATTATCTGATTTTTAGAGATGCACATCATATATTCATTTATCTTCTTGGAGATATTGCTTTTGTCTTTATTGAAGTGCTTTTAGTATCGATTATTATTAATCAAGTCCTAAATGAATGGGAAAAGAAAAGTAATTTGAGGAAATTGAATATGGTAATCGAGGTATTCTTTAGTGAATTTGGAAAACAGTTGTTGGGATATTTATCTGCATTTGATCAGAACTTGGATAGGATAAAGAAAAGGATCGTATGTGATGATGGGAGCTGTGACCTTGATCTTAAGCCTGCTTTTCGATTGATGAAGAAATATAAGTCAAAGATAGATATTGAATCTGTTGATCTAAATAAGCTAGCTGCCTTCTTGAAAAGCAAAAGGGGTTTCCTTACTAATTTATTGCAGAATCCTACCCTTTTGGAACATGAGACATTTACTGAAACGCTAATGGCAATATTTCATATTACTGAAGAATTATCCGCGCGAGACCTTAAAAAACTATCAGAAGTGGATAGAGTTCATACAAAAGGTGATATTGAACGAGGCTATAACAGTCTGATGAAACAATGGCTTAGCTACATGCAATACACAAAGACCCATTATCCGTATTTTTTTCTTTTTGCCATGAGAACAAATCCTTTTAACGATAAGACCACAGTTTTAATTTAATGTGGGATTAGGCAGTTAAATTATCAAGGTATTTCCCAGTTGTGAATGTTGACCTTGTTAACATGGGAATTGTCTAATTTCCTAAGCCGTTTTATTAATGAGGGGAAAGTTGTGCTTATCCATAATTAAAAAACTTTGTAACATTTCAGATCTTGCCGCGTATAATTCTATGAAAATTAGAAAACTAGTAGCAATTATTGTTTGAGGTCAGTTGAATGAAGATACAAAGCAAAATTCATAATAAAATAGGCAATATGCTTGAATATGCATATGTTGCTCTGATAATATTTATAAATATGAGCTTTGTAAAATTCCTTCAAGGTGTTGACAGCGGTCCTTTTTCCTGGCCTAGGATCATTATTCCCAATATATGGGTTTTCACTTCTTCACTAATATGGTTTAAGCTCAGGCCAGTGCCTAATTTTAAATTGGATTATACATATGATCCGATGATTCTGAGAGCAGTTGCAATTTCATTTGGACTTATTCTGATCTTTCAGCGTATTTTTATAGATATGACACTCCCAGAGGCAGCAGGTCTTCCAATTATAAAATTTATGTTTTTGGCTGCATTTATCCCTTTTTGTGAGGAGTTTTTCTTTCGCGGACTTTTTTTTCATGCTTTGATGCGTGATTTTAAGGGATGGGTTGTGCCTGCGTTAATCGTCACTTTTGTTTTCTCCTATTTTCATCTGCCTCAGGGAGTTGATGTTTTTTTCATTATGCTTTTCTTTTCCGCGTTCTTATGTTTTGTGACATATATTACAAAAAGTATTACCTGCGGGGTTATGATTCACATATGCTGGAATTCCTTGTATTACAACAAGCTTATTATAGATATAGGGCAAAAATGGATCTTTACGATTTTTGTGATCGTGTTTATTGGTTTTATTGCTTGGAAACCCAATCTTTATCTTATTAAGAAAAAAACTTTGTAACATTTCAGATCTTGCCGCGTATAACTCTATGAAAGGTCAGGAATACCCAATGGAACGAAGTGATGAACAATTGATGCAGGATTATCAAAATGGTGATAAAGACGCTATGAAAAGCATATTTCAGGGTAATAAACTGCGCATTATCAACTTCTGTTATGGCCTTTTGGGTAACAGGGCAGATGCGGAAGAAGCAGCTTCAGATGTGTTCCTGGCAGTAGTTAAATATAAAGATTATTATGATTCAAAAAGGACATTTTCAACGTGGATCTTTACGGTGGCAAGGAATCAATGCATAAACCGTATCCGTAAAAGGAACAAAACGGTTTCTTTGTGGTATGCAGCAGAAGGAAATGACGGATATGAGCCTTGGGAAATTCCTGACGGGGGAGAAAATTCCCGTGAGATACTTGCGGAAAATGAAAGGGCCCATCATGTACGCAAGGCTATAACGAGACTTCCCTATGAACAGAGAGAAGCCATTGTCCTGAAGCAGTACCATGGATTCAGCTACGCTGAGATTAGTAATATCCTTAACTGTTCTCTGGATAAGGTTAAGGTGCTTATCTTTCGTGCAAAAGAGCGACTAAGGGAAGAACTGGCTTCTTTGATCGGGGAGGAATTATCATGAACGAAGAAATGAAAAATAAGGAATTAGTGTCCCGCTATGCGGACAATGAAGTGACTTTACAAGAGAGAGAACTCGTTGAGCGGCTGCTCAAAGAAAATAAAGAGCTTAATGATTATTATAACCAGTTAAGGTCAATGGACCGGCTGCTTAATCAAAATCCGGTAGAAGAAGTATCGCCTGATTGGGAACATAAAGTTCAGGTCTCTCTTTTTGAAGCAAATTTAAAGGAGGGTAGGAAAGTGAAAAAGATGAATATTTTTAGAATGAGCGTTGGCGGAGGCATTGTGACAACGATCATTATAGGTGTTATTGCTTTAAGCAGTATGCAGGTTTATGTTAAGCGCGGTATCCAGGGAAGGCTTAAATCAGCAGCTGATGATATAGGAGAGCAATTCTCTCCAGGATATACAACGCTGCTATCAAAAAGCCAGCAAGCTGTTCAATATGAGCCTTATTATTTATCGACAAACTATAGTGCTGTCAGGGATGCAAATATGACAGGATCATATCCTTATGAAGGTGAATCTATTATGGGAGAGGAGTCTCAAAGATTTAACACAGAAGAATATGCCCGCATATATGAGAATCAATTTCTAACAGTTAATGAAAATCCTCTTTCTACATTTTCTATTGATGTGGACACGGGTTCATATAGTAATGTGCGCAGGTTCTTAAACAGTAATCAGCTTCCCCCTGCGGATGCGGTCCGTATTGAAGAGATGCTAAATTATTTCTCTTACGAATATGCAAAGCCTACAGGAGAGGATCCTTTCTCTATTAATACCGATGCGGCTGTTTGTCCGTGGGATAAGAGCCACCAGCTCGTGAGGATTGGTTTGCAGGGAAAGATAATGGATCAGGAAGAAATTCCTAAAAGTAACCTGGTGTTTTTGATAGATGTATCAGGTTCTATGGACACTCCGAATAAACTGCCTTTACTAAAGCAATCCCTGAAGATGATGGTCAATCAGTTATCAGATGATCAGAGGGTCGCTATGGTAGTTTATGCCGGTGCTGCCGGAAAAGTCCTGGATTCAACGCCCGGATCTAATAAGAGAGAGATACTAAGCGCTATTGACCGCCTTAATGCCGGAGGTTCGACAGCAGGCGGCGCCGGGATACAATTAGCATACAAGATAGCAAAAGAAAATTACATTGATGGCGGTAACAATCGCGTTATTCTTGCCACAGATGGGGATTTTAATATAGGGGTAAGCAGTACTTCAGAAATGACCCGGTTGATCGAGGAAAAAAGGGAAGAAGGTATCTTTGTGACTGTACTTGGTTTTGGTATGGGCAATTATAAGGACAATCGTCTTGAGCAGATAGCAAATAAGGGGAACGGGACATACTATTATATAGATACGATAAAGGAGGCCAAGAAGGTTCTTGTTGAGGAATTGGGCTCAACTTTATTTACTATAGCAAAAGATGTCAAGCTGCAGATCGAGTTCAATCCGGCCCAAGTAAAGGCATACCGCCTCATAGGTTATGAGAACCGAGTCATGGCAAAAGAAGATTTCAATGACGACAAAAAGGATGCCGGTGAATTAGGAGCTGGCCATACAGTTACAGCTTTGTATGAGATCGTTCCTGCCGGATCAGCGGAGCAGTTTGGTTCTGTTGATGAACTGAAGTATCAGTCAAGACAAAGTGTATCATCAGATGAGATGATGACAGTTAAGCTTCGTTATAAACAGCCTGATGGTTTTGTAAGCAAGCTTATCAAGCAGGCAATAAATAAGAGTGAAGTGGCAAATGAGCCTAGAGGAGATTTTCAGTTCGCAGCAGCAGTTGCTGAATTCGGGATGATCCTAAGGGATTCAAAATATAAAGGAAGTTCGAATTACAACCACGTGATCAATGAAGCTGTTGAGTCGAAGGGCAAAGATTCATATGGCTATCGACAGGAGTTTATTGAGCTGGTTGAAAAGGCGAGATCCGTGGATCATCGTCCCGTGAAAACGTATCCTAATAATGAATATGGCCAGGATGTTGAGGCAGATGGATTTGACAGGATGTACGGCAATCAAGAGGCGGCACAAAAAGGGATACAGTTTAAACAATAAACATGGGATCGATGTAGAAAGGGACAAGTACCTATTTAAATAATATAGGTACCTGTCCCCGGAAAAGAGGTGCAAAATGAAGATAGGAGAGCTTTTTAGGTATATGAAGCCGACACTACATAGAAAATTAATATGGTCAATAGGGTTATTCATAGTGGTTATGTCCGGCTGCAGTATGAATAATTGGGAAGTAGCTGAAACCCAGAATCTTTCTATTTATTACAAAAAAGGTTCTTATGCCGATAGGAACATTGAAGAGGCAAAACGGATCTATGAATATTCGTTTAATGTGGCGGAGCAATATTTGCCAAGAATAAATAAGGTCCCAAAATTAAAAGTTTTTCTCTATGAAAAATTAAGAAATAAAGGATTTTCAAGGGTCAATGACAGGGAGGTGCATTATCGCTTTAGCGAGGAATTTCGCCTTACATCTGTCCACGAGATGATGCACGTGTTCCTTTATGAACTGAACCCTGATGCCCCTTTGCGTGTTGAAGAGGGGATATGCCGGATTAAAGAAGGCAAGCGAAAGAGGTTTAAAGGCAATGACTACCAGATAATGTATTATCAGCTAGTCAAGCTTGTGTCCGAAGAACGTTGGTCGCTTAATGAGGTCTTTCAGGATAAGTACAAGGATGATGACGAAGGAAATATAGCTGCTGCATTTATTATGTATGCAACAAATAAGCTAGGTGAACCAAAATTCTGGGAATTTTATCAGGAGCTAGATAAAGATAATTGGGCAGGGTTGTTAAAAAAATATTTCGGGCAGGATATTCCGGTTATTGATCAAGAATTTAAAGCATATGTAAAAACCATTCCGGACCCACCCGAGGCATTTAAATTTAAATTTAGCAGGAAAACGGCGCACTTGCATAAATAGAATTAGGGATAGACCCTTTTAGGCTAAAGAGAGTCTGACGCTAATTGTGATATGAATCTGTTTGGTCAGGCAAATTGAAGTTGTGCCCGAACCAATTAATATATATGCTTAAATGAACTGGATTTATGTTTCATCCGATTGGGCTGTGAACAGTAATGAATAGTGGCAGGGACAAATTGTCTAGTTTGTTCCTGCCGCTATTTATTTTTCCCTCTTTTCCAAGATGATTATTGAACATGCCTGACTATAAATCAGTTGAAAGAATAATATATGAGAGTAAAATGCAGTAATTAAATAAGTGTTTCAACTGAACATGATTAGTGGTTGGCCCGACTAAAGTACCGCATATTTTGGAACAAAACATGATTATATGTAAAAGAATCAACGATCAAACAAAATTCATCATGTTGTTTATTGGCCTTCTATTGCTTGTATTGTTGCAGTGCATTTATGTTCACCATATAGTATATGCTAGCGTAGAAACTATTAAAGCTTCTTCGGAAGATAAATACCCGCCTTTTTGCTTTATTGATCCAGATGGCAAAGCTGACGGATTTTCTGTCGAACTGTTAAGGGCAGCACTTGAAGCAGTTGACAGAAATGTAGATTTTACAGCAGGTTCCTGGGATCAAATCAAAAAAGACCTTGCTCTGGGAAAAATTCAGGTCTTGCCGCTCGTTGGGCGTACTCCAGAACGCGAAGATATATATGATTTTACATTTCCATACTTAACTCTGCATGGCGCAATTTTTGTGAGAAAAGGTGACAGGCATATCAAAACGATAAAGGACTTGGTAAATAAAGAAGTAATTGTTATGAAGGGTGATAATGCTGAAGAATATATGCTTCGCAAGCATGGTGAAATTAATACTGTTGCAGTTGAGACTTATGAAAAAGCCATGATGATGCTTGCATCGGGAAAGCATGATGCCGTTATTTGTCAAGAGCTAATGGGCCTAGAATTACTCAAAGAACTGAATATTAAATCAATTGTTCCTACTGTAAACCAGATAGATGATTTTCGTCAGGATTTTACTTTTGCTGTAAAAGATGGAGATAAAGAGTTGTTAGCAACACTTAATGAAGGGCTTGCGATTATAATTGCAGACGGGACATATGATACTATTTATGAAAAATGGTTCAGGCCTTTATTTAAGCTAAAAGTAACTTTTAATGATGTTGCAAAATATATTTTCAATGCTATGGTCCCGATAGTTTTTGTCATGGCTTTGTTTTTAATATTTATCTTGCGAATTCAAGTTGAGAGAAAAACAAAACATTTACAGAAAGAAATAGCTGAGCGTAAGGTTACTGAAGAAAATCTAAAGTTTTTAAATGATGATCTTGAGCAATTTGCTTATATTGTTTCTCATAATCTAAAAGCGCCCCTTAAGATAATAATTGGATTTAGTCATTTATTAGAAAAAAGATATAAGGATATAATTGATGACGAAGGGAAAAAAGATATAGACTTTATTGTAATCAGGGCCCAAGGAATGGATGAATTGATAGAGGATTTATTAAAGTATGCCAAAATAGGCAGAGAACCAGTGCCTTTCACTGAAGTAGACTGGAACTTAATCTATGATCAGGTTGTCAATAATGAATGAAAAATCCAATCGAAAAATTATTCAATAAAGTTGCTAAAACATATGATATTCTTAAACATTTTCTTACATTCGGACTAGATTTGATTGAGCCTAAAAAAGCTGCCCAAGGGCTGGTGGAAAAATGTTCCTTGATGTCTGCTGCGGGACAGGTGATATTGCGATGATGTTAAGAAAGTATTCAAAAAAGGTTGAAAAAAATTGCATGCGATTTTACTTATCTATATTAAAAAACTGTATTAAAGCTTAGCTAATTTTAATTCACACAATAATTTGGTAATTATACTTGGATATAAATAGTGAATAGAATAAGTTTACTTTAATCCTGGATATGTGTGTTGTTATATTTATAATAGTGATTATATTGACGGATATTTTATTATAGTAAAAAACAACAATGTGGTCTATAATCTATCAGTTAAATTTATACGGGAACTATTCTAATCTTTGAACCTTGGTACTAGATGGTTTTGGCATCAATATAAATCAATAATAATATATTTATGGTTAATGAGGAAAAAATGGAAATATTTAAAAGTTTAGGTGTATCATCCGAGATGCTTAAGGTCTTGGAAAAAAAAGGGTTTGAGGCCCCGACTCCAATTCAGGAAAAATGCATTCCCGCGTTGCTTAAGGGCGATAGGGATATTATTGCCCAGGCACAAACCGGTACTGGAAAAACAGCTGCTTTTGGGATACCAATACTCGAGAGAATGTCTGAAAAATTACGCAATGTTCAGGTGCTTATCCTTACGCCTACTCGCGAGCTTGCAATTCAGGTTGCAGAAGAGATCAATTCATTAAAAGGGAAAAAAAGATTTAATATTGTGCCGATCTATGGTGGCCAGTCCATTTCTCTGCAGTTACGTCAATTAAGGAAAGGCGTTGATATTGTTGTCGGTACTCCCGGTCGTGTTTTAGATCATTTAAAGCGGGGCACTTTAAAAATAGACAAGATATCTTATATGGTTTTAGACGAAGCTGATGAGATGCTGAACATGGGATTTTTGGAAGAGGTTGGCGCAATTCTTAAGCAGACTCCTGAAAATAAAAGGACGATGCTGTTTTCAGCAACAATTCCGGATGAGATCTTAAGGATAGCAAGGACTTATATGCCCGATTATGATGTTATCAAGATCAAGAAGGCACAGATGACAGTCAGTACAGTTGATCAGATCTATTTTGAAGTTCATAAGAATGATAAATTTGAAACACTTTGCAGGATCATTGATATTGAAGATGAATTTTACGGCCTTGTTTTTTGCAAAACAAAAGTGGATGTTGATTCTGTTTCCCATCAGCTGCAGGAACGAGGGTATGATGCCGATGCTTTACACGGTGATATGTCTCAGGGTTCAAGAGAAAGGATCCTTAGTAAATTTAAGAAAAAAACAATTACTATTTTAGTCGCAACGGATGTTGCGGCGCGCGGGTTAGACGTTAATGATCTTACCCATGTAATTAATTATGCCCTTCCTCATGATCCCGAGGCTTATGTCCATCGTATAGGAAGAACCGGGCGCGCAGGCAAGACAGGTAATGCGGTTACTTTTATCACTCCGTCTGAGTATCGAAAGCTTCAGGTTATCACAAAGAGAACAAAGGCTGAAATCAAGAAAGCAAAGCTTCCTAAGATACAAGATATTATAAAGACTAAACAATTAAGGATAAAAACCAAGCTTGAAAATATTATTAAAACATCGCCTTTGGAAAAATACCGTGAAATGTCACTTGATCTATTAAAAGATAATTCCCCTGAAGATATTCTGGCGGCGCTTTTGCAGCACTCTTTTCAGGATGACCTGGATGTTAATAATTATACCGAGTTCGAAGATGCTGTAGTTGACATGAAGGGCAAGACCCGGCTTTTTGTCCCTCGCGGAAAAGGGGACGGTCTTACTGCCAAGAAATTAATTGAGATCATTAATGAAAAATGCAATATATTGCCTGAAAAGATCAGGGATGTATTGATACTTGATAAATTCTCGTTTATCACGCTTCCATTTAATGAGGCTGAAATCGTGTTGTCCTTTTTTAAAAAGGGCAAGGCTAGGGGAAAGACACAGGATTTAGTTTTTGTGAAAGCAAAAAAAGATAAAGGCCGGAAATAAAAAAGGTCTTTGTGATAATTCTTAAGGGAAAAAGGATTGCTTGGATCAATAAAAAACTTGCTCAATTTATATCCTTCAGAATTGTTTTATCTTTTCCTTCCAATAATTAGTGCTGCTTACTTGTTTTTCTTCCGAAGAAACATGATCGACAAGGTTCTTGTAAAAAATATTCTTATAAAAATCGGCACATATTTTGTTCTTGTTGTCTTCATTAATATATATCTCAGCTATATAATGCAGGGCAGGGTGATTTTTAAAGAAGTCATAGCCTATCTATATTTCTTTTCTTCTGTTTCCATTATGCTTTTTCTAATGAGATCATCATTTAAAAAGATAGCTAATGGCATGTCCAAGAAGATCATTGATCTGAAAATCAAGAAACTGGTATATTTTATAACAGTCACCGTGCTTTGGACTTGCATGCTCTTTCCTTATATGCTTGCTACTTTTAGTATACATCGTCCTAAGATTGGCGATAAGTATGATCCTCAAACATTATATATGCTTGAACAGGAAAAAGTTTCGTTAAGAACGCAAGATGGTTTAGTCCTTAAAGGCTGGTTCATTCCAAATAAAAATAGCAACAAAGCTGTCGTAATAGGCCATGGCTTGGGGGCTAATAAATCCAATTTTCTCAGTTTGGTTGAATTGTGGCATTCACTGAACTATAACGTATTAATATTTGATTTTAGAGGCCACGGAGAAAGTGGCGGACATACAATTTCGTTTGGGTATAAAGAAAAATATGATATTCGAGCTGCGTTTGATTATTTGAACAAAGAAAAGAAATTCCTGGCAGAGAATATTGTGGGCTATGGGGTTTCATTTGGAGGGGCGGCATTGATTCAAGCCGTTAGTGATGGCGCTTGCTTTGATAAGATTATCACGGATTCAAGCTTTGCAAGTATTGATATTATGGCTGACAAGTTTGTTGAGAGAATGGTTTTTGTGCCTGTATTTTTAAGAGAAAGGATAAAAGTCCTGGGCTTAGCATTTGTCAATTTGGAATTGGGATTTAATGTTGATAATTCATCGCCCCTAAGGATTTCCGATAAGATCAAGATTCCATGGTTAATAATTCATGGAAAAAAAGATGTGCTGATCCCAAGTCAGGAGGCACTATCCCTGTATGGTAATGGCAGCGCAAATAAACAGTTGTATCTAGTGGATAGCGGCGAACATTATACAACAATAGATGATGCTCAATACATATACAAAATAAGAGAATTTTTGAATAATAATGATAAAAAAGATCTTTAATGTGTTTTAAAGGGAGAAAATATGGATAAATTCTTAGAAGCTGCAATTGATGAAGCGAAAAAAGGGATGGCAGAGGGTGGTATTCCTATTGGATCGGTACTTGTTATTGATGGCAAAATAGTTGGGTGCGGCCACAACCGGAGGGTTCAGAAAGGCAGCCCGATATTGCACGCAGAAATGGATTGTTTGGAAAATGCGGGCAGGATGAAAGCGTCAGATTATCGTAAAGCAACATTGTACTCAACTTTGTCGCCATGTGATATGTGCAGCGGGGCAGCGCTTCTATACGGGATACCAAAGATAGTTATTGGAGAGAACAGAACATTTCAGGGTCCTGAAGATTATATGAGGTCGCGGGGCGTAGAAGTTGAGGTCGCTGATAACCAGGAATGCCGCGAGCTTATGGCGATGTTTATAAAAAACAGCCAACAGCTGTGGAATGAAGATATTGGTGAGTAGTTCAGGCGACAAAGATCTTTTTTTAATTGCTTAAATAAATATTGTCCAGCCAGTTTACTAGTGTTAATGTTTTTAAAGAAGGTTTTTTACATTATGCTGAACAAAGAACAAATACGAAAGATTATATTTGAAACTGATACTCCAGCAGGTAAAGCTTATGATGTTTTGCTGATTGTTACAGTGGTTATCAGTGTTTTTGCTGTAATGCTTGATAGTGTCTCGGCAATTAATAGGTCTTACGGGAATATTCTGCATGCTGTTGAGTGGTTCTTTACAGTTCTTTTTACAATTGATTATATCGTTAGGCTTAATTCCTTCAAAAACCCATCCAAATATGCCGGCAGTTTCTTTGGGATCGTAGATATTCTGGGTATCATCCCAACGTACCTTAATGTATTTTTACCGGGGACGCGATATTTGCTGGCGATACGCTATTTAAGAATGCTTAGGGTATTCAGGGTTCTTATGCTGGCTACTTATATGGAAGAAGTAAAAATCCTGACTCAGGCCTTGCGTGTCAGTTTTTGTAAGATAATGATATTTGTTTTTACCGTTCTTACTATTGTAATTGTTTTGGGCTCGCTTATGTATGTTGTGGAAGGGCCTGTAAATGGGTTTACCAGCATTCCCCGCAGCATTTATTGGGCAATTGTTACGCTGACAACTGTTGGTTATGGTGATATTTCCCCTAAAACAGCTTTGGGCCAGGCATTGGCGGCCGTAGTTATGCTTTTAGGGTATAGTATTATTGTTATTCCTGCCGGAATTGTAACCGTTGATATGATCAAAACCCCTTCAGAATCCAGAAAGCAATGCAGTAGCTGTGCTGCTTTTAGCCATGACAAAGATGCCTTATATTGCAAATATTGCGGCAAATCTTTGAATCGTTCTTAGCAGATAAATGATAAGAAAAAGTGAAATAAGTTACATTTAATTTTTAAAAAAGAATAATTATCTTCTTTAAGCGGGGTTTTTATAGAATAGGGCAAAAAACAAATTATCACCGTCGAGTCATAAAAAAAATATTACTAAAAAAAAATAAAAATAATTAGCAATTTGGTGAATAATTGTTATTATTAAATTGTAAATAAAAAAAAGGAGGGAAAGTTCCAGAAAAATATCAGTTGTAAAAAACTGATCGCAATGTTTAGATATGAAATCTAGACCTGACAAGGAAAGAAAGTTAGACGTACTTTAATAATTGTGTTGTTCAATCCCCCAAAGGATTGATAACCCTTTCGAAGTACGTTTTTTTATAAATAGAAGTTTTAAACGGGATAGTTAGTATTTGTAGTTCAGCTGTAAAAAGTTGGGATAAATTAGTTTATGAGTCTAAAAATTACTTAAAAAGGAGTTAAAATGGCAAAGACTCAAGGTTGTTGTTTGGAAGCATTACCATCAAAATTCGACATGCTCGAGGAGGCATCAAGAGGGACAGTATGGGGTATAGCAAGTAGTATCGATATTTATGATTGTGATCCGCAAACAATAAGAAACAAAGAGAAGATCAAAGAATTCGTAAAAAAGCTATGTGACCTTATAGAAATGAAGCGATTTGGGGAAACACAAGTCGTTCATTTCGGTGAAGATGAAAGAGTGGCTGGTTTTTCGATGGTACAATTGATCGAAACGTCGCTTATTTCCGCACATTTTGCAAATATGACAGAAACAGTTTACCTGGATGTTTTCAGCTGTAAGCCGTATGATGTTAGTATTGTAGAAGAGTTTTCAAAAAAATTCTTTGGCGGGAAAAGTTGCATTACGAACGTAAAATATCGATACTAGCATGCTAACAATCTATAGTGAATCTGATCTAGAGGCTTGTGGCCGTCTATGGGAACACTTTATGCCTTCTGAAGTCTTGACTGATCTTTGGGAGGCTCGTATTTGTTTCAATAGACATTTTAACCGCAGGCTTTTTTTTGTAGTTGCAGAGGATGATGGAAAGTTAGTTGGATTTCTTCCGCTAAGCTGGATAGAAGAGAATGACAGCTATGGATATTTTCCGGGAGAGGTCTGGGATGGTAAGACATGGCTTGAGCAGAACAGGATTTTTGCTCGAGACAAGGAAGTTCTTGACAGTATGTTTGCCTGGATGAAAGATGAGGGCATAAAATATTCATTGCGGTATATTCTCCCCGGTGCAATACCTTTGTCAGACATTTCTCAAGTTGATGAGATAGGTTATCTTTTTCACCCTAAAAACTTCGGGTTTAGTATGGATGGATATTATGGGACTTTTAACAGAAAGTCCATAAAATCCATAAAAAAAGAAGTTGAAAACCTTTATGCTCGAAGCCTTTCATTCAGGTTTGATGAAACAGAGGATATAGAAATCCTTGTTAAGATGAATATTGACCGTTTTGGCGATAAGTCATATTTTGCCGATAGTCGTTTTTACAACAGCTTTAGGGACCTTGTGGAATTGGTAAAGGAAAAAGGCTGGCTTAAGGTAATAACGGTCATTATAGAGAACGAGATAGCTGCAGTTGATGTTGGGTGTTTACGTGATGGGGTTTATACTCTTTTTGCAGGGGGTACAAATGCTGATTTTCCTGGGGTTGCAAAGGTTATAAATCTGTATCATATGAGGCAGGCATGTGAAAAGCAATATGAAGAGGTTGATTTTCTTTGTGGAGATTTTTCATGGAAACGCATATTCCGCCTTGAAGCCCGCCCTTTATACATAATATCTAACATTGAAGAGGAAAAAAAGTGTCTTGTAAAAGCAGAATAGTTGTTGTCGGAACAACGGCAGATTATATAGAGATACTGATTGAAAAGTTCGGCGACAGGGTGTTTTTTCTGACAGATTTTGAAGAAAGAGCGAAATGGCAGAATTCTCACCCTGAGAGCTCAATGGAGATCCTTCTTGATCTGGAGGACCATAATTCTGTTGTAGCGTCTCTGAGAAAGGCAATGGATGAATATGATTTTGCTGTATCAGGATTTGCTTGTTTTGATTGCGAATCCTTGGTTCTTACAGCGGTCATTGCTGAAATATTTTCGGTCTCTTTTCCCAGCCTTGATACAGTGATCAACTGCCGGTCAAAATATACTTTCAAGAAAATAATCAAGGATGACGGCATATTATGCCCGGAAGTCTTCCTGATACGCAATGAAGAAGAGGCTGCCCGTTCTTTTGACAAATTTGAGGGCCCAGCTATTATTAAGCCTCTGACAGGCAGTGGAAGCGAGCTTGTTTTTAAGTGCGAAGACAAGGAATCTTGCCGAGAAGCCTGCTCAATTATCATGGAAAAAATGAAGGATAAGCGAGGCAGGATGTATTCCGGAAACAGCTTGTTAGTCAGCAATGACCCTCACGAAGTCTTTGTAATGGAGCAGTATATCCCTGGTGATGAATATAGCTGTGATTTCATTTGTGATGATGGCCAGTTAAATATATTGCGTCTTACAAAGAAGATAATCAATAAAAATGCAACTTTCGGGACCGTTTCGGCCTATATATTGCCAGCTGAACTTCCTGAGGGGGTAACTGAAAAAAAACTGAGATCTTATCTTTATGATATTGTTAAAAGCCTGGATGAAAAAAGAATAATGGCCATGGCTGACTTTAAGATCTATAAAGGTGAGATATTTATTTTGGAGCTTACGCCAAGGCCCGGAGGGGATTGCCTGCCATTTCTTATTAAGGAAAGCAGCGGTTTTGATATTTTTGGAGCTGCGCTTGATTTTGCTGAGTGTAAGCCGGTATATCCTTTTGAGATCGAAAAATGGCAGAAGGTCATAGGATTGCATCTGCTGGCAGATAGAAATGGAATATTGAAAGATATTGATCCTTCGGTAATACTCAGCGATGAAAGGGTCATAAGATGCAATTTGAAGCATTCTAAAGGCGATAGGATCGTTATGCCACCAAATGATTATGAATCCAGGCTTCTGGGACATGTTTTTTTCAGGCCGTACCTGGATCAAGATCTTGAAGAACAGTGCGAAGATATATCTCAAAAATTGATTTTTGAAATGGAATTAAATGATGAACGTGAAACAGCAGCTAGATAGAGCCCGCGAAATATTAAAAAATGAAACACCTCTGATGAGCCGTGAAATGCTTGAGGGCTTTGTTGCAGGATTTTTGAACGAGCGTAAAAAGTTTCTTTCAATTGTTGAGGAAAACGGGTCTCCTTTATATGTATTTGATGAAAATGCATTGATAAGAAAGGCAAGGCAGATGCGCGATGCGTTCATTAAAGAGATTCCTAGCGCAAAATTCTTTTATGCATTAAAAAGTAACAACAGTTCGTTCATTATACAGACACTTCTTAAAGAAGGCTTCGGGATCGATGTCTCAAGCGGCAAGGAGTTAAACCAGGCGCTTTCACTTGGAACTAATTCGTTAATATTCAGCGGGCCTGGAAAGACTTATGATGAACATATGCTCTGCACAAGACAGGCGGATAAGGTCACAGTCCTGTTAGATAGTTTCGGCGAGTTATCGCGTCTGGATGAAGTTGCTTCAAAGGCAGGCGTCCGCATTCGTGCCGGAGTAAGGCTGATGATCGAAGAGAACGGCCTTTGGCGCAAATTTGGAATACCTTTAAAAGAAGTCCCCCGGTTTTTTGAAGAAGCGAAAAAAAAGAAAAACGTTGATGTTTGTGGGCTTCAATTTCATTCAAGCTGGAACCTTAACGCTGGCAAGCAGGTTGCTTTTCTGTCAAGGATAGCGAAAATGCTGTCTCGCATGGATAAGAACATCCTTAAAAAGATAAAATTTCTGGATATTGGCGGAGGATATTGGCCACAGCAGGGGGAATGGATGCAGCCCGGGTCAACACCTGAGGGAAAACTGAAACAATGCCTGGACCCTCAGCTTACAGAAGGGATGGATCACAGGTACTTGCCTTCAATCACGATCGAAGAATTTTCAAAAAAGCTTTCTAAGGCGCTTGAAAAATACATATTTAAATATCTGGATTGTGATATTTGTATTGAACCTGGTCGGTGGTTAAGCCATGAAGCGATGCATATACTTCTTAAGGTTATCGATAAAAAAGATAAAGACGTTGTAATTACGGATGGCGGAACGAACAGTATTGGATGGGAACGTTTCGAAATGGATTATTTCCCGGTTATAAATCTTAGTTCTCCGGCCTTGAAGGAAAATCCTTGTATGGTATTCGGGTCGCTTTGCACGCCACATGATCTATGGGGTTATTCATATTTCGGCAAAAGCATAGAAGAAGGGGATATCCTTCTTATACCTACACAAGGCGCCTACACCTACAGCCTGCGCCAGGAATTCATAAAACCCCTCCCTAAAGAAGTGCACTTTACTTAGCCAATTTTATATTGTCCCTTGGTAATCTTGACATTCAGGTGTACTATGTTGCATACTACACTTGGGATGTGTTTGACTTGTAAATAAAGGAACTTAGGGATGATCAACTTCTCAATAAAATTCCAATCTGGTGTGCCTATATATGAACAAATAATTTATGCGGTTAAAAAGGCTATTGTCTCAGAACAGTTAAGGCCAGGAGACACTTTTCCCTCGGTTAGAGAACTGAGCAAGGACCTGAGAATTAATCCAAATACAGCCCAGAAAGTAATTGCGCATCTGGTTAGAGAGAAATTGCTTATAATTAAGCCTGGAATAGGCAGTGTTGTAAGTGAGCTTAAAGAGGCTACCGATCTGCAGCGCAAGGAGATTCTTGATACGGAAATTGAAAAATTAGTGGTTGAAGCAAAGCGCCTATTAATAAATAAAAAAGAAGTTATTGACGCTGTTAAGAGTCATTGGAATTTAGATAATGAGGAGTAAAAATGAATTACGCAATAGAAATTCAAAATTTAACTAAGAGATTTGGGAGACTTGTTGCGGTAGATGGCCTGTACCTTCAAGTTCCCCAAGGAAGTATTTTTGCGTTTCTGGGGCCTAATGGGGCAGGGAAAACAACAACTATAAATATGATGATGGATATAACTTCTCCAACTAAGGGGATAATATCGGTTTTTGGGGTTGATTCTAAAAGGCTAAGCCCTAAAGAGGTCTCTCAAATAGGATATGTTTCTGAGAATCAGGAATTGCTTGAATGGATGACGGTCGAACAATTGATAAATTATTGCAAGCCGATGTATTCAACTTGGGATGATAAATTCTGTAAAGATCTTCTTGCGCAGTTCGATATACCATATAAACAGAAAATTAAAACATTCTCACGTGGAATGAAAATGAAGACAGCTTTAGTCTCTTCATTGTCCTTCAGGCCTAAGCTTTTAATCCTGGATGAACCTTTTAGCGGGCTGGATCCGGTGGTAAGAGAAGAGTTCATTGATGGCTTGTTGGAGATCACCCAGAACCAGGAGTGGACTATTTTTATTTCATCCCATGATATTCATGAAGTTGAAAGATTGGCAGATTGGGTTGGCATTATACATTTGGGTAAAAAAAGATTGGTCGAGGAAACAGAATCCTTGCAAAACCGGTTTCGCACGATAGAGATCATTTTAAAAGAGGCTATTAGTGAAAAAATAAATTATCCTGAAGAATGGCTATCAGTGCAGTGTAAGGACAGAATTATTAATTTTGTTGATTCTCAATATTCGGACAAGCAAACAAGAGAAAAAATTAAAAAAATATTTCCAGATCATTCGGATGTTTCTGCTGCGGGCATGACTTTGCGTGAGATCTTTGTTATTCTGGCAAAACAGTACAGAATGGTCAAGAAATAGGAGAGTACAATGAAGATGTGTGCCCATATATTTAGAAAAGACCTGTCAAAATTAAAATGGTTAATTGGCGTATGGACTCTTTTAGCTTTATTCTATTTTTTAAACAATACAAGCTACTTTCTTGACAATTACAAGATGCAGATACAATTGACGGACATTAATTCCTTTATTGCATCATTGCAATATTTAATGATCATTGTGATCGTTCCTATGCTCATTCATGTTGATGCGCTTGTCGGGAACTCTGCATTTTGGTTAACTCGGCCAATTTCTCGAAAAGAACTGCTTGTTTCTAAGATATCATTTATTCTTGTTTTTTTGATATTAATACCTTTATTGTCTGAAATGGCAGTTTTTATCAACAATGGAGTAGCAGTTAAATTTATTTTATTGGCAATCCCTCAGATAGTTTATGAGAAGCTATATTTTATTGTTCCGGTGTTTATTCTGGCGACATTGACTCGAAAATTCAGCAAGTTCGCACTTGTTGGGATAATAATCATGGTTTCATTATTCCTCTTTGGATTGGTTGAGTCTTTTTTCTCTTATTTGTGGGATATTCATATAACTGAGTATTTGTCAAATAAGACTTTAATTAAAACGGATCCCTATAATGTATCTTTAGAATGGTCAATTTCTTTCGCTAAAATGGTCTTCAACGGTGTTATAGGCATATGGATCATATTAAATCAGTTTTTAGCCCGTAATTCTAAAAAAACAGTAAAGTTAATTGTGTTAGGGGTTATATTTGTTGTTTTGATAAATAAGTTTTGGTGCTGGGACATACTTAACATAGGATCATTAAAGCCCAAACTTTTAAATATATCTGGTTCAATAGAAATTGAACCTCAAATAGAAAGTGTTTCAGTCTCAGAAGGGCAAGATTATAATTTTTATAAGAAAAAACAGGAACTAAAATATAAGAATGTTTACCTGATCCAGGACATAAAAGGCCTTCCCCAGGCACAGGTTGCGGTATTAGATAAATTTAAAAATGCAAGCATGAAATATGCAGTTGGTAAGGACCTAACCTGGCATGAAGATATTGTGGGCTATGGCTTTGGGTCTATATACGAGCATGATTCGATAGATGCCATAAAAGCAATTCTCAAAGATACTAAGATAGTTAATCCTTATAACAAATCTAATAGCTCAGATATACTGTTTAAGATACGGGAAGAAGATTATGAAAAATTTAAAGATAAGAAAGGTGAATATTCCGCAGAGGGAAAGTTCAATGTGAGCGAATATAGGATAACATCAATAATTCCTTTAGTTGAAGATACAAAGGTTTGGGTTGGGCCAGAACAGGTTGTTATTTATGATATTGTTGAAAATAGTTTAGGGGTTAAGATCGTTCTTGGTGAAAAAAAGGTTGACCTAAAGCTAAATGCTGACCTGCAAAAAGATATAAATCAGTTTCAGTTCTATTCATATAACGGCAGCAGCCAGGCATTTTATGTTCTTAGAAATAAAGTGACAGGGGAGGCTTATTTCCCGGATAATATCGATGATTCTCAAATATCCAGCCCGCAGTATAATCAGAATATTTTAAGGAGCAGGGTAAAGCAGTTCTTTTATAAACATAAAAGTGATCAATTCTTTGCTTTGCCTGAAATAAATAAAGAGTGGTTAAAAGACGCAGAATTGGTCAGGATCGACGAGTATAAGGTTGGTTATTTCATTAAAAAGGTAAGATATGAGCAAATAGCTTTTAATGAGAAAAAAGATTACACCGAAAAAGATGGTTTTCGCATATATTCTTATGATACAGGTGAAAAACATTGGGAGTGTCCTGATGCTGAAGCAAACATGGGGACTACCTGTGTGGATTATTGCAACAAGCAAACTTTTTGTAAGGAATATTATAAGAGCGGAAGTTTAAAGCTGGAAGGATTTTATAATGAAGGCACTGATAACAGCACTGTGAAAGAGTATTATGAAAATGGGATATTAATGTATGAGTATACTTATGTGGATGGTGAGCTCGATGGAGTTGTAAAAAAGTATGATAGAAACGGAAAATTATTGCCTGAAAGGATCTATAAAAAAGGCAAGCTGGTAGAATGAGAATAGTGGCTATTACCGGCAGCTCTCTTTAATTCCTGTAGTAAAAAAAGATGAAATAAATAGTGTTGTCCTTCCTTTACTTACTATAATAAAAGTAGATTTTATAATGCACGATATAATCAAAAAAAGAATTTAGGGATTTTGTTTGTTTTTTTAAGTTTTAACAAAGGATAATTGATGATGGAGTTATTTCATAACAATAGCATGTTTTATCAGTGGTTTTTGTTGCCGATGTTTATCTTCTTGGCGAGGATCTGTGATGTTTCAATGGATACATTGCGTATAATGCTTCTTTCCAGGAACAAGAAATTTATAGCCCCTCTGATCGGTTTTTTTCAAGTTCTCATATGGTTATTTGCCTTTAGGCAGATCATAATGAACCTATCGAACCCTTTGTGTTATATAGGATTCGCAGGAGGGTTTGCTACGGGAACGTATGTGGGAATGATCATTGAAGAAAAATTGGCTATCGGGTTCCAGATCCTTCGCATAATTACACGTAAGAAAGCTTCCAGGTTGATAGAATATTTACAGAATAAGGGTTATGGAGTGACCAGGGTAGAAGGAGAAGGCCTCAGCGGAAAGGTTGATATTATATATATAATCGTTAGACGTTCAGAAATTTCATGGTTGGTAGATATGGTTAAACAATATAATCCAAATGCTTTTTATACGATCGAGGATGTGAGCAGTATAAGTGAAAGCGGCGTACACCTAATAAAAAAAGAGATTAGTGAACATGACTTGCTAGATAAAGTTCCTGCTAAATGTGACGATCCTGCTTAGATAAGATTAATATTAAAATGTCTAATGCGGAAAGTAAGAAAAGGACAAGAAGGGATTATCGCAAAGAAAGTATACAAAGAGAACGGCTTGTTGCCTGTCGAGGAAAAAGCAGGAGTTATTTATAAGAAAATATCTTAATTTAACAGGAGAGATTTATATGGCAAAAAGAATCTTAGTTGTTGATGATGATCCTGAAATTAGAAATTTACTGGTCCTGACATTTGAGTCTGCAGGATATGAGGTTTTGCCTGCTTTGGACGGGAGAGAGGCCTTTGATGTGATAAAAAGTGACCCGCCAGACCTCATCACATCTGATGTAATAATGCCTGTCCTTAATGGTTTTGAGCTTTGCAATAAATTAAAAAAAGACAATGATTTGAAAAATATACCTATTATCCTGATAACATCTCGTGATGATGAGGCAAATAATTATTTTCATGATTTTACTGAGCCCGATGCATACATTAAAAAACCTTTTGACCCAGATGAATTGTTAGAAGTTGTAGGGAAATTGATTAAGTAGGTGATTTTGGTAAACGGTTAAAGCTTTGATTAATATTAAAGTGGAGGTATGATTTGTCAGAACATGATTCTCAGAATAAGATCAGTTGGGATGAATCGACTGAACAACATTTTCAAAAAATACTTTTAGAGATCCCGGATCTCATTCGCGGTATTGCAGAGCTCAGAGTATCTAAAAAGGCTGAAAGTATTATAAGAGAAGAAGGTCGTAATGTTATTGTGGAAAAGGATATGGTTGATGCCTTTTTCGCAGAAACGCCAGGGGGATTTATACCTGCAATGAAAAAGAGCATGGAAGAGCTAAATATTGATTATACAAAATATGGTCATTTGTAATAAATGATTATTTGAATTTAACAGGGTTTGTTCCCAAGAATGGAGTTGTTTATGCAAAGTACACAATCAGGTTTTTTTCATCTGGGGCTTGCCCCTGACATGCTGAAGGTCTTAAATAAGTTGAAGTTTGTTACGCCGACACCTATACAGAACAAGGCGATACCCATTGCCTTGGCGGGCAAGGATATCATGGGTGTTGCACAAACGGGTACCGGTAAAACCATGGCTTTTGGTATCCCTACCGTTCAGCGTTTAGCTTCTGAAGGTGGACAGGCGCTTATCTTGGTACCTACTCGCGAATTGGCTTTGCAGGTTGATGAAGCATTGGCGCCGTTATTGAGGCCATATAAAATGAGAAGTGTAGTTCTTATAGGAGGGATCAAGATTTACGGGCAAATATCAGATATTAAACAAAATCCTGATATCATAATTGCAACACCTGGTAGAATGAACGATCATATCTATCAGGGCACGATAGACCTTGGAGGTGTGACTGTTGTTATTTTAGATGAGGCTGACCGAATGCTGGATATGGGTTTTGAGCCCCAGGTTAAAAGTGTTTTGCGCTGCGTGACAAATAAAAAGCAAACAATGCTCTTTTCAGCTACTATGCCTCAGGACATTCTCAAGCTTGCTACTTTGTATATGGAGCTTCCTATCTCGATAGAGATCGCACCGACAGGTACAGCTGCAAAAGATGTTTCGCATGAATTATTTATTGTAAAAGAGCCTTTGAAAAGCGATGTCCTTAAAATGCTTTTAGAAAAGTATCAGGGTACGGTTTTGGTTTTTACCCGTACAAAGATGAAAGCCTCCCGTATTGCCCGTAATATCCGTGCTATGGGTCATAAGGTTACAGAAATTCATTCTGACCGTTCTATGGGGCAGCGGACACAAGCCATAGAAGGTTTTAAGCGCGGGCGTTACCGAGTACTGGTGGCAACTGATATTGCCGCCCGCGGTATTGACATCAGCATGATAGAACTGGTTATTAATTATGATCTGCCTGATGATGCTGAAAATTATGTTCACCGCATCGGGCGAACAGGGCGCGCTGGTCAACAAGGCCACGCTGTTACATTGGCAACACCTGCACAAAGCCATGATATTAACAAGATCGAAAAGCTTATGAAAATGACCTTGCCGCGTTCTGTACATTCAAAGTTCGTCAATGCAAAATTTGACGATAGTGATTCAAGTCAAGCAAAACGACCGGGTGGAAACCGTCCAAAAGGCAAGTTGCAACCGCCTAGACCCAGATTTAAAAAGAAGAGCGAGAAAACACAATTTCACAAAACTACAAGTTTTAAAAAGGGAAACAAGAAATAGCAGCTTGTATGTAACATTTCTGTTATTTTTAAATCAGGGCACATTGTCATTTAATCAAAAAAATGTTATAGTTTATTCATATTCAATCATATTGTTCTTTATAAGAACTAATACACTTCAATTAACATAAATTTTATTGCTTCTAAACAACTATTTGAGGAAATTGCTTGTGAAACAAAAAATTTCTAAGACAAATGCTTTTCTGTTGATCTGTTGTTTTTTGTTTTCAAATTTGTACCTTCCCAGCAATGTTTTCGCGCAGTTAAGTGCTAATCTTGCACAGACAAATTATCTCTTTGTTACACCTGCCTTTATGCCTACTATCATTAAAGGCATGACTATAAGCCTTGAAAATCCATTAAAATTTGATTTCATCGTTGATTCTGGTGAGGAATCTCTCAGCGGTCAAGAGTTTGAACAAGAATCCCAAAAACTGATCAAATATTTTCTTGCAAGCATAACTGTTCCTGAGTCAGACCTTTGGGTCAATTTATCGCCGTATGAAAAAAACAGGATCATTGCTGATAGTTTTGGCAAGACAGAGATGGGCAGGGACCTATTGGCGCAGGATTATATTTTAAAGAAGCTAACGGCTTCTTTAATGTTGCCGGAAAATGAGCTAGGGGATAATTTCTGGGGTAAAATGCGGGCTAAATATGCAGATAAGCTTGGTGATAAAGATCTAAATATGGATGCCTTAAATAAGATATGGATAGTCCCATCGAAAGCTGTTGTTTATGAGCATGGTACAAGTGTGTTCGTGGTCGAGAGTCATTTGAAAGTCATGCTTGAAGAAGAATACAATGAAATGATGGCACAGGAAGGGTTAACTAAAAAAAGTGATGGTAGCTCAGAGAGCATGTCCTCTTTGATCAAGGAATTGATCGTGCCTGAAATAGAAAAAGAAGTTAACGAAGGAAAACATTTTGCTAATCTTCGTCAAATTTACAATTCCATGATCCTGGCAACGTGGTATAAGCAGAATTTGAAAAACAGCTTGTTAGCACAAGTTTATTCCGACCAAAATAAGATCAAAGGTGTTGATCTGAAAGATGAGAAGGCTGCTGAAAAGATCTATAACCAGTATTTAGATGTCTTCAAGCAGGGTGTCGCGAACTATATAAGAGAAGAGTATGATGAAAATACCCAGCAAGTCCTGTCTATAAAATATTTCACGGGTGGAACAGATTTTGATGTTCTTCCAGAAGTAATTCAAAAACATCCTTTGTCAAATAAAGATACTTCCATGCTAAGTATTGCCGAGATTGAAGTTGTCCGGAGTTTAATGGAAGTTATAAACAGTAGTGGAAGACAGCAGATGGTTGTTTCAGCTGATATGGTGGAAAATCTGGGTGAAGGTTTAAATGTCAGAGTTGCTGACCCTGAACTTGAAAAATTGCTCTGGAATTATTCTCCTGCTTCAAACAATTCAGTTGTTGTCGACGAGTCTTTAGAAGCGTTTTTCACTCACCTTGGGCCAATTATGGATAAAACACGAGGAAAAGGCGGATTAGGCTTTCTTCAGGGGGAAACTTATAATAATTATGAGGCTTTGTTTAATCAGGGTATAGCGCCTTTACCGGTAACACCGAGGTATTTTACATTGAATGGAGCTCCTGTTGATTGGGAGCGGCAGGTAAAAGAAAAACCATTTATGATCTATAATAACGCAGGGCAGATAGAGCATTTGGCTTTTAATGTTGATTTTAATGGAGGATCATATCCGGTGAGGATTTATTGGGCTAACACGAATGGAGTTCTTTCTTTGGCGATAGAATCAATGGAAGGAGTTTCAGATGGCCAGGATATTAGCAAGAATAAATTCAGGACGCTTTATCCTTCAGGAGATGAGCAGGATGTTCAAATGGCATTTTTCGCAAGAGCGTTTGTTGAGACGATGAAAAAACTCGGTATTCGTCCGGACATTGTAAGGCTAAGTGAAGGGCAATTGTTTTTTACTAGTGTTGCTATGGATAATGATGTTAATTATTTTAAGAATGCTAATAGCTCTGAAAAGAGTGTTTTTGAGAATACGGAGGTTGTTTTTACGACACATACGCCAGAGCTTGCTGCTTTGCCAAAATGGGAGAGATGGGATGTGGGGCATTTATGGAGTTTAGTCGGTCGAGACCTTGTTCCTGATTCTGTGATTGATAAAAGTGATCCCGATAGATGGGTTGTTAATGCGGCTAAGACTTTGGCGGCAAAAGCGATAATCATTAACAGTGTTTCTCGTGAGCATCAAGATGTGACTATTCAGGAAATTCTGCCTGATTCTGCGAATAAGGTCGTTGCAATTCAAAATGGATCTGATCCAAGGCAATGGTATTCGCCTGCGTTGGCGGCGTTAGTTGATGAAGTAGGCATTCATGGAATTGAAGGTGAACAGCTTTTTAATATCGTAAAGCAGAATAAACAACAGTTAAATGAACATTTGAGAAAGAAATATGGTAAAGAATTTACGGATCCTGACCTGATGCTCGTGGGATTAGTTCGTAGATTGGTTGAATATAAGGCACAGGGCATGTTGATACCAATGGCGAAGTGGATCACTGGTGATAAAGATACTGATTATGATACCCCTTGGCTAGGGGAAGGGGAAAAAAGAAAGGGTTTGAACTCAAATATTCTGATAGGCGGTCCAAGTCCGGATACGGCTGGGCAATCTTGGGCAGAGCAGTTTGCCGCGATGGAAAATGACCCCGCGCTGAAAGGAAAATTTATTTTTATTAATGAATCTGATATTGAGCTTATGCAGAAATCGGTACAGTCTGCGGATGTGTGGCTGGTTTTACCATATTTAACGCGTGAAGCATCAGGAACAAGTGATGAGCGCGCGGAATTTAACGGTAACCTTGTTATTGCCACGGCAACAGGCGGGCCGTTGTCCTATATTACACATGGGGTCAATGGCTGGTTGATCAACCCTTTTAAAGGGTGGTCTCAAAATGAAGTTATCAAAAGGTTTCAGATCCAGGATCAGGCAATAAAAGATAAGTTTTATGCAGATGGGGCAAGGGAATTGGGGCAGTATTTGATAGAGGCAGTAAATTTACGTTCCAACTATATTGATAACGGTGATCAATCCTGGCTCAATATGATGAAAGCGGCTTTTAATGCCTCTCATAAAAAAGTGTCTATTAAGAGAATGGTAGAGCATTACGGCTTATTGTTTAAAGCCGCATTAAGAAAAAGAAAATATGGTGAAAGTAGCGCAGAGATAAAAGTATGGTTTGATAAACAGCAGAAAAATTTAGATATTGCTCAAGATGTTTTATTTGAAGCTCAAAGTATGGTCGAGGATTTTTCTTTAGAAGATTTAAATGCAAAGGTGGGAATGGGCATGGGTGAGGACAGGCTGATAGAGTTTATTAACCTTCTTGGAATAGAACAGTTTGCTGGGGACAACGGTGAAGTGGTCTTTAAAGCTGACAGCGTTCCAGTTCTTGCAGATGCTGCTGTATTGGGTGATGAAAATGATAACAAAAAGGTCGGTGGTATCAACTTAAATCCATCGCTTTTGAACCTTCAGATCAAACGTGATGATCAGGGGGTGCCGCTTCCATTTAGTGATCAGCCTTTAAAGCAAATGAATATTGAGGGATTTTATCCGGTAATTATCAATATCCAGCCTCTTAACAGTTTGCCTTTGTTATTAGGTGTGGATGCAAGCAGTGAAAAAAGTTTAGAGCTAGGCTTAGTGTATTGACCTATAATTCTTTTTTCATAAGAACAAGATTTCGTTCAGTTTTTCCTAGAGTAAAGATGTCCGAGCCAAAAGATTTGAAGCCAAAGCGTTCATAAAAAGCCATTGCCAGGGTATTAAATTCCCAAACTGCGAGCCAGATTGTTTTATGGTTTCTTGAACGTGCGATCTCAAGAGCCATCTTCATTAGTTCAGTTCCTATTTTCTTTCCGGTCATTTCCTTTGATACATATATTCTTTTAAGTTCTATAGAAGAGGATTCCTTGAGAGCAGAATGTGTTCTAGTTGTGGTTAATTGCAAATAGGCTACAGGCTTTTCTTCGCTACTGGCAATTAAAAAAAATGTGTCATTGTCGCATAATTCTTCAAGTATCTTTTCTTTGCTAAAAGCATAGAGAAGATATGTGTCCATATCTTCTTTTGAATGTGCGTGACTATAGGCATCTTTAAAAGTTTCGGCACCGAACTTAATGATAAAATCCGCATCCTCAATTGATGCCTGCTTGATTTTAATTTTGCCTGTTTTCATAATTATTTACTATACGTAACGATTAATAAAGTAGCAACAATCATTTTGTTTAATAAGTTAACAGGAGTGATTATTCTGTAAAATAATATATAGTGCTATGAAACAACATTATTGTTCCAAAAGTATTGCTGCCTTTGAAGGCTTCAAAAAAACTTTTAGGATAAAAAAATTATGAAAGAAAGGTTGGTGAGTAGAGAGAACGGTAATATAATAATAATTAATTAAATATTTATCTATTTATTAATGTCTGATACTTAATCACTGACCATATAAAAAATTATAATAATGTATAATGTTGATTATGTGTAAGGAGGGTGTAAATTGAAAAAATATTTTATAGCTTTTATATCAATTCTTCTTGTTTCAGCATATTTAACTTTGACGACGAATGCTTATGCAGGTGTTGATAAGTTTATTGAGGGTGCAACTGAGTTCATTACCGCTCCTTTGGAAATAGGAAAGCAAACAGTGCATTATGTAAATAACACTGATAGTAAGATGTTAGGATTTCTTGCCGGAACTTTCGAGGGCGGAGCCAGCACTGTTCATAATGTTTTCTCGGGTCTGTTTAAAATGCTTTCTTCTCCCTTTTCAAGTGGCTTATAATTATCTCATGTAAAACTTGAACAAATCAACATTTAGAAGGAACAACACAACTCAAAAAAATATTTTAAAAATTTAATAATATTGTTATTGTTTTATGCTGAAAAGACAATGACATAGTCATTCTTTATAATGTATCCACCGCGCTAAATGAGATCAATGATGATGAATGCTGTCTATGCAAGCGCCCGCTTTTGAAATGAGAATGCATCGATATTATTCTTAAAATTTAATGGGATGCGGTTGGGGTCTTAAATAAAAAAATTTCGGAGAGATGGCAGAGTGGTTGAATGTGGCGGTCTCGAAAATCGTTGTGCCCGCAAGGGTACCCAGGGTTCGAATCCCTGTCTCTCCGCCAGATATTAGGTGAACCCTTCCTACGAGGAGGGTGGTAATAAATGTCCACACTAATTGTGGACGCGAACCCTATAGATAGATAAAATTATGAATATGAATGTTCGGTTTGAGGAAATGACAAAGAATCACGGGGTAGAGGTAATGGATATTTTTAACCATTACGTTGATCACGGTTTTTCAGCCTATCCCGAGACAAGACTGCCAGAACAGTTTTTTGATAAATTCATTGAGATAACTAAAGGGTATCCTGCATTTGTCATTGTAGATGCAGGTTCTAATAAAATTGTTGGTTTCTGTTTCTTGCGAAATTACAATCCTTTTTCGGCATTTAAGAAAACCGCTGAAATATCATATTTTATTAAGCCAGATTATACCGGGAAAGGATTAGGAACGATTGCATTGAAGAAGTTGGAATGTGAAGCAAAAAATGCCGGGATTAAGGTCATTTTAGCTAGCATTAGTTCGAAAAATGAGCAAAGCCTCATTTTTCATAAAAGGAATGGTTTTTCTGAATGTGGGAAATTTAGAGGTATAGGAGAAAAAAAAGGTATCGTTTTTGATGTTATTTGGATGCAAAAGGATTTGCTTTAAGATCTGGAAGCTGAAGGGTTGATGGGTTTGCTTATCATCTACAATTACCCACCAGGATTTAGAAGAGAAAAAATGGCGGTTGTCGAAGCTTCTGGCTTCCCGCCGCCATAATGGAGTTTTTGAGTGAACCCTTACAAGGAGGTAGCTACAGGGAGCCACGATAAAGATAATAGTGTTTAGGTTCTGAAATAACAAGGAACAGTATACAAATATTTTATAAAAGTCTATCCATAATATTTTCCTGCCTCATTAAAAAAAACGCTTGAAATTTATTAAAAGTTTAATACTATATATTTCTACTGATTAATTATTTATTAAAAAGAAGGGGAAGAAGCAATGTCAAAAAATACAGAACAAAATACTGAAAAAGTGCAGAAGTTTGAATACAAAGCGGAAATGAAGCAATTGTTAAACATAATTATTCACTCGCTTTATACACATCCTGAAATATTTCTGCGTGAACTTATCTCTAATTCGTCCGATGCTCTTAATAAAATTCGTTATCGCGCATTAACTGATAAAAATATTATTGATCCTGAATCTGAATTGAAAATATCTATTAATTTTGATAAAAAATCGAACGTTCTTTCCATAGAAGATACAGGGATAGGAATGACTGAAGATGACCTGATAAATAATTTAGGTACAGTTGCCCGTTCAGGGACACTTGAATTCCTAAAAGGTATTAAAGATGGCAAGGAATCTGTTTCTGAACATATTATCGGAAAATTCGGAGTTGGATTTTATTCTGTTTTTATGGTTGCAGATGAGGTTTCTGTTGAAACAAGATACGCTGAGAAGGATTCTAAGGGATATCTATGGAAGTCTAATGGTGAAGGTAGTTATACAGTTGAAGAAATAGACAGGAAAGAGAGAGGCACTAAGATCCATTTTAATTTTAAGGATAGTGCCAAAGAGTTTGCCAGTGAAGACAGGATCAAGGGTATTGTTACCAAGTATTCTAATTTTGCTGATTTTCCTATATTTTTAGGCAAAGAAAAGATAAATACTGTTGAAGCTTTATGGAGAAAGAATGAGAGTGAAATTGAAGAAAAAGAATTGAATGAATTCTACAAATTTATTACTAATGATTATGAGGATCCTCTAGCCCATGTTCATTTATCTGTTGAAAGTACAAAGGCTAATTTTAAAGCTTTGATCTTTATCCCAAAATCTGCCCCGTATGATTTTATGAGAAATCAGAATGTGAAGGCATTGCATTTATATTCAAACAGAATTCTTATTCAAAGGGATTGCAATGACCTTCTGCCTGAATATTTGAGTTTTGTCAAAGGGGTAGTTGATACATCTGATCTTCCTTTGAATGTTTCAAGAGAAGTAACCCAGTCGAGCAATGTTATGTCTGAGATAAGGAGCGTTTTAACACAAAAGATCTTGATAATGCTTCAGCGCCTTGCGAATAAGGAGAACGAAAAATATCTTCACTTTTTTAAGAATTTTGGACCTTTGTTTAAAACAGGCGTGAATCATGATTTTAGTAATAGAGACAAAATCATTGAATTACTAAGGTTCGAGTCTTCATCTTTGAAAGAAGGTGAGTTTACATCCTTGAAGGAATATGTTTCGAGAATGAAGGGGGAACAGAAGGAGATATATTATATTTCAGGTGACAGTCGTTCAATCATTGACCGCAATCCGAATTTGGAATATTTCAAAAAGAAAGGCATTGAAGTTCTTTTTTTAATAGACCCGATAGATGTGCTTATTATTCCCTCTGTGCCCGAGTATGATAAAAAACCTATTAAATCGATCGAGAAGGCTGATATTGACCTGATGCCTGAGGATAAGATTGATAAGCCGGAAGACAATTTATCTAAAGACCTGTTATCATTGTTCAAGAGCGTTTTGAAGGACAAGGTTGCAGATGTTGTTCCGTCTAAGAGGCTAGTGGAATCTGCGGTGACTTTGGTCTCAGGCAAAGACAGCATGGACCCTCAGATGGAAAAATTAATGAAGATCATGAACAAGGGTATGCCGCTGCCTCCAAATGTTAAAATTCTTGAAGTTAATACCAGCCATCCTTTGATCGGCAATCTGTCTAAAATGTATATTGCTGACAGCTCAAATCCTTTGCTGGAAAAGTCTATTCTTCAATTATTCGAAAGCGCATTATTGCTTGAAGGAAATCTGCCTTCTAACGCTGATTTTATCAACAGAATGATCGATCTGATGAAAGAGGCTACAAAATAAATAATTCGAAGAACACTTTAAAAAAACACGGGTTGATCCTTTTTAAAAGGGTCAACCCGATTTTTTTTAATTGTTTTCAAGTGTTGTTATTGATATTAGTTTTTACGTGAGCTAGAATGTTACCAACAATAAAAGAGGATCTTATGAAAGAGATTGAGATATATAAACCGCTGAAACAATATCTGGAAGACAATGGTTATGTTGTTCATTCCGAGGTAGAGAGCATTGATGTTATGGCCCAAAAGGGTGATGAGCTGTTGATAGTTGAAATGAAGACAAGTTTTAATCTCCAGTTGGTTTATCAGCTTATTGAGCGCCTTAAGATTACGGATAAGGTTTATGCCTGCGTTCCTTTGGGAAAAGGAGGGCGTTGGCCAAAAGCTTACAAGAGAATGTGTGGGCTTTTGAAACGTCTTCATTGCGGCCTTATAACGTTAGATCAACACACAAAAAAGAAAATAGTAGTAGAGTTTGAACCAACACCTTTTAAATCTCATAAAAATTACACGAAAAAAAATCTTGCTTTAAAAGAATTTGGCGGGAGGAGCATAGACCTTAATCAAGGCGGAAGCACACGGGAATTATTGTTTACAGCATATAAAGAAAATGCGATCCGGATAGCTATGTATTTGTTTGAGTGTGGGGCATCATCCACACGTGATATCAGGAATAATCTTGATATAAAAAATGCGGCGGATATTTTGCAGAATAACCATTATTATTGGTTCGACCGTGTTTCAAAAGGTGTTTATAATTTAACTCCTGAGTTTGAATTGTTTAGACTTAAGTATTATGACAAAATAAAACAATTGTGGAGATAATTGATGTCAGATAAAACAAAAAGCTTATGCTAATTTGTGAAATAAAAGGTGAAACATTACATGATTTGTATGCCGTGCGATCGCCATATTTTATTTAATCTTTTAATCATTATTTTTTTGTGTTAATATCTTTTATTATTAGTATTAATTATTAATGGAAAATAAATTATGCTTCAGATCATGAATAAGATAATTTTAGGTAACACAATTCAGGATTATGCCGAGTGTTTAGTGTTCTTTCTTTTCGGTGTGATCTTTGTCAATTGTATTGAACGCGTGATAATTAAGAAATTTAAAGCATTGTCTGAAAAGACCGAGACTACAATAGATGACTTTATTTTAAGAATTATTCGTAGAGTATTATTACCGTTTACTTATGCAAGTGTAGGTTATTTAAGTGTGATTTCTTTGAACCTGGATCCGTTTTTAAAGAAAGGGTTAGGAATAGCAGTAATTTTGATTCTTACATTTGTCGCAGCAAGGTTTATCACAACGATCATTAATTATCTTTTTACAGTTTACTGGAAAAAACGCGGTCAAACAGCTGCTATGGAAGGAAGTTTAAGGGGGATATTGATGGTGATCAACTTCCTTATTTGGGCATTGGCCATCATATTCTTCCTGGACAACATGGGTTTTAAGATCTCGGCGGTGATAGCCGGACTGGGTATTGGTGGTGTTGCAGTTGCTTTAGCTGCTCAGGCAGTGCTTGCTGACCTTTTCAGTTATTTTGCTATACTTTTTGATCGGCCTTTTGAGATCGGGGATTTTATTATTGTAGGTGATTATCTTGGGGTTGTCGAACATGTGGGTGTAAAGACTACACGCATCAGCAGTTTAAGCGGTGAACAAATCGTTTTTTCAAACACGGATCTAACGAATTCAAGGGTGCGTAACTACAAGAGAATGCAGAAAAGGCGAGTTGTTTTTAAGCTGGGCGTAACGTACAACACTTCTTTAGAGAAAGTAAAAGAGATACCAAAGATTATTGAAGGAATTGTTAAAGGCATTAAGGATACGACCTTTGACCGTGCGCATTTTCTTGCTTACGGTGATTTTAGTCTGGTTTATGAGGTTGTTTATTACGTAATGAGCGGTGATTACAATAAGTATATGGATATTCAGCAAGAGATCAATTTCGAGATCAAAAATAAGTTTAAAGAAAAACAAATTGAATTCGCGTTCCCGACACAGACCTTGTATGTTAATAAAGAAAGTTAAAAAAATGAAAAAAATAATAATTGTTTCGGCCTTTTTGTTGACATTTTTTGCAAGTAATTCATTTGCTCATGCTCCTGCTGGTGTTGACTTATCTTATGATCTAGAGAATCAGGTCTTAAAGGTTACGGTTAAGCATGTCACGCAGGCAGTCAGAAAACATTACATTAGAAAGATCGAAGTTATAAAGAATGATGAAAAGCCGATAGATCTTTACTTATATTGGCAAAAAGATAATGCAGTAATCACAGAAGAGATTAAGGTCAAGGCTGAAGTGGGAGATATTTTAAATGTTAGTGCTTCCTGTAAACAGGGAGGATCAACGACTGCAAGTTTAACTGTTGAAGAGATTGTTGAAGAAGGCAAAGAGAAGGCCCAAGAACCTGCAACAGAAGAGCAAAAAGGTTCAGAATAATGAATTTGATCCTGCTGTTTGAAGATGATTTTGTTGAAAGTGGCCTGGTAGAAATAAAGGGCCGCAGGCTCGATCATGTTAAGCAGGTAATACGCACGAAGGTCGGTGAAGACCTGACGGTTGGTATTGAAAACGGAAAGATCGGAAAAGGAAAAGTAACTCGAATTGATGATGATATTTTAAGAATGGAAGTCGTTCTGGACATTGAGCCGCCTCCTCCGATAGATATTACTTTGGTTCTGGCGCTTCCTAGGCCTAGTGTATTAAACCGCACGCTGATAGCAGCTGCGTCGATGGGTGTTAAGACTTTTTATTTGATAAATGCGAGACGCGTTGAAAAGAGCTTTTGGCTAAGCCCAAAAGTAAGTCAAGAAAATATCAGAGAACAACTGATACTGGGATTGGAACAGGCAAAAGACACTGTAATGCCAAAGGTGATCTTTAAAAAAGGTTTTAAGCCTTTTGTGGAAGATGAATTGCCTCAGTTAATTGAAGGGAATCAGGCGATTTTAGCGCATCCTGTTAAGGGGACAGTCCCCTTACGGGGACAGACGGGCACACCGGTTATACTGGTTGTTGGCCCTGAGGGTGGTTTAATTGATTACGAAGTAGAAATGTTAAAGTCAATAGGATTTAAACCGGTAAGCGCAGGCGAGAGAATATTGAGGGTTGAGACAATTGTCCCTGTGCTTCTTTCAAAATTGACATCTTAGTAAATTGAAGAAAGAGAGAGAATGAAATGAGCTTTAAATATGTGCAAAAAATACCTGAGCCGGATGAGATCCTATCACAGATGCCACTTGATAAGAAGCTTAGTGAGATCAAAAAACAAAGAGATCAAGAAGTGATCGAAATTATTACTTCTAAGAGCGATAAATTCCTGCTGATCATAGGTCCGTGTTCTGCAGACAATGAAGATTCCGTCTGTGAGTATGTTTCTAAATTAGCAAAGCTGCAGGATAAGGTCAAAGATAAGATGGTTCTTTTGCCAAGGATATACACCAATAAACCACGGACAACAGGTGTCGGATACAAAGGAATGGCCCATCAGCCTGACCCAAATGAGGCTCCGAATATCGTTGAGGGTGTCAAGGCAATTAGAAAAATGCACATCCGTGCACTTTCAGAATCAGGATTGTCGGCGGCAGATGAAATGCTTTATCCTGGTAACTACCCTTATTTGGAAGATCTTTTAAGTTATGTTGCAATTGGAGCCCGCTCGGTAGAAAATCAGCAGCACAGGCTTACTGTCAGCGGGCTTGATATCCCGATAGGAATGAAAAATCCGATGAGCGGTGACCTTAATGTTATGCTAAATGCAATTTACGCGGCACAAACACCGCATGTGTTTATTTACAATGGATGGGAAGTGAATACTTCAGGTAATCCATTTGTCCATAGCATAATGCGTGGTGCAGTTAACTCTTATGGACGAAATATCCCAAATTATCACTTCGAGGATCTCGAAAGGCTGGTTGAGATGTATGGGAAGAGAGATATTGTTAATCAAGCGATAATCGTTGATACTAACCATGGCAATTCAGGCAAGCAGTATTTACAGCAATCTAGGATATCAAAAGAGGTGATGTATTCGAAAAGAAAATCTGAAGTTATCGGCAAAGCTGTAAAGGGATTGATGATAGAAAGCTATTTGGTTGAAGGCAGGGAGGATATTGGAAAGAATAAATACGGACAATCTATAACTGACCCGTGCATAGGTTGGGAAGATACAGAGAAATTGGTGCAGGATCTGGCGGATTTTGTCTAGTCGATTCTAGTTGTTCGTTTGTAGTTAGCAACTTAGGATGTTTGATGAATGCCACATAAAAATAAGGAAAAGAAATGAGTGAACAATTTATTAGGGTTTATAAATACATGGATGTTTCTGAGATCAAGCAGAATTTGCTGGTTTACGGCGATATTTCAGGAAGCTGTGCTAAATGCAATGCTATAAGCGTTAAGTTAGATTCAGTAGAATGTCCTGAGTGTAAAACAAAATTCAATTATATTTCGTTCCGTAATATTAAAAGTCATCTGCCTAAGCTGCCCAGGGTTTTGGGTGAAAGGCCTTATTTGGCAATAATCGACTTTGAAGATTACAGCAGAAACATGGGAAAATCAAAGGCAGAGGACTTGTTTAAATGATCAACAAAAAAAGATTAATAGCACTTACACAAGAAGTTTTATCCATCGACTCACAAAATCCTCCCGGAAAAGAATTAAAATTAGCAAAATTTATTGAAACCGACATGCGGTCGCTTGGAATTGATGTTAAGACTTATACTTACGCAAAAAATCGCCCGAATATAGTTGCGACGCTAAAAGGAAGCATGCCGAGGAACAGGGCAAAGAAAGAGTCGTTGCTTTTAACTCCGCATTTCGATACGGTTCCTATTGGCGACGGGTGGAAATTTGATCCATTTGGATCGCAGATCGTTGGAAACAAGCTTTACGGCAGGGGTACAACCGATGACAAGGGAAATCTTGCGAGTGCAATGGAAGTAATGCGCAGCCTTGTTGAAGATGGCTTTAAGCCAAAAAAAGATATAGTAATGGCAGCTACGGTAGATGAAGAAACCGGAAGTTATTACGGGATTATTCCTCTTCTTGAAAAAAAGGTGCTTGCACCGGGATTTGCGCTCGTTCTGGATTCTGATGAATTTAATACTATAATCGCACAAAAAGGATTGTTTCACATGCGGGTGCAGGTTTTTGGAAAGAAAGCACATGGTGCCTACAATTGGCTCGGTGAAAATGCAATTGAAGCTTCGGCTAGGATCATTACAAAATTAAAGAAAATAAGGTTTAAATATAAAAAGCATCTTTTCCTTAAGCCTCCGACGATCAATATTGGGACTATCAAAGGCGGGGACAAGGTTAACATGGTTGCCGATTTTTGTGAATTTTCGGTTGATCTTAGATTTCTGCCGGGCATGGATCCTAAAGAGTTATTGGCTGAAATTAAACAAATTGCTAGGTCTGAAGCAAAGAGGTCAAAGGTGATCATTGATGACCTTCAGGACCCTTACGAGATTGATTTAAATAATAAATTCGTTAAATTGTGGGGTGATGCTGTCCGTAAGAGCAAGGCCAAAGCAATACTAAAAGGTTCAGAAGGTGCGACAGTCATTACGTTCTTTAAGAAATATAAAATTCCAGCTTTTGCGACGGGGTTTGGTGCGCATGGCACAGCGCATTCAACTGACGAATACATTAATTTAAGCACCTTGTCCAGAGGTACAAAGGCTTTGGAGTTCTTTGTGAAGAAATACGATGAGACCTGCTAAACATGTAATAATTTCAAGCGGAGTTGCTCTAATCATTTATGGATGGCTCCATTCCTGGCTTTGTGCGTTTTCCTGTTTGATAACCGGGGTTTTGATCGATATTGATCATGCCTTTGATTATTTTTTTACACACAAAAGGATACCTTTAAATTTCAAAGAACTTGATAATTTCTGTCAGTATGATATCTACGGGAAGATCAGCTTGATTTTTCATTCGTACGAGTTGGTCATTGCGCTTTGGATCGTATATAGTTTTTTTAATATCGAGGCACTTTTAGGTATTGCGGTTGGTGCTACTGTACATCTTTTGTGTGATTTGATCGCTAATCCGTTCAAGTTTAGGAGTTATTTGCTGCTTTACAGGCATTACCACAAATATGAAAGAAAGAAATTTTATGTTGATGGCTTTTTTGAAGATAAAAAATAGATTAGCTTTTATAGTTATTTTGGTTGTCGCTTTGGCTTTTGTCAATGCTTCAAACAGCGAGGCTGCAAAAATGTTAAAAAAAGGCGAGACTTTTAGGTATATGATCAAGAAATTAGGGATAAAAGCTGGAGATGCTTCCCTAGAATTTAAAGGAGAGGCAGAGATTGCCGGAAGGAAAGCTCTGCTGATCGTTTTTACATCTGAGGGATTTAATTTTTACGATCAGGAAAAGATCTATTTGGATCCAGAAACATACTTTCCAATTGCAGTTGACCGTGATTTAAATATTTTTGGGAATAAGGAGAAAATTAAAGAGAGATATGATGCTTTAAAAGGCAGTGTTAATATTAGTAAGATGGTCAAAGGTGAGCTGCAAGAGATCACAATCAAGAAAGAACTTCCTTTGGACAATTTATATTGTTTTATTTACCGGCTTAGAAAATCAGCTAAACTAGAGGTTGGAAACAGTTTTGATATTATTCTGCCTACGGCTGATGTTAAGATCGAGGTCAAAGATAAAGTTGAGTTTGAGGCAATGAATAAAAAATTTAAATCTTTTTTTATGCAGAGTGTTCCAAAAAAGTATAGAATATGGTTTGATGACAGTGAAGAGATGATACCGCTTAGGATCGATGGAGCGGTTGGTTTTGGTAAAACTTCGATGGTGCTTACTGAAATTTTATATGGAGGAGAAGTAAAATGAAAAATTGTCCTGTTTGCAGTGGCCAGGAGCTAAAAGCTGTTTACACTAAACAAGGCGTGGAGATAGACATTTGTACCAGTTGTGAAGGTATTTGGCTGGACAAAAGCGAGATCTACTATTTTGTTAAGGACTCTAATTATGTATACGAGGCACTTTGCGCTGCCATAAAGAATAGAAAAGCTACGACACGTAAATCTCCTATAACGGGTGAGGAAATGGTCGAACTTCCCTTATTCAATAGCAGTGTAATGATAGATTATTGCCCTAAGACAGGGGGCATTTGGCTTGATAAAGGCGAGATCACAAAATTCCCCGCAAATCAGGCTGCGCTCGATGTTGATAAAGGATTTTTTAAGAAAGATAATGAAAGCTCAGAAAAAGTGAAGCCTTCTCGCTCGGTTGTGGCGCATGCCGCGGGATTGTTGCCACTGCCGAATTTAGCTCTCAGCTCTACAATGGTATTAGTCGGGATGTATTCGCTTTTGACTTTAGGGTTGATAACTGCAGTAGAATTTGCGGGTGTTACCCCGGGTATGGCGCTTATTGTCGGAATTATTGTTGCGCTTATTCAGTTTTTATTAGGCCCGTTTCTGATGGACCTTTCTTTAAGATGGATCTATGCATTTGAGTGGGTCAAGCCAGAGAGCTTACCGGAGCATTTAAGGGCATTTATCACAAAGATTTCGCAGGAAAATAGTATCAAGTTTCCGAGGATAGGATTGATACATGACGGCGGGCCAAACGCATTTACCTACGGGCATCATCCAAATAATGCAAGGATCGTTATTACGGCTGGATTACTTGAGCTCTTGGATGAAAAAGAAATTGAGGCTGTAGTGGCTCATGAGGTTGGACATGTGGTTCATTGGGATATGCTTGTCATGACATTGGCTCAACTTGTTCCTCTTATATTCTATTATATTTACAGAACCCTGATAAGAATGAGGTCCAGGGGCAGGGATAGATCGGCAGCTGCCAGATATGCAATAGCGATCGGAGCTTACATTCTTTACATTATAAGCGAATATATAGTTCTTTGGTTCTCGAGAATTCGTGAATATTACGCAGATCGTTTTTCCGGACAGACAACCGGAGCCCCGGGTCAGCTTGCTTCAGCATTGGTCAAGATCGGTTATGGTTTGGCTGGACGTGATTCTTCAGAAAAGAAAGATGAAGATTCGAAAAGATCTGCAGCAATGAAAGGGATTGAGCCTTTAGGGATATTTAACGCCAAACATGGAAGCACGCTTGCGCTAGCAAGTGGCATTAGCAGCAAGAGTATGGGTGGAGAAATAGATAAGGATACATTGAGGGATGTTGCTAAATGGGACCTTTGGAATCCTTGGGCAACATTTTATGAATTAAATTCAACGCATCCTCTTATTGCAAAGAGAATCAGGATGTTAAGCAATCTTTCTGTTGTAATGGGTAAGGAGCCTTATGTTGAATTTGATGAAAGAAAGCCCGAATCTTATTGGGATGAGTTCTTTGTTGATCTGATTGTTCAATCGTTGCCATGGCTTGTAGCTTTAGCATGGTGTATTTTTAATGGCGTAAGCTTTGTGATGACTTTATTGAATACGGGAACATGGGCTTCAACATCTACGCTTTCAGGCGCTAATTTTGGAACGCTGGTTTTATTGTTTGGTGTCGGCTATTTGATCAGAACGTTTTTTGCTTATCCCGATAACCAGTTTGCTCCGATGAATATTAAAGCTTTATTAAAAAAAATAAAAGTTTCAGCAATCAGGCCGGTTCCGTGTAAAATTACAGGTACGATAGTTGGGCGGGGTGTTCCTGGATTGATATGGTCAGAAGATTTTATTTTGCAGGATGAAACCGGGATCATATTTCTTGATTATGCTCAGCCGCTGGGCATTATCAATTTCTTGTTTGGTTTGCTCAGGGCCAAACAATATCACAATCAGGAAGCAGAAGTGATCGGGTGGTACAGGCGAGCGCCCGTTCCTTACATCGAGATAAAGGAAATAAGGACGGCAGGGACAGCTTCATCTTGTTATGTCTATTATGCCAAATTGATCTGGTCTATAATTTTGATGATTGGCGGGATTTTATTGTTTTTTGTTTAACGGGTGTGTTTTTAGATCTAAAGATAGAACATAAAAAGGAGATCAGTATGAATTTAAAAGGCACGATCGTTTTTGCATCTGGAAAGATGGGGGATTTCGATATCTGGGCTTTGAATCTTGAAACAGAAGAAGTAAGGCAGCTGACTTCCGGTGATAGCTGGAATGATTGTCCCAGATGGTCCCCTGATGGTTCAAAAATAGCTTTTACATCAAACAGAACAGGATCTTCTGAGATATGGATCATGAATGCAAATGGTACTGACCAAAGGCAAGTTACTAAGGGTAATTTCTGGAACAATTCTCCTGATTGGTCTCCCTGTGGAAAGAAGATAGTTTTTTGTGCGAACTATAATGGCAGTATTGATATCTATACTATTAATGTTGACGGCTCTGGCCTTGAGAGGATTACTGAATATGAAGGGAAGGATTTTACGCCGCGTTATTCGCCGGATGGAAAGAAAATAATCTTTACATCCAAAAGATCCGGTAATCCTGATATTTGGCAGTATGATATTGAAACAAAAAATTTAAAGCAGCTTACAGAATATCAGGGCAGCGATTTTTCTCCTGTTTATTCACCCGATGGTAGTAAGATAGTTTTTATTTCAGGCGATGCAACTGAAAAGGGTGGAGAAGATCTCGAAATTTATTCCATGGATCCTGACGGGAAGAATGAGTGTAAAATAGTAAAACGCGTAGGGTCGGACAGGCATGTCGCTTTTTCGCCTGATGGCAGATATTTGGTCTACGCGTCAGGAATAGATTCTTCAAGCGCGGATAGGCTTGTTGTCGCAGATCTTCAGTCTAGAAAAACAAAAGTCCTTAAGTTTGACCGCACAAAACTTGATTGGGAGATCAATTCAAAGCTTTATGTCGTGGATCCGAAAAACGACAAAGCACCATTTCTTTATAAGCTATTTTCGTTTTTCACTCCTAAATGGCTTTTGAGAGGTGCGCACAATGAATCACACTTTGGGACAGATCGTTATCCCGATTGGAAATATTAATTAAATTCTAATTGTTTTCAAACAGGAGAAAAAAATGGCTAATATTAAAGGCGTTATTGCAAAGATAAAATCACAGTATGAGTCAGCAACAAGTAATCCAAATACGACACAATATTGGAATCTATCTTCAGCTTTTGATGAGCTTGAAGGTGGTTTACGCGAATACATGCAGGCGACGACTAAAGATCAAATAAACCAGATAATTAACAGGTTAGAAGCAGGGCATAGTCTTTCTGCTGAAGATCTTGAATTGATCAGGTTGTGGTTAGTAGGTGATGCAGATTATTATTTGAAGATGGAGAACAATTATAATGATTGGCTGTTAGAGCTAAAAAGGCTTATTGGTGAATTCGAGAGGATAGATGAGGAGAATCTGGGTATTACACAGGCGTCGAAGCTTCGTGCTGAAGCATTAGATGGTATCAGGGTTCTTGGAGATATCGTGTTTTTATTAAAACAGCAGGAAAGAGTCAAGAATTTTGAGAGTTCGGTTAAAGATATAGATTCTAAGGAAAGAAAGTTGATAATTGATCTTCTAAGAGGAAAGATCAGGTCGCCAAGGGAATAGATGTTTTTCCTGTTTATTAATTGAGGATTTGTGGTATTATCTAAAACTGAAATTTGGTTAAGAGAACAGATAACAAAGGACAACAGACAATAGTTTTTATTAAGGATAAATATTTCAAATGGCGTTACCGGATAAAAAAGGACATTTTGGGGAATTTGGGGGACAGTACGTTCCTGAAACATTGATGGCTGTTTTAGATGAGCTATTAGGTGTTTACAATTCATTAAAGACAGATAAGGCATTTCAAAAAGAATTTGCTTTTTATTTAAAGGATTATGCGGGACGTCCTACCAATCTGTATTTTGCTGAACGTCTTAGCGAGCAATTAAAAACATTAAAGGTATATTTAAAGAGAGAAGACCTCCTTCACACAGGGGCGCATAAGATCAATAATACATTGGGCCAGGTTCTGGTTGCAAAGAAGATGGGTAAGACCCGTATAATTGCAGAGACTGGAGCCGGCCAGCATGGAGTTGCAACAGCAACTGCCGCGGCTTTGATGGGTTTGCAGTGTGAAGTTTACATGGGTTCTGAAGATATCGAAAGGCAATCTCTGAATGTTTACAGGATGAGATTGCTTGGAGCTAAAGTCATTCCTGTTAATAGCGGATCATGTACATTGAAAGATGCGATGAACGAGGCTATTCGTGATTGGGTGACCAATGTTCGAAATACGTTTTACATTATCGGCTCGGTTGCAGGGCCGCATCCTTACCCGGTAATGGTCAGAGAATTCCAGTCTGTTATCGGGCGCGAGGCAAGAAAGCAGTTCTTAAAGAAGGAAGGAAAACTTCCTGATTATTTGGTTGCATGCGTTGGCGGAGGAAGCAACGCAATGGGATTGTTCCATGCGTTCTTTAATGATAAAGAGGTCAGGATGATCGGTGTTGAGGCGGCAGGAGAAGGAGTTAATACAAAAAGGCATGCGGCGACTATTTCAAAGGGTCAGATCGGTGTTTTACACGGAAGCAAGAGCGACCTTCTTCAGGATGAGGACGGCCAAATAATGATCGCGCATTCAATTGCGGCAGGTTTGGATTATCCGGGTGTTGGGCCTGAACATTCTTATTACAATAAGATCGGACGAGCGGAGTACGTTTCTGTTAATGACAAACAAGCTATCGAAGGATTAAAATTACTTTCAGAAAAGGAAGGTATTATTCCTGCGCTTGAAACATCACATGCAATTTACTATTTGAAGACTTTGGCCAAAAGGGTTAAGAAAACAGCAAGTGTGATACTTTGTCTTTCTGGCAGAGGGGATAAAGATGTTGGTTCTATTAAGGATCTAGTTTAATTATGCAGAACAGAATAGATAAAAAATTTGAAGAACTTAAAACGTTGAAGAAAAAGGCGTTCATTGCCTTTATTACTGCGGGTGATCCAAATTTAAAGGTGACTGAGGAATTGGTATGTTCATTTGAGGGAGTTAATGTGGACATTGTTGAGCTTGGTGTTCCTTTTTCTGATCCATTAGCTGATGGACCTACAATTCAGGCTGCTTCACGGAGAGCCCTGGCAAAAGGTGTTACCTTAAAGAAAATATTGAATACAGTAAAGAATATCCGTGTTAAGACAGACATTCCAATTTGTTTAATGACTTACTACAATCCTGTTTTTCATTATGGCGAAAAGAAATTTGTTGAAGATGTAAAAAAATGCGGTGTTGATGGTTTGATAATCCCTGATCTTCCGTATCAAGAAGCAAAAGTATTGATCGAATCTGCAAGGAAGCATGATGTTGCTACAATTATGTTCTTGACCCCGACAACAACAGAGAAAAGAATGAAGGAAGTCGTAAAAGCCGCAACTGGGTTTATTTATTACGTTTCACTTACAGGGGTTACGGGTGAAAGAAAGTCTCTGCCTTCTGATATTGCCGGACACATTAAGTCGGCAAGAAAGGTCTCTAAGAAACCTATTTGTGTCGGATTCGGCATATCAAACGCAGAACAGGTAAAGGCAATGTCAAAGATCGCAGATGGAGTAATAGTAGGAAGCGCGATCGTTAATGAGATAAACAAGAACGTAGGCAAAAAAGATATTGTAAAGAAAGTATCGATCTTCGTTTCAAAGCTGGCTAGGTAGCTTAATACAACAAACAACATGTACAAATGCGATAAATTAAAAAATGGTATTAGGATTGTAACGCACGATATGAAGCAGCGTGATAGTATTGCCATAGGTTTGTGGGTTGGGGTAGGAGGGCGTTACGAAAGCGATCAGCTAAAAGGCGCTGCGCATTATCTTGAGCACATGCTTTTTAAGGGCAGCAAGAAATATTCATGCAATCAGATCAAAGAGATGATTGAAGGGGTTGGAGGGGCATTGAATGCTTTTACTTCTGAAGAGCAGACATGCTATTATGCAAAGATACCGGCTATTCATTTAGAAAGGACATTTGATATTCTTGCTGATATGGTCTTCCATCCAAAGATCTCATCAAAAGATGTGCAAAAAGAAAAGACTGTTATTTTAGAAGAGATTAAAATGTATCAGGACCTTCCTCAATACAGAGTGCTTGAGATATTGGATAGCCTTTTGTGGCCGGATCATCCTTTAGGAAAAAGCCTTGCGGGCACTCCTGAAAGTGTTTCTGCCATGAACAGCCGAATGATCAAGAAATTTCATGAAGATTATTACACAACAAAGAACATTGTTGTCTCAGCATGTGGTGATCTAAAACATAGCAATATAGTTAATTTAGCACATAAAAAATTGTCATCTGTATGCTTGGGTGAAAAGAGCAGTTTCGTCAAAGTTGGTCCTTCTAAGCTTGGGTCTAGCGTAGTGTTTTTTAAAAAGGATATTGAGCAGATGCATGTAGCTTTAGGTGCGATTGGTTATGATGAGGGCAATAAGGATAAATATCCGCTGGCGCTTCTTAGCGTGGTTTTAGGTGGAAATATGTCCAGCAGATTGTTTAATGAGGTAAGAGAGAAGAGAGGATTAGCTTATTCGATCGGGTGTAGTTCAAGGACACTTCACGATTCAGGAGTATTTTTGGTAAGGGCAGGCGTGGATAATACTAAAATTGAAGAGGCATTGTCTGTGATCCTAAGAGAGTTAGAGAAAGTTGTGAAGAACGGAGTTACCCAAGGCGAATTTGTCAGGGCTAAGGATTATCTCTTGGGGCAGCTTCTTTTAGGGATGGAAGATACAATGGAGCATATGCTTTGGATAGGAGAAGGCTTGATCGCTAGGAACAAGACAAAGACCCTTAAAAGTGTTATTAATGAATTCGAGAGCATTGAAAAAGAAGATCTAAAACGGGTAGCAAAACAAGTATTAAAGCAGGAATGTTTTAGGCTTGCCGTTGTTGGCCCGGTTACGGATAAGCAGAGAAGCATCATATCCCGCCTCATGAAAACAGCATAGCCAAGCTAAATATTTTTATTATAAACATGAAAATACATAATTTTATGGTTTTGATCCAGTATGGGAAATTAAATGATTTTCTGTGTGGTAGAAAAAAATATTCGAGGCTATAACGAATGTTTTTATGATTGACAAGCATATTATTATCAGCTAGAATCCTAACAATATTTCAACTTAATTCACCACAGGAGGCATATAAATGGAAGATTTATCATTCTACGATGTAAAATCCAAATCAAAATTCAATTCAAGTAAATATGAAGTCAGAGAAAAAAACGGACGTTTCTTTGCAGTAACTAAGTCTCCTGCGGGTACACATGAATGTTGGAGAGTTCTGAGTAAAGCCCAAGCAGAAAAGATGAAAAAATAAATTCACGTAGTAGCAGTAAAGGAAAGCATATACTTTTCCTGTGCAGCAAAAAGAAGTTTATAAGCAATTGCGGAGTTCTTTTGGAATCTTCCAGTTTTAAGCTAAACGGTTAAATGGATGCACTGTACTGAAAAATATTAGGATGTTATTTTATTCTTAGTATTAGTGGAACATACCGTTGTTTTGAAAGGCGAGTCAAGATTAGGGAATCATCACTTACATCTAAAAAATTATCTAAAATTATTGCAGGATTAGCATCTGATAAGAAAGCTGAAGACATTGTTATCCTAGAAATGAAAGGTGTTGTTAATTTCTGCGATTATTTTGTAATTTGCTCTGGCACAACTGACCGTCATGTCGGAGGCATTGCAGACAACATTGAAGATGGCTTGTATGAGCTTGGAATTAAAACAAAGCTGAAGCAGGGTGTTAAGAAATCAGATTGGGTCGTTTTTGATGTTGGAGATGTTGTTACTCATGTTTTTCAAAAGCAATCTAGAAAGTTTTATGCATTAGACCATTTGTGGCAAGAAGCAAAGAGAATTGAATTAGATTAATAGCTTTAGAAGAATAATAATGGGGCAGATGACATTTAGATTAAAAGACAGCATATTGCTTGTTTCAATTTAAATGTTCTCTGTCCCAAATTCTTTTATAGTAAGAAATAAATATTTTTTATGTTAAATGACCTAAAGAACAATTTGCAGGGGCTGTTAGCTTTAGCTTTAAAATCTCAGTTTTCTAGCGAGGCTGACGTTCCTGCCATAGAGCTGCAGGTGCCGGCGGATAAGAAACATGGTGACTTTTCATGTAATGTTGCTATGAAATCTTCCAAGGTCCTAAGGAAGTCTCCCGTCGCGATTGCAGATGATTTCATTTCATGTATCAAGGATGCGATCTCAAAAAGTGATATTGCTCACCTTATCCATAATGTTGAAGTTAAGGCCCCGGGTTTTATTAATTTCTATGTCTCATCTGATGCGTTGTATTTGATACTTAAAGAGATCTTTGAAAAAGATGCCGACTATGGCAAGTCTGATTATGGCAAGGGCAAGAAAATTCAAATTGAATTTGTTAGCGCAAATCCTACTGGCCCATTGAGTGTTGCTCATGCAAGACAGGCTGTCGTAGGTGATGTCTTGGGAAATATTTTAAAAGCGATCGGATTTGACGTCGCTAAAGAATATTACGTTAATGACGGCGGAAATCAGATCAATATTTTGGGTAAATCGATAGAATTGCGCGCGTTGGAGCACTTAGGAGAAACAGTTGAATTTCCTGAAGAATGTTATCAGGGTGAATATATAAAAGATATGGCCGAACTGTTCTTGAAAGATAATAATGTGGGATCTGTCGAACAGGTCAATCAGGATGCGCTGTGGGCTGACAAGGTAAGAGAGTTTGGTGTTAAATATTTGCTTGATGTTATCAGAGCTGAGCTGAGCGATTTTGGTGTTAATTTTGATATATGGTCATACGAATCTAAAGTGGCTACAAAAGACCTTACTTCTGTAATTATTGAGCATCTAAGGAAAAAAGATTTTGTTTATGAGAAGGATGGCGCCCTTTGGTTCAAATCTACTGCATTTGGCGATGATAAGGACAGGGTCGTTAAGAAGAGCGACGGGAATTTTACTTATTTGGCTCCGGATATTGTGTATCACAAAAATAAATTTGATAGGGGGTTTGATGGCCTGATCAATATTTGGGGGCCTGACCATCATGGATATATCCCACGAATCAAAGCGGCAGTACAGGCTTTGGGTAAGGATGAAAGTGCTTTGGACGTTTTGATAGTACAGCTTGCTACCATTTACAGAAATGGTGAAGTTGTTTCTATGTCCACAAGAAAGGGCCAGTACATCAGTCTGCGTGAGGTAATGGATGAGGTTGGTGTTGATGCCGCCAGGTTTTTCTTTTTGATGCGCCATATTAAGATGCATTTGGAATTTGATCTTGAGCTTGCCAAGAAACAATCAGCGGAAAACCCTGTTTATTATATTCAATATGCACATGCGCGTGTTTTTAGTATCAATGAAAAAGCTTATAATCTAGGTATCAAAGTTAATTCTTCTGATTTTTCATTGCTGAAAGAGAATGAAGAATTTGAGCTGATCAAGAAGTTGGGTGGCTTCAACGATACGCTGGTATTCTGCTACGAGCAGCTTGATCCGTACCCTTTGGTCAGTTATTTGCAGGAGTTAGCTACATTATTTCATAAATTTTATGATTGTCATCGGGTAGTTGATCATGAGAATGTGGAACTTTCCTCACAAAGACTTGCCTTAATAAACGCTGCAAGGATCGTTTTAGGTGATGGCCTTGATCTGTTGGGTGTCAGTGCGCCTTTAAAGATGTAGTGTTTTTAAAAACCTCAAGTATAAGATCTCGGGAGACATGATTGCAGCACTGTTCCCGTTAATTTAAAAACAAATTGATATGTCTAAGAATTGGATAATTAGAGAAACAAGCCGGGCAGTACAGGAAAAATTAAGCCGTGAACTTAATGTTCCTGCAATTATTTCTCAGATCCTTGTTAATAGGGGCATTGAAGATACTGAAAAGGCAGAGCATTTTATATCTGCTGAGATGAAGGACCTTCATGACCCTTTTCTTTTAAAGGATATGAAAAAGGCTGTTGATAGGATAATGCTTGCTAAAGAGCAAAATGACAAGGTTTTGATCTATGGTGATTACGATGTTGATGGGGTGACATCATCTGCGATACTGCACAATATTCTTAAAAAGATGGGGATAACTGTCAGTAATCATATTCCTCACAGGATGGATGATGGTTATGGTTTGAGCCATGATATCGGAGAGCAGGCTCTTGAGGACGGTGTTAATCTTATTATTACGGTTGATTGTGGTATCACTGCATTTGATGAGGTAGATGAATTAAATAAAATGGGATTAGAAATAATTATCATTGATCATCACGAACCCAGCGGCGGCAGGCGGCCTGATGCTTATGCAGTAATTGACCCAAAACAGGAAGAATGTGCTTATCCTTTTAGAGATTTAGCTGCAGTTGGGCTTGTTGCAAAGTTAGCGCAAGCATTGACGGGTGAAATAAGCGGTGAAGTACTTGATTTGACCGCTATCGGGACTGTTGCAGATGTTGTCCCTTTAGTTGATGAGAACAGAATATTTGTGAAGAGGGGATTGCCGCAGATAGCAAATACAACTAATAAAGGGTTAAAGGCGCTTATTGAAATATCCAAGATCAACGGTAAGAAGATTAGCCCATACCATGTAGGTTTTGTATTAGGCCCAAGGATAAATGCTGCAGGAAGAATGGACTCTGCTCATACATCATTAAATCTTTTTTTAAGTGAAGATGAGAAAAGTGCGCTTTCTTATGCAAGAGATCTTGATAGGCACAATTTAGATCGTCAAAAAATGCAAAAAGACATTGTTGCCGAAGCTTTTGATATTATTGAATCCCAAGAGGAATTTTTAAGTCATAAGGTTATTGTTTTAAGTAAAGAAGGCTGGCATAAAGGAGTTTTAGGTATTGTTGCATCAAAGATCTCAGATAAATATTACAAGCCTACAATTGTAATTTCAGTTGAAGGGGGAGTAGGCACTGCATCAGGAAGATCCATTGAAGGATTTCATCTTTATAATGCACTGGATAATTGTTCTTCATGTCTTGAAGATTTTGGCGGACATGAAGGAGCAGTTGGTTTGACGATCATGGAAGATAATATAGACAGCTTCAGAGCATTGATCAACGAAGTTGCGGATAAGGTTTTAGAGATTAAGAAACTGACTCCGACATTATTTATTGACGGCGAGATTGAACTGGCAGATCTGAACTTAAGCCTTGCGGAAAAGATACAAACTCTTGAGCCATTTGGCGAGGGCAATGAAGTTCCTTTGTTCTGCAGCAGAAATTTGATAGTTAAGAGCAACCCTCAAATCTTGGCAAAAGAGACTTTGAAGTTCTGGGTAACTGATGGAAGCGTGGCTGTTTCAGCAGTTGGCTTTGGTATGTCTAAATTTAAAGATATTGTACAGATTGGTAACAGGGTAGATCTTGCTTATCAGATATCAATTGATGATTGGAACAAGGCCCCTACAATTCAATTGATTTTAAAAGATATTAAATCAGCGTAAATATTAAACAAATAAAAAAGAACCAATTAAATAATAATTGGTTCTTTTTTATGCATCATATTTTTCGCGTATTATTAGGCTTTTACGATGCTGCCTTTTTGTATGCAGCAGGTGCAGACATTTGTACGCCTTACAGTGCCGCTTATAATAATCTTGATTTTCTGAAGATTGGGCAGAAATCTTCTTAATGTTTTACCAGTGATCTTTGAACCGGCACCACCTTTTCTTCTGACAAGACCTCGTCTTTTATATTTATTGCCGGGAATAGATCCCTTGCCGCAGATACCACAAATTTTTGACATTATATTTACCTCTAAATAAAATTAAATTTCAAGCTCAAATTAAATAGATTTGAGATTTAAAGTATACTTAAAAAACTTAATTTGTCAACCCAAAAAAATATAAGTATTGATATTCAGCTTTTTTAATATTTCTCTTCAAAAATGATATTAACATAGTAGAATTAATAAAAATAGTGTGCAAAACTTATAAAGTTTTATGCATCTTAATGAATTTTAGGGGACATATATGAATTTTGATAAAATTAGCTCTTACAAACCGCGGGCATTTGTTGGGCAGGATGCTGACCTTGTAGATACAGAAACAGTGGTTTCTTATTATCGGAAATTAATTGATGAGCAGGTATGCTCAACTGATGATTTTGAAAAATGGCTGCTAAAGTATTCTGAGCTAGCTGCTGCGTTAAGTCAAAAGGGTGCGATACTGTATATTAACATGGCCTGTCAGACTGATGATGAGGTGTGTTCTAAAAAGTATAAGGATTTTATTGAAAATATTGTTCCTAACATCAAAACATTAGAAGATGTTTTAAATAAAAAGATATTAGAATTGGCCCAAAGGCATGATGTGGATCAAGAGAGATATAAAGTTTATTTTAGGAATATAAGGGCAGACCAAGAGATCTTTGTTAAAGAGAATGTTGCTTTGGAAACAAAACTTGAGTTACTGTCTCAAAAGTATCAAACAATCATCGGCGCAATGATGGTGGAGTTCGAGGGCGCCGAGAGGACGCTTCCCCAAATGGCAAAGTATTTAAGAGAGCCTGACAGGGTTTTAAGAGAAGCTGCTTGGAGGGCATTGTCTAAAAGAAGGCTGAATGACAAAGATGCTCTAAATGAATTATTTGAAGAGATGATAGCTTTGCGAAAAGAGATCGCTTTGAATGCAGGATTTGACGGGTATTGCGATTTTAGGTTCAAGGAGCTGCATAGGTTTGATTATGTTCCGGAAGATTGTAAAAAGTTTCATCATGTGATCGAAGAACATGTTGTGCCTATACTTGCCCAAATTTATGCTCAAAGAAGACAGCAGATGGGGTTGTTAAAATTGAGGCCTTGGGATACATCAGTGGACCCAAACGGAAAAGACGCATTGAAACCTTTTAATGAAATTGAAAAATTGCCAAAAGGATGTGAGAGTATTTTTAGAGCTATTGATCCTGACCTTGGCCAGAAATTTATAAGTATGAACGAACAAGGTCTTTTGGATCTGGAAAGCCGTAAGGGTAAAGCCCCAGGGGGTTTTATGTCTACTTTAGATGAGGCTAGAAGGCCTTTTATATTTATGAATGCAGTTGGAATTGATCAGGATGTCCGTACTCTCTTACATGAAGGAGGACACGCATTTCATTCAATGCTAAGTGCGGATGAAGCAATTATCGATTATAGGCATGCGCCAATGGAGTTTTGTGAAGTGGCATCAATGAGCATGGAGCTTATAGCTTATGGTCACTTATCAGAGTTTTATTCTGAAGAAGATGTCGTTCGCTCAAATAAAAGGCATCTTGAGGATGTGATCGTAACTTTGGTTTGGGTGGCTTTGATCGATCTTTTTCAGCATTGGATATACGAAAATCCCGGGCATACTGTTGCAGAAAGAGAAAAAGCATGGATATGTTTTAGAAAGCGTTTTGGCTGTGATTTGATTGATTGGAGTGGTCTTGATGAACAACATATAAACATGTGGCATGCACAGCTACATATATTTGAAGTGCCATTTTATTACATTGAATATGGTATTGCTCAGCTTGGGGCATTACAATTGTGGAAAAGATATAAGCAGGAGCCATATGCAGCTATTGATGGATACAAAAAGGGATTGTCTTTGGGTGGATCTCGGCCATTGCCTGAACTTTTTGAGACTGCTGGCATAAAATTTGATTTTTCTGAAAATACTATCAGGCCTTTGGTTGAAATGGTAAAACAAGAATTAAATCTCAAAGGTTAAGCTGATTGATTTTTTTTCTTTTTTTAGTTTCGCTATTTTTAATTGTGATATAATGTTTTTGTTTAATATTAAGAATAATTAGCTATGTATTCTAGCGAAAGGCAGGTTTTAATGAGATCTCTAAAATTTTTCCTAGTAGTTGCTCTTTTATTGGGTTTTGTCTCTACATCGCAAGCTTTACAGGGTGTTTTGGCAACATCAGAAGATGTAGCCAGGCTAAAAGTCGATGTTCTTGAAGGCAAGATAAAAGTTGGAAGTACACGCCTTAAGGAGATCAGCCGGAATTATGGCGAGGCAGCGTCAATTACAGATACTGATAAAAGACTTACTTATGAATATACCAATATAAAAATTGATTTTGACAAGTTTAAATATTTAAGAAACTGGGAACTTGATTCTTTTAAGAAGCCTGCTTACAACCAAAATATTGATGATTTAAGGGCAGCTCTTTCAAAAGGAGAGATAGTTGGGGATTATGTTACTTTATTGTCTATTATGAAGGACTACGGAGCTCCAACGGAATATATCGAAACTGATAGAGATGGTGAGTTATCTATTTATTATTATGGGAACATAAAGCTTACTTTTGAGAATGTCATTGTTGTTAATCAATGGAGAGGGAAGAACTTAACGCCCACTGGTAAGCTTGAAAAAGGTAGTAGTTCTGAAGCAGGATTGGTTTCTGGTGCATCTGAAAAAACAGAAAGTTCGACAATTAAATAAAATTAACGTAGCAACAGGGCAGACTTCTTTAATAGAGCATTCTGTGGGTCGTTTTAAATTAAAGGGGATCTGTCCTTAATTTTGTTAGGGGGGGGATATATGAAAAAACAGTTTAAGATTTATGGTTTTTTCGTTTCATCTTTGGTTCTATCGATTATTTGTTTTGTTGCAGGAAATGTTTTTGCGCAAAATATCGATAATCTAGAAGCGAGAGTTTCATCAATAGAGAGCTACCTTGAAACTATACAACCATCCTTAGCAGATTTTTCAGATAATATGCAAAAGAGTATCGCGGAATATACAAAAGGCTTGGAAGTTAGCCTGGAGAGATATTCAAAGAACTTACAGTATGACCTTGAAAAGCGCTTTGAAGGAATGGATAGAAAAAAAGTTATCCTGGACCCATATTCCCAAAGTTTTCAAAGAGTTGATACTAATACGGGTGTTTTTTTAATATCGGTTAGCAAGCTGACAAAGCTGGAGAGAGGCGTTAGGCTACATTTAAATATCGGTAATCCCAATTTTGCTGATTACAAAGATTTTAAGGTTAAATTGTTTTGGGGCCCGGCATGGAATGAAAGCGGAAGACAGTCTTTTGAAGAATGGAGAGGAAAATTGACAGGTACTGAATTTAGTTTTAAGGGGGTTCTTCAGAAAGGTATGTGGAATCCAGTTGAAGTTGATCTTGGTGCAATGAGTGAAAGAGATATTGAATATATTGAATGTGAGATGGAAGTATTGTCCGTAGAGATGTCAATTAAATAGTTTAGAGGTTAAAGCAAAGTTGAAAAATAATCCAAAAAAGGTAGTGCTTGCAGAAGGAAAGTTTATTCGTTTTGTGAGTAAGGGTAATTGGGAATATATAGAAAGAGTCAATTGTGATGGTGCTGTTGTTATTTTGGCTTTAACAAAGGATAGAAAGGTTATTTTTGTTGAGCAGTTCAGGCCTCCGGTTGGTAAAAAAGTTATTGAGTTTCCTGCAGGTTTGATGAACGACTGTCCTAAAAGAAAAACTAAAGAAACGCTGATTTCTGCAGCAAAGCGTGAACTTCTGGAAGAAACTGGCTACAAAGCAAAAAAAATAATCAAGATATTAGAAGGTCCAGCTTCAAGTGGGACTGCATCTGATATGCTGACGCTTGTTAGGGCTGTTGATATTGAAAAGGTTTCTGCTGGTGGAGGTGACGAAGGGGAATCAATTGTTGTCCATGAAGTAAAATTAGATAAAGCTGAATCTTGGTTAAGGAGAATGGAGAAAAAAGGATTTTTAATAGGAACTAGAATTTACGCTGGACTTTATTTTTTAAATAAATATAATGTTGCTAAATAAGATGAGTATTATTAATAAATAATTGTGAATAAAAGGAGAACAAGATGACCTCATACAAGGATTTAGGCTTATCAAATACAAGAGAAATGTTTGCTAAGGCTGTCGATGGGAAGTTTGCTGTGCCAGCATACAATTTCAATAATATGGAGCAGATCCAGGCGATTATTACGGCATGCTTGGAGACACAATCGCCCGTAATTTTGCAGGTATCAAGCGGGGCTCGCAAGTACGCTGATCAAACTCTTTTAAAATACATGGGTCAGGGCGCAGTTGAAATGATGAAAAGAATGGCAGCAGAAAAAGGTTTGAAAGAAATCCCTATTGCTTTGCATCTTGACCATGGCGATACTTTTGAACTATGTAAGTCTTGTATTGAGTCTGGTTTCTCATCAGTCATGATTGATGGCTCACATCATTCATTCGAAGATAATATTGCATTAACTAAAAAGGTTGTTGAGTATGCTCATAAGTTTGATGTAACTGTAGAGGGGGAGCTTGGTGTTTTGGCAGGTATTGAAGATGCTGTTGTCGCTGAACATTCAACATATACACAGCCTGAAGAGGTTGTCGAGTTTGTTGGAAAAACAGGTGTAGACTCACTGGCTATTTCAATAGGAACGTCTCATGGCGCTAATAAGTTCAAGCCTCAACAATGTACAAAGAATAAAGAGGGTGTTTATATTCCACCTGCTTTGAGATTTGATATCTTAGAACAGATCGAAAAGAAGATACCGGGATTTCCAATTGTTCTACATGGTTCATCGTCCGTACCTGTAGATGCCGTAAAGATAATTAATGAAAATGGCGGTGCTTTGAAAGATTCAATAGGTATCCCTGAAGAGCAGATAAGAAAAGCAACTCAATCAGCTGTGTGTAAAGTCAATATTGATTCTGATGGGCGTCTTTGGATGACAGCAGCCATTAGAAAGCATTTTAAGGATAACCCTGCAGAATTTGATCCAAGAAAATATCTTGGTCCAGCTCGCGATGCATTAATTAAAATGTACAAGCATAAGAATGAAAATGTTCTAGGCTCAGCAGGAAAGGCATAAAAATACAAAAAACCAAAGGCTTTTGACATAAAGATATTTATTAATAAAAATTAAGCCCTCTGCGATTTAAATAAGTTGCAGGGGGTTTAATTTTGCAATAGAATATAATAAACCTTAATGAAAAGGAGGGAAACATGTCATCATTTCTTATGCTTGGTAAGTACTCCTCAGAATCAATAAAGGAAATGAATCCCCACAGAACGGACAAAGCGATTGGGTTAATAAGGGAGTTGGATGGCGAAGTGCATTCTATTTATGCGCTACTAGGCGAATATGATCTTGCCATGTTAGTAGATTTGTCTGACAATGAAAAAGCGATGAAGGCATCTCTGGGGTTGTCATTGTTAACAGGTATCTCATTTAAAACATTACCAGCAGTTAATGTTGATGATTTTGATAAGATAATTGGGGAGATGTAGCTTTCTGAAAACCCGGTTTTGTCAGGGATTTTTTAAATGTATAAGGAGTACTGCAAACTCCTATAGTTTAAAAGCTATTTTAAGGGCATGTTCCTTGTTGACACGATGGATTGGTTGGTCCTATGGGCGCTTCTGTAAGCCTTATTGTGTAGCTGTTATCTATTTTTTGAGCGTCTACTGTGTATGAAGAACCATTGTTAGTGTATGTGTAGTTGAAGTCAGAATCTAGTATGTTAAGTCTCAGGCTGTTGTTTAAATAATCAAGATCTTGGCTTCCATTAGCGGGATATGATTGAGCGTTCGCCTCCCATATTTCAAGAGCAGAATGAATTATTGTTAGATTTGATTCAAGTCTTCGAGCTCGTTCCTTTTCCATAGATTTAGTGAATTTTGGCAAAGCAAATGTAGTAATAATCCCGATAATAATAACAACTATTATCATTTCGGCTAGGGTAAATGCTTTTTTGTTTGCTTTATTATTAATTAAGTTTATTGAGATCATTATTAAATTCCTGTAATTTTGATTTAAAAATTTGATGGACATTTCTTTAGTCTGTCCACACATGTTGGGTTATTATCGTTCAGGGCATCTTCTGTAGCTGTTAGTTTATAAAGATTTCCAATACGCTCAGCCGTTGCAATATAGCTATAGTCACTACTTTCTAAATAGTATATAAAGTGTTTGTCTTGGATAGTTAAGTTTAGCGTGTTGTTGATATGTTCTATATCTCCACTTTGTGGAAATTTAGAATGTTTTGATTGATATATTAAACAAGCAGAATGTATTGCGACAAGATTAAGATTAGCATTTCTCTCTTTTGCTATTTCTTTTGCTTTTGAATAATTTGGGATGACAAAAGCCGCTGAGATACCTATGATAATTATTATGACAATTATTTCGACTGAGGAATAACCAGTATTTTTGTTTGTTTGCATATATAAGCAATATTGATTGTTATTTTATTATATTTGTAAATGCTAATTAATTATAAAACCAAAGATGGCGGTTGCCAATAACATTATTTTATTTATATTTAAATGTAATGGAGATCAATATGAAAAAGATATTTATCCTTTCAGTGATGTTTGTGTTTTGTGCTTGTTCGGTATTTGCTGCAAGTTATTATGATAGTGTAGATCAAATAAAGGAATTTAATCCTGATGGAAAAAAATATGAATTTGTTAGAGATTTTATTCACAGCTTAAGCTATTTGCAGGCTAATGATGATAGAAGTAAAAAAATATCTGGAATGTCATTTGATAAACTTGATAATGTTCAAAAGGGAAGGGAATTAATAAGTGGGTTTGTTAAAGACAATGCAAATATTCGGGTTGCTAAGAATCTATTAAAGAAGTATATATCGCCTGAGAATGGCCTTATGTTGAAAGTTACGGATCTTTTTACAGAAGTTTGTGATGAGTTAATTGTTATAAATAAAAGTGAAAGGCAGTTGTTACAGGATTTTCAGGAGATTCAGGAGAAACAGGAGCTTGAGAGTTTTGATGGAAAAGAATTTAGAGATAGGCAGAGGAAATTAGCTTCTATTCGGAGGGATTCCTTGAAAAAGCTTTTTGAAGCGTCAATGCTTGTTACAAAAGTTCTTGTTAGTAATAAGGAAGACCGGTTTGATCAGTTGACAATGCTTGGAATTACATCGCAAGAAAGGAAAAAGCTCTTAGAAAAGCTTGATAAATTTTATAGCAAAGAATTTGACGGATCTTTAAAAGAAGGGCAGTCATTTTTACAGGCGAGTGTTGCTGTTATAAGAGATGTTCTTATGGATACAACTTGGGGATTGTTAGATGATTAATTTGAAAAAGTTAACAAAGTGTTAACAGCCGTGTTGTAACATATTGCAATATAAGGTATTGCGAGTATTGATAAGATAAAAAATTAATTGACATTTTAGGGCGTATTTGATAAAATCCCATATCTTTAATGGAGAAATAATGACTGAAATAGACAAAAAAGAATTACTTAAAAACCGCAAAGTTGTAGAAGAGATTAACAGGCATTTGTGGATCGAGAGTGAAAAAGCAGGCACCGACATCAGTTTTGAGGTTGCTAGCGAAGATTGGCTGAAAAGGTTTTCTAAGGCCTGGATGGATTATCATATGCAGGATAGTGATGCTTTTAAAGGTCCGAGAGCATCAAAGAATCCTAGGAAAGATTCAACTAAAGCAAAAAGGTAACAATCTCCAACAACTTGTATACTTTAAATTAAAAAGCTGTGCTTTTGGAATATAACGTATTTCCAGAACGCAGCTTTTTTTTATTTTAGTTAAGGCTTAAATTTTATTCCAAGTGAAAATAATCATGGATATTTAGCTTTTCATTTTGGTAATTTTGTGTAAAATGGTAACGGTTAAAAAGAAAATTTTTCTTATTTATATAAAATGGAAGGATTCAGTATGTTACAAACACTGGCTAAATGTGATAAATATCAAGGTTGTAAAGGTCCTTTAATGTTAATAATAATGGACGGGGTAGGCATTGGCAAGAAGGATGAAAGTGATGGTGTGTTCGTTTCAAAGACTCCTTGTCTTGATGAACTCTTTAAAAGCCCATATTATACTGAATTGCAAGCACATGGTTTAGCGGTAGGAATGCCATCAGATGAAGATATGGGAAACAGTGAAGTTGGGCATAATGCGCTTGGAGCCGGAAGGGTGTTTAATCAAGGGGCTTCACTAGTAAACAATTGTATTAATGATAAAACTATTTACGAAGGCGAGACTTGGAAAAAATTAGAAAACAAGGTTAAACAGAGCGGGGGAGCGATTCATTTTATAGGGCTTCTTTCCGATGGTAATGTCCATTCGCACATTGATCATCTCTTAGCAATGGTTGAAAGGTGTGCAAGTGAGGGCGTTAAAAGAGTGAGAATACATGCTCTATTGGACGGCAGGGATGTTTATGAAAGGTCCGCACTAATATTTGTTGAAAAAACAGAAGAGTTGTTAATTAAAATAAATTCTGAGTATGAGTTTGATTATAAGATCGCTTCTGGAGGCGGTCGAATGATTACAACTATGGATAGGTATAATGCTGATTGGACAGTGGTTAAAAGGGGATGGGATGCTCATGTTCTCGGTCAAGCAAGGATGTTCTCTTCAGCTACGGAAGCTATTCAGACTTATTATGATGAGGATGAAAAAATAAATGACCAGTTTTTAGAGTCATTTGTTATTGGTGTTGAGGGTAAGCCTGTTGGCACAATAGAAGATGGTGATTCTGTTGTGCTATTTAATTTTAGGGGTGATAGGTCAATAGAGTTATCTTTAGCATTTGATAAAGGTGATGATTTTGACAAATTTGACAGGAAAAGAATCCCTGATGTTTTTTTTGCCGGAATGATGGAATATGATGGCGATTTACATGTTCCAAAGAATTATTTAGTAAATCCTCCTGAGATAGATAATACGCTTAGTGAATACTTATGTGACATGAAAATTAAGTCATTCGCAATTTCTGAGACTCAGAAATTCGGTCATGTAACATATTTTTGGAATGGTAATCGATCGGGATATATCAACAAAGAACTTGAAACATATATTGAGATTCCTTCCGACAAGATACAATTTGAAAAAGCTCCAAAAATGAAGGCAGAAGAGATAGCCGAAAAAACTATCGAACTTCTAAGAAGCGGGGAATTTAAATTTGGAAGATTGAATTTTGCTAATGGTGATATGGTCGGGCATACAGGAATAGAGAAGGCTATTATAACAGCTGTTGAGACTGTAGATGCCTGTGTTAAGAAAGTAATTGATGCTGTTATGGAATTAAGGGGTATTGTGCTTGTTACAGCTGACCATGGCAATGCGGATGAGCTGTTCACGATCAAGAATGGTAAAAAAATTGTCAGCACGGCTCATTCGTTGAACAGGGTTCCTTTTGTTATTATCGATCCTAATTTCAAAGGTGAATATAAAATGGCAGATCTGCCGAAAAAAGGGCTATCAAATGTAGCCGCAACAATTTTGAGTTTTCTGGGTTATGAAAAGCCGCTTGATTATGACCCATCATTGATCGATTTTAAATAATAATAGTTCTAACCTGATTTTTTACATGATGTCTTTAGAAGAAAAGAAATTAAAAATAGAAAAGTTGAGAGGGAAGATCTCCTGTTGTAAGAGGTGTGCTTTGTTTGCAACTCGCACAAATGTGGTTCCAGGCGAGGGTGATTGTAACGCTGATATAATGTTCATAGGCGAAGCACCAGGACGTAATGAGGATCTGAAGGGAAAACCGTTTGTCGGTAGAGCAGGAGATGTTTTTGATAAGCTTTTGGATTCTGTTGGATTGACGCGGCAACAGATATATTTATGTAATATTTTAAAATGCAGGCCCCCGGGCAACAGGAATCCTCTTTCAAGTGAAATTAAAAGCTGTGTTGGAAGCTTAGATATTCAGATTAAAGTAGTTGATCCGCAGGTTATTGGGACTTTAGGGAATTTTTCTACAACATATATATTTGAAAAGTTTGGTATTCCTGCTGCGAAAATCAGTGCGGTTGCGGGTAAGGTTTTTGATGTAGATCCTTCATTTGGGAAAATAAAGATTGTGCCGTTGTTTCATCCGGCGGTTGCTACTTATAATGTTCATAAGACAGATCAGCTTATTAATGATTTTCAAATATTTAAAAGATTTATAAGCTCTAAAAAGATATCAGTTTCAAATAATGAAGACACATCTTCTCAAATGGAATGGGCGCTGTAATGTTAGTATATATTTTAATTAGTGCAGTCCTGCTTTCTTTGTTAATTGGTGGATTTTGTGTTTTTTTTGATCAGGCAGTTTTGACAAGAAGGGGAACAATTTATAGAATTAAAAGCGCCGAAAAAAAAATAGCTTTAACTTTTGATGATGGTCCTTCTCCAGAATGGACACCAAAAATTCTTGACGAATTGAAGGATTCAAATATAAAAGCGACATTTTTCTTGATTGGATATCATGTTCAGAAATATCCTGATATAGCACGCAGGATAGTAGCTGAAGGCCATGAGGTCGGTAATCATGGATACGCGCACAGTGTGATGTTCTACTATACTCCTGCTGAGATTGAAGAGGAGATAAAGTATACCGAGCATGTTATTCGTGAAATAACAGGAGTAACAACTAAAATATTTCGCCCTCCTAAAGCATGGCTTCAAAAGGTGATCAAAGAGAAGATCAAGTCGATGGGATATAGCATTATTCTATGGTCTTTGAACTCTAAGGATTGGGTGATGTTCAATCACAAGAACATAGCAAAATATTTATCTTCAAACATAAGAAATGGCGATATTCTGCTGTTTCATGACAGCGGTAATGTTACTAGGACCGAGGGAGGAAAGAGGACCCAAACGGTTAAATGTATATCATTACTTGCAAAGATGTTGAGGGAAAAGGGCTATGAATTCGTAACAACTAAGGAGCTAATAAATGGATAAAACGATTTTCGATAAGCTTAGTCATTTAAAACTTGTTTTAATGCTATTAGTGTTTTCATATTTTATGTTGATGTTTGGAAATAGTATTGTCAGCCTTACTCATCCGGATGAGGTTTTTTATATTCAAAGCGCAAAAGAGATGGTCCAGTATAATAAATGGTTCACTCCAATGATATTTGATGATATTCAGTTCGAAAAACCTTTTCTTGCTTATGCGTTGTTTGCAGCTGCGATCAAATGGTTTGGCCTTACGCCTTTTGTTGCAAGATTTTGGCCCGCATTTTTCGGAATAGTTGGCGTGTGTATAACGTACTGGATAGCATGGGTTATGTTTGAAAAAAAGAGATTGGCTTTTCTTTCTTCTTTGATAATTTCTACCAGTTTTATTTACCTCGCATTAGCTCGAGCAGTTCTTACGGATATGATTTTTTCAGTTATCGTCGCTATTTCAATCGGTTTCATTTGCATGGCTTTTAAAAGTGAAAGACACCGGAATATGTCTATAATACTGGCATTCGTGTTTGCTGCTTTAGCTGTTCTTACAAAAGGTCTTCTAGGTTTTTTATTTCCCGGAGCTGCAGCGCTTATTTATATGGTTTATAAAAAAGATTTTTTGCTTTTCAGGCAAAAGGCTACGTTGCTAGGTTTTTTATTGTTTCTGCTTATTTCGTTGCCATGGCACATCGTTATGTATAATATGCATGGCCAATTCTTTATTGATGAATATTTCGGCAATGTCCATCTCCGCAGGGTTTTAGGTGCAGAGCATAGAAGGCTGGATAATTGGTATTTTTATTTTGCTTTAATGTTTGCCGGAGTTCTGCCCTGGAGTTTGTTCTGGTTTCCTACAATAAAAAAAGTATTTAGCGAAATAAAGAATAAAACGAAAGAGAGTGATTGGCTGATATTTTTGATCGGTTGGATAACATCAGTTTTGATTTTCACTCAGCCAGCGGCATCAAAGTTGGCCAGCTACATATTCCCGCTGTTCCCGTCAGTAGCAATCCTTTTAGCTTTTTATTTAGATTCGGCGATTGCAAGGGCAGCAGATGCAAAGAAATCACTTGGGCTTATGATATGTGGCTACGCGATGGTAGCTGTTTTGATAGGTGTGATAATCGGAGGTAATATTGCAGGAAGGATGTACCTTAACGTTATCGGAAGCTTGCATCCTATATTAATTGCCTCCTTTTTTGTCGCATTGATTGCTTGTTTGATCACATTCTTTAATTTAAGAAGGCAGTATTTGCTGATGCTTTTTTCTTATGTAGGTATTTCAGCCACTTTGTTAGTAATGCTATTTTTTGCCAAGCCTTACATTGAACCCTGGGTTTCATGTAAAGATGTAAGCCAGGCTTTAAATAAAATAGATACTACAAATTCAAGGGTCTTGGCTAGCAAGTTTTATGTAAGAGGAGTACGTTTTTATACAGACAGGAAAATGGCCGTAATTGATATTGCCGGGAAAGGGTTTTGGAGTCCGCATCCAATACCATTTTTAAGCACGGATCAAATGGTCATTGATTATTTGAATGAAGAAAAAGTTAATTATGCTGTAGTAAAAGAGGGTAATGTTCAGGACCTTTACAGGATTCTAAAAGATAGATCTTATAAGATAGAAAATCTTTTTGGTATTGGCGGCAAATATATTTTACGAATTACTAAATTGTAGTAATTGTTTAATGTTAAAGGAGAGAGGAGAAATTTATAATGGGCTTTAATATTCCTGATACGCCTGAAGAATTGTTCAGGCAAGGTAGTCAAAAATTCAATAATATGCATAATGACATGAATAAAAAAATCCCGATCATAATGGTTGTAATGATCGCTTTGTTCTTTGTGGCAACGAGTTTTTATTCTGTTGAGCAGGATGAGGTTGGCGTAATAAGAAGATTTGGAAAATATAATAGGACGGCTCAGCCAGGCCTTAACTGGAAACTACCTTTTAATATTGAAAAGTTGGATAAAGTTAAGGATAAAAGGGTTTTTAAGGAGGAGTTTGGTTTTCGGACTATGGAAGCAGGCATAAATACAAAGTATTCTAAAAAGTCATTTGACGAAGAGTCTTTAATGCTTACAGGAGACCTTAACGTTCTGGATGTTTCATGGATAGTCCAGTTCACAATAAAAGACCCAGTTGCTCTTTTATTCAATGTTCGAGGGCCGTTAGAAACAGTTAGGGATTTGTCCGAATCTGTTATGAGGCAGGTTATCGGAGATCATTCTGTTTCAGAAGCATTGACGACGATGAAGAATGAGATCAACCTTGAAGTACAACAAAAGCTTCAAGCTGCGTTGGATCTTTATGGGAGCGGGATTCATGTTAATAAACTAGAGTTGCAGGAAGTGTTGCCGCCAAAGGTAGTTACCGCTTCATTTAATGAGGTCAATGAGGCAGAGCAAGAGAGAGAAAAAGTTATAAACCAGTCATGGGAAGCATACAATAAGGTTATTCCGCAGGCTAAAGGCCAGGCAGAAAAAACTATTAGGGAAGCAGAAGGCTATGCGCTTGAAAGAGTGAAAAAAGCACAAGGTGATGCAGTAAAGTTCTTGGAAATATGGAATGCATATAAAAATGCTAAGGATGTAACAAGAAAAAGAATGTATTTAGAAGCTATGGAGGAAGTGCTGCCAAAAGCAGGAGAGATCTATATCTTTGAGCCAGGAGCAAGCAATGTTTTGCCTTTGTTGAAATTAAATAAAGGAGCAGAATAAAATGAAAAAACAAATTAATGCATTCATAATAGTTTTTATTGTAGGTTTTATTTTAGTGGCCAGTGGTGCTGTCTATACTATTGATGAGACCCAGCAAATTGTTGTTACTCAGTTTGGGCAGTTGATAGGGCATCCTATAAGCAAAGCAGGTTTATATTTTAAATTACCATTTATACAAACTGCTAATTATTTTGAGAAGAGATTGCTTCAATGGGATGGAGATGCAAATCAAATACCTACAATGGAAAAGAGATTTATCTGGGTTGATACCACTGCAAGGTGGAAGATAGTAGATGCTCTGAAATTCATGCAGTCAGTTAGGACCGAGCAAAGTGCACATAGCAGGTTAGATGATGTCATTGATGCATCAACGCGTGATATAATCTCAAGCCATGTTTTGGTTGAATTAATAAGAAATACTAACCGTCTCGCAGATGACCAGAAACAGCAATTGGATAAAGGCGATGATATGGATTTCGGTAAAACTGTTCTTGAGACAATAGAGTTCGGTAGAGAAGAGCTAAGTCAAAAGATATTAAAAAGAGCTGCTTCTGCTGTAAGTGTTTATGGTATTGAACTTGTTGATGTTAGGATCAAACGTCTTAATTATGTTAGTGAGGTCCAAAATAAGGTTTATGAAAGAATGATATCAGAAAGAAGAAGAGCTGCCGAGCAATTCAGGTCTGAAGGCCAGGGAAAAAAGGCAGAAATAGAAGGGCTGATACAAAGAGAATTAAAAGAAATACAATCTGAAGCATATAGAAAATCTCAAGAGATCAAAGGTAAGGCTGATGCTGAGGCAATAAAGATATACGCCGATGCATATAATAATGATCCAGAGTTTTATGCTTTTACAATGTCATTAGAGAGCTACAAAAAAGCAATAAATAAAGAGACTAAATTAATGCTTTCAACTGAAAATGAGTTCTATGAACAGTTGGAGGGTATTAAATCAGTAGAATAAATAAAGAATGCAAGAGCATTGGTCCCAGGAAGCTATTCCCAAGAGATCAGTGCTCTTGTTTTTATTCATAAACATCATATAAATGTCAAGCAATCTCACATATGAAATCTCAGTCAGTTTTTCTAGGGATAATATAGCGGCAGTAGATATCCTGAGAGGAATTATCTGTTCTATCGGTGTGCGGGATGAAGATATTGTTGAGCTTGAGAATAAAACAGAGAATATTTTGTCGTTTTTTCTTCAGGATAAGAATGGCGCACTTAGTGCTGTTAAACGTATAAGAGATCTTAAAATAAAAAAGGTTAGGACTAAGTGCAAGGTTTTAAAAAAAGAAGATTGGTTGACCAAGTGGAAAACTGATTTTAAGCCGTTTAAGCTAACAAAGACTTTTAAAGTAATACCGGCATGGCTAAAAAAGCAAGATGATAAATTTACTTACAGCAAAATATATTTAGATACTGACATGGCATTTGGCACAGGGCTGCATTCAACGACTCGGTTTATGGCAAATTTGATAGAGAGGTGTGCTGGTAGGTTTGAGAGTTTTGTTGATATAGGGACAGGAACAGCTATTTTGGCTATTATTGCTGAGCGATGTTCAGCAAAAATAGTAGAGGCTTTTGATTATGACGAAGATGCTGTAAAAACAGCGCAAAAGAATCTTATTAGGAACAAAACAAAATTAGTCAAATTATCAGTTGCTGACATAACAAAAACAGCGGCCAGGATGCAATATGATTTTGTTAGCGTAAACTTGACAACAGATGACCTTATCGATAATAGAAAGAAAATACTGTCATTTGTAAAGCCTGGAAAGTTTCTAGCTGTATCTGGCATTTCAATTGAAAAGTCAAAAAAATTTAAAAATGAATTTCAAAAAAAACTACCTTTGCGGTGCTTGAAGATTGAAAAAGATCAAGCATGGTGCGCGTTTTTATATCAAAGATTATAGAAGGAGGATAATATGGGCATTAGTACTATTGAAGAAAGAGAAAAAGACCTTAGTAAAAAGATGAGTAGGCTAAAGATCTATAAAAAGGATATTAAGGAGACTTTTATTAAGTCTTCCGGACCAGGCGGCCAAAATGTAAATAAAGTTGCTACGTGTGTTGAGTTAGTTCATGTTCCTACGGGCATAAGGGTAAAGTGCCAGATTGCAAGGACTCAGAATTCCAACAGGGAAAAGGCCAAGAAATTGCTTGTTGAAAAGATTGAAAAAAAGATGCACGATCAAAAGCAGCAGCTAGTAAATGAAAAAGAAAGATTAAAAAGACAGAACAGGAAGCGTCTTAAGGCAAAACAAGAAGAGATCTTGCAGGACAAACATCGACAATCTGAAAAAAAAGAGACAAGAAAACGCATAGATTTTAAAAATATAGAAAAGTACATATGACTATGATGCTAAAGAACAAAACTTTTAAGTTTGTTTTAAAAGTATCGTTATTAGTGGGATTAATATTGCTGATTAAAGATCAAAACGGTGTTTTTAAAAAAGGAACACCAATGAGCGAATCTAAGATCTTGATGGATACGATCGTTAAGTTCGATCTTTGTGATGATGGCCATAGCATGCAGCAGATGAAAAATGCTTTTGATGAAGCCTGGAAAAAATTTTATGATCTTGAAAGTAAGCTGAATGCATATGATCAAAAAAGTGAGTTGTCAAAAATAAATGATTCCTTCCCCGACCCTATATTTGTCAGTAGCGATTCTTATCGTTTGATAGAAGCATCTGTTAATTATTATGAAAAAACAAACGGTGCATTTAATATTTGTGTTGGCCCTTTAATAAGGATGTGGAAAGAAGCAAAGAAAAATAACAAGATCCCAAGCGAACAGGATTATTTGAAAATAAGAAGCGCAATTGATATCAGAAATATTGGGTTGATCAAAGGTGGAAAAGTTATCCTTAAAAACAAATTTACAAGACTAGATTTAGGCGGCATAGCAAAAGGATATGCTGTCGATGAAGTTGTAAAGATCTTTAAGCAACATGGATTTGACAGTTTCTTGATTGATGCTGGAGGTGATGTTTATGCATCAGGATTTAATTGCGAGGGTAAGCCTTGGCGAATAGGCATAAGGGATCCTTTGAATAGGTCTGACATAATAGATGTTGTTTCGGTGTCTGATTCGGCAGTTACTACTTCAGGCAATTATGAAAGATATTATCAGATCGGAGAAAGCAAGTATTCGCATATTTTTGACCCGAGAAACCTTATGCCCCAAAAAAGTGTGATAAGCGCTACGGTTATTGCCCCGACGGCTCAGGAGGCAGATGCATTTTCCACAGCATTATGTGTTTTGGGAGAAGAAGAGGGGTTTAAAATAATTGATGGATATGATAATAAGTTTGCAGCTTTTATTGTTTTAAATAATAATGATGGGCTTATTGAGAAAAAAGTGAGCAAACATTATAAAAAATTTCAATAATTGTAAAATTCTTTGATACAATACTTATTCAAGAGTTCATTTTTAAAAGATGAACTAAGGAAAGAAGGGATTTTATGAAGCAATATTTGGATCTTGTTAAATATATTTTAAACAACGGCGAAGAAAAGAGCGACAGGACAGGCACGGGAACTGTTTCTGTTTTTGGATATCAAATGAAATTTGATCTCAGAGAAGGATTCCCGCTTTTAACGACGAAAAAGGTTTTGTTTTCTGCGGTTGTTTATGAATTGTTATGGTTTTTAAAAGGCGCCACTAATATTAATGACGATTTGGCTCAACATACTCCGATTTGGAATGCCTGGGCTGATAAAAATGGTGAGCTGGGACCTATATACGGATATCAATGGCGCAATTGGGAAAAATTCACATTTAATGATGATTCAAAATCTTATAAAAAAGAACATATAGATCAGATAATGAATGCAATTGAGACAATAAAGAGAAATCCTGATTCTCGCCGTATTATTGTTAGCGCATGGAATGTTGCTGACATAGAAAAAATGGCTTTGCCGCCGTGCCATGCCTTCTTTCAGTTCTATGTAATTAACGGCAGGCTTGATTGTCAGTTATATCAAAGATCAGCAGATGTCGCTTTGGGTGTTCCGTTTAATATTGCAAGTTATGCTCTTTTGACCAGCATGATTGCAAATGAGTGTAATTTGATTCCGGGTGTTTTTGTCCACACTCTCGGAGATGCGCATGTTTATAGTAATCACCTTGAAGGGTTGAAGGTTCAGCTTGAACGTCAGCCTAAGGCTTTGCCTAAGCTGAAAATGAATAAAAAACCTTTGATGGATATGAAGTTTGAAGATATCTGGATAGAAGACTATAACCATGATCCTTTTATTAAATTCCCGATTGCGGTATAAACGATCTCAAAAAATATTATGAAAAGATCATTAAGTATAATTGTTGCAATTGATCAAGAAAATGGAATAGGAAAAGGCGGTGTTCTGCCATGGAATATTCCAGGCGACATGAAGCATTTTAAAAATATTACAACGCTGGTTTCTGAAGAAGGAAAAATGAATGCTGTAATAATGGGCAGAAAAACCTGGGATTCTATCCCGGAGGTTTTTCGTCCGCTTAAGAACCGGATAAATGTAGTTTTGACAAGGAATAAGAGTTTGCAGTTTGAAGAAGGGGTAATTGTTTCCAGCGGTTTAAAGGATGCTTTAAAAGCAATTGAAGAACAGTATTCAGAAAAGTTAGATAAGATTTTTGTTATTGGTGGCCAACAGGTTTTTAATGCAGCTATTAACGATGCTTCATGTAATAATCTTTTTGTTACACATATTAATAAGATCTTTGATTGTGATGTGTTTTTCCCTGAATTCCAGGGAAATTTTGCCTTAAAGAGCAAGTCCGAAACAATTAATGAAGCAGGCAATACTTATTGTTTTTGTGAATACCAAAGGATATTTAAACAGAGTTAAAATCTTCAATTTTGACATAGTCTTGCCTGAAAAAGAAAACGATACCTTTAGGATGTTTAATAGTGTTTAAATAATTGTGATCAAATGGTTTACGATAAAAATATTAATCTTGCAATTGTTTTATTTTGTGTTAATTTATCGCAATCTTTGAATAAATAACATATACTTAGTAAGGGTTTATTAAAGAAGATATTCTATGTGTTTGTAAAATAAAGATTTAGATAATAAATTAAAAAAAGAAAAATTAAATAATGTCTAATAATTCAAACAATAAAAAGAAGATCCTTATTATTGATAATGATAAATCTATTACAACTATGCTTTCGATGCTTTTAGTAACGAGAGGATATGAAGTGACAGTAGCTGATTCAGAAGAAAATGCATTAGAGAATATAACAACTCATACGGATTTGATCCTTCTTGATCTTATTTTGAATGATAGAGATGGCTTTGAGCTATGTTCCCAGATCAAAAAAAGTGAGGAAGTAGGACATATTCCCGTTGTTATTTTAAGCACCAAATACAATTCCTCGGATATTATACAAGCATTATATTTAGGAGCTGATGACTATATTAGAAAACCTTTTGAGTTTGAAGAATTAGTTGCGCGTATGGAAGCAGTTATGAGAAGAGGGAAGCTTTTTAAAAATGGAATGGAAGATGAAAATGGTGATGAGAATATTGTTTTAGAGCTTAGAAAGATAATTGATGAAGGAAAAGTGGTTCCATTTTTTCAACCTATCTTTAAATTGCAGCCTTTTAGCCTTTTAGGTTTTGAAGCATTATGCCGTCCAAAAACTAACACAATTCTTGTGAATCCGGAGATATTATTTAAAGCAGCGCTGCAATATGGTTGTTATCAAGACCTTGAGATTCTTTCCTGGAAAAAAGCTATTGAATATGCATCAGAATATTTAACTGATTTTGAAAAGCTGTTTTTGAATTGTAATCCTTATCTTGTAGAGGGTTCAAAATTTTTAACAATAAAGAGCCTTTTTGAAGAGCATAAAGTTAATGCAGAAAATGTGGTCTTGGAAATTACAGAACGGTCAGCGATAAAAGATCCAAAACTATTCTATGAACATTTAAAACGCTATAAAGAAGGTGGTTTTAAATTTGCTGTCGATGATGTTGGTGGAGGTTATGCAAGTATTGAGTCTATAGTTGAGACAAAACCGGAAATAGTGAAAGTTGATCAGCATATAATTAGATATATTGATAAAGATGACATTAAAGTTAGTATTGTTAAATTTATAATAGCATTTTGTAAGGAAAACGGTATATTGTCTATTGCAGAAGGCATTGAGAGAAAAGAAGAGCTTGAGCTGGTTATGGAGCTTGGCATTGATGCTGTTCAAGGCTATTATCTTGCAAGACCAAATGCCAATATTGATCTTGATAAAATCCATAAGGAAATTGCTGCATTTAATTAATCCATTTTATTTTTTGATCCCAAATCAAAAGTTCCCGCTAATATATATAAGCATTGATTTTTCAATTCTAATATATATAATGTCTTTAAGCATTTAGCTTTATAACAATTTTGTTCAATAAATTTTTTATTGTATATAATAGTAATATTAATCTTAATTTTTATTTTATTATCTAATTCAAATTAAAACTTTTTACATGTGTATTGACACATTGAATATATTAGGATCAACCATTTTTTGAGTGATAACATGGAAAATACAGAGACAATAGTAGTTTTAATGAATATGGCAGGTGTAAAATGAAAAATAATTTTAATGGTAGTTTATTTTCTGAACAAGATTCATACCTTTTTAAAGAAGGAACTCATCATCATTTGTACAAGAAGTTAGGTGCACATTTAACATCTAAGGATTCTGTTGAAGGGGTTTATTTTGCTGTTTGGGCGCCAAATGCTCGAGAGGTGTCAGTTATTGGAGATTTTAACGGATGGAATAAAAGTGCTAATAAACTAGGGGCAAGGTGGGATAGTTCTGGTATTTGGGAAGGTTTTATTCCTAATGTTAATAAAGGCAGTGTTTACAAATATCATATTATTTCACATCATAAAAATTATTCAGTAGATAAAAAAGATCCATATGCTTTTTATTCTGAACAGCCCCCAAAAACAGCTTCAATTGTATGGGATTTAGATTATCAATGGCATGATTCAGCATGGATGAGGAATAGAAAGAATAACAACGCTCTTAATGCTCCATATTCTATTTATGAAGTACATCTTGGGTCCTGGAGCAGGGTCTTTGAAGAGAACAACAGATATCTGACATACAGGGAGCTTGCAACCAAGCTTGTTGATTATGTCAAAGAAATGGGCTTTACTCACGTTGAGATTATGCCTGTAATGGAGCATCCTTTTTTCGGTTCATGGGGATATCAAACTGTTGGCTATTATGCGCCATCAAATCGATATGGGACCCCGCAGGATTTTATGTATCTTATAGATTGTATGCATCAAAATGATATTGGCGTAATTCTTGATTGGGTTCCTTCACATTTTCCAACAGATGAGCATGGATTAGCTTATTTTGATGGTACACATCTTTATGAGCACGGCGATCCTAAAAAAGGATATCATCCTGATTGGAAGTGTTATATTTTTAACAATGGAAGAAGGGAGATAAGGGAATTCCTTATTTCAAGCGCTATGTTCTGGCTAGAGCAATATCATGTAGATGGCCTGAGAGTAGATGCTGTTGCTTCTATGCTTTATTTGGATTATTCCAGGGAAAACGGGCAGTGGGCTCCTAATAAATACGGTGGGAGGGAGAATCTAGAATCTATAGAGTTTATCCAAAAATTGAATCAAGCTGTTTATGAATTTCATCCTGATATTCAGATTATAGCTGAAGAGTCAACAGCTTGGGGCAATGTGTCCCGTCCGGTTGCTGATGGCGGGTTAGGTTTTGGCATGAAATGGAACATGGGATGGATGCATGATACTTTAGAGTATTTTAAAAAAGATCCTATTTATAGAAAATATCACCAGAACGAACTTACTTTCAGCATGCTTTATTCATATACAGAGAATTTCTTGTTGTCCTTATCGCATGATGAGGTGGTCCACGGAAAGGGCTCTCTTCTTACAAAAATGCCTTGTGATGATTGGCAAAAATTTGCGAATTTAAGGCTGCTTTATGGATATATGTTTGCCCATCCCGGCAAAAAACTGCTTTTTATGGGTGCAGAATTTGCACAGAGGGATGAATGGTATCATGAGAAAAGCTTAGACTGGCATCTTCTGCAGTATGATTCACACAAAGGCATTCAAAAACTAGTAAAAGACTTGAATCATATTTATAAAAAAGAGAAGGCCTTCTTTAAGCATGATTTTGATTTTAAGGGATTCGAATGGATTGATGCGGGTGATTGGGAGAAGAGCATATTGAACTTTGTTAGAAAAAGTGGTATTAGCGATGAGGATATTTTAGTTTCATGCAATTTTACACCAGCACCTCATCTGAATTATAGGGTTGGAGTCACTCAAAAAGGCTTTTGGGAAGAAATATTGAATAGTGATTCGAAAATATATGGTGGAAGCGGTATGGGTAACCTTGGTGGTGTTGAAGCCGAGAAGGTCTCTGCTCATGGAAAAGATCACTCAATAAAATTAACTTTGCCGCCATTAAGTGTTCTTTATTTTAAAAGAAGAAAGTCTTCTGCAAAAGAAATCATAAAAGAGATCGCTGAAGATGAAGTGATTGAAGAAGTTCCAAATGAGGCTCTAGAAGAAGGCGCTAATGTAACACTAATGCAAGAATCTGAAGAAGTTTTAGAATAACTTGTTGTGAAATTTAAATCAGAGCAAAGAAAAATGAATAGAAATATTTGTATCCACGGGCATTTTTATCAGCCTCCAAGAGAAAATCCATGGTTAGAAGAGATTGAGATACAGGATTCAGCACATCCTTATCAGAACTGGAATGAACGTATTGCCGCAGAATGTTACTTTCCAAACACATCTTCCAGAATATTAGATTTTCACGGAAGAATTGCCGCTATAGTTAATAATTATTCAAAAATGAGCTTTAATTTTGGGCCAACATTGCTTTCCTGGATGGAAAAGAATGAGGAGGAAGTGTATAGATCGATTCTTGCTGCTGATAAAATAAGCCAGGAGAATTTCTCAGGACATGGATCAGCAATAGCACAGGTTTATAATCATATTATTATGCCTTTAGCAAATTCAAAGGATAAAAGGACTCAGATATTTTGGGGAATAAAGGATTTTGAACATCGTTTCAAGCGAAGCCCTGAGGGAATGTGGCTTTCGGAGACGGCTGTAGATATAGAGTCTCTTGAGCTTTTAGCGGAATACGGGATCAAATTTACCATATTAAGCCCATATCAGGCACATAGAGTGAGGGCGATAGGGGAAGATTCCTGGCAGGATGCTTCAGTCGGGAAAGTGGATCCTAAAAATGCTTATTTATGTAATTTGTCTTCTGGAAAAAGTATAACGATATTTTTTTATGACGGTCCAATCTCACAAGAAGTTGCTTTTGGGGATCTATTAAAAGATGGTGCTAAATTTGCTCAAAGGCTTATGGGATCTTTTTCTCTTAAAGATTCAGAAACTCAGTTAGTGAGCGTTGCAAATGACGGTGAATCTTATGGGCATCATCATAAATTTGGAAACATGGCCTTGTCATTCTTGATAGATCATATTGAAAAGAACAAGATGTCCAATATTACGATTTACGGGGAATATCTAGAAAAGAATCCACCTGAATATGAGGTAGAAATCATTGAAAATACTTCATGGAGCTGTTCTCACGGCGTAGAAAGATGGAGGGCGGATTGTGGGTGTAATGTAGGCACAGACCCTAAATGGAATCAGAAGTGGAGGGTATATCTTCGACAGGCTATGGATTGGCTAAGAGATGAGATCAAACAGATCTATGTTAAGGAATTTATCGGTTTTGTTAAAGATCCATGGGATGCTAGAGATGACTATATTTCAGTTATCCTTGATAGAAACAAAGAGAGCTTGGAGCAGTTCTTTGAAAGGCACTCTAAAAGTAAACTTTCAGAAGATCAGCAGATAAAGAGCTTGAAACTTTTAGAGATGCAAAGACATGCAATGCTGATGTATACCAGCTGTGGATGGTTCTTTGATGATATTTCAGGAATAGAGCCTGTTCAGATAATGCAATATGCTGCTCGCACAATACAGTTGGCGAAGGAAGTTTCAGGAATTGACCTGGAAGAAAAATATATAAGCCTTCTTGATAAAGCAAAAAGTAATATTCCTAAAAAAAAGAATGGTGGCAAGATTTATAATGTATTTGTCAAACCATCTGTTATTGATCTTTTAAATGTCGGAGCTCATTATGCGATTTCATCGCTATTTCAGGATCATTCAGAGAGAGAAAGAATTTATTCGTATATAGTCGGTAGTGAAATCTATGAAAAATATGGCGTTGGTAAGCAAAAGTTGATCATTGGAAAGGCTCTTGTTGAATCTCAAATTACGTTCGAAAAGGAAAGTATCAACTTTGTCGTTTTATCTTTTGGTGATTATAACTTAAGTGTTGGGGTCAGAAAACACACGGAAGATCATTATTTTTCAATTATACATGAAGAAATAAAAGACTCTTTTATGCATAACAATGTTCCTGAAGTTATTAATCTGATAAACAGGTATTTTTCAGAGAGCAGTTATTCGCTTTGGGATCTGTTTAAAAATGAGCAGGGCAAGGCTATGACCCACATATTTGAGGGCACGCTGAACTATATAGAATTGAACTTTCGACAGATATATGATCAGTATTATCCATTGATGCAAATCAGGAAGAAAACAAAGATGCCTTTGCCCAAAGCGCTTGCAATGACAGTTGAGTTTATACTTAACAGGGATATTCTTGAGATCTTTGAAGAAGAAATGATCAATATTGAAAAACTGGAAATGTTGGTAAAAGAGATCAATAGGTGGAATTTTATGCGTGATAGGGAGAATCTAGAGCTTGTTACGTCGAAGAAGATCAGCGATATGATGGATAAGTTGATCAATTCTTTTGGAGATGTTGTATTGCTTGAAAATATTGAAATGACTTTAGGCATACTAAGTAAACTATCCCTTGAAATAGATCTTTGGAAGGCACAAGATTTGTATTTTAGGTTGGGGAAAAAGTTGTTTGCTGTGATGGAAACAAAAGCAAAAGAAAAAGATAAGACAGCAATAAGATGGCTTGATGCATTTAACAAGCTAGGTGAGCGTCTTGAAGTCAACATTTGCACTTAAAAAGGAAGGAATAAAAAATGAAAAATGAAAAAAGAGGAAGTGGAATTTTATTACATGTAACTTCATTGCCTTCAGCCTATGGTATTGGGGACCTTGGTCCAAATGCCTACAAATTTGTTGATTTTCTTTATGACTCAAAACAAAGTTATTGGCAGATTTTACCTTTAAATCCTACTGAGCCGATTTTTGGTAATTCTCCATATAGCAGTTTTTCTGCATTTGCCACGAATCCATTTTTGATAAGTCCTGAGCTGATGGTTAAGGACGGACTTCTAAACGAAAAGGACCTAAAACCAACACCTGTTTTTCCAAAAGATAAAGTAGATTATGATTTGGTTAAAGAGTACAAGCTAAGGATGTTTAATATAGCATACAAAAATTTTGTAAAAGCCAAGGAACATAAAGCTGAGTTTGAAAAATATATCAAAAAAAATGCATCATGGCTTGATGATTTTGCAGTGTTTTTTGTCTTAAAAGAGCAATATGCAGAAGGGTTGTGGACAAGCTGGCCAAAGAAGTTAAGGGACAGGGAACCAAAAGAGCTTGAAAGATTTGTAAAGAATAACAAAGCTGCAATCGAGAAAGTTAAGTTTTTGCAATATCTGTTCATGGAACAGTGGCAAGACCTGAAAGAATACTGTCATAAAAAAGGAGTTAAACTGATTGGAGATATCCCTATCTATGTTAGTTTTGACAGCGTCGATGTTTGGATGAGCCCAAATAAATACAAGCTGGATGAGAACAGAAACCCTGTTTTTGTTGCTGGAGTTCCACCAGATTATTTTAGTGTGACAGGTCAAAGATGGGGTAATCCTGTTTATGATTGGGATGTTCTGAAAAAAGAAGGTTTTGCATGGTGGATCGAAAGATTAAATCAAAATTTTGAGATCTTTGATATTGTGAGAATTGATCATTTTAGAGGATTAGTTGCTTATTGGGAAATACCTTCTGAAGAAGAAACAGCAATAAAGGGAGAATGGAGAAAAGTTCCATGTCATGAATTTTTAAATGCTTTAATAGATCATTTTGGCAAGTTACCTATAATTGCAGAGGACTTAGGCATTATAACTCCTGATGTTGAGGAAGTAATGGAGCATTTTGGATTGCCTGGCATGAAAGTGCTGCTTTTTGCGTTTAATGGCGACTTGAACACACATCCTTATTTGCCGCATAATTTCAAAGAAAATTGTATTGTATACACAGGGACTCATGACAATAATACTGTTGTAGGATGGATTGAAGGCGAAGCCTCAGAGCATGAGATCAATAATTTAAGAAATTATGTTAACAAGGAAGTTAATCTTAATGAAGCCAATTGGGAGTTGATTGAATTAGCTTTAGGATCAAAAGCGAAAATTGCAATTACCCCGCTTCAAGATGTTCTTGGGTTAGATGCAACAGCAAGGATGAATATTCCTGGAACAGCAAGTGGCAATTGGAAGTGGAGATTCTCATATGAGAGAATGAACACATCTATCACAAAAAAATTAGCTGAAATAACAAAAAGAACCGGCAGGAAATAGTTTTTCATGAGGAAAAAATTTTGCAAAATATTTTTGCTTATCTTCGCTGTTACTGCTTCTGGTTGTACTATCTTGGGGACAAAGAAGAACAGCTTACATGAATCGACAAAATTTGTTAAGACTGGGATCATTGTTGACGCTGAGCGAATAAAAAAAGGCGGCAATTTACTGATAATCCCTTTTAAGGCTGGAGAAAATGTTGAGCTTAATGATCAAATTGATAAAGCTGCTCTAAGGATAGTCAAAGGGATTTCAGAATCCTTAATTGATGGGGACTCTAATTTTAAAATTCTTTTAGCTCATAATGCTGATGAAGCTGATATTATAATTAAAGGGTTTATTACCGAATTTGGAACGGTTCCAAAATGGAAGAAATGGGGTCCTTTTAAAAAAAAGATAAGCTTGCGTATTGAAGGGAAAATGATTGATTTAAAGAGTCAGAATACAGTATGCGTTTTTCAAGACAGCAGAACAACTTCAAAAAAGGAAGATGATCATAATTCCTTAGGATTAACAATAGGTCGGAATATTGGTCAATTTATTTTATCGGATGACAAATAATCAGGCCGTTTTTAGTGGAAAGAAAATTAAATGATTATCGTGACGGGTGCAGGTGGTTTTATTGGAAGCTGTATTGTTTCAAAACTAAATGAGATCGGCCGAGATGATATTGTAATTGTTGATCATCTTCACGACGGGCTGATGCCTATCGATAGTTCTGATGTAAAAAGCAAGAATATTGCTGATAAAAAGTTTGTTAAGTATTTTGATAAGAACGAATTTATTGATCTTGTTGTAGCTAACAAAATAGGATATGATATCGAAGCTGTGATTCATATGGGAGCGTGCAGTTCTACAACTGGACTGGATGAAAAGTATTACAGGGAGAATAATTTTGAATATACAGCTAAACTGGCTAAGTGGGCGCTTAAAAATAAAATACGTTTTATTTATGCAAGCTCTGCCGCAACATATGGTGATGGAGCGTTAGGCTATAAGGATGATGTTGAAACTATAAGAAAATGCAAACCGTTGAATCTTTATGGGCGATCAAAGCAAAAATTTGATGAATGGGTTTTAGACAACAGTGTTCTTGATGATGTTGTTGGTTTAAAGTTTTTTAATGTGTTTGGCCCAAATGAATATCATAAAGGCGATATGAGAAGTGTCGTCTCAAAAGCATACAAGAAAGTTGCTGAAGAGGGAAAGATAGACCTTTTTAAATCGTACAATGATAAGTATAAAGATGGGGAGCAGAAAAGAGATTTTATTTATGTGAAAGATGCCGTAAGAGTTGTTATGTTTTTTCTCCAAAACATGGATATTGGAGGTATTTTTAATGTTGGAACTGGTGAAGCTAGGGCTTGGAATGATTTAGCTAAAGCATTGTTTGTTGCGGCAGGAAAGAGTGCTAACATTAATTATGTGGAAATGCCAGAAAGCCTGAGGGAAAGATATCAGTATTTTACACAAGCGGATATGGGCCATTTGAGAAGCGTAGGCTATTCGGATATGTTTATGAGTTTAGAAGATGCAATTAAGGATTATGTTGAATATTTAAAAAACGATTTATATTTATGATGTGTTAACTTCATTTTGGGAGGGGACAAGTATGCTAGTTTATTCAATTATAGCTTTAACTGTTCTTCTGTTTTCTGCAGGCTCATATTTTGTTATTAAAGGCTTCAGATCTGGATCTAAAAATGACCCGCAAATTGTGGCAATTTCAGATATTGATGAATTAATCGAGATTAAAAAGAACTACCTGCAAGGTGAACAAGATACATCAAGTTTAAAGAGAGATGACGTTAAAATAACTGAAAGTTTGATGGATGATAGTCATGAAAAAGAGGATTTGAGCATAGGGAAACATTCTGATCCAAGTATTGCAATAATTGAGAAATATGTTGAGGATATTGAGATCTATAAATCAACTATTATTGGTTTGAATATGAAGATCGATGACCTTAGCAATAAGAATAAAAAGCTTGAAGATGCAATAGAAAGAGAGCTCTCAAGCAAGGATACAACTACGCTTTCAAATGAAGAAAAAGAAATGCTTCAAGAGAGCAAAAAGAAGGCTGAAAGAGCTCAAGAATCAATTGATAGCCTTACGAAAGATAGCATTGCAGCAAGTTCCTTAATAGATAAACAAAAAGAAAAAATAAATGAACTGGAATTAAGTGTCGAGAAATATAATGATTTAAGTATCAAAGCTGATGAGTTGCAAAAGAAGAATGACGAAGCGAATCTCATGATTGCCGATTATGCTGAAAAGATAAGTTCTTTGGAGGGTCAGATATCACATTATAATATGTCTTTAGATGAATATAAGGCTTCTGTAAAAAGCAGGATAGATCAGTTAGAGAATGAAAAAAAGGAATTTGAAGCAAAGCGAAAGCAGTTAATGGACGAATTGAATAATCTGGTAATAGTCAAGGGTGAGAACACACAGTTAAGAGAAGCTTTAAATTCCTTAGAGATGAATTTAAAAGCGGTTAAAGATGAATATTCCCAGAAAAGCAAAGAAGCTAATTTTAAAATGGAGAAACTAGATAAAGGGAAAGAAGAATTGTTTAGAAATATTCTTGAATTAGAGCTTAATTTTAATAAACTAAAAGAATACAACTCTTACCTGCTTACTAAGGAAAAAGTTTTACAATATGAATTAACGAAGAATAGGGCTAAAGCTGTTGGCTTTGAGAAGATGTGTGAAGATTTTAAAAGAAGGATTGACAATGCCGAGAAAACTTCTGAGGTTGAAGGCGTTTTTAATTAAGGGCTTTCGAAATTTTATTTAGTCTGTTTATTGAAAGGATGTTGCCATGTCAGAAGAAAGGGAGTTTTCTGAAGTGTTAGTTGCAGATATAATGACTGAATGCGTCGAAGTTGTTAATAAAAGCATGTTAATTAGTCAGGTAGCACATCTTATGCTGAGAGAAAGGGTTAGTGGTTATCCTGTTGTTAACGATGATGGCTCTATCGCAGGTATTGTTACGCTGACAGATCTTTTTATTCTTCTGGATAAGATCAGTGAAGAAGTTGAAAAAGGAAAGTCGGAAGGAAAGAAAATCCAGTTTCACGATAAGATCATAGAGTACAAAGAAAGAGCTGTTTCCGAGATAATGTCCAACAGTGTGTTTTCAATTTCTCCTAATGTGCCTGTGAGCGAGGTTGTTAGTATTGCTGCTAAAAAGAATATGCATACTTTTCCTGTTGTTAAAGATGGTGTGCTTGTTGGAATTGTTGGAAGGCATGATATTCTCAATGCAGCTTTCTTATATGCGTAGTGTTCAAGTTAATATATAAAATACCATAACTAAAAACTAAATCATGAAAGATATTATGCAAAGACTATTATTTATCATATTGCTGGTTGTAGTTTCTGGATGTGCAAATGTGACCGAAACTGCTAAAGTTGTCCTGGGTAATTCTACAAAGGCGCTTGAAGAAGGTCGGGCAGAAGCAATAAAAAAATCATACGCTTGCAGTTACCAAGAGTGTTTTTATGCGGTTTTAAGCTTAGCTAAAAATGAAGAACCTGAGCCTCTTAGCGAAAAGAAATATTTTGAGGTGTTTTCTAAAAAAATAGATAAGGATCATATTGTGGTTATGGGTATCCCTGGCAATGTTGATACGACAGAAGTTGGAATATTTTTCGCAAGACGAAGCCTTAAATCAGTAGAGATTGAAATATCTTCACGAAGTAGCAGCGCTAAACGTAAAGTTGCAAAAGCTGTTTTTAAAGAGTTAGACCTTAGGTTTCCTGAAATCGAATAAGAAGAGGTTAATATATGAAAAGAGATACAAGAATATTGGCAACGTTAGGACCAGCTAGCTCAAGTGAAAAAGTGTTGTATAATATGGCTTCAAAAGGAATGAATGCATCTAGACTTAATTTTTCTCATGGAACTCATTCTGAGCATCAAAAAACATTGAATCTTATAAGAAAGGTTAATCACAAGTATAAAACAAATGTGAAAATACTTCAGGACCTTGAAGGATATCGAATAAGGGCTGGAAAATTTAGCGAGCCTAAAAACCTTCAGAAAGGCATGATATTTTTTATGTCTAAGGATGAAGTTGATGAAATAAGCCATATTCCTTTTGATTGTGATGAGAATATTAATAAAATCAAAAAAGGTTATGATGTTTTTATTGATGATGGAACTATTCATTTAAAAGTTGTGGGGCGAAAAGATGGCAAGCTAAAACTAGAAGTTGTGCAAGGGGGAATCCTAAAAGAGCGAAAAGGTATAAATATCCCTGATTTAAAACTCAGGTCTGATATTCTGACGGATAAGGACAAGCATGATATTAAGTTTGGCATTAAGAACAAAGTGGATTTTATTGCACAATCTTTTGTTCGGAATAAAAACGATATTCTGAATATATGCAAACTCGTAAGGCCAAAACTTCCAGATTGTAAGATTATTGCTAAAATTGAAAATGAAGAAGGAGTTTTAAACGTAGATGAAATCCTTGATGCTTGTGATGGGATCATTGTTGCAAGAGGAGATCTCGGGGTGACTTTGCCAGTATACAAAATTCCAATAGTGCAGAAGTATTTAATTTTAAGGACAATTAGAAAAAAGAAGATTGCTATTACTGCAACACAAATGCTTGAAAGCATGACTGAACATAATAGGCCAACCAGGGCAGAAGTGTCAGATGTTGCTAATGCTGTTCTGGATCAGACTGACTATGTTATGCTTTCAGGGGAAACTGCTGTTGGGAAATATCCTGAAGGTGCGGTCAGTATGATGCGACAGGTCATTGAGTATACTGAAAAGTATGAAGAAATCCAGATATGATTTTATGAAGTACCGATAAGTTAAAAATTTAGCGCACATGAAGATATAGGGATATTATGATAGAACATGAATTGTTATTTTTAGGGCTGTTGAAAGACGGGCCAAAGCATGGATATGAAATAAAACGTCAAATAGAGGAGGATATGTTCCCATTTGTTGGCCTTAAGATAAAATCCATTTATTATCCATTGAAAAAAATGGAGAAGTTGGGCCTTATTAAGAAAGATATTGGCAGAGAAGGGAAGTTTCCTGAAAAGTATGTCTATTCTTTAACTCCAAAAGGAGACAAGATATTTGATCATTTGATAACTGAAAGCTTTTTGTCTATTGAGCGGCCATATTTCAATATAGATCTCTCCCTTTATTTTTTACATTATGTTGAGAAGGATATTGCAAGAAGGCAGTTAAGGGGAAGAGTTATTTTTTTAAGGAGAATAAGAAACGAGTTGCTGCATGTTAAAGACAAAGTTAGCACTATGAAGGACCACCTTCATATTATTTTAGATCATGACCTAGATCTGGTAGATGCTGAAATAAAATCAATTTCAAGGCTTATGACATCGCTAACTAAAAAGGGGATATTGTAGTTAATAATGCCTTTCTTCAAAAAGATCATAATTGACAGTCAAATGAATTAATCGTCAACTGCCTGCCTATAACTTACCGATCAAAATCAAATGTTCTTTAATCAATATGGATTTCTATGAACAATCTGCTTCAGAAGGTTGTGCGCCTGTGTTCATATAGTAAACTTTTCGTCCGGAAGCACCGCATGATGCAGGGCTTGCTGTTAGAAAATATGTCCCACCTGAAGGGGCGCCACCGGCGATTGAGTATATGTAGCCTTCTCTTGGATTGCCGTCGAATATATTCTCTGAAAGGTAGGGAGGGCTTGCTGTTACCAGTAAATTGAGGTCATTAGGATAATCATAGTTGATCATTGAATACTGCTCAAGAGCAAGGCCGAAAGTTTTTAAGTTCTTCTGTGCTGCCGCTTCATTAGCTGTCATCTTAGCTCTTTGTATGTTTGGTACAAATATAGCGGCTAGTATTCCAATGATAGCGACGCAGATCATTATTTCAACTAAAGTAAAGCCTTTATTATTCTTCATGATATTTCCTTCTTGTAAAATCTGTTGCCAAATTATTTTTAATTATATCACTAAAAATCTTATTCAACAATTGATGCTTTATAAAAAAAATGATTTATAGACACAGCTTGTATTGTTTTAGTTCCTTAAAATAGTGATAATTGTCTTTTATGAAACCTATTAAAATCGTATAATAAAATAAATCTATCCAAAAGAATCTTATTCCAAGGAGGAGATATGGCGCAAAGTTCAGTGAGGCAAAATCCTTTAAGAACAAATAAATATCAAAGGCGAATTATTGCGGTACCATTTATATCTTTACTTATTATGAATATAATTGGGACTGCTATAATTATTCATTATAGGCCTCAATTGTTTAATGCGGTATTTCCTTCTGCACAATCGTATGACTTTATTAACCATGTAACAATTCTCATATTGATGGTAATGTGGTTTTTCTTTGTGATAGTGACAATATGGGCTTTTATGGTTGCAAGTGAGCTGGTAGGGTCTTTTGAGAGAATTACAAATGAACTTAAGGATATTGTCGATAAAGGCGTTACTAAGAGATTGAGCGTAAGATTTGGAGATCATCCTGCCGATGAATTAGTCCAGCAGATCAATAATTTGATAAAATTCAGAAAAAAATAGCTTTTTTCATGTTAAAAATGTATTGCCTAAATTGATGTTGGGATTAAAAGATTATTCCAGGTATTAATTTGGGTTTTATTGTTCTTATTATTGTATACTTGTATTAGAAAAAGAAAGTATGGCAAAAAAGGCAAACCCCAGCTCTTTGAGCTGATGTGCTAAGAAAATAGCACAGACTGTAAGGTGGGGACCTGCTAACCTAAAAGGTAAGTAGCTGTTCATTTTAATTAATGAACAGGCAAAGCTACGGGTCCTGGCATAAAGTCAGGATAGCCGGGTTGCTGCTATTAAAAGTGGGCCGAACTATGTGCTTTTTATGTCATGGTTCGGTTTTTTTTATGGAGAGACGAATGAAATTTAGAGTGACAATCTTTCTTGTGATTTTGACTTTTGCGATGCATAGCTTTGTTTTTGCTGCTGATATGACAAAGATATTTAAAAAGGCAGAAAAGGATGCAAAAATGGGACATCCAGACTTTGCTTTTATGGGATATCGTAAAGTTCTTTCAGCTAACCCAAAGGAAAGCTATAAACGCAAAGCGCTGTTCGCTATAGCCGAATATTATTATCAAATAGCTGATTATAAAAGCTCTGAAAACTATTTTAAAGAATATTTAAAGGTTTCAAAGGATGAAAACGGAAGGCTTTTTGCGTATGTTTACTTAATGAAATTAGCGAAAATTGAAAAAAATGAAAGCTTGATCCTTGGAATAGAAGAAGAGATTAAGTTAGTTAAAAGAAATAGTTTTATTTTTGATAATACAAAAGAATATTTATTTGAATCGCCGCTTAATCGTAACCATAAAGCAGTTTATTATATAGATAAGATTGAATTTTATGTTGAGAAAGAAAACATTGCAAGTATATTCTTTTAATCGAAAAACAAAAGCAGGAATAACAGTTGTTGTTATTTTTGTTGTAGCTGTTTTGATATTTAATTATACGTTAAATAAAGTTAAGCCGGATATAGAAAAAATTCTAAGTAAAGCCGCAGGCAGACTTGTTTCAATCAATCAGATCTTGGTTTTAGAGCCGCATAAGCTTATATTAAACGGTGTATATGTTTCAAAGAATACAAGATTGGGTAGCGAAAAAAAAGTGTATTTGCCAAAGATAGTGTTGACATTATCTGTTTATAAAATGATTTTAGAAAAAAGGATCGATGTTTCAAGGATTGAGATGTTTGATCCAATAGTTTATGACAAAAGCGAGTTAATATATCTAAAAAAAAGGATGATAAAAGGTGCAAATATATTTAATGCTCTAAAATGGCAAAGCCTGGGAGTGCTTGTTAAAAATGGAATGGTTGAGGAAGATGAAATTGATAATAAAAGTTCAGTAAATTTCAATTTTGACTTTGAAAATGAACTCGGAATTATAAGCTTTTCTGGCGATATTGTTCGATGTGGAAACAATGATTGTGAAAATAAAAGGCCTCTTGAATTTATTGCAAGTGCTGCAGCAGAAAATGAAGGACTAGTGTTTAATAAAATTGATTTGCGAAAAGAAGGTGCCTTTTTTGCTAGCCTTAATGGGCATTCAAACAAAAATAGGATATTTTTGAAAGGGTATGGATTTTCCGAAGAAAAAAATATATCTGATGATGGCACCCCAAATGAAGGCTCTATTGACGCATTAGAGGTTTTAAATAGAATGTTTCTTAGAATAGGAGCAAAGGAGTTCAAGGAAATAAGTGCTGGAAGTATTCATGTTTTAGATATTAATAGCGAATTCTCTATAAATAAAAATATTATAAAAATTGAGCGATTTAACAGCCTGTTTAATAATATTCCAATTTCAATGAGTGGTGAAGTGGAAATAGCTGATTCGCTGAATTATGATATTTCTTCAATTGCTTATTTTTATAAGTCAAATAATGATTGGAAAGACAATGTGCAGGATATGTCTTTAAATTTGACAGGTAGTTTAACTCACGGGATATTAAATGCTGATATCAATCTTGCTTTGAATTATGAAGAATATAGCGGCATACGAGGATATATGGATTCAACAGGTATCTCTTTCTCTGATGTTTTTGCTGACCTTAATAACCATTCTAAATATTCATTTAAAGCTAAAAAAATTAATGTTTATTTCCTGAAAGACACTGTTATCCAGGAAGCTCAATTCAATGACCCGAAAATATATATTGATCTGGTGGACAAAGACAAAAAAACTATAAATATCGATGCAAAAATATTCGGCGGGAAGATTGAGTCTAACATTACCGTAAATACGAAAGATAAAAAAAATATAAGCAATGCCCAGATTAGTCTTAAAGAAGTGGATATTAACAAGATAGATGGCATGTTATATGATTTTTCCATATTAAAAGGAAAGATAAATTCAAACATGAATATAACTAATTACCCAGATTTTGATATCAATGGGGCCCTTGAAGTTCATGATGGGTATTTAGCTAATGCTTCCTTTTTAGATTGGCTGGCTGATTATTTTGATATGTCATCGGTCAGGGCTGTAGAAGGATATAATGTTAATCTTAAATTTATTATTAATGAAACCAATTTTGATATATATGATGTGAACTTGGATTCAAAAAAGATTATCCTTGATGGGTATTTTAAGCTTAGAGAATATTCTAATGTTTCTAGTGATTTTAAATTAGGATTTGATAAGGACATGATGAAGGAATCAAAGCGGTTCAGGTCATTATTAAAGAGAATAAAGGATGATCGCCAATTTATTCCATTTGAGTTTAGGTTATTAGGCGGTATAAATAAAATAAACTTTCAATGGATGCAGTCAGACTTTAAAGAAGCTGCAACAGGTGTCATTCCTGACTTTATAAAAAGAAAAATTGAAAGAAAGATCGAAAAAGCTATCAAGTAAAATCAAAGATTTGATCTTATTGTATTGTTACTCTTGACATGGGTGTATTAGTGTATTATACTTCTAATACACAGGTCCATAATGAAAGGAAAAGAATAAGAAATGGAATCGAAAGCAAAATATTATTTTCAGATAGCTACAACATCGGGAGTCCCTATATACAGACAGATCATAGATCAAGTAAAGATATTAATAGCAACAAAAAAACTTCCCAAAGGCGAATTCCTGCCGTCTGTAAGACAAATTGCGACTGAATTAGAGATTAACCCAATGACTGCATCAAAGGCTTACTCATTATTAGAGAAGGAAGGTGTTTTAGAGTTTGTTAGAGGCCAAGGCATGAAGGTAAGGGAATCTGATCTTCCTGGAGAGAGCCTAGAGCAAAAAGAAAATGAAATAATTCCGATATTGAATGAAGTAGTAACAAAATCAAAGCAATTGTCTTTAAGACCAAATAAAGTTATTGAAATGTTAACATCGCTGCTAAAGGAGAAGGGCAATGAGTGATTTTATCGTTGAAGTTAAAAGTGTTTCAAAAAATTTTAATGGAAAGTCAGTGTTAAATGATTTGTCACTGAATGTCCCCAAAGGATCTGTTTTTGGTTTGTTGGGGAAAAATGGATCTGGAAAGACGACCTTAATTAAATGTCTGCTAGGGCTTCTCAAGCCTCAAAAGGGTGAAGTAGTGACAATCGGTGATAATCCATTGAAATTTAAAAATGGGACTAAAGAAAAGTTAGGTTATGTGCCTCAAGCAGACAGGATATATCCCTGGTTAACAGTTAGACAGGCGATAGATTACACGGAAACGTTTTATACTGTTTGGGATGCTGAGCTTGTTAATAAATTAGTTTCAATTTGGGAATTAAAAGAAACAGATAAAGTTGGAATGCTTTCAGAAGGACAGGTTCAAAAATTATCAATAATTCTATCATTAGGCCACAGGCCGGAATTGCTGGTTTTTGACGAGCCAGTTGCAAGCCTTGATCCAGCTGCTAGAAGGCAGTTTATAAAGATGATACTGGATTTGGTAGCTGACAGAGAATGTACCATATTTTTTTCAACGCATATTACAACTGACCTTGAAAGGGTCGCTGACAGAGTAGCATTGTTAAAAGACGGAAAGATCGATTTTTGTGGCGGGCTTGATGAATTGAAAGATGAGGTAAAGAGGTTAAGGGTTACCTCAAAAGACCCTATAAAAGAAAGCATTGAGGCTGAAGGTGTTTTAAGCTGTGAAATATTAAATAACGAAGCGGTCATTTCTGTTCGCGGATTTAATGAAGGGATGAAAAAACAGTTGGAATCAAAATTTAACGCAGAGGTGCAAGTTGAGAATTTGAATTTAGAAGAGATATTTTTGGAGCTAAATAGATGAGAAAATATGCGCAAATATTATTATTGTCAATTAGGAATCCAGCATTTTTAATGCTGTCGCTTGGTTTTATAGCCTCATCTGTAATATCCAAAGGATTTATCAAGATGAGATTAGGCTTTTATGCAAATGAAATGTTCACGGTCCAGTTTGTATTCAGCCTGTGGTTATGTTTTATGCTGGGTTTGGTTTTGAAACGCCAATTTGCAAATCATCGTGCATCAATATTGCCAGGTTATAGAGCGCCTCACTTGGTCGTAGCTTTTTTGGTTTTTGTGTTTTTTGTCATTGTCGTTTGGATATGGGAGATAGGCACGAAAGTTAATTTTGAGATCTCATCAGCTGCATTGTTCGGCGTTCATACTACTTGTCTTTTTATGGCAGTTTTTATTGTATATTTAGGGTTTTTATCAATAGGAGCCGTCCTTGTCTTTGCGTATTTGATCTGTCTTCTTATTTCAGGAGAGTCGTTTGCTTTTGTTGAGCAACTAAGCAATACCACTCACTACAATATCTATATTGTTGCTGCAATTATAAGCTTGTTTGTTTTTATGATAATTAGGCTTATGAAGATAAAAGAGGACAGCTTTGAATATCCATTTCTTTTGTCATGGACAGAAAAATCTTTGCTTAAAAATCAGCTCAGGGCTTCAAATTTGGTTTATAGCTTTTTCAATCCCTTTAAACACATATTTAAGAGCAAACAGAAAAATTCAGTATATCCAAAATATCCGAGAGCCAAGAATGCATTGATCAGGTCTATTCATTGGGATATTAATGAGTACAGGGAAATGAGGGGCACCTGGTGCTTGATAGTCTTTGGTACGCCAGCATTCATATATTTTTTGAAGGTTTTTCAATTTGGAAATGAGTTTTTTGCTAATGCTTATTTTAACTTCCTGCTGCTTTCAGTAGCACCAGTTCTGATAGCCTTGGGGTCTAATTATAAAAAGATGATGTATTGGGCATATGATTCATTAAAGCCTATTGATAAAAGAACTTTTATTCTAGAGAAAGGATTTGGGTTCTTTCGTGATTTAATTTTGTTTTGGTTTTTGTTCGTTGTTTATTTTGCGGTTATATCAAGTGCGGTGCTAAATGCTGGAATAATGGCGACCGTAAAGTTTTGGAGTTATTTGCTGTTTACAGGAGCTTATGGATACCTGATCATGGCGTGGATAGCATATATGAGCTCATGCTTAAAAGCTGTAACAGTTATTTTTAATGGAATGTGTTTATGCTTGTTAACTATGCTTTTGATGCAGTTGGTTATTTTGGATGTTCTATCGATAGTATTCTGTGTTTTTATCTCATTTGTATCTGCAAATATATTGATAAGGGTTACATACGATAAATACTGTGAAAAAGAATTAGGAACAATGATCTAATAAGATGTAGAAAGGAGGAATTATAATGACCCCACAAGCCATCGTGTCTCTTTGTAAGGCTGCTGCAATATTCTCAATTGTAGCAGGAGGATATGGAATGATCCTTTGCGTTCCATATATTATGAGCACATCAATCTATGTGATCGCTGCTGCTAGTTTGCCTTTTATAGCAGGATCAGTTTTAGTAGCAGGTGGATTGACAAGCTACACGATCTTATTGCAAAAATAAGATAGTGTATTTTTCACTTCCCATCCCGGGAGGGAGTGAAAACATGTCGGCGTCATAAGCAGCATCATTTTAGAACAATGAAAGCGTATGTTATGGAAATTCTAAGGAAAAATACTGGTACGTTTGTTTTTATGGGAATAGCCGTGGCGTTGTATCAGCTCCAGGCGTATTTTCCGGAGCAATTATATAAAATATTCGCATATCCTTCGGCGTGGATGGCATCTTTCTTTTTTGGTAGCAGTTTTGTCTTGGGTCAGGATAACATGCTATTTATACCTCTTTCTAGCAACGTGATCAATATTACCTCCGGATGCACGGGTTATGGTTTTTTCTGCATATTAACGGCTATTTATCTTCATAAAATATTTAAGGTGTTTCCTAGGGGAAAATCATTCAGGTTGGCTTTATTAGGTCTGCCTTTTTGTTATTTTGTTACAGTAATTACAAATGGATTTCGCATAATATGTGCTTATAGAATTCATAGTATATGTAAAGTTATCCTGCCAGCTGATTATCAGTCTATGGTCCATCATGCCGTAGGGATCGTTGTTTTCTTGTCAACGATCTTGTTATTATCATTTTTATTTGAAAGGAAATATGGAAATGAACGAATCCTTTAGCAGGCCGCTGCTTCCGGCATATTTTAAGAAACCCCACATGCTCTGGTGGGTGTTGATTCTGCCGCAACTTCTTCTTATCTTAATTAATTTGAGAGCGTTTTGGATAATTAGCGAAGAGGTGCTGCCTGAAAATTTATACTTGGCATATTCTATTTTATGGTTCGAAGTTATTATCGTAGCAATGGCTTTTATTGCCTGGTTAGTGTCAAAGTTGCAAAAGAGTAATCTTAATTGGGGTTGGAGTCCAATCCTTCTTCTTTGTAATATTGGATATTTATGGTATTTCTGCAGCAATACATGGCAAGTAATTCCTTCGGGTATTGAGCCTTGGATATTGAATCAAGGCAACCTTGTTTTGTATCAGTTTATCCTTATAATGCCTGGCCTGTTCTATGCTGGATTACGAATTTCGTGTTTTGATGCTAAGTTGAAACTTCCTTATGATTTTGGCATTAGTGTTCTTATTGCGATTTTAGGCCCTGTTTTCTACTATTTCTTTTTTATTCTTTTTATGGGATTAATGAGCCATAGGTTCATGATCTATCTTCCCCAGTATGTATTTGTCGCGTTCTTTATTACTGCTACTGTCATGATATTTTTTGGATTTATACGCACTTTAGTTCTTTCCTACAATTTCATTTCAACAAAAGGCGATGTCGCCAAGATGATGTTCGCTATTATTATTGCGCTGATTGGGCCAGTTGCAGGATTGTTGTTAAATAAGATAATGCCTTTTCCTGCAGATTTTCAGTCAACTTGGGTCTATGTTTTGACAGTTATAAATGCATTGATAGTTATCATCCCTTGTGTGGAAGAAAAGATAGGCTCAAGGCTTATGCTGTGCGCAAGAAGCCTGACCTTTCCGTTTACGTTTTATGTGTTTGTTGTTTTTTTGCCATTTCTGCCTTTGGCGTTGCCAGCAATGTTTGCTATGGGGTTTGGTTTTCTTTTTCTGGTTCCTGTCGCATTATTTATGTTGCACACAAAAAGATTGTATGGGGATGTTAAGGAATGCTTGAAAGCAAGTTCACCGGCGTTTGTTTTTCTTGCCGGGTTAATCTGCTTGTCTGTTTTGCCGGCCAGTGTTTTATGTAAGAATTTTTATGATAGGGCAGCACTTAGAAAGATACTTGATTATGTTTATGCGCCTGATTACAGCAAAGAAGCGAAATGTGATGTTTCCCTTGAGAAAGCAAAAAGCATATTATATGAAATGACAAAAATAAAAGAAGGTGCTTATATGCCGTTTCTTTCTGGCATGTATAAGCGAATGGTTTTTGATGATATGGTTTTGCCGGATTCAAAGATAAAACATATGTATAAGCTGTTTGCCGGTGAAGAAATGCGGCCATATTATGATTCGTTTTATTTTGGAAGATCGAGAATTAGAGGGGGTTTTCGCCGTTCAGGGGCAACTGGAAGAAGGGCCAGTTTGCCTGAAAGAAATGTTGAGGCTTCTGCTAAAGTAGAGTCTTTTGCTAACAAAGGTCAATCGGAAGCGAAGCTGACTATTGAAATGAAGAATGTCGGTTCTAGCCTTAATGCTGAATTTGCAGAGAATATTATTCTGCCAAGAGGTGTCTTTATTAAAAGCTTATCACTAAAAATGGGTAGTGAAATGGTGCCTGCGAAAATGTTTGACAGGAAAACTGCCTTGTGGGTTTATCACATGATAAGGGATTTTACAGCAAGAGACCCCGGCATACTGTCATATTCAACGCCTAATAAAGTTGAGTTCAATGTGTACCCTTTTAGTCTGGGTGAAGAAAGGGTTGCTGAAATTGAATTTAAATATCCGGAAAATACATCTCCGGTCATTTACTTTGGTGAAAAGGAAATACAGTTAAATCAGGCAGGTGATAAGATTCCAGCTGATTTAGTCGTTAAAGGTATCAGCGCAAGAGGTAACGCTTATGTCTCTATTTCCAGTGAGGGAATGAAAGTAATGCCGAGTTTTAAGAGGACTCCTTATTTGCATTTTATAATTGATTCTTCAAAAGCTGCCGAGAATAAAAGAAAAGAACAGGTTGCAAGAATTGGTGTTATTGCCTCAAAGTTCGAGAACATTAGAGAATGTAAGATAACTTTGGCAAACTATAGAAGCGAAACATCAGGTGATGGATATATTGATCTAAGAAACTCAGACAAAATAAGAGAGTCTATTGAAAGTTCAGTCTTTCCCGTAGAAGGTGGTTTTGACGCAAGTACTGCTATTAAAAGAGAACTGGTAAAATATATGAACAATATGATGGATGCAGATAAAAATGGATTTACTCGATATCCAGTATTTGTAATTATGGCTAGTGATAATAACAGTATGATGGAGATAAAAGATTTAGAATACTTTTCGGAAATAGCCCCTGAAAGTGATGTTGCCTATTTTTCAGAACGAGGGTATGAATTTTCTGAAAAGAAACTTTGGGAAAATACTTTCATTGGCAAAGCTGAGAATGTCGTTGCTTTAAAGATAGGGAAAAAGGTCAAGGTTGTTCCAAATTCAGAAAATATGATGCAAACGATATTTTTTGAAAGCGTGGGACAGGGCGCAATTTCTGTATATGTTAATGATGAAAACAAATTTGTTAATGTTGATGTGAAAAATTCAAATGATGCTGTTTATGCAAGGGGAGTTGACCTGATGATTGAGAATTATACGATTTTGTATAATCCATCGCTTGAGAATGAAAAGAGTAAAGCATTAGTTGATGCAAGTAAAGAGCTGGGGCTAATGATTCCAGCAACATCATTAATTGTAGTTGAAAGAAGCTCACAGTGGAAGACGCTTGAGCTTAAAGAAAAACAAAGATTGAGCGCTTCAGCCGGATTGGAATTTGAAGATGATCAGGATGCTGAAGTTAATTTTGATACTCCTGCCCCTTCATTTTGGTTAATGTCATTTATCTTGTTTTTATGGTTTTTTGTAATAAAGAGGATAAATGCTAGATTTATGACGAATTAACTGGAAAATCAAGTGAAAAATGTTCGAATCTCATTTTTTTCACAATAAAAAAAATTATTTACATACTTCTTGACAATTACATTTCTTCTACTAAAATCAAACTAGTAAAATTTTACTAGCCAAACTTGATTATTTCACAACCATAACCTAATTAACAATATAAGTAGTGCGAGATGAAAATAAGAAAAATCTTACAAAATAAGTCTGTCGAATTTGCTGATAAACCTGCAATAATTTTTAAAGAGCAGCAAATTACTTTTAGTGAGCTAAATAGAAATGTTTTGAAATTTGCAAATGTTTTGCAATCTACGGGAGTTTCAAAGGGAGTAAAAGTTGCAATTTATTTGCCAAATTGTATTGAATACGTATATTCATATCTGGCATGCTTTTGTATAGGTGCAGTTGTAGTTCCTTTAGATTATATGCTGAAAACAGATGAACTTACTTCGTGCCTTGATCATTCCGAAGCAAAAATTTTGATCGCAAGAACAAAACCTGTTGTAGACCTTAATGCGATAAAAAAAGATCTGTCAAGTTTGGAAGAAATTATTTTGTGTTGTTCAGAGATAGAAGGACCAGGTCAATTTGGTGCTTTAATTGCAAATGCAAACAATGAATTAGAAGACGTATTAATTGATGATGATGACCCGTGCCTTCTTATGTATACGTCGGGTACAACAGGTAAACCAAAAGGTATCTTGTTGACGTATAAACATCTTGAAGGTTCGCCTGCAGCTATGGATCATTTTGTTGACCTGAATGATAAGGATATTAAATTGGCTGCTATACCTTTGAGCCATATTGGAGGGTTCATTTATTTACAGAACTGTATTATCTTTGCTATTACAGTTGTTTTGATGGACAGGTTCAATCCTTTTGAATTCCTTGGATTGATTGATAGATATAAGGTCACATGTTTTCATATTGTTCCTCCGATGTATAACGCGATATTAACACTGAAGGAGATCGAGCGATTTGACCTATCATCTTTACGGTGGGTCGTTGTTTTTGGAGCGCCAAGCTCGCCGGAAATAATGGAAAGGTTTCATAAATATTGTCCGAATGCAAAACTGTTAAATGGATGGGGTATGACAGAAACATGCCCTCCTAACACAGTAACTCCTATGGATAGTGATAACATTGCAAGCATAGGTAAGCCGGCGCCACACTGTACAATAAAAGTCCTTGATGATGAAGGGAATGTTGTCCCAAATGGTGAAATAGGAGAGATCGTAATATCAGGGTGGATAGTCATGAAAGAATATTATAAGGATCCGGAGCTTACTAAAAGTGTTTTAAGGCCGGAAGGCTTGCATACAGGTGATTTGGGACGATTTGATGAAAACGGCTATTTGTATATAGCTGGAAGAAAGAAAGAGATGATCAAGGTGGGAGGTCAGATAGTTTTTGAACCTGAAGTTGAAAGTGCATTGTATAAGCATGATGAAGTATCAGAAGTTGCAGTGATTGGCATGTCTGATGCAATGAAAGGTGAGGCTGTTAAAGCATTTGTTGTTTTAAGAGAAAACTCTTTGTTAAAAGCGGAAGATATTCGTTATTTTGCTCGTCAGCATTTAGCAAATTTTAAGGTTCCGCAGGTTGTTGAGCTTAGGGAAGAGCTGCCAAAAAACAAAGCAGGCAAAATCGATAAAGAAAGTTTGAGGAAGGGATAATGATGAAAAAAGAAATTCATATGACAGGACAAGATTTGATGGGAATGGTTCAATTAAGGCCGGGAGACCTGGGTAAGTACGCGCTTGTTCCAGGTCCAAAAGAAAGAATGGAAGCTATTGCTAAAAGACTGAAAGACCCTGTTAAGAATTTCAGTTTTATGGAATATACAATGCATACAGGGACTTTTGAGGGTATTAAAATTACCACTATTAATGGTGGAAGATTTGCAGCTGATACATCTATTACGACTGAAATAATGTGTAATGCAAAAGTTGGCGCTATGATCAGATTGGGAAGTTGTGGCGCTTTGAGAGAAGATATCAAGGTTGGCGATATTGTTGTTGCAACAACGGCGATAAAAGGTGAAGGCGTAACTCAGTATTATGTTGATGCTGATTTTGTTCCGACAGCAGATAAAAAGCTGTCAGATGCTTTAGTTGAAACAGCAAAAGCAAACGCGATGATTAATAATGTTATTGTTGGGCCTTGCTGGACTACAGATGCACTGTTAAGAGAGACCAGAGAGCATGTTGGAAAGGCTGTTGGTCAAGGGGCTATTGCTGCTGATATGGTTTCGGCTGCGTTCCTGACTATTTGCCAGACCTATAACATTCCTGCTGCTGTTATTATGGCAGTAAGCGACAATGTTATTACCGGCGAGATGGGTTTTATGAACACGGATTATTATATGGCTGAATCAACAATGATCCAAGTAGCTTTTGACACGGTAAAAAGATTAGAAGGAAAATGAAAATGACAAAATTAAAGGAGTCCCCACTATTTTGGCCGGCAAGTTTAAAGGGCGGTGTAATGTCAGTTCTTGATGAAACTCAAGTCCCGAAGAATCTGCATTATATCAAGATAAAGACTCTTAAGGGCGCAGTGAATGTTATTCATAATATGAAGACAAGGGCCTTTGGTCAGTTCCTTGTGGTTTTATATACTTTCCTTATGGAATTGGAGAAAGTAAAGGTCTCCAAGAAAACTGACTTTAGATCTCAAGAGAAGGTTTTAAATAAAATAAAGAAAATTGCGCATGACTTGAACAAAAGCAGGCCGACATTTCCTTTTTCAGAAGTGACCGGCATTATTGTTCGCTGGGCAGTTATGGCTATTGATAGCGGACTGGATATTAAGACATTTGTTAAAAAAAATACTGAAGGTTATTTAGAAAGTATAAGAGCCAAGCGGTTGGGGCGAGTTCAACATATTGCTGAAGTTATACAGGATGGAGATTGTATATTGACGCACTGTAATGTTAGCGGTGAACTTGCTATGGCAGCAAATATTTGCCTTAAGGAAAAAAAAGACATACATGTTTTTGCTACTGAAACAAGGCCGTATTTTCAAGGGGCTAAGCTGACTTGCTGGGAACTATCTGAAATGGGAGTAAAGGTAACGCTTGTAGCTGACAATGCAGTTGGGTCTTTGATGTCGGATGGACTGGTTAACAAGGTTATCGTCGGATCTGACAGGTCCTGTGCTAATGGGGATTTCGCTAATAAGATCGGGACTTATCAGATCGCTGTTGTCGCAGAACATTTTGGCGTGCCCATGTATGTTCTTACCCAGCCGTCAGACAAGATACGGTCTGGAAGAGATATTCCTATTGAAATAAGAAAAGCTGATGAATTATTGAAATTCGAAGGTAAAAAAGTGTTCAGGGGAAAAGTTGATGGTTTTTATCCAGGATTTGATGTTGTCCCTTATGCACTTATCACTAAAACAATTCCTATAGGTGTTAATGAAAATGAGTAAAAAAACAATTACAGATGAAGATTTAAAACTTATGGAAGGAAGCGTTGTTCTGCTTCACGGGGTTTTTGAAAAAACATTTTTTGATATGCTCAAAGCTAGAGGTCCAGCAAAAGTATTTGTTATGGAAGGACGCCCGAGCCTGCATGCAGCAAAAGTTGCAATTACACATTTGCTAAAAAGAGGGATCACCCCAACAATTATTGCTGACAACATGGCTGGATTTTTATTTTATAAAAATATGGTCAAGGAAGTTTGGCTTGCATATGAAACAATTCATGACAGAGGTTCTTTGTGCTACATAGGGTCATCCATATTAGGGGTTCTAGCAAAGAAGCATGAGATCCCGGTTTATTGCTACCCAGGAGAAAAAGCGGAAAAAGGGAAGAATAAACTGATGGGTGATGAAAAGGAAATAACGACTTTTAACGGAGTTAAAATAGCTCCTAAAGGTACTAAAGGGTATGTGCCCTTGTTTGAGCATGTGCCTGGACACATTTTTGAGGAGAGAGATGGATCAGGACAAAATAAATAAATTAAAAAAAGATATTATCGCTATAGGCCGTCTGCTTTGGGATAAAGAGCTTGCGAGCGGTTTAAATGGCAATATAAGTGTCAGAGTCGATAAAGAAACAATTCTTTTAACTGCAACAAAAACTTGTCTTGGATTATTAAAAGAAGAAGATATTTTGCTGATGAATGTTAACGGAGATTTGATAGATGAGGGGGCAGTCTCAACTGAAAATACCCTGCACACTGAGATTTATAGGAATTTTGATGAGACTCAAACGATTGTTCATACGCATACTACTTATGTTAATGGTTATTTTCTAGTTAACGATAAGTTCAATTCCGGAATACTTGAGACAAAATTGTTTTTAGGGGAAGTCAGGTCTATTAAGCAATCTACGCCTGCAGTTACTGAGTTTGCCCCAGTTATTGATGAATTGAAAGGAAATAATATTATTGTTCTCAAGAATCATGGTGTTCTTGCCATGGGAAGAGATCTTTTTGACTGTTTTTTATTAATTCAAGGACTTGAAAATGCGATAAGGGTGGATGCAGTAGCTAGATTATACAAATCCGGCTTAACAAATAATATTGAAATAAAAGATAAAAAAGAGCCTAAACCAGAAAAGAAGAACTCGGATAAGTATGATTTGTTCTCTAAGGAACAGATTGATGCCATTGTTAAGCTTGTTAATGAAGATCCTCAAATGAGCGTTCTTGGTGACAAGACAGATATGACAATGGAGCTGGCTGTTAAGTTGGCGGAAACTGGTAAAGTGTTTAGTTTCAATTTTAAAAAGGGAAAGATCGTTAATGTGTCCAGTAACGAAAACGCAGAATTTCTGATCACTGCAACAGAGTCGATTTGGCGTGCAGTATTTACTAGCCAGATCGATCCTTTTGTCGCTACTACCCAGAAAAAAATGAATTTGCGCGGGGATTTTGCAAGGATATCAAAATGGTATGCGCCCTGCAGCAGGGTCTTCGAGTTATGGACAGGGGTTCCCATAGAATAGTACTTATAGCTGAAAAATGATCATTACAAAAATGAATAAATTCTTATTGTATATAAATGGTGAATTAATTAATGCTCAAGGTGCAAGGGTGTTTGATAGTTTGAATCCTTCGACAGGCGAAGTGTTTTGTCAAATCGCTGATGCGAACAAAGATGATATGTCTAGTGCTATAAAAGCAGCTAGAGATGCTTTTGATAGCGGGGTTTGGTCTGAACTTTCATTGGAAGGAAGAGGCAGATATTTAAAAAGAATAGCGGAACTTATTAGGGAAAATGCTAAAGAGCTTGCTGATATAGAATGTAAGGATATAGGCAAGACAACAAAACAGACAACGTTCATTGATATCCCGACTGCAGCTGAGACCTTTGAATACTTTTCTAAAATTGAAAAGGTGTTGTCTGACAAGGAACTCCAGACAGATCATCCTGTGAAAAGCATTATTGTCCGTGATCCGATAGGGGTGGTTGGATGTACAATTCCCTGGAATTACCCGATAATAATGGCTGCATGGAAAATAGCCCCAGCCTTGATTGCTGGCAATACAGTTGTTCTAAAGCCATCGTCTCAGGGATGCGCGTCAGTTATGAAATTGGCTGAACTAGCAAAAAAGGCAGATCTGCCATCAGGCGTATTGAATGTTGTATCAACAAAGGATCACAATGTCGCTGCAATGTTAGCTGCAAGCCCTGATGTAGATAAGTTTAGTTTTACCGGAGGGACTAAAACAGGCCAGGATGTTATGAGGCAGGCGGCATCGAATACCAAACGTCTAACACTTGAGCTCGGAGGCAAGTCTCCTAACATAGTTTTTGAAGATTGTGACATTGAAGCGGCGATAGGTGGAACAATGTCCGCTATTTTCATGAATCAGGGACAAATGTGTACCGCAGGTTCGAGATTGATACTGAGCCACAAAATATATGATGAGTTTTTAGGAAAGCTTGTTGAGAAAACAAAAGCTTTGAAGGTTGGCAATGCAGCAGATTATGCGACTGATTTTGGACCGCTGATCAGCAAGAAACATGTTGAAAGCGTTTTAGATTATATTAAAAAAGGTATTAAGGAAGGCGCTAAACTTCTTTGCGGAGGTAAGGTGCCCGAAGGCGATGAGTATAAAGGTGGATTTTATTTTGAGCCGGCGATCTTTGCGGATGTTGATAACTCAATGACAATTGCACAAGAAGAGATATTTGGCCCCGTACTCTCAGTCATTAAATTTTCATCTGAGGAAGAAGCAATAAAGATAGCTAATGATTCAAAATATGGTTTGGCGGCTAGTGTATGGACAAAGGATGAGAAGAAGGCAAGTTCTGTTGCCAGAAAATTGCAATGCGGAACTGTATGGATCAATACATATGGGGGTTTTTATAATGAAGCCCCTTTTGGCGGCTATAAACAAAGCGGGTTTGGACGAGAGTTGGGGGTTGAAGGATTGCTTGAATATACGCAATGTAAACATATTTGTATAGATAAAACGCCAGGCGGAAAACCCCTGGTAGCATCATGGTTTTGACTGAACAGCCCAAAAGCAGCTTGGTTGTTCATTTTGACAAACATTATCAAAGTTTTTAAGAAAATCAGAAGATTTTCTTTGATCAAGAAATAGGAGAGAAGATGAAAGTATTATTTGTTACGCCTCCGATGGGCTCATGGGCGACACATGGTGATCATAAGGCACCTAACCAATATTATGCCCAGATAGCTGCTTACTTGAGAGAGAAAGAAGTGGCGGATGTTCAAGTTATCGACGCTAAAGCTCTTTCTATGTCCTCAGATCAAATGCTGGCTGAGATCAAAAAATCGAATCCTGATCTTTGTGTATTCGGGGACCTTTTGCATTCAACAGGTGGCTTGTCTGTTATCTGGCATTTCAATGAAACAGCAAAGAAGATCAAGGGAATATTGCCCGATACAAAAATATTGATGGGAGGCTTATGGTATTCTGCATATTGTAAAGAGACTTTAGCCCAAAATCCTAAAATTGATTTTATTGCAATGGGTGAAGGAGAGCTGACCATTACTGATGTTGTAAAAGCATTAAAAGAAAAAGATCCTGACCTTACAAAAATACCAGGACTCGTATCCAGAGCAAAGGATGGAACTGTTCAGATAGGGCCGCATCGCAATCTTATCCTGGACCTTGACGAGCTACCTATGCCAGCATATGACCTTTTCCCCATGGAAAAATATGTTGGCCATACATACTGGAAACCGTTTGCTGAATTGTTAACATCGCGTGGTTGTCCGGGAGCCTGCACATTCTGTTATCAGTGGAGCCTGTATGATGAAAGAAATGCGAAGCAGGATTATATTTCGTGGAGAGGAAAATCCCATGAAAAGATCCTGGATGAAATGGACCTTTTAGAGAAAAAATATGGAGTTAAAGTTGTTGTTATTCAGGATGATGCGTTTAACGTTGATAAAGAGAATGTCAAGAAGTTCTGCGAGATGAAGATAGCGCGAGGAAATAAAATAAAGTGGGTCTGCCTGGGAAGGGCTGATGATTGGCTGGACCATAAGGAAATAATGCCTTTGATGTATGAGGCAGGCTTGTTCATGGGACTTGTTGGTATTGAAGTGGAAAGCGATGAGCAATTGGCCAAACAAGGTAAGGGAGTGACCCTTTCGCAAATTAAAGAAACAGTGAAGGCGCTTAGAGAGGCGAATATTTCATCTGTTGGAACTGTGCTTATAGGATTGGAAGAAGACGATGAGGCGACGATAAAGAAACGCTTTGAAGTGGCTAATGATGTCGATCCGGATATTATGGCATTAGATTATGTGACGCCTGTCCCTGGCTCGCCATTATGGAGAGAAGCATTGGAAAAGAACTGGTTTGATCCAAATAATATTGATCTTAAGCAATGGGATTTTCATCACCCTGTTATTCCTACAAAGCATTTAACCATTGAGCAGGTCGGAAGGCTAGGGTCATGGTGTATGAGGGAATTTTATTCTAGGCCTGAAAGAATATTCAGGATAATGGAAAGTAAATATGACGATCTAGTTAAGCTTTGTGTAAAAGATTTTATGTCAAATCTTGCTAAGTTCGAAAAAGCTTCGGCAGGTGAAGAAAGCTTCGTATAGAAAGGAAAAAGAAATGGAATGGAATCTGCAAGCAGAATCAAAATATAAGAAAATGTTAAGCAAGATACCGCTTTTTCATAGGCAAATAACTCAAGAAGTAGTTGATAAGATGGCACCACAAAATGCCCAGGAAAGACAATCGAAATTTGTTGAAGAGGAAGATATTATAAAAGCCTTTTTATGCGAAGTCCCGCAGACATTTTACAGCATCATGATCAGGCTTATGGAAGACGTGGGTTTTGACTATAAGAAATATGAAAAACAATAAAATGGACATAGCAATAATTGGCGGGGGAGCAATAGGGTCTTTGGTCGCAGGTTGTTTAGTTGAGCAAGGACGAGAGGTTGTCCTTATTAGCCGAAAAGAGCATGCGGATGCAATTAATGAAAAAGGACTGTCAGTTAATGGTTTTGGCGGAGAAAAAAATATCAGGATCAGATCCCTTGCTAAGCTTGATAAAGAATATGGGCTGGTGATATTTGCAACCAAAACTCAAGATTTGGAACATGCTTACCAGGAAAACAATGAGCATTTAGAAAATTGTTATGTTTTGACGACGCAAAATGGTGTTCAGGCAGATAGTATCCTGGGAGTTCATTTTGAAAAAGAAAAGATGCTGAGCAGTATTGTTATGTTTGGCGCGACATATGCAAAGCCTGGACATATAGCTTTTAATTTTAGCGGAGATTGGATTATTGGCAGGCCGTATGTTCCTCTCGATGAAAAGGCGCATGAGATAGCAGCGCTGCTGAACACAGATATTCCTGTAATTGTTTCAAATAATATTGTCGGCATGAAATGGGTAAAGCTATTTGTTAATTTTAATAACTGCATATGTGCTTTAATCGGAAAATCGATGCAAGAAACATTTGCTGATATAAATCTATGCAAATTGAGCATACTGCTTTTACGGGAAGGTATAGCGATAGTCAAGAAAGCAAAGATAGCGCTCGTGTCCCTGCCGACATTTCCTGTGGACAGAATAATGGGGCTTGTTTCTATGCCGTTTGATCAGGCATCTGGGATAATTAATAAAACTTTAACTAAATTGAGCGTTGAGCCCTTATATGGATCAATTTTACAGAGTATTATGAGAGACAAGACCAGTGAGATTGATTTTATAAACGGAGAGGTTGTACATTTGGCAAAACAAATGCGAGATAAAGCGCCTCTTAATGAAAAGATCGTAGATTTAGTTCATGAAGTTGAAAGGACCAAGAAATATTTTGCAGTAGACGAGTTAACTAAGGTTTTTGAATTGGATAAAGTATAAAAAGGAAAGAGCAGGGTTATGACAAAAAGAAGAGTGGTTATTACAGGGGTTGGCGTTGTTGCTCCTAATGGTATTGGAAAAGAAGCATGCTGGGAAGGCATGATAAATGGTGTTTCTGCAATTAGCAAAGTGACAGAGTTTGATGTGTCTATCTTTAATACAAAAATTGCTGCTCAGGTCAGGGATTTTGATCCTGTTGAACAGGGGTTGTCAAAGGAAGAAGCAATTAGAATGGATAGGTATGTCCAGTTTGCAATGGTTGCAGGTGCTGAAGCTGTTAAAGATTCAGGCTTGGATATGTCTAAGATCAATAAAGGGCGTATGGGGGTGTCCTTAGCAAATGCTATTTGTGGAACAAAGTGGATGGAGGAAGAATTTGCCCTTGTTACTGATAATGGAAAAAAACCAATTGATCCGACGATAGTAAGGCCGGACCTTTATGATGCATCTATGTTCAATACTCCGTCTTCAGAGCTTGCAGCAAAATATGGGTTAAAAGGAGTATGTAATACTATTTCTACGGGTTGTACAGCGGGTACAGACTCAGTCGGGTTTTCGTATGAAACGATCATGGATGGAGATACAGATATCATGATTACGGGTGCAAGCGAGGCCCCGATTTGTCCGATGACATTTGCCTGTTTTGATACGGTCAATGTCTTATCTACTCTAAACGATGAGCCGGAAAAAGCCTCTCGTCCTTTTGATTTAAAAAGGAACGGTTTTGTTATATCTGAAGGTGCGGGTTTGCTTGTTGTTGAAGAATTAGAGCACGCAAAGAAGAGGGGTGCTCGTATCTATGCGGAGATAATCGGTTTTGGAACTACAAATAATGCTTACCACATGACAGACCTTCCGGCTAACGGAGAACCAAAAGCAAAGTGCATTAGATTGGCACTTGAAGATGCCGGAGTTAAGCCTGAAGATATTGATTATATTAACGGTCATGGTTCTTCAACAAAACAAAATGATGTTTTTGAGACTAATGCTTATAAAATGGTCTTTGGACAGCATGCATACAATATCCCTATCACATCATTAAAGTCAATGATAGGGCATCCCCTAGCTGGAGCAAATGGCGTCGAATTGGTTATCTCAGCATTGATAATGGAACGTAATATTTTACCGCCGACCATTAATCAGGAGACGCCGGACCCGGAATGTGACCTTGATTATGTCCCTAATGTTAGGAGAGAGAAGAAGGTCAATTATTTGTTGAAAACATCCAGCGGGTTTTCAGGTATACATTCTGCAATGGTTTTAAAGCGATATGAAGGTTAAATGTATAAGGGCAACTCTTGCGGTTGTCTGTAATTATAAATGTTAAAATTGTTGGCGGACGCAAGGCCCGCCCCCATGAATTATTATAGGGAATTAAAATGGAAAAAATAGCAATTACAGGAATCGGTATAGTGTCTCCAAGTGGTATTGATACAAGGAGGTTTTGGTCAAATTTGAAAAAAGGACGTTCAGCAGTTGAAACTATTACAAGATTTGATGCATCAAAATATACATCTCGGATAGCTGGGCATGTGCATGAGCTGGATGCTTACAGCAATGTGTCGTCGAGATTGTTGAAGAAGATCGATGTCTTTTCGCATATGGCTTTGGTTGGCGCTGAGCTTGCCATTAATGACGCTAAATTGGATATTGCAAATGAAAACCTGGACCGTGGCGGTATTTTTATGGGGAATGCCATTGGAGGCTGGTTATTTGCGGAGACAGAGCTAAGGGACCTTTATATTGAAGGACGTGAAGGGGTAAGTCCCTTTGCAGCATCAGCATGGTTTCCAGCAGCGCCGCAGGGGCAGATATCTATCAAGTATCAACTCAAAGGTTATAGTAAGACTGTTGTTTCTGACAGGGCCAGTTCATTAATGGCAATTGGATATGGGGCAAGGACCATTGCCAGAGGCAAGGATGATTTTATTATCGCAGGAGGCATGGAGGCCCCTGTTACTCCGTATGCTTTGTTGTGTTGTCAGACTTCGGGAATGTTAACAAAAAACAATGATAACCCGGAACAGGCATATAAGCCGTTTGATAAGCGAAGAGATGGATTTGCGTTAGCCGAAGGGGCAGGGATCTTGGTTTTAGAGTCGCAAGCGAAAGTAAGATCTAGGAATGCGAGTGTTTATGCAAATGTAATTGGTTATGCTACAACTACAGACGGTGTTGATCGTATTGATCCTGCAGATGATGGAATTGAGCTATCAAATGCTATCAAAACTGCGCTTAATAACGCCGGGTTGAAGCCGGAAGAGATTGATTATATAAGTTTGGACGGTGTTGGAACGCAAATAGGTGATCTTTCTGAAGCACGGGCTATAAATTTGGCTTTTGGAAAATTAGCTTCAGGGATTCCATGTTCAGCCCCAAAGTCAATATTTGGAAATATGTTGGGTGCGTCCGGAGCGGTTGATACTATCATTGCTTGTCTAGTGATAGAAAATGGTATTATCCCACCAACGATAAATGTTAAAGAGCTTGACCCAGAGTGCAAGTTGAACCTGGTAATCGGCAGTGCTTTAGAAAAAGAAGTTAATAATGCTCTTATTATAAGTCGAGGAAGAGGGGGCATTAATACTGTTTTAATCATACAAAAACCATAAAACAATGTTGGCGTGTAGCGGTTAGAAGCTGTACAAGATATTTTGTTTTAAATAATAGAATTAACCCTGTTTGCTAAAATTTTAAAAAGAGAGGAATTGATATGGCTGTTGAAGACAAAGTAAAAGAGATCCTTAATCAAGTATTAGATGTTAGCCCTGAAGAGATCGAGCCTGATGCAACGCTTGATGAAGCTTTTGGAGTTGATTCAACTGAAATGGTCGAGATATCAGTAGGGCTGAAGAAGGGGCTTGGAGTTGATCTTGGAGATGGTGAATTAAAAAAGACGATGTCTTTTAATAAAATTGTAGGTATATTGAAGAAAAAAGGGGCGGTATAAGAATCACGATGCCAGAAGTTCTGGGCAACTGCTGAAAACAGCTTAGGTTCTTTAGCGTCCTTGTAATTATTATATCCTTAAAGGATTGTGTTATGAGAATAATTGATATTAGTTTGCCAATTGATGACTCTTTGAAAGAAACACATTCTGCTAGCATTGACAGGATCTCTCATGCAGATGGGGTTGAGCACTTTAATTGGGTGCTGATGAAAAAGAAATTTGAAGATGGGCAGGAAAGATTTGACCGAGGGGAAAGATTGGTTAAGCCCGAAGAGATCCTTGATAAAGAGCTGCTTTCATTAGAAATCGTTCATTCATCAGTGCATATGGGGAGCCATGTTGATGCACCTTTTCACTTTGGCAGCAATTGTGAAGGAAAGCCATCAAAGCGAATTGAAGATCTGCCGCTTGAATGGTGCCTATCAGATGGAGTGGTTTTGGATTTTACGCACTTATCATATCCAAGCCTCATAACTAAGCAGGAAGTTGAGAATGCTTTAGATAAGATCAATTATAAATTGAAACCAAAGGATATTGTCTTGCTGAACACGGGTGGCGATAAAAACCTTGGGACCCCTAAATACGTTAATGAATATGTTGGTATGGTGCCTCAGGCATTAGAATATATATTGGACCAAGGGGTAAAAATGCTAGGGATAGATACAATAGGTCTAGATCGTCCCTGTTTTGAGATGTTTAAGGAGTTTTTAGAGACACGTGATAAGTCTATTCTGTGGCCTTGTCATTTTCTTGGAAGAAAGCGGGAGTATTCTCATATGGAACGGTTAGGAAACTTGAGGGAAATTCCAATCCCTTTTGGTTTTAAAGTTTCATGCTTTCCTGTTAAGGTAAGAAATGCAGGCGCAGGTTGGTGTCGAGCTGTTGCAATAATTGATTAAAAATATTTAACAGAAAAAATGATAGATCTTTTTGTCGATTTGATTCAATTCTTATTTTTTGACAAGCCTTTTTACTTTATTTTATTCATATTGGTTATTTTTTATTTTGCTCATTGGAGGTACAGACTACGAAGGGGAAAGTTTGTCGTATTGTGGGATGATGATGACAGTTTTAAGTTCTCATCTGATTTTGGAGTTTTTAATTTTATAAAAAAAGAAAATAAAATTGAGCTCAATTATTTTGAAAAGGATCAACAAATAGTTCTATATGTAGATGATATTAGGCAAATTTCTCTAAAAAGAGAACTGAATACTGATGTTATTTCTAAATTTTTAGATAGTGTTAGTTTTGCCGTTGATCATGTTGATCCATTGGATTTGACGATCAATTTGTTTAGTGAGGCAGTATCCGATGATTTTAAAGGGGTAGGTGAGAAAGATAGCAAAATGATGTTTGCTATAGTTATTAATGCTAAGGATTATAAAGATTATCCCCTTTTTATTATTTCTCAAGCAAAAGCAGGAAGTTTTTACGATGAATTTGTTCTTGATATATTGACTTTGCTTCGCCTTGTTGAATATGCAAATTTTAAGGCAAGGGATGTTTTTGAGTTAGTAAGAGCAAGATGTTCAAGGATGAACATAGATGTTTATGATTATTCGTAAATTATAGGAAAAATATCATAAATTATTTGATTCTAACACATTTAAGCTCTGATAATGTGATTTTCTAAGGTTCTTCCCTTATATATATAATAATATCAATAGCGTATGATTTTCCTTTACTTTTAGGCCTTTTTATATATAGTATTATTAATAAAAATACGAATATACATCTTTATTTTTCTAGTAATAAACAAAAGAATGGTAAAATTAGAGAGGTTTAGTTATGGGTCATACAAATAATTCAATAATAATTGATGCTCCTTATGAAGCAGTTTTTGATATATCTAACAATATAGAAAGATGGACAGAGTTGTTTGGCGGAGAGTATGTAGAGGCAAAAGTATTAAGCATAGAAGGAAACAGGATAGAATTTAAATTGACCAATAAAGAAGGCCAGTCCTGGACGTCTTTTAGGCTGTTATATAAAGAACACAAATTTACTTATGCGCAGAAAAATGAACCAACTTTCCCGTTTAAATTCATGAAAATAGTGTGGCTTTATACCGAAGTAGAAGGCGGGGTTCTAATGACATGGATTCAGGACTTTGAGATGGATCCTGGTGCAAAGTTCACAGATGAAAAAGTTGTAGATCTTGTTAATGAGCATTCACAGGATAATTTGAAGATATTTAAAGCAATAATTGAGAAAGAGCAAAAGGGCGCTTCGTGAGGTTAAGGAATACATTGTGCAGATAGTTAGTGAGAAGAAGGCAATATATTTCCTGATATGTTTGGGCTGTGTAACTGTATCATTTAATGTTGCGGCAATAACGGCCGCTATACCTGTAATAAGCCTGGATTTGAAATTGCCTGCAATACAAGTATCTAAAGTAATTCCTTTTTATATGATACCTTATGGCTTAGGAGCTTTAATCTATGCTCCTTTGACAAGGAGAATTTCATATAGGGCTATTTTAGCAGGCACATTAGCTTTGTTTTCATTGGCTTGTTTTGCTTGTGGTATGAGCAGGGATTTAAATGGTTTTTTATTGGCAAGAGTAGCTATGGGCGTTACTGGTGCGAGCACCATACCTTTGGGTCTTATGCTTATCGGTGAGCTTTTTGATAAAAATATTAGAGGGAGACTTGTAGGCTTGTTTTTTGGATGCAGTTTTTTTGCTTCTCTTGCGGGTATTGTTTTAAGTGGGCTAGCGAATTGGAGATGTTTGTTTTTTGTTCCTGCAATAATTGCAGCATTAAATTCAGCATTTTTCTTTATTCTTAAATCACAGTCTTTGAAGAAGATTAATTCGAGTAGCGTTAATTATTTGAAAGCTTTAAGAGATGTTAAGATAAGGAATGTTTTTATATTTATTTTTGCTATAAGTTTCTTCTATCATGGTGTGCATACTTGGTTTGGTGTTTATCTTGACAAGGCTTATGGTATGGATAAGTTAACAATAAGTTTTTTCTTTATATTGGGAGCAATCGGCGGGCTTGCAGGGCAGCTTTTAGGAGGCTATATCTCTGATAAAAAAGGAAGGTTAGCTCCCTGCTATATTGGTATCATAGGATTAGCTCTATCCATGATAGTTCTTGCAGGCCACTATTCTTTTTTTGTCCTCGGAATGCTTTTAGCATTGGTTTCTGTTTTTTGGACGATAGGCCATAATGGGGTATCAACTGTTCTTACGGATTTTCCTGACAATGACAGGCCTGTAATCGCAAGCTTGAACTCGTCGGTTCGTTTTGTTAGTGGAGGAATTGGATTTGCTGTTAGCAGTATTTTTGTTGATAATAGTTTTGGGATGACATTTTTGGGAATAGGAATTTGTACGCTCCTATTGACGTTTTTTGTTAAAAATTTAGTGCCCCAGCATTAATTGCTTGGCGTTAAAATGAATGGAGGTTTTAGGTGGATTTAAAGGGTAAAAATGTAATTATTACTGGTGCATCTAGAGGCATCGGTAAAAGCATAGCTATTAAATTGGCTGAATCAGGATGTAATGTGCTAATTGCGGCGAGGAATCAGGAAGCATTAGATAAAACTGTTGTGGAAATAAAGAGTAAGGCTGCTGCTGGTGTTAAAATTATTGGCCTGTCAACTGATGTTAGTAATCTTGAAGACCTTAAAAGGCTTTCAGAAACTGCTTTTTCAGAGTTTGGGGGCGTGGATATTTTAATTAACAATGCGGGTGTATCAAGTCAGTACCCATTTGATAAGCAACCATTGGAAGATATTGAGAATTTGGCTCATACTAACTTCCTAGGATATGTTCGATTAATTAGATTAGTTATCCCTCATATGATCGAAAAGAAATCCGGTTCTATTATTAACATGGTCTCAGGTTCTACATTAGTCGATCCAGTGCCGAAGACGTTTGTTACTTATAGCTCTCTAAAAGTTGGCTTAAGGGCATTCCTTAAAGGATTATTCTGGGAGATGAGAGATTACGGAATTAAGATAACGTCAATACTTCCAGGTGTCGTAGATACTGAGCTTACAGGAAAATTAAATAATATTACAGAGGACCAAAAAGAAAGATTGATGACGCCTGATGCTGTTGTGGACATGGTTATGTTTGCATTGTCAGTGCCACAAAATGCTTGTCCGCTGGAGCTCGCTGTTATTAATCAGCAAACACCATGGATAAAACCGGTCATTGATTATGATCAAAAACAGGCTAGATAGTTTCGAGCGTCAAATGGCTTTTTACAGTCGTATTAATTTACATGCAGCTAATAGCTGGCAAATTAACAGGGAGGAGATTTAAATGGACAAGACGGTAGCAACATTCAAGAAAAACAAATTCCAAGAGATCAGAGTTGGTATCCGTGAGTTTAAAGGAAATGATCTGATTGATATCAGAACATGGACAATGACTCAAGGTACCGAAGAAATGGTCCCAACTGCAAAAGGTGTTTCGATTAACGTTCACCTAATTGATGATTTGAAAAAAGCTCTATCAAGGGCAGAAGAGGTTCTTAGGGAAAACGGATTAGCCTAATAGTTAAGATTCGCAATTCAACTTAGCTAATAATTATTATAATTATTATGTTTTATTTTAATTGGTTTTGATTTTAACAATAGATTTAGGTTGTCTTTTATTTTTATTTTATCTTTAAGTTATTAAAACCTGCAATTGTTTTTCTGTTGGACTTCGAAATGAATAATATTATTGATTGTCATAGTCACTATATGCCTAAGGAAGTGGCGCAAAATACTGCTTTTTTTAAGGTTGCCTGGTCAGATATTAATGGACAGATGGCTGCAATGGACAGTAATGGGATAGAAAAAGCACTTCTCCTATATCCTACCAGTGATGCTCATATCAAAATGAATGGTTGGAAAAATGTTTGCAAAATATACAATGCTGAGATTGCTAGGGTTGTAAAAGAAAATAATTTACGCTTTATCGGAGCAGGTATAATTCCTGGCGATAATGAAAAGGATATTATAGATGAATTAAAGCATATTGATGGCCTTGGGTTGAAGGTGCTTTCAGTTGCATCTAGCTATAATGGAAGGTATTTAGATGATGTGATGTATGATTGTGTGTTTGAGTATGCTTCAAAAAATAATGTGTGTCTGCATGTGCATCCACAGATAATCGGCCCGATCGGGGAGGAAAGGGTTAAAGACCCTTTATTGAGCCCTGTTTTAGAGTATGTTTTTGATGTTACTATGAGCTTGGGTAAACTAATGATGAGCGGTAAACTGCTTAAATATGCCGATGTAAAGCTTATATTTGCCCATTACGGGGGGGTTCTGCCATTTGTTGCTGAAAGGTTTGATAATACGTATTTAATGCTTAGAAGGCGTGATTTTGTTAAAGATTTAACAAAATTGCCAAGTCAATATTTTAAAAATCTCTATTTTGACTCAAGTGGCTGTAAATCGGCTGGAGCCCTAGCTTGTATGCTTGAGGTTGCAGATGCTGACCATATATTGTTTGGCAGCGATTACCCTGCTAATCAAAATATAGAAAAGTCAATTGAAGTGATTCGGAAAGCTCAAATAACTGATGATCAGAGGTCTTCAATATTAAGATCTGCGCTTTTTCACACTGCTTAGTGTGAATTTACTCCTGTTAATTTTGAATTGTTTTTACTTCTTATTTTGCTATTTATTTATAATTGAGGATTAATTAAAATATATATTAAAAAAATATTTGATTTTTTAGTATATTTTTATTATAGTATATTTTCTTTTGGGCTTTTATTCGTATCTGTTCATTTAAATAATTGAATTATTCCGAGGAGAATTAGCTTTTGTTTCGATTGTAACTTTGGGTAATTTAAGGCATTTAGGATTGCATTCAAAATAATAAAGTTTTTAAAAATACTTTATAAAAACACTTGACAATTAGTGGATTATTTGGTATCTTTCTTAAACCTTAAAGGGGTTCAAATTGTATCCTTTTAAGTTGTTTTTAAAGAGTTTCTGTCGTTGGTTCTGTTGAAAAACAGTTAATCAAAACATTGAATCTTTTTATGCCAAAACAAAAAATGATCTTTGACATCTTATTATCAATCTTTTTAATTATCCATTACAGTTAAAAAGATAAATCTAAAGAAGCCAAAAAATACTTTAAGCCAAACATTTTGGAGAGTTTGATCCTGGCTCAGAGTGAACGCTGGCGGCGTGGATTAGGCATGCAAGTCGAGCGATCCTTGCTTGATACTTACTGGAGTGCTTGCACAAAGGTAAGAGGATGGCGCTGGATAGCGGCAAACGGGTGAGTAATGCGCGAGCAATTTTCTCTAAATACGAACATAGCTTCGTGAAAACGGAGGTAATATTCGATGTGGTCCGAAAATCGCATGTTTTTCGGATTAAAGGTAGGGACCTTCGGGCCTGCCGATTTAGAATGAGCTCGCGTCCTATCAGCTTGTTGGTGGGGTAAAGGCCTACCAAGGCATATGACGGGTAGCTGGTCTGAGAGGATGGTCAGCCACACTGGGACTGAGACACTGCCCAGACTCCTACGGGAGGCTGCAGTCGAGAATCTTCCTCAATGGACGAAAGTCTGAAGGAGCGACGCCGCGTGCAGGATTAAGGCCTTCGGGTTGTAAACTGCTTTTGTATGGAAAGAAGTTCTGCTATCTAACATATAGTAGAATTGACGGTACCATGCGAATAAGCCACGGCCAACTCCGTGCCAGCAGCCGCGGTAATACGGAGGTGGCAAGCGTTACTCGGAATTATTGGGTGTAAAGGGCAAGTAGGCGGTCTGTTAAGTGAGGGGTGAAATCTTCCGACTCAATCGGAAAACTGCCTTTCAAACTAATAGACTTGAGATTGGAAGAGGGAAACGGAATTAGCAGTGTAAGGGTGAAATCTGTAGATATTGCTAAGAACACCAGCGGCGAAGGCGGTTTCCTGGTCCAAATCTGACGCTAAATTGCGAAAGCTAGGGTAGCAAACAGAATTAGATACTCTGGTAGTCCTAGCTGTAAACGATGAGCACTAGGTGTTGGGTCTAACGACTCGGTGCCGCAGCTAACGCATTAAGTGCTCCACCTGGGGACTACGGCCGCAAGGCTAAAACTCAAAGGAATTGACGGGGACCCGCACAAGCGGTGGAACATGTGGTTTAATTCGATGCTACGCGAAAAACCTCACCAGGGCTTGACATGTATGAAGTAGTGAACTGAAAGGGGAACGACCCGTAAAATCGGGAACTTACACAGGTGCTGCATGGCTGTCGTCAGCTCGTGTCGTGAGATGTTGGGTTAAGTCCCGCAACGAGCGCAACCATTGCCCTATGTTGCCACCCTCAAAATCTGCTTGCAGAGAATGAGGCGCACTCTTAGGGGACTGCCCGGGATAACCGGGAGGAAGGTGGAGATGACGTCAAGTCAGTACGGCCTTTATGCCCTGGGCTACACACGTGTTACAATGGCTGGTACAAAGGGTTGCCAACCCGCGAGGGGGAGCTAATCTCAAAAAGCCAGTCTCAGTTCGGATTGGAGTCTGCAATTCGACTCCATGAAGCCGGAATCGCTAGTAATGGGAGATCAGCACGCTCCCGTGAATACGTTCCCGGGTCTTGTACACACCGCCCGTCAAGCGATGAAAGCTGGAAGTACCCGAAGTCCTATGTAGATAGGCCGAAGGTAAAGCCAGTGATTGGCGCTAAGTCGTAACAAGGTAGCCGTACGGGAACGTGCGGCTGGATCACCTCCTTTCTAAATTTATCTTATGATGAATGAGGAAAGAAAAATCCATAAATACGGTACATGTTTATGGTTGTAAGAATGATTAATTTCATTTTTATAATGTAATCTCACGAGTTGATGTGGGGACGTAAGAAATTGCGTCTAAAAATAAGTCATTTCAGATTCTCTGAAATGGTTTGGCTAAATAATATTAAAGCGGATGGTGATTAGATTATTGTGAAGGTAGATTCCTTACAATAATCTAATCTCTGATCGCTGATCTTCTGGGCCCGTAGCTCAGGTGGTTAGAGCACCGTGCTGATAACGCGGGGGTCAGCGGTTCGAATCCTCTCGGGCCCACCATAATTAGTGCTAAGTGGATATCGAATAGGAAATTACAGAATTTTCTATCGTAAACTGCTAAAACTTTATACTATTTATGGGGCTGTAGCTCAGCTGGGAGAGCACCTGCTTTGCAAGCAGGGGGTCAGGAGTTCGATCCTCCTCAGCTCCACAAATATTTGTATTTAAAGCTTCTAAAATTAGATTAGAATGATAATAAGATTAAAAATATAGATTTAGATGAGCAAAAGTCTCATCAGGTTGATTCTTTTTGAGTCAACTTAACTGATCTTTGACAATTATGTGAAATAGAGAAGACAATAGACCTAAAAGGGTCTTTTTGTTGGAAAGCGGAAATTACAATTTCAAATATAGACAGAAAATAACTGTCTTTAATTAAATATTGGTCAAGCTACTAAGAGTTTATGATGAATGACTTGGTAGACTCAGGCGATGAAGGACGTGGTAAGCAGCGAAATGCTTCGGGGAGTCGCAAACAGGCTTTGATCCGAAGATATCCGAATGGGATAACCCATCCAGAGTTAAACCTGGATATGCCATACTGAATACATAGGTATGGTAAGCGAACGAGGTGAACTGAAACATCTAAGTAACCTCAGGAAAAGAAAACGAAAGTGATTCCCAGAGTAGCGGCGAGCGAAAAGGGAAGAGGCTAAACCTTTACATTTATGTGAAGGGGTTGAGGGACCTCAATGTGGGACTGGCGATAATAATAGAAATGTCTGGGAAGGCATACCAAAGAAGGTGAAAGTCCTGTATGTGACATTATTAATAGCTCTAGAGGTATCCCAAGTACTACGGGGCACGGGGAATCCTGTAGGAATCCAGCCCGACCATGGGCTAAGCCTAAATACTCGAGTCTGACCGAAAGTGCACTAGTACCGTGAGGGAAAGTTGAAAAGAACCCCGGAAGGGGAGTGAAATAGAATCTGAAATCATAAACTTACAAGCGGTCGAAGCCCTATGCATGTCTTCGGGCATGAATGGGTGACGGCGTACCTATAGCATAATGGACCAACAAGTTAATGTGTGTTGCAAGCTTAAGATCTAATGGATCGTAGGCGTAGCGAAAGCGAGTGTTAACTGCGCGATTAAGTAACACATATTAGACGCGAAACCGGGTGATCTATCCATGGCCAGGTTGAAGCTTTGAGAAATCAAAGTGGAGGACCGAACACAAGTCAGTTGAAAATGGCTGTGATGAGCTGTGGATCGGAGCGAAAGACTAATCAAACTCGGCAATAGCTCGTTCTCCTCGAAATAGTTCTAGGACTAGCCTCGGATAAATTAAATAATAGGGGTAGAGTTACTGAATAGGCTAGGGGGCTTACCAGCCTACCAACCCTAACCAAACTCCGAATACTATTATTTGTACTCCGGGAGTCAGACTTTGAGGGCTAAGCTTCAAGGTCGAAAGGGAAACAGCCCAGACCAACGGTTAAGGTCCCAAATATACGCTAAGTGGTAAAGGAAGTGAAGTCACACAGACAGCCAGGATGTTGGCCCAGAGGCAGCCATCATTTAAAGAGTGCGTAACAGCTCACTGGTCGAGTGATTTTGCGCCGAAAATGATCGGGGCTCAAGCGTATAACCGAAACCATGGCTTACGTGACACTGCGGTGTCATTTAGGGGTAGAGGAGCGTTGTGTCAAGCGATGAAGCTATACCGAAAGGAGTAGTGGAGTAGACACTAGTGATACTGTTGGTATAAGTAGCGAAAACTACGGCGAGAAACCGTAGCGCCGAAAATCGAAGGGTTCCTGGGGAAGGTTAATCCGCCCAGGGTTAGTCGATCCTAAGGCGAGGCCGAAAGGCGTAGTCGATGGATATCAGGTTAATATTCCTGAACTAATTATGAAACGTTATCAGCTTATGATGACGCAGGAGGCTAAGTGATCGGAGTGTTGGATGTCTCCGTCTAAACTTGTAGTCCCGCCTTAAAACGGGATGAGGAGTGATGGGGAGCCGAAGCTACGGCAGAGGTGAAGTCACTGATGCCACGCTGTCAAGAAAATCTCATAAGTGAGGATCATAATTATTCGTACCGGAAACCGACACAGGTAGATACCCAGAATATGGGAAGGCGCTCGAGATAACTCTCCTTAAGGAACTCGGCAAACTGGCCCCGTAACTTCGGGAGATGGGGTGTCCTCTTATTGTAGGTGCTTGCCACCGAAGGTAAGAGGATCACAGTAAAGAAGCCCGGCCGACTGTTTAGTAAAAACACAGCACTCTGCTAAGTCGCAAGACAATGTATAGGGTGTGACACCTGCCCGGTGCTGGAAGGTTAAGGGGATCGGTCATCCACTTGATGGAGAAGCTGAGAACTGAAGCCCCAGTAAACGGCGGCCGTAACTATAACGGTCCTAAGGTAGCGAAATTCCTTGTGGGGTAAGTTCCCACGCGCACGAATGGTGTAACGAGTTGGGCGCTGTCTCAAGGAGAGACTCGGCGAAATTGTAGTGGCGGTGAAGATGCCGCCTACCCGCACCTAGACGAAAAGACCCCGGAACCTTTACTGTAGTCTGGTATTGAATTTGGGTGCTGTTTGTGTAGGATAGGTGGGAGGCTGTGAAGGTATCGCGCTAGCGACGCCAGAGCCATCGGTGAAATACCACCCTTATAGTTCTTAGATTCTAATTCCGAATCCCTTGAATCAGGGCGCAAGACAGTGCCAGATGGGCAGTTTGCTTGGGGCGAGTCCCTTCTAAAATGTAACGAAGGGGTCCAAAGGTCTCCTCAAGACGGTTGGCAATCGTCTGTAGAGTGCATAGGCATAAGGAGGCTTAACTGCGAGTCCGACAGGACGAGCAGATACGAAAGTAGGGCTAAGTGATCCGGCGGTAGATTATGGGATTGCCGTCGCTCAACGGACAATAGGTACTCCGGGGATAACAGGCTGATAGCGTTCGAGAGTTCATATCGACAACGCTGTTTGGCACCTCGATGTCGGCTCACCTTATCCTGGGGCTGAACAAGGTCCCAAGGGTCCGGCTGTTCGCCGGTTAAAAAGGTACGCGAGCTGGGTTTAGAACGTCGTGAGACAGTTCGGTCTCTATCTGGTGTGGGCGTTCGATACTTGAAGGGGAAAACTTCCTAGTACGAGAGGACCGGGAGTTACAGACCACTGGTGTTCCAGTTATCCTGCCAAGGGTAATGGCTGGGTAGCCACGTCTGGAAGGGATAAGCGCTGAAAGCATATAAGTGCGAAGCCAACCTCAAGATAAGGTATCGTTTTCACTTCGGTGAATAAAGGCTCCTGGTAGACTACCAGGTTGATAGGTTGCATGTGTAAGGGCAGTAATGCCTTCAGCTAAGCAATACTAATTGGCCGAATGCTTGACCTTATTAAAGAATTAAGGATTAAATAGTATTTACACAAAACTTGTGTAATTTACTGCTTAATACTGATTACTTTTTAAAAAAAGCTGTACTTTTTTCCATTTCTATTTCACATAATTGTTAGGAATTTTCGTGAAGCTAATTTTCACTAGAAATATTAGTTTTCCAGGAAATATTCTGGATGAAGTTATTAAAGAAATTTCCGGTAATTTTACTGTAAGGACAACACCCGTTCCCATTCCGAATACGGCAGTTAATCCTTATAAGGTCGATGGTACTTGTCTCGCAAGGGGCCGGGAGAGTAGAACATTACCGGATTAATTTATAAAACCTTCTGGATCTTAAATGATTCAGAAGGTTTTTTTATGCAATGTTTTTATAAAAATTTGAAAAATTATATTTGACAAAATGGTTTGATATGCTAATATTTAGCCAAGCTAAACAAATAAATGAAATAGCTTGTAGCGTTTGTCTGAGAGATGTTATTTTTTTGAAAAAAATACAAGATCTTTACTGAAAAACAAGGTTTGGAATGTATAGAAAGTTAAATGCCGAGAAAGTAATAGAAACGCTTGAGATTCTTACAAGAAGAATAAAGGAGCGGTTCCCTGAATCAGGGCTAGCTAAGATTAGTATTGAAATGACTAATATAGGGAAAGAGGCCCACGAGAGATCTCTAATGGTCGGCCGTCCTAATATCATTTTGAGGATAGCAATTGGATTAATAATAACTGTGATTATAGCAGCGTTTGTTTTGGCATTGCCATCCGTAAAAGTTGAGTCTACTAATATGGGAATCGTAGAATTTGTTCATGTGCTTGAATCTGGTATAAATGATATTGTTCTGATTGGCGCGGCAATTTTATTTTTGGCGACAGTTGAAAATAGGGTTAAAAGAAGCAGAATGGTGGATTTGATGAATGAATTAAGAGTTTTTTGCGCATGTAATTGATATGCAGCAATTGACTAAAGACCCTCAAGGTGTATTAAATGGTGAAAATTGCACTTTGTCATCACCACAACGTAAAATGACTGCATTTGAATTAAACAGGTATTTGGACTTTTGTAGCGAGTTATTATCTATGCTTGCAAAAATTTCAGCATTGTATGTTCAGGATTTTACTGACCCAGTTGTTGTTACTGCAGGAAATGAAATTGAAGTATTGGCCACAGGTTTATCACGAAAAGTCTGGCAGAAGATAATGATCCTTAAGTCTTATGAATCGTAGTAATTTTAATAAGGTTCAAAACACAAATAATAAAATAATGAATAGAAAATCAGAGATTGCACAAGAATTATCAGTCATAATGCCTAAGGTTGCTCGAAGGCTTTTACATGAATTTATTCAGCACGTTGAAATCCCGCAGGCACAATTGTTTTCATTGATCGCGCTGGATGATAAAGGCCCATGCAGGTTTTCTGATTTACGTGAGGAATTAAATATATCAGCCCCAACAGTAACAGGTATTGTAGATAGGTTGGAGAAATCCGGTTATGCTAAGAGAATTCCGGACAAAGAGGACAGAAGGGCGATAAACATAGTTTTGACTAATAAGGGCCAAAAGATCACCAAGCAATTACGGGAAACTTTAAAAGACAGATGGAAATTGTTTCTTGGCAATCTGAACAATTCCGAGCAAGAAGAATATTTAAGAATAATAAAAAAGATGCAAGGTGTTTAATAAATGATAAAAAATATTAACAGGAGAATTTCAATGAACAAGATAATATTATCTTTGACGACATGTTTGGTAGTCACATTAGCTTCAGACTTGTCATATGCGCAGAATTCAAAGCAAAATAATATCACTCTGGATGAGGCAACTAAGCTTGCTATCAAAAACAACTTTGATGTTCAAATAGCAAGATATGATGCAATGATCGCTAAAACAGATAAGGATATATCGGAGTCAATTTATGACACTATTTTTGATGCAGAAGTTAAGTACAGAAATAATAAAAACGCACAGAGTTCAGCAGCTTATGGAACTCAAACCAGGGATGATGATTATAATGCGGGCATTTCTAAAAAGCTTCCAACTGGAACCACAATAGGCCTAGGGTTAGATAATAACAGGAATTGGACAGATGCAACAACTGTAAGCCAGAATGAGAGCTTCACTTCAGATATTTCGTTTTCACTTGACCAGGACCTCGGAAAGAATTTTCTTGGGATCCAGGATCGAGGGTCTGTAAAAATCTCACTTATAGAAATAGAGAAGGCTGAATTTACTTCCCTTGAAAAAATCGAGGCAGACATTTCTTCTGTTCAATCTGCTTATTGGGACCTGGTTTATAATTTAGAGAAAATGAGAATTCAGCAGGAAATGGTTGAGCAGGCAAAGGCATTGTATGATATTCATCAAGAAAAGCTCAAGGATGGCCTTGTCGAAATACCAGAAGCTATCGCTTCAGAGGCAAATTATAGAAAAAGGAAGAGTGAGCTTGATTTGGCGGTTAATCTGGTAAAAAGCAAAGAGAATGTTATCAAGCTTATGTTGAATATAGATGATGATGAAACTGAGATCAACCCAATTGATAAACTTGAACTAAATAGGAATAAAAATGATCTGGGCCAGGAATTAGCTGTAGCTTTTAATAAAAGGCGTGATTATAAAAGAGAAAAAAAGGACATTGAATCAAAAGATATAAAGATCCTAATGAAGAAAAATAATATCTGGCCAGAAATAAATCTGGTTGCTTCTCTGAATAGAAATGGTATTGGAGGGCATATACAGGAAGCAGCTGAAAACATATTTGAGAACGATGACCCTGATGTCTCCGTCAATTTAACAGTTAAAATGCCTCTTGGCAATAGAGAGGCAAAGGCGCAATTAAAGGCTGCTGAGCTCAGCAAGGCAAAAGCGATAGTTTCATTAAAACTTCTTGAGAGGAAAATTGCTATAAGTATAAAAGATCAGGTCAGAGATTGTAATGTTTATGCGCAAGTTGCGCAAAGCGATAAAGAGATCGCAGACCTTCAGGCCCAAAAATTAGAGGCAGAGGGAAAAAGGTTTAATTATGGAAGGTCAGATACTGATACTTTAATAAGATTTCAGGAAGATCTCATTCAGGCAAGGAACCAGGAATTACAATCCAGATACCAATATAATATATCATTGATAAACCTGGAATTAAAAAAAGGTACGATCTTAGAGAATTATTTGGATGAATAGCATATCTGCAGTGACTGTTTTGATCTTAGATAACAAAAAGAACATTAAGGGGAAAGGAAGTATTAAATGAGGCTTGCGGAATTTTCGGTAAAGAATTCAACTCTTATAAATTTATTGTCCGTTCTTATAGTTGGTGTAGGTATTTTTGCTATGTTAAATTTAAGGAAAGAAGCCTTTCCTTCTGTTAATTACGATATTGTTACTATCACTACCGCTTATCCCGGTGCCCCAGCTGAAGATGTTGAAAAATTCGTCACAATACCTATTGAAAAAGAAATTAAAGGTATCAGCGGAATAAAAGAAATAACTTCAAAATCGGAAGAAAGCTTATCTGAGATCGGGATAACCATTGATCCTAAGGCAAGCGATAAGAACCAGGTTGTAGATGATATTGAACGAGCAGTTGATCGTGTTAAAAATCTTCCCGACGGTGTAAAAGATGAACCAGTAGTATTTGAGTTGAAAAGTAATGAATTTCCTGTTCTGGAGATATCTATTTCAGGGCCAACATCAGATGAAGAAAAAAGAAATTATGCGGAAGCACTTGAAGATATTATTTTAGATATAAACGGTGTTTCAAATATTAATAGATTAGGTTGGCTTGATGAAGAATTCCAGGTTGAGGTCGATCCTGACAAACTGAAAGAGTACCATGTCTCCCTTAATGAGATAATGCAGGCACTAAGATCAAAGAATATTACCCTTCCTGGAGGGAATCTAAAAACATCAACCCATGAATTTAATATTAGGACCACTGGTGAATTCAGTACTGCTGATGAGATCGAGAATGTTATTATACGGGCAAATGATGCAGGAAATTGGCTGAAGGTGAAGGATGTCGCCAAGGTCGTAAAAACTTATGAAGATATGCAGTTCATCGCAAAGACCAATGGTGAGCGGGCTCTTGGTATGGTCGTCGTAAAAAATGAATCAGGAGATATTATCAAGGTTGTAGGGAAAGTTAAAGCTGTTTTAGATCAATTTAAAAAGACCCTTCCTGAAAATATTAGCGTTACAGTCGCCAACGATTTTTCGTTCTATGTTAAAAGACGCCTCGGGGTATTGAAAAATAACGGTTTGATCGGTTTTATTTTGGTTTGCTTGATCCTGTTCTTATTCCTGGACCCGATTCCTGCCTTGGCAACAGCTATGGGTATACCGATCGCTTTATTCGTGACTTTCTTTGCAATGAACGCAATGGGGTCAAGTATAAATCTTGTATCAATGTTAGGGCTCATTCTGGTTTTAGGAATGCTCGTTGATGACGGAATTATTGTTTCTGAGAATGTATATAGGCATATTGAGAATGGAATGGAACCAAGGCAAGCGGCTGTACAGGGAACAAATGAAGTGGTTGCCCCTGTTACTGCTACGATTCTTACAACTTTTGCTGCGTTTGGCCCAATATTATTCATTCCTGATATTATGGGGAAATTTATTAGGGAGATACCTATAGTCGTTATACTAGCATTAGGAGCATCTCTTATAGAGGCATTTTTGATCCTGCCGTGCCATTTAGCAGATTTTATTAGTTTCAATAATAGGAGAAAAAAAGTTCAATATAAGCCAAAAGAGGAAAAAAAGTGGTTTAAAGCCCTTAAATTATTTTATAAGAAAGTTATTATGAAAGCTTTAAAACATAAGTACAAAGTTATGACTTTTTTGACAATGGGCTTTATCGGGACAATTATCTTTGCTGTTTTTGTATACAAAATAAAAGTCATTCTTTTCTCCGGTGAAGGGATAGAGGATTTTTATATTCGCGCAGAAGCGCCTAAGGGGACTTCTCTTGAGCATATGGAAGAGCTGATGATGCCAGTTGAAGAATTTGTTAGGTCAATGAGAAAAGATGAGCTGGAATCATTCAGAACATATATAGGTAGCATCTCTCAGGAGATGGGTTTTGACCCAAATTCTAAAAATGGCTCCCATCTTGCACAGGTCACAGTGTTCTTAACGCCTATGCAGACAAGAGAACGTGATGCGAAGGTCATCATTGATGAAATGCGAGAAGGGCTCAAGAAAATAGGAGGATTTGATAAGCTTTACTTTTATAAGCCTAAAGAAGGCCCTCCGACGGGACGAGCTGTTGAAATTGGGGTAAAGGGAGAGAAATATGAAAAGTTAAATGAAATATCTGAAAAGATAATAAAATATGCCAATTCAATTGAAGGCGTTTCAGACGTGAGCTCTAATTATGAGCTTGGCAAAAAAGAACTTAGGATAATCGTAGATGAAGAGAAGGCAAAACAATATTTCATTACGGTAGATGATATTGCCACAACAGTAAGGTATGCATTTAAAGGCGGGGTAGCAACAACAGTCAAGCCTCTTAAGGCGGAAGATGAAATAGAGGTGTTAGTCCGCTTTCCAAAAGAATATAGAAGCAGCATAAAGGATTTTGAAAAGATACTTATTCAGAATAAGCTGGGAAATATCGTTCCTCTTAAATCTGTTGCAACTATAAATGAAGTGTCAGGTCTTTACGCATTAACTCATTTAGACGGAAAAAGAGTTGTCTGGGTTACGGCAGATGTTGATGGGGAAAAATCAACATCATTCAGCGTAAATCAAACCCTGAAAAGGGAATTTAACAATATCTCTCAGGAATATATGGGTTACACATTAAAGTTTGGAGGAGAATATGAAGACCAGAAGGAGACCCAGCGGAATCTCTTGTTCTCGTTTTTTGTGGCTTTATTCCTGATATTTGTTATCCTGACAGCAATATTTGGTTCAATGGTCCAGCCTCTTATTGTTATGACCGCAATCCCATTTGGTTTTCTTGGTATAGTAATTGCTTTTATGGTACACGGCAGGCCATTAAGTTTTTTTGCTTTAATGGGCGCCGTTGGTTTAACAGGTATTGTTGTTAATGATTCAGTTGTATTGGTTGATTTTGTTAACCATTTAAGAAAGTCAGGTAAGCCTCGATTTGATTCTATAATAGAGGCATGTCAAACACGCTTGAGGCCAGTGCTAATGACGACTATTACGACAATTGGGGGCCTTCTTTCAGTTGCGTATGGTATCGGCGGAGGTGACCCTTTCTTAAAACCTATGGGTCTTGCTATCACTTGGGGGTTGTTCTTTGCTACCGGATTGACGCTGGTCGTCATTCCGTGTATTTATGCGATAATCGACGATATAACAGAAAAGATAACGCACCATTCAACTGTCAAGGGTGTTTTATGACAAAATAGATGTATTAGCTCTGTAAAGGAAGGATCTGTATATTGATTATTTAGCTTTTTTGTTATGCCCTTTAAATGCATAAACATAGCATGCATAATAGGACGGTAGATATAAAAGGCCGAAGCCGGCCAGTAGTGTCCAGCATAAATATGGGTTTAGCTGATAAATGCCGGCAAGGAAGTTAGTTTCCCAGGCATGTCCAACAATATCAAAAAGTATTCTAAAGAAAAGAAGGAATTTAAGCAGTTCTTGATTGTTGGCCCATTTTTTATAAATAAACAGATAAAGAGGCACAAGATGGACCATGTTTAGCAGGATTTGTGTTACATTAAAAAAGTATTCTAGGGCAAAGATATCATTAAAGGAATAAAGGACTGCGTAATAAAATTGGCTTGGTGAATCCACGCCCAAAAAAGCAGAAGCCTGGGCAATGCTGAATATGAAGAAAAAATAGAAATATGTTAACCAAAATAGGTTTACCTTTCGAGACATGGTGATATTATGCCAAAGATATTGTTAAAAAGCACTAAAAAATTAAAATTAAAATTTAAATATTTATGTAGTGCAGGATTGAAGTTTTGATCTGGGTCTATTTCGGGATGTTCTAATGAAAAAGACCGGTTTTATGGGAAAATATTTCTAAAAACCTTTGCTTATTTATATTGTTATGTGTTATTATTAGTCAATTATGGAAGAAAAATTTTATACAATAGTAGAAGAAATTTATGAAAAGGATTCTCGTTACAAAGAAGAGGCATATGCTTTTGTAATGGAGGCTCTTGGCTATACTCAGAAGAAATTCAAGAATCCAAAACATGTTTCCGGTGACCAGCTCCTTGATGGTATCAAGGAGCTTTTGATGAATAAGTTTGGCCCTATGACAATGACGGTTCTTGAATATTGGGGGATACAAAAAACCGAGGACTTCGGTAATATCGTTTTTAATCTAGTAAAGAACAAAGTTTTGACAAAGACGGAAGATGATGACATTGAGCATTTCAAAGATGCCTATGATTTTGATGAAGTTTTTAATAGGGGCTATCGCAAGCTGCTTAATAAAAAGATAAGTCGAATGCGTCAGGTCTAGGGAACAAATGAAAGCCAGATAAACCAAAAAAACCAACCTTTGCGGTTGGTTTTTTTATTTCTTCATAGCAATACAATTACATTAATAAATATAAAGTATTTTGAAAGGAGTTCTTTATGAAGCCTTATGCATATGCGATTCTTTGTTCTTTAACTTGGGGATGTGTTCCGATAATCGAGAAATTGGGATTGGCCAAGATGTCCGTATGGCAGGGATTGTTCTTACGCTGTTCAGGCGTTTTAGTGGGTATTATCCTTTTGACCATTTTTAAATATTCTGAGATCAAAGAAGTCCTTTTTAATGTTCCAAATCGATGGTATTTTCTTCCGATCGCAGGTATCATGGCATCATTTTTCGGACAGATATTCTTTTATAACGCGATCAAAACAGGGGAAGTCTCTAAAATGGTCCCCATAAGCGGGTCATATCCTTTAGTAAGTTTTCTTATCGGGGTGTTGTTGTTCAGCGAAAAACTTACTTTTGCAAAAGTTGGCGGAGTGTCTTTCGTTGTTATTGGAGTAATGCTCTTAAAATAATGATCGGCAAAATATATGAATAAACTAAATGAAACTTCAGTTCAATTTGTAAAAGGCGTTGGGCCAGTAAAAAAGAAGCTGTTCTCTAACCTTGGGATCGAGAGCGTTGAAGACCTTTTGTATTATTTCCCGAGACATTATCAGGACAGGAGAGAGATTATCCCTCTGGCCCAGGTCAAGATAGGAGAGTATCAGACAATAACAGGCTTAGTTCTAAGCTGCAAGTCCAGAAGAAGTTACTATACAAAAAAGCATGTTACTGAAGTCGTTCTGGATGATAAAAGTGGGCGCATATTCCTGACTTGGTTCAATCAGCCATACCTTGATCATTATTTCAGGAAAGATGTAAGGGTCGTTTGCTATGGAAAAGTCGATATGTATAAAGACCGTATCCAGATGGTTTCTCCTGAATATGAAGTTATTGAAGGTGATGATGACCCTTTAAGCCTTAAATGCATCGTGCCTATTTACCCTTTAACCCGTGGTATAACCCAGAGGTATTTGCGTAAAACTATCTCTCAGTGTATTGAAAAATTCAGAGATGACCTGGTAGATGAACTGCCGATAAATGTTAGGAGTAAATACAAGCTTTCTAATATCAATAGCAGCATAAACAACATACATTTCCCAAAAGATTTCAACCAGCAGGAAGAAGCCCTGCGCAGAATATCGTTTGAAGAGTTCTATTTTTTTCAAATATCAATAATCTTAAGGCGCCTTAGCATAAAGTTTAAAAAAGGTATCAGCCAAAAGATCAGTGATGCTGAAGCCCTTGAGTTTATAAATTCTTTTGAATTTGAGCTGACATCTGCACAAAGAAGGGCAATTGCGGATATGCGGTCTGACATGGAAGGCAATGGCCCTATGCACAGGCTGCTGCAGGGCGATGTTGGTTCGGGGAAAACCCTTGTTGCTATATTTGGATGTTTTTTATCTTTTAAAGCCGGGCATCAGTCATGCATTATGGCGCCTACAGAGATCTTGGCCCGCCAGCATTATGAGAATATTGAAAGCATGGTTGATAGTGGGACGCTTAAAGGAATGAGGGTTGAGCTTCTCGTGAGCGCGATGAAAAAGAATGAAAAAGAAGAAGTTTGCAGAAAGATCAGTGCAGGTGAGGTTGATCTTGTTTTGGGAACGCATTCGCTTATAAGCGAGGATGTTAATTTTAAGGACCTCGGTTTTGTTGTGATAGATGAGCAGCATAAATTTGGCGTTAGGCAAAGGGCCCTTTTAACTGATAAAGGCGGGAACCCGGATGTCCTGATCATGACGGCAACACCTATACCTAGGACATTATGCATTACTCTTTACGGGGACCTTGATATCTCTATAATTGATGAGATGCCCAAGTCGCGTGGGAAAGTAAGGACGATCCATTACAATGAGGATCATTTAGAGGAGGTTTATGATATTGTCAGGAAAAAGGTCTCAGAAGGTTCGCAGGCATATTTTGTATATCCTATAATCGAGGAATCTGAGACGCTGGACCTTAAGGCGGCAGAAGATATGTTTAAGCTTTTTTCAAAGAAGGTGTTTAAAGATTTTAAAGTTGGATTGTTGCACGGCCAGATGAACAGGAATGAAACCCAGCAAATAATGACTAGCTTTGTTAATAGAGATATTGATATACTAGTTGCTACAACAGTTCTGGAAGTCGGTGTAGACGTCAAGACAGCTAACGTAATGGTTGTTGAACATGCTGATAGGTTTGGACTGGCACAATTACACCAGCTAAGGGGCCGGGTAGGCCGTGGCAAAGAAGATGCGCTTTGCTTGCTGGTCTGTGATCCAAGGACAGATGAAGGTAAGGAACGGATTAAGGCTATTCTTTCAACGTCCGATGGATTTAAAATAGCTCAGCATGACCTTGAGATAAGGGGCCCGGGCCGCTTCTTCGGAAGGCATCAGCATGGTTTGAACGAATTGAAGGTCGCGAATCCGGCAACACAGCTTGATATTCTAGAGATGGCAAGAAAAGAGGCAGTTGCCCTTACAGTTGCTGACCCAAAATTAGAGAAAGATGCAAATATAGTGATCAAGAAAATAATTAAACGTAGATATCCAACTTATTTGATCGATGTAAAGGCAGGATAAAAGCTGTTCTTCGTCTTTTCGGTAAGGCTCACTTTTGAAAGGAGTAAATTATTAAGATTTCAGGCGGAACATACAAGGGGCGTAATTTTTATATGCCGGCAGGCATAAGGCCAACCCAAAATATTGCCAGGAAAGCTATCTTTGATATTATTGGGCATGATATGGAGGGTTTAACTTTTCTCGAGCTTTTTGCGGGCAGCGGCGCTATAGGGATGGAGGCTCTTTCTAGCGGGGCAAAAGAGGTGTTTTTTATAGAAAAAGATCAAAGATGTTTTGAGATCTTAAGCGAGAATCTCTCATTGGTCACTGGCCTGAGCGCAGCAAGTGAAGATGCCCCTTTCAAGCTGGTAAACGCGGATGCTTTTGTTGCAGTCAAGATGCTTGCGCGACGAGAAAAAAAGTTCGATATTGTGTTCGCTGATCCCCCATATGTGGATGGATTGGCAAAAAAAGCCTTGAAAACAATAGAAGCCTATGATATATTACACCCCAAATGCACAGTAATAATTCAGCATCAAAAGGATGAAATTCTGCCTAAAATCCAGGGTAGATTTTTTCTTTTTAAGCAAAAGCAATACGGAAAAAATTTTATCAGCATTTATAATATTAAAAATAATGAATAGAACTGCAATATATCCTGGCAGTTTTGATCCTGTCACATACGGCCATATCGACATAATCAAACGAGCTACGAACATTTTTGACCAAGTGATTGTTGCTGTTGCTGACAATTATCTGAAGAAGAATTTGTTCTCAAAAGATGAGAGGCTCGAGATGTTAAAGGAAGCGACAAAGGATATTAAGGGTATCAGGGTCGAGGCTTTTAAGGGGTTAGTCATTGATTTTGCAAAAAAGAACAATGTGAATGTGCTTATAAGAGGGCTTAGGGTCATTTCTGATTTTGATTATGAGCTCCAAATGGCACTGACAAACAGAAGGCTTAATGAAAAGATAGAGACATTGTTCCTAATGCCCAGCGAGGGTTATTCTTTCCTGTCATCGACGCTAATAAAAGAAGCGTCTTCATTGGGAGCTGATGTCTCATCTTTTGTCCCTAAAAGTGTTGAGGATAAGATCAAGGAGAAGCTCAAGAACCTGAAATGAAAATAAGCGTTAGCGATATAAAGCCAGAAGGTTCAGAGGTTAAATGCCAAATAAGCAATGAGATCATTGGCAAAACAGAAGTGCTTGAGTTTATTGAGCCTGTTAAAGTAATTGCGAAGGTCGAGCGAATAGATGAAGAAGTGATTGCGGAAACAGTTGTTTCAGGGAAATATTCTGCTGTTTGCTCTAGATGTTTAGAAGAGTTTGAGCAGTTGTGGGAAAAGAACTTTTTGATCGGTATTGAGATCGATCGAAGGACAGAATATATTGATCTTGGTGAGGAGATAAGGCAGGAAGTAATATTGAATCTTCCAACAAAGGTTTTATGTGATAAAGACTGCAAGGGGCTTTGTCCTAATTGCGGTAAAAATCTAAATAATGAAAAATGCAAGTGCAGTAGCATGTCTTAAGTCGTACCTGCATGCCGGCAGGCTGGCGTAGTAAGACCTCAAACTTGATTAAGGAGAATTAACATGGCACATCCAAAAAGACAACATTCGAAACAAAGGCAACGAAAGAGAAGGACGCATTATAAAACAGCGACTCCTCAGCTGGCTACATGTACGAACTGTCAGAAACCGGTACTTACTCATAGAGTTTGTCCATTTTGCGGTTTTTATAAGGGTCAATTGATCGTTGATGTTGTAGCTATGAAGGAAAAAAAGGAAAAGAAAGAAAGCTAAGCAATCTTTTTTTATCGGCAGAATAAACATTATAGGCGACAGCGGCCTATTTTGATGCCTGCAAAATAATGGTCGCTGTCACCTGTGAAAAACTGGAGATTTCATTGAAAATTGTTGTTGATGCAATGGGTGGTGATTATGCTCCTAAGGCGATCGTCGAAGGTGTAATAGAGGCGCTCAGGGAGTTTGATGTTAACATAGTTTTGGTGGGCGTTCAGGCAGAGATCGAGAAAGAACTTGCCAAATATAAATATTCTAAAGAAAGAATTGAGATAATACATACCGATGAAGCTGTTGGTATGGATGAACCTGCAACTACCAGTATCCGCAAGAAAAAGAATTCTTCGATATCAGTAGGTATAAAATTACTTAAGGAGCCAGGGCACAGCGCTTTTGTAAGTGCCGGTAACACTGGGGCTGTTGTTGCAGCGTCTACAATATTTTTGGGCATGATGGACGGTGTTGAAAGGCCGGCTATCGGGCTAGTAATTCCTACCCTAAAGAAGTTCGCATTCCTCATTGATGTTGGCGCAAATACCGAACCGAAAAGCCAGCATCTTGTTCAATCAGCACAAATGGCGCGTGTTTATGCAAGAGAGGTCTTAGGCGTTCAAAATCCAAAAGTAGGCCTTGTGAACATTGGCTCTGAAGAGACCAAAGGGACTGGTTTTGAAAAAGAGACCTATAAGATGATGGAAGAAAAAGTCTCTAATTTCGTGGGAAATATTGAAGCGAACGAAGTGTTCTCTGGCAAGAGTGATTGTATTGTCTGTAATGGATTTGTCGGAAATATTATTATTAAGACTTCGGAAGGATTGATGGAATCAGCTGCGACTTTATTGCGAAGAGAGATAAAAAAGAGCCCTATAGCTCTTTTAGGCGCGCTTCTTATGAAGTCCCGGCTTAATGATATCAAGAAACATGCGGATTACAGTGAGTATGGAGGCGCACCTTTATTGGGCGTTAACGGAGTCGTTATGATCAGCCACGGGCGTTCAAGCCCCAAAGCTATCAAGAACGCGATCAAGGCAACCATTAGCGAGGTTGAACACAATATTATTGAATCTATGATCAAGGAGATCTCGGGTTAAAAAAAGATCGTTTATTTTCAGCCCTGCCGGATTAATTTGAAATTATGAATAATATAGCAATTTCGTCCTTAGGACATTATCTTCCCAAAAAAATATTAACAAATGCTGAACTTGAAAAGATCGTGGACACGTCTGACGAGTGGATCACAACCCGGACAGGCATCAAGGAGCGGCGAATAGCTTTAAAAGACGAGAACACTTCTGACATGGCTATCGGCGCAGCAAAAGAAGCTTTAAAGAACGCAAAGCTTGATGGGTCCAAGATCGAGTTGATAGTGGTCGCTACAACAACTGCTGACAGTTGTTTTCCTTCTGTCGGGAATATAGTTCAAGATGCTATTGGAGCGCACCATGCAGCGGCATTTGATGTGAGTGCGGCCTGCGCAGGGTTCCTTTATGCCCTTACGACCGCAAAGCAGTATTTGCTTTCAGGCATGTATAAAAATGCGCTGGTCATCGCTGCTGATAAATTCACTAATTTACTTGATTGGAACGACAGGCAGACATGTGTGCTTTTTGGTGATGGAGCAGGAGCTGTTATTTTAACGCCGACAAAATCTAAAAAAGGCATAATCTCTGATTACCTGCTTTCTTTGGGAAAATATCACCAAATTATGTATGTTGCAACTGAAAAACGAAAGCCTCTTGATAAGGAAAAGACCGAGTTTCATTTCCCTTATGCAGTGATGCATGGACAGGAATTGTTCAAAGTTGCAGTAAATTCAATGGCCGAGGCAGTCGAGATAGTTGTTGAAAGGGCCGGGATGCAGATGTCGGATATTGATTGTGTTGTTCCTCATCAGGCAAATGACAGGATAATAACCGCTATCGCAAAAAAACTAAAAGTCCCCAAAGAAAAGTTCTTTATTAATATCCATAAATATGGGAATATGTCAGCTGCGTCGGTTGCAGTGGCTTTGTATGAAGCGGTCGAGGAAAAAAAGATCCAAAAAGGAAGCAATGTTGTTTTAGTCACGTTTGGCGCAGGGCTTGTAGCGGCAGCTAACGTTGTAAAATTCTAGAAAGTTATCTGTATGAAAAAAGTTGCGGTTATTTTTCCTGGTCAGGGCTCACAAAGTGTCGGGATGGGGCAAGAGTTATATGAGTACTCTCCTGCAGCAAAAGCGGTCTTTGATAAAGCCGACAGCATTATTAAAGGATTGAAAGATATAATATTTGATGGCCCTCAAGAGAAATTAACATCTACTTGTTATTGCCAGCCTGCGATCATGACAGTAAGTATTGCGGCGTATGAGGCTTTGAAGGCAAGCAATAAATTCAAGGGCTTAAGCTTGGGCTTTGCATGCGGGCATAGTTTAGGTGAGTGTAGTGCGCTGGTCGCTTGTGGCGCTTTAAGTTTTGAGGACGGGCTTAAGCTTGTTTCGAAACGTGCGGAGTTTATGGAGGAAGCATGTAAGATAAATCCCGGGAAGATGGCAGCGATAATCGGATTTGATGAAGCAAAACTTGTTGAGATATGTGAAAAGACAGGCGTTCAAGTAGCTAATTATAACTCTGATAGCCAGATAGTAATTACAGGTGAAGCTGATAAAGTGCTTGAAGCCGCTCAGCTTATAAGTGCCCAAGGGGCAAAGCGGCTAGTTGTTCTTGAGGTTGCAGGAGGCTTTCATTCTACTTTGATGCAGCCTGCTGCAGATAAGTTTAAGGAATTCTTAAAGGGAATAGAATTCAATAAACTGGATTTTCCTATTATTAGCAATGTTGATGCGCTTCCTACTACTGATATAGAGAAGATAAGAGAGAACCTGTCAAAGCAGATAGTTTCTTCCGTACAGTGGGTAAAAACAGTCAGGTATGTCAGTTCCCAGAATATTAAAGATTTTATTGAATTTGGCCCGGGTAATGTGCTTAAGGGATTGATAAGGGGAATAGATAGAGAACTGAGTGTTTCAAATATAAGAGTTGCGGATGATGTTGATAAGATCGAAGTATAAAGCACAAGCTGTCAGCTCAAAGGTTTAAGCCTTCTGCGGCAAGCAGTTAGAAAAAAATAATAAAAGATATAAAGCGGTTTGGATGTTTCCAGGCCGCTTTTTTGTTTTTCCGCATAATTCTACGAATTATAAGATCCAAATCTATCAAACCACCCAAAATTAATTAAAAATTAATATTTTTACGAAAACTATTGACCTGCATAGATTTGTGCATGTATAATTTTATTTATCTACAAAATAAGTAATTAAAGATAATATGAATTAAATAAACATAAAATAAATCATATTTACTTATAATATTATCAGTAATATGAATTAAGATATAATAGTATGAATTAACAAGAACGAGGTAAACATGAAATTAGACAAAAAAAATGTAATGAACATCAAACAGGTAGCAGAGTACTTAGGTGTACATGTATCAACGGTTTACAAGTATGCCCAAGAGGGTACGATACCGGCTTTCAAGATCGGTTCGGATTGGCGGTTCACTAAAAAGCATATCGATAAATGGATAGATGAAAGTATGAGCAAGGGGAAATAGATAAAATTGAGGTCAATTGCCGGAAATCTTATTCCTTTTAGGAAGCATTCACAAGATGCCAAAGATCAGATAATTAACTAACAATAAAAGGGGGATCTTTAATGTTTAGAAGGCTCGGTTCAGTGGCGATCGTATTTGCTGTAATGTTTATATTTGCGGGTAGGGCTGCAGCGGTCGGGTCAGGGGCTTTTAGAGTAGAACTTCCTGATGCCGAGGGATTAGCTATGGGTGCGGCATTTGTTGGTGAGGCTGATAATGCATCAGCTGTTTATTATAATCCTGCCGGCCTTACGCAGATAGAAGGCAGCGAGTTTAGGCACGGGATATCGTTTTTGCAGACCAGGAATTCATTTACAAATACTTCAGGCCGGGAAGAATCCATGAACAGGCAGTCTTTCTGGATACCAAGTGTTTACATCGCTAGCGACTTTGGTTTAGAAAAACTTAGTTTTGGTTTTGGAGGAACTTCATTCTTCGGTCTTGGTACTGCATGGAATGAAGATGGCCTGACCAGATATGATGCAACAAAATCAGATATAAACAATAGAGATGCTATGCTTGCGGCAGGTTATCAGTTAAATGAAAAGTTCTCTCTTGGGCTGGGCATTGATTATGACCATTCGACTGCGAACAAAAGTAAAAAGCTTTCACAGACAGGCAGCCCTGACGGAACATATCAATTGAAAGGTACTGCCCAGGGATGCGGATATAGATTGTCAGCCCTATACAAAATGAGTGAAAAACACCAGTTAGGTTTGCAGTATAGAAGCTCAATGCAGGAGAAATATAGGGGAATGGTATATCTTGATGGCCTGGCTGGTGTTAATGCGGCTTTGATAGGCGCAACATCTTTTAGTATCCCCGCAACCTTAGAAGTTGAACTTCCTCAAAGCGTGGTTTTGGGTTACAGCTTTAAGCCGAATGAAAAATGGACATTGAATTTTGATGTTGAGTGGATGGATTGGTCAAGCATTGAGCAGGATAGAATAGTATACAAAGACAATATAACAACAAATCAGGGAATGGTCTTAAATAACGGAAACCCGGCTGCCCGTGACTGGAATGGGGCTATGTCGGCAGGCATTGGCAGTGAGTATAAATGGAGTGCCCGGCTGCGTTTAAGGGGCGGGTATTTTTACCATGATTCAGTGATCCCTGACGCGAACTTTCAATCAAGCCTGCCTGATGCAAGGTCTCACAGCTTAACAGCAGGTTTTGGTTATGACATTAAGGAAAACATGACGCTGGACCTGACCTATGCCGGAATGTTCTTCGAAGATAAAAAAGCATCAAGCGGATTAGTTTCCGGAACAATAGACGGAATGTATAAGAATTACACAAATATCGTGTCGATGTCCTTAGGGTGGAAGTTTTAGGCAAAGGAGAAATAGGGTGCTTTTAAATAAAAAATTTATAGCTGAAACGTTAAAAATAAAAAAATATTATTATCTGTTAAAAATGAATGTGAAAAAGAACAATGTGATTTAGATAAAAATTATTGGGTTCAGTTTATTAAAGAATTAAAAAAAAGAAATATCCTGAAATAAATAAGCATTTCTTGAGGCTTAATAAAATTACAAATAATCTTAATTACAAGGAATTTGAAAAGCATAAATTGTTTTTAAGAAACAATCTTTTAGAATTATTTACTCAGACATTTATGCCCCTAAATTGACAAATTACTAAAAAACCTTTTGGTTGTTCGGGTGATTATATTGTGGCGAATTATTTTTATGAAGAAAAAATTTCAGGTGAAAATATATATTCAATGTTTATGGATAGATACACAATAGAATCACCATTAGCAGCAGCTCATAGAAATAGGAAGAAATATCTTAGTAAGATAATTGCTAAAATGGCACATAGGTGCAAACGTAATCTAAATGTAGCCTCATTTGTATGTGGTTCAGGCCAGAAGTATTTGAAGTATATGAAAATGGTGTTAATAATGTTTCAGTTAGTCTTATTGATGGAGAGGAAAAGGCAATTGAATATTTAAAAGAAAAGGTAAATGAATATCCTCATTTTAAATCAAAAATTAGTTTTAATAATCAAAACATTATTAATTTAGTTAGAAAAAATGAATATTTAGATTTTTCAAGACAGGACTTTATTTATTGTGCTGGAAATTTTCATTATATAAAAGATTCTACTGCAACAAAACTTATTAAATATATGCTAAAAATTTTGTCATCTGGTGGTTGGTTAATAGTTTTGAATGTTTCAATGCATGATATTAATGATGTTTGTTTAAAAATGTTAAGTGAATGGGATATGTATCATAGGTCATAAACAAAATTGATGGAGTTAGTTGAGAACATTGATGGAATAACACAGAAAAAAGTATTACCTGATTATTACACTAAAAGAAATCTTTATCTAATTATTAAGAAGAAATAAAATGTTTTTTAATAATGGTAATTTGCTTTTTGGTTCTTTATTTGTTCATGCAATATTTTATTATTTATTAGCAGGACTTGTATTTTTTAAAAGCAAAAACAAAGAAAAATTGGTTTTTTCACTGTATTGCATGTTTGTAGGCTTGTGGACGGTGTCGATTGTATTTTTCGGTATTTTCAATATAGAGCAAGCTATAATATGGAACAAATTGTTTATAGCTTCTTCTGGATTTATTCCAGCTACATTACTACATTTTGTTTATTTGTTTAATAAAGAAAAGGTTTATACTTATACAATCATTGGAATATATTTACCTGTTTTAATTATTATAGTTCAGCTGATATATTTTCCACAACAATACATAAAAAAAATAATTTTCCAAACATGGGGAAAAGAAAGTATTTTTGGGGATTATTATCTTTTTGGATGGTATTCTGTGACTTATGCATCATTTACTTTTTTAAAAATATTTTTAAGATATCTTAGTGTTGAGGGAGTAGATAGGCACCGTTGCAAATATTTGCTATCGGCTATGGTTTCAACGGCGTTGTTGGGGGCCTATTTTAATTTATTTCTTATTTTGATTGGTAATTATAAGTATATTTGGGTGGGACCATATTGTTCTTTTATTATGGTTTTTGTTATAGCTTATACAATTGTTAAATATCGTCTGATGGATATTAAGCTTGCTATTACAAAAGCAGGCATATTTATTGTAGTTTATACATTAGTCCTAGGTATCCCGTTTTTTGCGGGGTTGCAAATTCTAGGTGTTGGTTTTTGGTTATTGCCCACAACGCTTATGGCGGTTTTTGCAACGGTTGGGCCTTTTGTTTATTTGCATTTTCAGCGTAAGGTTGAAGAAAAGCTATTGGCCAATCAGCATCAATACCAGTTTACCTTAAGAAGAGCATCACTTGGAATGGGAAGAATAAAAGATCTAAAGAAACTTTTGATGTTAATAGTCCACGTTGTTACACGTACAGTTCGAATTGAACATTGCTCTATATATCTTTTCCACGAAGCATCAAATCAATTTATTCTTAAAGCATCAAAGGGTATTAAAAAAATAAACGATAAACAAAGTGCTTTTTCAGCTGATTCTTCACTTATAAAATATTTAAAAAAGTTCAAAGAACCTCTTGTTCATGAAGAAATAAAGGAAAGAAGTAAAGATTATAATGATGAAAATTTAAAGGAAGTTGAGAAGATTATAGCTTCCCTTAAGACCGAACTAATAATTCCCAGTTATATTGAAGATAAGATGCTTGCTGTTATTGCTCTTGGGAAAAAAAGGTCTGGCAAACTTTATACTCAGGAGGACCTGGTTGTGTTTTCAATTCTTGCTAATCAGTCAGCATTGGCAATTGAAAATGCTCAATTCTATGAAACAACCAAAAAAACCCATGAACAATTATTTAAAGCAGAAAAAATGGCTACTATTGGTACTATGGCAGATGGGCTTTCGCATCAGATAAATAACAGGCTACATGCCATGGGATTTATCGCAGGGGATATATTGGATACTATTAAGATCACAAGAAAGAACGGTGTGTCTAAAAAAACAGATAAAGTATTGAAGGAAATTGCCGAGGGGCTTCACAGGATAGAAGATAATGTTCTGCGGGGAGGTGAGATAGTCGAGGGATTGCTTAAGTATACCAGAAAAGGCACAAAGGGATTTGAGGCGGTGGATATTGATAAATTAATATCAGCTGCAGTTGAAATGGCGCAGTTTAAGATCAAGATATCAGATATTGATATTCACAGGAACTATAATGGCAATACTCCAAAAGTAAGAGGCAATTTTACTCAGCTTCAGGAAGTGTTCTTTAATATAATTGATAATTCATATGATGCGATGATCCAGCGCAAAGAAGAGAGGAAAGAAGGATCATACCGTGGAGTTATAGATATAAATGCTGTTATTAATGGAACAACTCTGGAAATCGCTTTAAGTGATAATGGTATGGGCGTAAGGGATGCTGATAAAAGCAAGCTATTTACGCCGTTTTTTACAACAAAGCTTTCGAGCAGAAAAGGCACAGGCCTGGGGCTGTATGTGATCAGGCAGATCATTGAAGAGAATCATAAGGGTAAGGTTATTTTTATTTCAGAGTATGGTGTTGGCACTCAAACAAGAATACTGTTGCCGATCGCAAAGATGTAATTGTTCTGAGCTGGGAGTCTATAAGAATAATTGAATTTCATTGATAATGTTAAATGCTAAATTATACTAATATAATAGCAGTTAAAGGGGGAGATGCGTAAATGGCAAAATTATTGGTCGTCGACGACGAAATAGATATAACTGAATTTGCAAAAAGTTTTTTTACAAAGCGTAAAGTAAATGTTTTTACGGCAGGCGGAGGAGCAGAAGCGTTAACTATTATAGAAAAAGAAAAGCCTGATCTTGTCCTTCTTGACATACAGATGAAAGAAATGTCTGGTATTGAGACCCTGAGGGCTTTGCGCCAGAACAATAACAATGTGAAGGTCATTATGGTTACCGGCGCGGAAGAATCATCAATTGTCGCTGAAGCAAACAGCTTGGGTATTCAAAAATACATTCATAAGCCCCTTATATTAGAAGAGCTTGAAAAAATTGTAATGAAAGAGCTTAACGCTGCTTAATTATGATCAGAAGAAGCTTGTCACAATTAAAAGAAAAGAAGCTTAAGATAGATTTTAAGAAAGAGCTTGAAACTGCAAGTAAAGGCATGATCATGATACATGATCATAACTTGCTTATTAAAATGATCATTCGTATGATCGTCCGTAAAGTTAAGATAAGGCATGCAGGAATGATCCTTTTTGATCCTGATGCAGGCTCATATGTTTTGAGCATTTCAAGGGGCGAAACAGGCCTTAAGATCCCTTCGGGCTTTACAAAATTTACTAATGAAAGCCCTATCATTAAGATATTTAATAAAAAAGAATACAAGTCAATTACAGTTGATGGCAATACTGTTTTATTGGAAGATATAAACAAGTATATATGGCGTGAAGGTGTCATTGATAGCCAGTCAAATGGTGATCTCGTAGTGCTTTTGCATTCGGTTGAAGAACAGATGAATATGCTTAATGCAGTTGCCTGTGTTCCTGCGCAATATCATGGAAAGTTATTGGCAATCCTTTTGCTTGGTGCAAAAAGCGACGGGACAAAATACAAAAAAGATGAGCTTGATTTTTTTGCTGCGCTTGCTTCAGATGCGGCAATGGCAATACAGAATGCCCAGCTTTTTGAAAATCTGCGGAAGGAAGCCGAGCAAAACAGAAGGCAGTTCATTCAAACTATTATTGTTTTGAGCTCAACAATAGAAGCAAAAGATGCATATACCCACGGGCATACTGAACGTGTTACTAACTATGCGCTTGCTATTGCAAGGCAGATGGTGGCAAATGGTTCAATTGAATTGCCCGAGAATTTTTTTGAGAATTTGCATATTGGCGCGCTTCTTCATGATATCGGGAAGATAGGCGTTCCTGAGGCAATACTTCATAAGCATTCCGGATTAACTCCTGATGAATATGAGAAAGTAAAACTTCATACAACAAGCGGAGCTGAAATAATCAGGCCTTTAGGTTTGCCGCAAGAAAGTGTCGAAGGCATTAAATTTCATCATGAAAGATATGATGGGAGTGGTTATCCTCAGGGATTAAGAGGAGATGAGATACCATTATCTGCATCAATTATTGCAGTAGCTGATGCTTATGATGCTATGATCACTGACAGGCCCTACCGAAGTTCCCTCGTAAAAAATGCTGCAATTGATGAGATCATAAATTATGCAGGTGTTCAGTTTGATCCTCGCCCAGTGAAGGCTATGATGGAGTTGTATAAGATTGGGGTTGTTTAGAGTTTAGGTTTTAAGGGCAACTCAATTATAAATTCACTGCCTTTTTTACCATCGCTCTTTGCGTAGATCCTGCCCTTGTGATTATCAATTATAGTTTTTGTTATTGAAAGACCTAATCCCGTGCCTTTATCTTTTTTTGTGAAAAAGGGTTCAAATATTCTTGTAAGGTCTGTTTTACAAATACCAATACCAGTATCTTTAAAGCTCAGATGAACCTTGCTTTCAGAAGTTTGGATAATGTCGATTGTAAGTACTTCTGAGTGTTCCATGGATTCTATAGCGTTTAAAAGTATATTCATAAAAGACTGGCGTATTTGCGTGGGATCAATGTTGATAAATATTACTCTGGTATCTTTATATGTTTTTATAACCTTTATGTTTTTTTCTAAAAAATTATTGTTAAAAATATCGATGGTATCATTTAACAGTTTGACTATGTTAACTTTTCTAAGAGATAAAGGCGCGGGTTTTCCATAATCCAACAATTGTTGAACAAGATCATCAATTCGGTCAACTTCTGACCCGACAATATTCGAGAATTTTAAAAGAAACTCTTTGTCATCTAGCTTTTTGGGTAGGTATTCTGTAAATGTTTTAAGTGAGGTTAGGGGGTTCTTTGATGATTTAAATAACCTGAAGGAAATAATTTATCCTGATGGGTCTAAAGTGTTTTATGAATATAATAATGTTGGACAGATCAAAGGTGTTTCAAGAAAAGAAGAGAACTTTGAACAGCATACAAGGGTAATTGAGCAACAACTAAATAATCAAAAGAATATTTGGGAAAGAATAAAAGAGAATGTGATTCGCTTTTATGCTGATTGGATTGAGCCGAATGTTCTTGGAATTCGAGAAGCACAGGCAATGGAGATATTGTTTGGTCCTACAGCTCCAATAATTGAAAGTGCTGAAGCAAAAAACAGAAGTGTTGAATTAACCTGGAGCTGCCCGGATGTAAATTTTAATAAATATTATACAGTTAAATACGGAAGGACAAGAGGTTATTATGATACTAGTATTGAAATAAATGATTTGGGAACAAAATCGTATATCGTAGATGGGTTGACCAATGGAATTAAATATTATTTTGTTATGACAGCTAGTAATAATACAGGGGAAAGCAGGAATTCAAACAGAGTTGCCTCAATGCCCCAAGCCCCAATTAATCACCCACCAAAGGTTGAGGCTGGAGCAGATATTGAAATTACTATGCCGGAGCATTTAAAGCTTAATGGTGCTGTTATTGATGATGAATTGCCAGACCCGCCAGCAAGTTTAATTAATGAATGGTCAAAAGTCAGTGGGCCGGGAGATGTATTGTTTGAAGATAGCGCATCAGTTACCACAATAGCTGAGTTTAGCGAGTCAGGAAATTATGTGTTGCGATTGACTGCTAATGATGGTTCAATGAGCGTTATAGATGAAGTTGCTGTTCTTGTAAGGCCTGAGCCACCAAAAAACCAAGTGCCAGTTTTAAATTTGATAGGGGATAAGGTCGTTAATGAGAATGAATTGTTAAGTTTTATCATTATTGCAAAGGATTTAGATAATGAAGAATTAGACTATAAGGCAATGAATTTACCTATAGGAGCAATCTTTGATTCTTCATCTAAAGAGTTCAGTTGGCAGCCAACATTTGATCAGTCTGGAGAATACTCCGGAGTGCGCTTTGAGGTTACAGATGGCACAGATATTGGTTTTGAGGAAATATTAATTACTGTTAAGAATATTAATCGAGCACCGGTAAATATATTTGCAAAAGCGGTATCAACAAGTCGAATAGATTTAACTTGGGAACCTTCAATAGATATATCTGGAGTTGCAAATTATCGTATTTATAGGAACGGGTCTGTAGTTGCGGATACAAATCAGCTTTATTATTCTGATATTGGATTGAGTGTTGAGACAAGATATGTTTATAATATAACTTCTATTGATGCGGCACAGAATGAATCAGTTGCATCGGAAGAATTTATTGTTTCAACTTTAAGTGCGCCGTTAATTAACGACAGCTCTATTGTTATGGATATTGATTATAATGTTATGGGTCAGGTAGTAAGGATAGAATATGGCAGTGGGACAGTTGAGAATTATGAATATGATCCGTTAAATTTTCGTTTAAAAAGAAAGTATTCTAATTCTGCTTCAGGTGAAAACCTTCAAGATCTGAATTATACTTATGATGCTGTAGGAAATATTGTGCTGATAATTGATAGTGTTAATACGGCAACACAAATCTTTGAATATGATGCTTTGAACCGTTTGGTTAAGGCCAATGGTGAATCCTATGGAGAAAAGAAATATATTTTTGATGAAATTGGGAATATTGTTGAGAAAGATGGCAGGCTATATTATTATGGGGAAGGTGAAGCCGGACCGCATGCGGTTACCAGCTTAAGCGATGGAAGGAATTTTACATACGATAAAAATGGCAATATGCGATCAAGACAGTTGTGTGTTGGAGGAGATCTGACGGTATACAGCTATGATTCTGAAAATAGATTGATCGAGGTTGAGAAAAATAGCTCTTTGATATCAAATTATTCTTATGATGGAGATGGCGGACGCACGTTACAGACAACAGACAATGGACAAAAGACTACGGTGTCCGTAGGTAGCCTTTATGAGGAAAATGAAAGTGAAGGGCGCTATGCGAATGAAGTATTTTTTGGAAGACAGAGGGTAGCTTCAATCATAAATGGCAATGTGCTTTATTATCACACAGATCATTTGGGTGGGACGAATGTTCTGACTGATTCATCTGGAGAAAAGAAAGAAAAAATTGAATATCTTCCATTTGGGCTGATTGATAATAGTGCATATGAGAGATTTGGATCAGATGAAGAAGTTGCAAGGTTTTATTTTAATGGCAAGCGCAAGGATGACGATACGGGATTGTACTATTATGGAGCTAGGTATTATGACCCTATGTTAGGTAGATTTACAACGGCTGATAGTATTGTTCAGGACCCGGCAAATCCAGTAACTTTAAATAGATATGCTTATTGTGGGAATAACCCTGTTAATCGCATTGACCCAAGCGGGCATAGTTTTTGGGGAAGCGTCGGGAATTTCTTCAAAGAATTCGGAGACTGGATATTTCCAGGTTTTGGTGCAGCAGCACGAGGTGAATGGGCAAGTGCAGGTATCCAGGTTCTGAGTCTGATGTCTGCAACATTAGCAACAAGTCCATGGGTGCAGACGGCTTCATGGATGAATGTTGCTTCCTTTAATATACCAAGCACTATAGGAGGGCGGGTATCTGAAGAAATTGGTCAAGGTCTTGGATATGCTAGTCAGGCTATTATGGCAGGATATGGTCTCTGGAATGCAGGTTTAGGAATAAAAGATTCATTTAATGCGCCGGGTGAATTTTATGAAATAAACAGTAATAATTACTCCTTGAGTACAAAAATTACTGAAGTTGAAATAATTAAAAAGTATGGACAAAATGGTGCAGGAATATTTGTTAATGGTATTGGTATGGACTTAGACTCTTCATTGAATATGGCATCAAGAAGAGGTGTTGACGTACTGTTTTATAATAATACAAGCGGTTATATTGCTGATTTTACAGAAAGTACATTAGGGACGTTAACAGGCACTTCTTCGTTAAGTAGGAGGTTGGGCAAGTTGTTGACTCAGGTAAGAGTCGATCTGACTGGTTATAGTCAAGGCACAATAATCTCATCAAATGCAATGCTTTATGCTGGTTTGAATGGTGGGGCCATAGCAAAATCTACCTTTACTCCAATTGGTAAAGCGGTGGGAATTGGAAGAACAAGTTTTTCTGCTAGTTTGGCTAAAATGACTGTTACATATAAATTAGGTGAAACTAAATTTTTAGATGCAATTCGTCTGATTTCTTCGGAGTTGAATCCTTTTGGTTATGTGCAAGGGTCTGTCGGGCTATTAACAGGTATAGGGTTAAAACAACATGTGTCTTATTAATGAAAATAAAATCCTGAAAATAATATTATTTCTATCGTTTGTTGTAATAAATGCTTCAGGATGTACATTTTTAAATATGTTGCCTAATTCTTTACGAGACGAGTGGTATATCGAAAATGCAACTGATCTAAGTGAAGGGTTAGATTTCTTGAATATGGCAAAAATAGGTTTTACTAAAGAGAAGGTTATAGAGGTTTGGGGAGAACCATGGAAAAAAAAAGGTGAAAATATTTGGATTTATAAATTCCCTAAATATTTTTCTAATAAAATATTAATAAAATTTGAGAATGGGAAATTTTCTAAACAATGGTCAAGCATATGGTAAAGAGTGGAAAGTGAAAAAGTGAAAAGGGACAGTCCCCCAACAGGGACAGAGCAGTAGCTTAAAGATTGCAAAGCTGATGATTAAAAGGCTGAGGGGATGAAAGAATGGCTGCAAGGTTGACGAGGAATGATCTGTTGTATGATGGTTGTTTTGCTCATGTCATATCTAGATCAATAGGAAAGCAAAATATTTTAAGGGATCAGGAGGATTTTAATAAGTTCCTTAAAATATTAAAGGAAGTAAAGAAAGATAGCGGTTTTAGGCTTTTTCACTATTGTTTGATGCCTAATCATTTTCATATTGCGGTGAGTATTCCAGAAGTAAGATCTTTTTCAAAAGCGATACAACAGTTAAAGAGCCGGTATATATATTATTATCATTTCAAATATAGGGCTAGCGGGCCTGCGTGGAGAGAGAGGTTCAAAAGTTTGATAATAGAAAATGATTCGTATATGTACGCGTGTGGTATTTATATCGAAAATAATCCTGTTGCTGCTGGTATTGTTAAAAATAGTGTTGAATGGAAATATAGTTCCAAAAGATATTATTGTGGCGAAGAGGATGATTTAGTTGATAGCTACGGAACAAAGAATTTGCCGGGAATACCCGATGAATTAGACCTATGTGATGAAGAAGTATTTGAAAATGAAATAGGCATCGGTTCAGGATATTTTAAATATTTAACGAGAGAAGGCAGAAGGGCGGGATAGTCGCCCTGTCCCCATTTGGGGACTGTCCCCTTAATTATGTTATACATGGCGCCTTTATTAGGGGTTACAAATTATGTTTATCGGAGCACATATTCCAGGTTTTTTCAGGGGTATGACAGGGCGGTAGCTCCTTTTATTGCTAGTTGCGATGCAAAAAGAATTAATCAAAAGTGTTTTCGCGATATTTTGCCCGATAGGAACAGGTCGGGGATTTTGTTGATACCACAGATATTGAGCAAAGACCCTGATGAGTTTATTGTAATGGCTAAGGCGATACATGATCTGGGTTATGAGCATATTAATTGGAATTTGGGCTGCCCTTTTCCGAGGGTCAGGAAAAAAATGCGGGGTTCAGGTCTGCTTGCGCACCCTGATATTATCAGGTCATTTCTGGATAAGGTGATGCCTGATATTCCGGTCAAGCTGTCTGTCAAAGTCAGGCTGGGATGCTCCGACAAAACGGAATTATTAGCCCTTATGCCGGTATTTGATGCTTTCCCGATCGAAGAAATAATTATACATCCGAGGATAGGAGTTCAGATGTATGGCGGGGATATCGACCTGTCTGCTTTTAAAAGCTGCCTGGATATAACAAGGCACAGGGTTATTTATAATGGTGAGATCAATTCATTGGAGGCTTTTAATAGCCTGCAAAAATGTTTTAGTTCTGTTTCAGGGTGGATGATTGGCAGGGGCGGGATAATTGATCCTTTTTTACCTGAAAAGATCAAGGGAGAAGATATAAGGTCAGATGACGATAAAGTTGAACATATGCACGCTTTTCATAATGCGCTGTTCTCAGAATATAGAAAAGAACTGAGCGGGCCGGGGCATATTCTAGACAAAATGAAGGAAGCATGGTCTTATTGGCACAAGGCATTTCTAAAAGGGGAAGATCTTTATAAAAAGATCTGCAGGATAAAAGCTGTTGATAAGTACACTAAAGAAGTTGACTTGTTTTTTGAAGGTAAGCCTGAGCTGATAGTTTAACAAATTTATTGATGGCAAAAGCTATATTGATATATTTTATTGCTATATGAACACCTTGACAAGTATACCCTGTTGTGTATACTTGAGTTGGAGGTGAGAAAGCATGGAAAATACAATAAAGTTAAAGGAATTAAGGCCAAGGTTGCCGGAAGTCATTAATAATATTGATAAATTACTTGATAGGTACATTGTCACTAAAAGAGGAAAGCCGGTAGCTGCAATGATGAGCATTGATGATTATGAGGGTTTGCTGGAGACCATAGAGATATTATCTGATAAGCAGGCAGTCAACAGGGTCAAGCTGTCAAAGAAGGAAATTTCAGATGGGAAAACTGTCTCATTGAAAGAGCTCCGTAAGCGTTTGGAAGATGTATAAAATTGAATTATCAAAAAATGTTGAGAAAGTGCTAACGGATGTTTTTAAGGCTGATAAAAAGCTTTATGGCCGCTTGATAAATGTAATAGAAGCCTTGTCAGAAGATCCCTTTGTAGGTAAGAAGCTGAAGGGCCCCTTAAAGGGTGATCATAGTTTGAGGGTTGGAAGTTATCGCATTATTTATTGTGTATCAAATAAGAAATTGATAGTTTATATTATTGATCTTGGCCATAGAAGGGAAATATACAAGTAGTAAGCATATCGTTTGATCTGTCGGCATGGTTGAAAGAAAGTGAGGGTAAAGATGAGGGGGAAGTGTATTGTATTGCTGTTCGTATCTGCTTTAATTTTATCCGCAGTAAAAAGTGTCCACTCTTCAGTCATTATTAATGAAATACTCGCAGATCCTCCAGCCGGATCATCAGGTGATGCCAATGGCGATGGTGTGCGTTCGTCCAAGGATGATGAGTTTGTCGAATTATTTAATATGTCCTATGAGGCCATTGATGTAAGCAATTGGTTTTTGACTGATGCCTCAGCGACCCGCCATGTTTTTGGCAGTAATTCATTAGTTGATCCATTAAGCGCTTTTGTTGTTTTTGCAGGAGGGGCGCCGGCATTTGAAGGATTTTATTGGCAAACCTCGTCAACAGATAATTTAGGGCTGAATAATGATGGAGATACTGTTTCATTGTTTGATGCTGCAGGTAATTTGATCGACAGGGTCGTCTATGGTTTGGAGGCCGGAAATGATCAATCGATAGTCAGGTCTGTAGAAGGCACTGAAAGTGGCTGGATAAAACATTCGGATCTTCAAAATTCACAAGGCAAAATATATTCACCGGGATATCTGGTCAATAAGAAAAAAACCGTGGACCTGGATAATTTGCCTGTACCTGAGCCGGCAACGATATTGGCATTGCTGATAGGTTTAGGCTGGATGTATTTTTTCAAAAGAGAGTAGGTTAATGCGGATATTGGCCATTGACGTGTTTTTGTTCCAGGTATATACTATGTATATACATAAAAGGGGAGGATCATGGAGACAAAGATACAGAAATGGGGCAATAGCCAGGGATTGAGATTTCCAACAGCTATCTTGAAAGAGGCGGATATGAGAATTGGTGAAACTGTTGAGTTAAAGGTTAGAAATGGAAACATAGTCATTAGGCCGGTGAGACTGAGGAAGAAGTATAAGTTAGAGGACCTTCTTGCCAGGCTGCCTGAAAATTATAAGTTATCTGAAGTGGAATGGGGAAAGGCTTCTGGAAGGGAAGAGTGGTAAATGAGAAAAGAGGCATATTGTCCTGAAAAAGGCGATCTGATCACGCTTGCTTTTGACCCCCAATCAGGCAAGGAACAAAGAGGAAGAAGGCCGGCTTTAGTGATCAGCAATACTTTGTTTAATGAAAGAACGGGATTGGCAATTGTTTGCCCTATAACTAAAAGTGACAGAAAAATACCTTTTCATATAAAAGTTGATGATAATGAATTTGTGGCTGGTTTTGTCATGGCAGAACAGGTTAAGTCAGTGGATTTTGCAGCAAGGAAAGCAAAATTCATTTATAAGCCTTCTTTAGAAATGCTGCAGGAAGTTTTGGCGGTCCTTCATGCCTGTGTTTTTTGATCAGAATATCAATTAATGCAAACTTTCAATGATAAACTCTAATAACATTAGTTCTATTGATTTATCATTAACATAATAATACAATAGTCCTAAGCGTTTCACGGTAATCAGCAATTAACTTTAATTTTATAGTGATAAGTTTTAAACAGAAAGGAGTTTTAATGGCACCTTTACAGATCATTGCTCTTGCGTTTGTCGTTTTTGCTTTTTTAAAAATAATCATTATCATTAAAGACCCTCAAGCCTGGAAGTCATTCATTAAGGCGCTCTATTCAAAGCCGCATTTAGTATCTTTGATCTCTCTTGTAGTCGCAGGTATTATCCTTAAATGCTTGCTTCAGGAATTAACGATTGTCCAGATATTTGCTTCAATGACCTTTATGATGGCGATGATCATGGTTCAATTCTCAGCTTTTAGCGAGGAAATAATTGAAATATCTGATAAATTTCTAAAGGACAGGTCTGTTATGAAAAAGATCTGGTTGTCTTTATCTATTTGGTTAGTGTTAATGGTATGGGTAATAATTGATGTGTTTGTGAAATAAAAGATCGGGACGTTTTCTTATTTTTAGAAAGGCTAGGCTTTTGATATGAAAAAAACAGTTCTTATTTTTATCATTTTGATCATGGCTGCCACTGCTTATGCTGAAAAGTTTGAATATGATAGAAAAAACCCGCCGGATGAATGCTTCTTCGGAAGCGATGCTAGATGGGGTAATAAGTTCATTAATGCTCAGGATTGGAATGATTTTACTGAGTTCCTGAAGATGACCTTCATTAATGAGTATTTTCTTCTTAAGCGAATTAACTATGAGGACACGCCGGACCTGATAATGCACCTGAACTTGTATTCTTATGGATGTAAAGATGAGTGCCTGGACATACCATTAACACAGATAATAGATGAGTATCTGGAAATTAAAAGGGCGCTTGAAATGAAGAAGGCCCTTTTGTTCGAGGAAGATTCATGATAGCCGCTAACAATTAAAGGAGATGCCCCTTAATGTATGGTGATTTGACCCACGATGAGCTTATTGCCGAGATCAGCGGCCTAAAGGCAAGCATTCATAAGATAGAGTCTGCAAGGAAGGTATCAGCGGATAAAAATCTATATGAATCAGACATGTTCCGTATCTTAGTTGAAAATTCGCTCGATTATATAGCGGTTACAAAGTTTGATATCAAGCTGACAATTGAGTACCTTAGCCCTTCATACCAAACTATCCTTAATTATGATATTGCTAAGTTTATAGGCGAATCCAGTTTTGTTCTTGTCCATCCTGAAGATAAAGTAGACCTGTTCCCAAAGTTACGCAGAAATTTGGTGGAAAAGATAAAATACATATTTAGCAATAGAATGCGTGAGGTTTTTGAGAAGGTTGAATATCGTTTAAAAGATAATAATGGTGGGTGGAGATATGTGGATAGTATCGCTTTTAATTATGAAGATAATCTTTGTTTTATCGGAAGAGATGTTACTGAATATGTGAAAAAGCAAAAAGAACTGGAAAAGAATAAAACGCGGTTCCAAGAAGCTGTGAAGTCTTTGGGCTCACTTGTTTATGAGTGGGATATAGCTTCAAATGATCTTAATTGGACCGGCGATATTGATAAGGCCTTATCTTACAATGTGGGGGAGATAGAAAGGTCTTTGAAAGCTAAGATCAAATTAATGCATCCGGAGGATAAGCAGCGTTATCTAATAGCAGTTGATACCTTTGAGGCTTCAGGCGAAGGGATCTCTATGGAGTATCGGATCAAGGATAAGAATGGATCGTATAAGTATTGGGTAGAAAAAGCAGAAGGTATTTTAGATATTAAGGGCAAGCCTGTTAAGTTAGTTGGTGTCTGCACGGACATAACAGCATACAAGAAAGAAGAAAAGGCCCTTTATCAGCAGATAGAGAGACTGGAAAAAGATAATGAATCTATGGGCGGCAGGGAGCTGCGTATAGTCGAGCTTGAGAAGAAGATAGCTAGTCTGGAAAGAGACCTTGAAGAGTTAAATAAAAAGAAAACATGAGGAATTAAATTGATGTATGAAGGTATTTCAAGAGACCAGTTGATAGACAAGGCCAACTTGCTGAAGGCTAAATTGTCAAAACTGGAAAATAAGGACCCCAAGAGACATTTTCTTAGTGAAGCAGAGATGTTCCGCCGCCTGATCGAGCATTCTAAAGATTACATTGTGGTTACAAAATTTGATATTAAAGTTACGCTGCAATATTTGAGCCCGTCTTATGAAGAAATACTTGATTATAAGATCAAGGATCATTTGGGAAAGTCAGCTTTTACTTTAATTCACCCTGAAGATAAATTAAAATTGTTCCCGATGCTCAAGAGATATGTTGTTGAGAAAACAAGGCTGATAATTGGCAAAGAAGGAAGAGAGTTCACTGAACGGTTTATTTTCAGGTTAAAAGCAAAAAATGGTGAGTGGCGCAATATAGACTGCATTGTTTTTAATTGCAAAGACAGGTTATTCTATGTTGGACGGGATATTACTGAAAGATTGAATCTTGAGCAGAAACTGAAGGATAATGAGCTAAAATTTCAGTTAGCCGCAAGCCTGGCGAGTGATATTGTCTATGAATGGGACCTTGAGACAAATAAGATCGAGTGGTATGGGGATATTGGTGCTCTTTTGGGATACAAGGAGAAAGAATTCGGTAAAACGATCGACATGTGGCTGGCAGCTATTCATCCGGAGGATAGAGAGCATGTAAGAAAAGAAGTTGAAGAGCAGAGAGGGCTTGCCAATAAACGTTTTCTTGAATATAGGATCAAGGCCAAGAATGGTGAATATAGATGCTGGGAAGATAGGGGAAGCTGTATTGTTGATAATGATGGAAAACATATAAAAATGATAGGCACGATCAAGGATGTCACTTCCCGAAAGATCTTGGCGCAGGTCCTTTCTGTAAAGATCGAAAGCCTTGAAAAGGTCAATCAGGAGCTTAGATCAAGAGAGTTAACTATAATTGAGTATAAGGATATAATTAAAAAGCTCGAAAGGGATATCCAAAAATTAAAGATGAACCAATAGGTGCCTAATGAATGTTGCGATAATCGGGGCTTCAAACAAGGAACACAGGTATTCATATATGGCCTTTAAGCTGCTTAAAGAAAAAGGGCACAATGTTTTTCCTGTACACCAAAGAATAAAGCAGATCGAAGGCCAGACAGTGGTTGCTTCGATAGATGATATTAGTGAAAAAATAGATACGGTCACAATGTATGTTAATGCCGGTGTTTCAAATACCATTTCAGATAATATAATTAACAAGAAGCCTAAAAGGGTCATTTTTAATCCAGGCGCCGAAAATCCTCAATGCAGGAAAGACTGAATAGCGCCGGAATAAGAACTGTTAATGCTTGCACGCTGGTAATGCTTAAAACGAGCCAGTTTTAACAAGTTTGTTTTTAAAAACTAGTTTGTAAAAATAGACATTAGTTTAACTGTATGTTAGAATTATCAACTTAAAAATGTTTATTTTTACATAGAAAGGGAAAACAATGGTTCAGATGCTTAAAAAGCTATTTGGTTTAGCTAAGAAAGATAATAATGAAGCAGTAAGAAAGACTATAATTACTGTGGAAGACAATGATGTTGATATAAAGCTGATAAAGAGAATTCTCGAGAGAAAATATAATGTTATAACCGCGGAAAACGGTGAAGTTGGCTTAAAGATGATAAGAGAACATAAGCCTGACCTTGTTGTCCTTGATTGTGCAATGCCTGTTATGACAGGCAATGAAATGTGTAAAATAATGAAACAAGATGAGGCTTTAAGGTCAATACCTGTTCTCTTTTTGACAGGCATTAACACACCCCAAAATATACTTGAGTGTTTTGAATTAGATGCAGAGAACCACCTGTCAAAACCTATAAATCCTAAAATACTATTGGCGCAGGTCGATGCAATACTTCTTGGCCATGAAACGAACTAAATATAAACGAGTGCTGTAAAATAAAGGGAAAATAATGTTTGATATTAAATTGATCAGGGATGACATTGAAAGAGTCAAAAGCGGACTTGCCGCAAAAAAGGCCGAAGTGGACCTTAAAGGGATCATAGATATTGATGAGGAAAGAAGGGGTATTCTTTTTGAGCTCGATGAGCTAAGAAGCAAAAAGAACAATGCGAGCGACGAAATTGGCGCTCTTATCAAAGATAAGAAAGATGCAAAAGATAAGATAGCCGCAATGAAGGATATTTCTGCAAAGATAGATGAGCTTGAACCAAAGGCAAAAGAGCTTAATGAGGAGCTTCAAAACAGATTGTTGGCGATCCCGAATTTAGCCCATGATTCAGTCCCTGTCGGTGGAGCAGGCCATAATAAAGTCGTAAGGACGTGGGGAGAGGTAAAGAAATTTGACTTTAAGCCAAAGACTCACGTTGAGATAGCGGAAGAACTTGATATAGTCGATTTTAAAAGGGGCACGAAGATCTCAGGGTCTAATTTTATACTTTATAAAAAGCAGGGCGCAAGATTGGAAAGGGCCCTTTATAATTTCATGCTCGACCTTCATACATCAGAGCATGGTTATGTTGAAGTGTTCCCTCCGTTTTTAGTTAACAGGGCATCAATGACTGGCACAGGGCAGCTTCCTAAAATGGAAGATGATATGTATAAGCTAAGCCAGGAAGACCTGTTCTTGATACCTACGGCAGAAGTCCCTGTCACTAATATTCATCGTGATGAAATATTGAAAGAAGAGGACCTCCCTATATATTACACTGCTTATACTGCTTGTTTCAGAAGGGAAGCGGGTTCGTATGGCAAGGATACAAAAGGTTTGGTCCGGGTCCATCAGTTCGATAAAGTTGAGCTTGTAAAATTCGTTAAGCCGGAAAATTCTTATGACGAACTTGAAAAGCTTGTTGGTAATGCGGAGAAGGTCTTTCAGCTGCTTGGGCTGCCATATAGGGTCTTACTGCTTGCTAGCGGCGACCTTAGCTTTGCTGCAGCTAAATGTTATGATATTGAAGCTTATTCATGCGGCTTAGAAAAATGGCTTGAAGTTTCGAGCTGTTCGAATTTTGAGGATTTTCAGGCACGAAGAGCGAGCATAAGGTTTAAAGGCAAAGAGGCCAAGAAGCCCGCATTTGTTCATACTTTAAATGGCTCCGGACTGGCTTTGGCAAGGACCATGGTCGCTATACTTGAGAATTATCAGACTAAAGAAGGCGAAGTGATCATTCCCGAAGTTCTGGTCCCTTACATGGGCGGATCAAAGAAAATTGTAAAGAGTTAAGATTTTATCTGCAAACAAGAAAGGCGGACGATATGAATGAATTATTTAGTGCTGTCTTTAAATTTATATTAACCCTTGTTTTGATACCTGTTATTTATGCTGCGACTATTCTGTTTGGCAAGCACTATGCACAGTTCTCTGGTGTCCAGGAAGACTTTTTTTATTGGGGAATATGGTTCTTTGTTGTGGTTTATATATTTGTTTACCAGTTTAAAGGCGTGCAGGATGCCGGTAGAAAGATAGTTTCGGGCATATTCGGGTTTGTATCTTTCGGCAAGAATTTCTTTGCAAATATCTTCCCGTTTTATTTTTTTATTATAATGCTGGGCTTTCATGTCGCCCGAAATGTTTTCAACGTAAAAAATTATAATCATTTTTTTCTTTTCTTTGGAGGCTTTTCTATCGCGATGCATGTTATTGAAACTGCTGGTGAGCTCCAGTCGCAGGAAAAGGGTCTTGTTAAACCAAATTATTATTTTTCAATTTGCCTGGTTTACCTTTTCAGTGTATTTTTTATCATTTTAATGATGAACCTTCTGACAAGTATTTTTACTTTTCCCAAGTATATAAACGGCATTATAAAAATATCAAACGATATATTTATTATGTTTTGGAAAGGTTTTATTTGATCGTTTGAATAAGTATTTAGTAAGAGAAAATAAAGCAAAAAAAAGGGCCAACTCCATTTTATGTGGGAGCTGGCCCTTTATTGATGCGAATGAGGCATAATTTAATTTCCTCCGGCATCCATTAGCTGCGGACTACTCGCGAGCTAAAATAACGCTGAATTCATCAGAATTATAATAGTATTCGCCTTTTAACCATTTAATGAATTGTGCGATAATAGCGCTTATCTCATCTTCAGAAGCGCCAAAATTTTCGGCTAAAGTGATAAGCTCATCGCAGCTTTCATACTTCTCAGTAAAAAGTGCGTCCATGATGTAGAACAATGCAGTAACTTTAAGAACATTGTTCTCACTTGTGGCTAAAGGATCGTTTTTATACATCGTATTATTGTTCATTTTATTTACCTCTTTTTCTTTTTATTGTTTGCTATATTCATCCTTTTTCTTTGTTGATCGTGTTGACCCAGTTCCTAAGTTTTTGAAAAAACTCAGAAAAGTTAATAGTCTTAAGAATTTTCATTTTCATACAAAACACCTCCTTTCTATGTGTAAGAATTGACTTTATTTAGCCGATTCTAAGCATTCCTGTTAAATAAAAAACCACCGATCTTAACTGCTGATTCGGTGGTTATAACTGATTATATTTAAAACTATTTAGCTAATGAATTAAAACACACCTCCTCTTGCATACTTTCTCCAGACGGAAATAAGCATTGAGCAGGTTTGTGTGTGTTTTTTGATCGATAAGCTTTTCATAATTCAAGAAATATAACACATAAGAGATTATTGGTCAATAGTTTATATTTAAAAAAGTATTCCTTATTATTAATTAGCTTAATAATATTTTTAAGTTCATAGCTATAAAAATGATTAGCAATAAATATAATGGGGCGTATAATAATTTCTTGAAGTTTAGCAGAAAAGAACATATGTCTAAATAATTATATGTGTCTGTCTAAGGCTAATACACTATTTAATTAAAAGGAGTTTCTGCATGAGTTTTGTTTCGACAATATTAAAAAAAACTTTTTTAAATGCAACAATTGTTCTTCTCCTGTTTATGGCCTTTTTGCAGCCTGCCTTTTCCACTCACCATGATGTAAAGCGAATCCTTATCGTCAATTCCTACCATAATGATTTTGTCTGGACAGATAACCAGGTCAGTGCCGCCAAAGAAGTCCTTTCCAATGCTTTTCACAATGTTGAGTATTTTATAGAGTACATGGACACCAAGAGGCTTTACAATCCTGAATATCTTGATAGTTTAGCGCAAACATTTAGCATGAAATATAAAAACACTGATCTTGACGGTATTTTAACAACAGATGATAATGCGCTTAAATTTGTTTTAAAGAACCGTTCTTTATTGAATGAAGACGTACCTATAGTCTTTTCCGGGATCAATTTAATAGATGATATTCCTTTAGAAGGTGAAAAGAATATTGCTGGGTTTGTAGAAGTCCTTGACATTAAAGAAACTATAGATCTTGCGCTTGATCTTAAGAAAGGAATTAATAAGATCGTTGTTGTTTCTGATAATACAGAAACGGGCAAAGGACAGAGAAAAGAAGTTGCTGCCGTTGAATCCCAATTCCCGGGAATTGAATTTAAATATATAGATGGAGATAAGTATTCAACGAAAGAGATGCTTAATGAGATCAGTATCCTGTCCGATGATACGATCGTGCTTTTAACTGTATGGTTAAGGGATAAGCATGATATGTATATTTCAGAAGAAGGTGGCAAGGAGATATCTTTAATATCTTCAGTTCCTGTTTATGGGATCGTTGACGTGTATTTGAAAAAAGGTATTGTCGGAGGGAAAATACTTTCCAGTAGTGATCATGGCCGAGAAGCTGCAATGCTCCTTGCGAAGATATTAAAAGAAGGTTCTGATCTTAGGCTGAATATTGTCAACAACAATAGTATAAACAAGTATGCATTTGATTTTATGCAGCTTAAAAGGTGGAATATAGGCCTGTCTCTTTTGCCAAAAGGAAGCACTATAATAAACAGGCCTTTTTCGGTTTTTAATGAGTATAAGTGGCATATCCTGGCTGGTATATTTCTTGTGTTTGCACAATTTGTAATGATAGTGGTGTTTATTTTAAATATCAATCGAAGAAAGAGAACTGAGGTGTTGCTGCTTAAGAGTGAAGAAAAATATAGATTTATGGCAGAAAATTCCAGGGATATTATCTACCGCATGTCTTTAAGGTCTGGACAGTATGAATATGTCAGCCCAGCGTCAAAAGAGCTGTTAGGGTATTCACCAAAAGAATTATATGAGAACCCTATGCTCATTCGTAAAGTAATACATCCTGATTCAAGGGATTATTTTGAAGAAGAGTGGAAAAAGCTTTTATCCGGAAATATACCGCCAACCTATGAATATCAGATCATACACGGATCCGGGGAAGCGAAATGGATGTATCAGCGCAACGTATTGATCCTGGATGAAAATGGTAAACCGCTTGCTATTGAAGCCATTGTGACGGATGTAACAGAACGCAAGATGGTTGAAGAGTCTCTTCGGAAAGAAAAGGAGGCAGCACAGAGATATCTGGATATTGTCGGTGCGATTGTTTTGGCATTGGATGTGAATGGCGACATTACATTAATAAATAAACGTGGACTTGAGATCCTGGGATATGAAGAGGAAGAAGTCCTGGGAAAGAACTGGTTCAAAACATTTTTGCCTTACAGTCTTTATGAAAAAGTCGAAAATATCTTTAAGCAATTGATGGAAGGAACAGTTGAGCCGGCGGAGTACTTTGAAAATATGATCTTGAACAAGAAAGGTGAAGAGCGTTTAATTGCTTGGCACAATGCTATTATTAAGGATCCTGAAGGGTCAATAATTGGTGTTTTGAGTTCCGGAGAGGATATAACTGAACGAAAGAAGGCTGAAGATGCGCTTAAAGAAAGAGAGATTCAGCTGCGGCTAATTATGGAAAATATGGGTGATATGATAGTGCAGCTGCTTCCAGATAGAACTATTGTCTATGTGAGTCCGTCCTGTATGAATTTACTGGGATACAGAAGAAATGAATTAATGAACAATAATTATAGTGATTTTGTTCACCGCGATGATGTTGATCAAGTATTTGATGTTATCCAGAATTCTGCTGATAAAAAAGATGAGGACTTCCATCAGCAATACCGGCTGATACACAAACAAGGCAATTGTCTTTGGGTGGATGCAATAGGAAAACTTATCTATTCTGCTGAAGGTGTCCTTAAAGAGATCCAGTTTAGTGTCCGAGATATTACTGAAAAGAAAAAAATAGAAGATGCCCTTAAAAAAAGTGAGGCTTTGATGAAGCGATCAGTAGAAGGAATGCTTGATGGCTATGCGCTTCACGAAGCTATATTTAACGATAAAGGAAGAATGGTAGATTATCGCTTTCTTGAATTCAATCCTGCGGCACAGAAAATTTCAAATATTTCCAGGGAAGATATTCTTGGAAGAACAGCGTTGGAGCTATATCCGCATATTGTTGAAAGGGGATTGCTGGATAAGTATGCAGATGTGATGGCAACAGGAAAGCCTATTTATATCAATGATTACCATTATGGGGGTGACAACCTTGATAAGGCCCTTGATATTGCTTGTTTTTGCATTGATGAAGATCATTTTGTTTGCATTTTTAAGGATGTAACTGAAAAGATCAAGTCTAATGAAGAGCTTATAAAGGCAAAAGAAAAGGCAGAGCAGATCAATGCTGCAAAGTCTGAGTTCCTTATGAACGTCTCTCATGATATCCGTACTCCGATGAATGTAATAAACGGGTTCAATGACCTTTTAATGAAAACCCAGCTCAGTGAAGACCAAAAAAAGTTCTGTACGATGATAAGAAGAAAAGGTAAAGACCTTATTCGTTTAATAGAGGATATCATTGATATATCTTTTGTTGAAAAGGGTAAGGTCAGGATCCATAAAAGCCCATTATCTTTATATGCGATATTTGAAGATATTAAGAGCTCTATAGAAGTCCTGATCGGTGACAAGGAATTGGAATTTACATTTAAAGTAACTGAAGATGTTCCCAAGAGGCTTTTGGGTGACTCAATGCGCTTAAAGCAAATATTTGAGAACTTGTGCGGAAATGCTGTAAAATTTACAAAAAAAGGCAATATAAGTTTAACTGCTAGCGTTGAAGGTAAAGGTTCTGGTGATGACGAGAAGGATATCCGGTTTGAAATAGAAGATACGGGTATTGGCATATCTAAAGAGAATATTTCTCATATTTTTGAACCTTATGCAAGGTTTTATGAAAAAGGACAAAACGAAAATAATGAAGGCGTAGGGATGGGCCTGCATATAGTTGATACACTTGTAAAAGAAATGGGTGGAAAAATAACTGTTAATTCTAAATTAGGCAAGGGCAGCAAGTTCTCATTTGTATTGAGAATGATAGTGCCTGAAATTCAGGAGTCAGAAATAAAGGTTGTTTTATCAGACAAGCCTGACAAAGAAGGAAAGCTTTCATCAATAAATATTCTTATTGCAGAAGATGATGATGCCACAAGAATATTGATGGAAAGGTCTCTTAGAGATGCCGACTGTAATATAAAATTTGCTTGTGATGGAGACGAGGCTGTAGATGAAATGAAAAAGAATAAGTATGACCTTGTGCTCATGGATCTAAGGATGCCCAGAATGGATGGCCTTGAAGCTACAAGGGAAATAAGAAAAAATATTGATAAAGAAGTCCCGATAATCGCTCTTACGGCCCATGCAATGACTTTTGTCGAGGACCATTGTAAGGCTGCGGGTATGAACGGCTATTTATCTAAGCCGGTTGATATTGATAAGCTAATACAAGTAATTCAGAAATATTTAAAATAAGGGATTTGCGAATGTATAATCTTCCTGATCGTAACAATATTAATAATTATCCCAGAAAATCAATGTCTGAAAACATCAAATTATTCATATTTTTTTCTTTAGGTATGTTTTTTACACTGTTTGTAATATGGGTCGGATATATGATCTGGTTTAGCAGTTAACTTGAGAAAGAAAGGGCAGCCTTAAATGCATTTGCTAAGCATTCCTCCTCTCATAATGTCAGCTATTACGTTCTATACAGCTGCTTATTACGGCATCGTTTTTTTTAAAAGCAAAAGTAATCCGATAAATCTTACCTTTTCTTTAATGTGTTTTGCAATAGGTCTTTATGATATTTTCTGCGTTGGGAATTATAATTCGACATCTTCTATTCAGGGATATGAGTGGCAGCGCATGCAGATTTTCTCCATTTCATTAGTAGGTATTGGACTTTGGTGGTTTATATGCAGTTATACTAGGATAAACAATAGAATTGCTAATGTTTTTGTCTCGATATATTTTAGTGTTTGCGCACTAGTAGAGTTCTTTGACAGAAGCGATCTTACCTGGAAGATCGACCAGCCGCTTGTTAAGACATTTGAGATCTTTGGTTTTTCCATAACATATAACGAAGTTGCACAGGGGCCGTTTACCGATATTGTTACCTTTTCATTACTTGTGTTATTTACATATTTGTATTGGATAAGTTTTCATTTTTATTGGAAAACTGACCGCAGTAGAGGCTTGCCTTTGTTATTAGCTATGATAGTTTTTTACGCTAGCATGTTTGAAGATGTCATGGTAAGCGCCGGCTTTTACAACTTTATCTATACTCTTGAATACGGATATATCGGGTTTGTTATGATCATGGGATATACTCAAATAATAGATGATATCCAAAGAAGAAAAGACCTTAATGAAAGCAAAGAAAAATATTATGGCATGATAGAGAATCTGCTGGAAGGATTCTACGCCGTTACTCTTGATGGAATACTTTTAGAATGTAACCTGGAATTCAAGAGAATTTTGGGGTTTGACCCGGACATGGATCTCAGAGGGCTTATGCTTGCAGATTTTTGGGAAGATAAGGAGGGGAGGCAAAAGTATGTTAATGAGCTTATGAGCAAGGGATTTGTTGCTAATTACATCCTTAATGCAATAAAGAATGATGGAGAAAGACTGATTGTGAGAATAAACAGCAGGTTAGTAAAAGATATAAATGGAAAGCCATTACGAATTGAAGGAATAATTATGGATATCACTAAGAGTGTTAGTGATGAAGTTGAACTTAAAAAGAAAAGCTATTTTCTCGAGAAAGCACAGGAGTTAGGTAAGATTGGTTCCTGGGAATTAAATACAAAAAATAATGAACTTATCTGGAGTAATGAAAATTACAGGATATTTGGGGTCCCTATAGGGAAAAAGCTTACTTATGAAATATTCATTAACTGTGTCCATCCTGATGACAGGGAATATGTTAACAGGGAATGGATGTCAGCCCTAAAGGAGAAGCCTTACGATATAGAGCACAGGCTTCTGATGAATGATGGAAGTGTTAAGTGGGTTAGAGAAAAAGCCGAACTGGCATTTGATGAAGAAGGTAATTGTATAAAAGGGACCGGTTTTACTCAAGACATAACAAAACAAAGTATTTTTGAGGAAGAACTTAAAAGGTCAAAAGAAATAGCTGAAAAAGTCAATCAGACAAAGTCAGATTTCCTAATGAATGTGTCCCATGATATACGTACCCCGCTTAACGTAATAAACGGTTTCAATGACCTTTTAATGAAAACGCAGCTTGATGAAGAACAGAAAAAGTTTTGCGATATGATCAAAAGTAAAAGTAGAGACCTTGTTAAGTTGATTGAGGATATTATAGATATATCTGTTGTTGAAAAGGGCAAGGTTAGAATACATTATGCCCCATTATTTATGAGAGAAATAATTAATGATATTAAAAGTACGATGATACTGCAGATAGGGGATAAAGACATTGAATTTTATATCAGGGTCAGTGAAGATGTTCCGGAAATACTTTTGGGCGATTCTATGCGATTGAAGCAAATATTAGAAAATTTGTGCGGCAATGCAGTAAAGTATACTGAAAAAGGGAAGATTAATTTGACAGTCAGTGCAGAGGCTAAATCTAATGGTAACAGCTATTTTATTGACTTTATTGTAGAAGACACAGGGATAGGTGTTTCAGAAGATAATTTGCCTTATATCTTTGAGCCATATTCAAGGTTTTATGATATTGGAAAAATTGAACATAAGAATGGTGTTGGTTTGGGGCTTCATATTGTAAAGACGCTTATAAAAGAAATGGGAGGAGATGTCAGGGTTGAGTCTGAGCAGGGTAAGGGAAGTAAGTTCAGCTTTCAATTGAAAATGAAGGTCGTGGAAGATTTAGATGTTAAAAAGGAGCAAGATGCAAATGAGGTGTTCGATAAGGAGGTGAGCCTTGCAGGAATGAACATACTTGTAGCTGAAGATGATAAAGCTACAAGATCATTGCTGGAGATATCATTTAGGGATTCTGAATGTAATATAAAGTTTGCTTATGACGGGGAGGATGTTCTTGATGAAATGAAAAAGAACAAGTATGACATTGTCCTGATGGACATTAGGATGCCTGGGATGAATGGATTAGAAGTTACGAAATTAATAAGAAAAAATATAGATAAAGATGTGCCTATATTAGCGCTTACGGCACAAGTAATGGATTTTATAGAAGATGATTGTAAAGCTGCCGGTATGAACGGTTATATTTCGAAACCGATCGATATTGAGAAGTTGAAAATAGCGATCAAAGAATATATTGTCACTTAAATTATGAAAATATTCAAAGGGTAAAAGGCACTATCATGAAAAGAATAGCGATGTTTTTTATTATTACTTTATCTGCTGTATCATTTGTTTTTGCTGTTGAAGATCCTGCAAAGCATAAAGTCTTGTATGTCGATTCTTACCATGCAGAATACGAACCAAGCATTATAATGCAGAAAATGGTCAGGAGTATTCTTGAACCTGAAGGGATAGAATTAAAAGTCGTATATATGGATGCAAAAACAAAAAAGTCTGATGAATTGCAGGAGATCGAAGCTTTAAAAGTTAAAAAGGTTATTGAAGGCTGGAAGCCGGACCTTGTAATTGCCGCTGATGATTCCGCCAGCAAGTATTTAATCATGCCTTACTATAAAGATGCTGATCTGCCATTTGTGTTTATTGCGGTTAATTGGAAAGTTGAAGAATACGGATTTCCATATAAAAATGTTACAGGCCAGATCGAAGTTGAACTTGTTGATGAATTAATTGCAGAGCTAAAAAAATATTCTGAGGGAGATAGAATAGGTATTATCTCGGGTAAAACCCTTACAGATGAAAAGTCCATAAAGTATTATCAGGATGTTTTGGGTATCTATTTTGATGAGGTTGAGCTGGTTGAAGATTTTGAAAGCTGGAAATCTTCATTCAAGGCTATTCAGGAAAAAGTTGATATCCTGATCTTCAGGAATAATTCAGGAATTACAGGATGGGATGATAAAGAATCAAAAGAATTTGTTAAGAAATACACTGCTATTCCAACAGGAACAGTTTCGATCCATTTATATCCATGGGTTTTGATAAGTTATTTAAAAGTTAATGATGAGATGGGTGAATTTGCAGCTACTGCTGCATTAGAAATACTTAAAGGAAAATCACCTGATCAGATCCCCCTTTCCATGAATAAACAAGCAAAGGTTTATCTTAACATGGGTTTGGCGAGAAGCCTTGGTATCATGTTCCCTATTGAATTAATTGAAAGAGCTCATCTTGTAAGCGCTGAACAAAAAAAACTTTTATATGTAAGTTCTTACGATAAGGGGCATTTGAGAGGTGAAGAAATTGAAAAAGGCTTACTTAAGGCTCTAAGGATAGAGGTACAGCCGGATGGCTCTTATGATACAGCGCGCGGTAATGTTGAAATAAAAATTTTAAGAATGGAAACAGCTTTCAGCGACACTGAGAAAGTCAAAGAGAATGAGGCTATCGCTATCAAGAAGGTCATTGATGACTGGAAGCCGGACATTGTTGTGACAAGCGAAGATAAAGCATTTAATTATTTGATAGCTCCGTATCTTAAAGATGTGCCTATTCCATTTGTTTTCTGCGGATTATGCAAGCATTCTTTGGTTGAAGGATTGTCATTGTCAAATATGACAGGAATATTTGAGACATTTCCTGTCGCTGAGACTATAGATATGCTGTCTGTGTTTGCCCATGGCGATCGTATTGGTTATATTGGCGCCAAAAACAAATCAAATGAAAAATTTATTCAAGACCATATTAATGTCATGAACATTAAATGTGCTAATGGCGCACTTGTTTCAACCTTTGATCAGTGGAAGCAGGAATATCTCGAATTGCAGCGAACTGTTGATATGCTTTTGTGGCTTAGCCCAATTGATATTGATGGATGGGACGATGACAAGGCAAATGAATTCATTCTTGCAGAGACAAAAATACCTACTGGCTGTATGAGCAATGATAATATTCGATATGCAATGCTTGGTAAAGTTGATATTGCAGAGGAGCAAGGCTGGCTTGCAGGAAAAGCAGCGCTTAGGATATTGGACGGAACAGCACCTTCTGAGATACCGATCGTTTCAAACAAAGAGTCGAAGATATTATTAAATATGCAGATAGCTAACAGTTTGGGAATAAAATTTCCTGTTGAGCTAATGGAAAAGGCAACAGTTATCAATGATCTATCTGAGAGCGAGGGTAAATGATGAGATTTCAGTCTATAACATTTAGGATCCTTTTCTTTATAGTTTTGGCTTTTACTGTCACGACTATTAGTGTTCTTATGCTGGCTAGTATGCATCTAAATATGATAATAGATACATCCCAGGAAGCTGTTTATTCTGAAAAGCTTGATGTTATTATCAGGATTTTAAAGGATTCTGATGACCGTTTAAAAAAAACAGGGCTTGTAGAGGCATATGTTGATGATTTTAAAGAATCGGCATTAAATATCTTAAGAAAAACATATTACTTTAAGGCCTCATCGTTAATTTATCCGTTTATAATTGATAAGAATGGCATTGTTATTCTGCATCCGGACCTCAAGGAAGGTGACAGGTCTATTCAGGGTCATGAAGTAACAAAGAACATGCTTGTTTCAGAAAGAGGCAGTTTCAACTATGTATATTTGGGGCAAAAAAAGTGGTGTATTTTTAAACATTTTGTTAACTGGGACTGGGTATTAGCGTACACTGTACCATTGGATATCAAGTATAGCGATACGAGAAAGTTCATTTTAAAGCTTTTTTTTACAATGATAGGGATCACGTCTTTGGTTATTGTACTGTTATCGCTGATAATTACTAGGTTTACAAAACCAATAGTAAGGCTGACCAAGATCTCCAAAAAGATCGCCAGCGGGGATATTGATCAGGAGATTGACATAAAAAGTAAGGATGAGGTCGGGGAGCTGGCACATAGTTTTAAGGATATGCGCAATGCTATCAAGATACAGATTGATGAACTGAATAAGGAAATTGGTGAGCATAGGAAATCAAAAGTACTGCTTATCAAGGCAAAGGAGAAAGCTGAGCAGATCAATGAGGTAAAGTCAGAGTTCCTTATGAACGTATCTCATGATATCCGTACGCCGATGAACGTTATAAATGGGTTCAATGATCTTTTGCTGAGAACGAGGCTTAACGAAGAGCAAAAAAAATTTTGTGAAATGATCAAAAGGAAGGTGGTTGACCTGATCCGACTGATAGAGGATATTATTGATATTTCTGCAGTAGAGAAAGGTAAGGTTAGGATCCATGAAAGTTTTTTTGATGTTCGACAATTGATAAAAGATGTTTGTGATAGTACTGTAATGCAGATAGGCAAAAAAGGCATAGAGCTTAAATGTAATATTAGCGAAGATGTTCCACAAAAGCTTTTGGGAGATTCATTACGTTTAAAACAGGTATTGGAGAACCTGTGCACAAATGCAGTAAAATATACCAAAAAAGGAAGAATAGACCTGACAGTGTTCTTAGACGAGGAGAGGTATGATGAAGATGCAAGCTTTATAAGATTTGAAGTCGAAGATACAGGTATTGGTATATCTGAAGATAAGATCCCGCATATCTTTGAGCCTTATACCAGGTTTTATGATTCGGCCAATAATGAATATAAAGAAGGTTTTGGGATGGGATTGCATATAGTCGAGGCGCTTTTAACGGAGATGGGTTCAGTTGTGACTGTAGAGTCTGAAGTCGGGAAAGGCAGCAAGTTTTCTTTCAGGTTGAAGATTAAGTATTCTGAAATGCAGGATATAGCAGGAAAGACCGTTTTGACGGTAACTCCTAACGGGGAAGTGGACCTGTCTGGCCTGAAGATCCTTGTTGCTGAAGATGATGATGCTACCAGAGTGTTAATGGAGAGGTCATTCAGGGATGCTAAATGTATAATCAAGTTTGTTTGTGACGGTGATGAAGCTATTGAAGAGATCAAAAAGGATAAGTATGACCTTGTGCTTATGGATATCAGGATGCCTAAAATGGACGGCCTTGATACTACAAAGGAAATAAGAGAACATCTTGATAAAGATGTTCCGATATTGGCTCTTACGGCGCATGTAATGGATTATGTTGAGGAAAAATGCAAAGAAGTCGGGATGAGCGGATTTCTTGCTAAGCCGGTTGACATTGATATGCTAAAAAGAGCGATCATAAAATTTGCTAAACCAAAATAATTAGTGAGCGTAGATATAAGTATGAAAGATAAATATGTTCTTGTAGTTGAAGATTATGAGCTTAATCAGGAGCTGTTGCAGCTTCAGATCCTAGAAATGGGTTTTAAGTTGTTAATAGCTAACAATGGATACGAAGCAGTTGAACACTGCAAAAATGAAGACATTGGTTTGATTTTGATGGATATTAATATGCCGGTAATGAATGGATATGAGGCGGCAAAGAAAATACGCGGATTAAAAGGTAAATATGAAAATGTACCTATCATAGCTATGAGCGCAAATGTTGACAGGGAAATACAAGGCAACTGTCATTCTAGTGGAATAAATGATATAGTTGTAAAGCCTGTTGGTAAAAAAATGCTCGGTGAGATATTTGAAAAGTTGTTCTCTGGTGAAAACCAAGCTGATGGCATTAACGCCAAGGATACTTTATATTTGAATGGTGAACCTGGCAGCCGTGATCCTCAGGATAAAGGCATTTATTTAGATTACGAAAAGGCGAAGAGTGAGTTTTGCGGGAATGTTGTACTGTTGAACAATTCGATTAAAAGTTTTTTATTGAATGTTGACAGCAAGATAGCTTTGGTTAAAAAAGCTATCTTAGATAAGGACCTAGAATTTGTGAGATTGCAAATGCATAAGATCTCTGGGGCGGCGGCGAATTTAACAGCTGTTCCTTTGTCAAAATTGGCAGGAGCGTTAGAGAATATGGCCGCAAGCAATGAGGCTTCATATGATGATTTGAATAATTCCCTAGAGGAATTTGAGAATTATTATTATGATTTTAAAAAACATATAGAGATAATTAAAAAAAAACAAGGATAATCCCGAATGAGGATCTTAATAATTGATGACGATTATGTGAGCCGGGCAAAATTAAAGGCATTATTTGCCGCTTATGGTGATTGTGACGGGGTCCAAAATGGCAAGATAGCTATCTCGATGGTAGAAGCAGCATATCGCGAGGACTTTCCTTATGAGCTTATTACTATTGATATAAATATGCCGGTGATCGATGGCCATTATGTTTTGCATGAGATCAAGCATTCGGAGCATTTATATGCTATGGCCAAAACAGCTAAGATCGTTATTGTTTCTAAACTAGGCTCAGTGCCGCCCCACTACAGAGAATATGATGCCTTTTGCCAAAAGCCTGTTTCTCCAGAGAAGATAGATGACGTTATGAAACAGCTTGGTTTTGAAAAAATGTTTTAGATCGCGGAATAAACACATTGTTTATTAAGGGCTTTTCTTAATTGAAAGGCCCTTTTTTTTATTTAACTAATATAATATTTTAGACAATCAATATATATAGTGATAGAATCGAGGCCTGATCGGAAAATGAAAGTTTATATGTTTAAAGGTAAAGGAGGGGATATATGTCTGTAAGTGGAAAATTCTGGGGTGGTCTCTTAGGTATGATGTTCGGAGGTCCGCTAGGGGCCATTGCAGGTGTTTATATAGGGCATCAGATAGATCTAAGTAATCCAGCAAAAGGTGTGTTAAACGATAGGGCAGTATTTCAGATCAATTTAATATCTATACTTGCTTATGTTGCAAAAGTTGACGGGAATGTTGACAAAAGAGAAGTTGATACTATTTTTGCTTTTTTCAGGCAGATAGGTTTCGGGCCTATGCAAATGCAGGTTATTGAGAGGACATTGAATTTTGCCTTGACACAGGATATCGATCTCGAGAGTACATGCAGGAACTTTAGGAAGGCTTCAAATTACGAATCGTCACTGATGTTATTAAGGGTTGTTTATCTTGTTGTCATGTCAGACCAAAAAGTTCACAAGAACGAAAAGATCGCAATAGAGCAGATCGCGGATTATTTAGGTATCAATGAGCAAGACCTTGAGATGCTAAGAGCGGAATTTTTGAAGACTGATGATAAGTATTACAAGATATTAGGGCTTAAGCCCGGGGCCAGCATTGCGGATGTAAAAAAGGCTTACCGTAAATTAGCCCTTCAGTATCATCCGGACAGGGTAGCCCATTTGGGCAAGGAATATTCTGATGTGGCAGAAGAGAAATTCAAGCTCATCAACGAAGCGCATGAAAAAGTAACAAAAGAACTGCAGAATGTATAAAGGGCAGGGGGTTTGTTAATGTTAAGGAATTATTCTTGACGGTATAATGAGATACTTTTTAATATTTATTATAAAGAAAAGATCGAATCGCATTGGTTTTGCCAAATATTAATGTTAGAATTGCTATAATAGAAAATTTTTGATTGGAGAAATTATGTTTAAAAAGAAAATGATCATTAACTGCGCTATTGCTTTACTTGTTGCTTCTTTATGCGTGGCTCTTTCTGATAAACCTGTTCTTAAGCGTCTTGAGTTAATTGGATATGATATCTTGTTTAATCTTCAGAAATTCCCTCAAGAAAGTTCCCGCAAGGTTGTTTTTGTTGAAATAAGAAATTCAGATATCCGTGAATATGTTGAGCCTTGGTCAAAGGCAAATGTAGCCAAACTTTGCAGTATACTGAAATATTTTGGGGCAGAACAGGTATACTTGGATATGTTGTTTGCCAAACTTTCAGAAGTTGACGATCAGGTTCTTGTTGAGTCTTTCAGGGATGTAGATAATGTTTATATGCCATATTCGCTGAAATTGCCTGAAAGGATAATAGACGAGTCTGACGCGCCATTAAAACATATTACTGCCACTTTAAAGGGAAAGGGTTTTGACAATATTTATTCAGATATTGATGGTAAGGTTAGAAGGATACCGCTTTTATATGAAAAAGACTCTATGTGTCATAAAAATATTATATTGCAAATGACGATGGATTTATTAGATGTGGATATAAAGAAGATAACCCCAGATCAGATTGAGTTATCAGGCAACAGAGGGACGATAAAAATACCAATTGAAAACAATAACATGCTTTTAAGCTGGTATGGAAAGTGGTACAGCGCTTTTACTCATTATAACTTTTCGCAGATAGTCCATGCATATGAAGATGTGCAAAACAAACGGCCCCCGAAGATAGACATATCGGTCATAAGGGACAGTGTTTGCTTGGTTGCTTCAACTACAACTGGAATGAATGATGTCCGGGGTACCCCTCTTGAGCGCGAGTATCCTAGTTTGGGGATCGCTGGGACTGCGCTTAGCAATATTTTGCAGCAGAAATTTTTAACTTTCTTGCCTCCATGGATAAATATTGTTTTAGTCTATCTGTTTGCAATGATGCCTGCAATTTTTGTATCAAGCGAGAAGCTTTCGAGGCCATTGATGGGTATTATTATTGTCGTTCTGATATCGATTTTCCCGATACTTTTTTTAAAAAGGATCGTTGCGAACGCAGCTCTTCCTATAGTTGCCTTTTTATTAAGTTTTGTAATTGCGACTTTGTATGATATGGCAAAATCCAAATTTGAAAAAAATATCCTGACAACATTGTCTAATACAGATGATCTGACAGGTTTAACAAATATAAGGCATTTCAGAGAGATACTTAAACAAGAATGTAAAGATGCAAAAGAGGATAGAAGGAAGAAATTCTGTATAGTGTTGTGTGACATTGATAAATTTAAATCTATCAATGATACGCACGGGCATCAAGTGGGGGATTTTGTCATTTCAAATATAGGCAAAGTTATAAACTGTTCAATAAGAAGCCATGATATATTGGCAAGGTATGGCGGAGATGAATTGATCCTGTTCTTCAGGCAGATAGACCTGGAAGGGGCATATTCTATTTCAGAAAAGATCAGGGCAAATATCGAGAATTTTTCTTTGAATTATCAGGATGATACTTATAAGGTGACCTTGAGCATGGGGGTCGCTTCTTTTAATCCTCAGGTTGATGATGAGGAAAGTATTGTTAAGAGGGCTGATGAAGCATTATATGAGTCCAAACAAAAAGGCCGCAATTGTGTTACTGCCAAGAAACTTGAATGATTTTAATAGGATACGATCTGAAGGAAAGGTTTGACCCCTTTCTGGTTTTATATGAAGAACAATAAACTGACAATCAATTTTGCTTTAGCTTTGATCGTATGGAGTTTCTGTATTTATTTCTCTGATGCGGTTATATTCGATCGTCTTAAGCTGATGAGCTATGATCTGTTGTTCAGCAGCAGGATGTTTTGGGCTAAGCCTTCAAAAGAAATTATTATTATCCAGCTAACAAGTAGCGATATAAAGGAATATGTCACTCCTTGGTCGAGAAGTAAGATCGGCGAATTGTGTAAAGCCCTTAATTATTTTGGGGCGGATCAGATCCTGCTTGATTTTTTGTTCACAAAGAATCAAGAAGAGCAGATCATGGTCAATGTTGTTAAAGAGGAAGGCAATATTTATATGCCTTTTATCCTGCGCATAGTTCCTTCCATTGGAAGATTTGAAATCAATGAAACGTTTTTGCCTATACAGGGGGTTATCGATAATGTTAAGGGAATGGGCTTTGTGAATATTGATGCTGATCTTGACGGCAAGATAAGAAGATTTCCTCTTTATTATAAAAAAGGTGATATCTTGTTTGAGCATGTTGTTTTAAAGATGATACGGGATAAATTCAGATTAAAGATCAACAATATTACGAGTGGTGAGCTTGAGCTCTCAAATAACAATAATGTCCTGAAGATCCCTTCTGATCAGAATTATATGTATTTAAACTGGTATGGTAAGTGGGAAAGGACATTTTCTCTCTACAGCTTCTCAGATATATTGCATGCTTATCAAGACCTTCAAGATCAAAAGCCTCCAAAGATAGATGTTTCTTTTTTTAAAAATTCTATTTGTATGGTTGCTGCTTTAGCCCCGGGTATGCATGATGTAAGGCCAACGGTTCTGGAACATGATTATCCCGGCATAGGGATTATTGCGACAGCATATGCTAATATTTTACAGGATAATTATTTGAAGAAGGTGCCAAGATGGCTTGATCTTTTAATTGTTTTTATTTTTGTTATTTTATCGCCAATATACTATGCGACAGACAAGGTCTCAAAATGGTTGGTGTCCTTGGTCTTGCTATCAATATTTGCAATTTTTCCAATATTGTTTTGCTTTGGATCATATTCAGATCCATCACTTCCGTTCATCGCGTTATTATTTTCGTATATAACGATAACGCTTTATAATTTTGCAAGTTCAAAATTAGAAAAGAGCATATTGGTTTCGTTGTCAAACACAGATCAGCTTACTGGCTTGAACAATATCAGGCATTTTAAGGAAATTTTAAAAGCACAATGCAAGGCCACAAAGAAAAATACCGGAAAGTGTTTTTGTGTGGTTTTATGTGACATTGATCATTTTAAATCTATAAATGACACCCATGGGCATCTGGTGGGTGATTATGTTATTGCCAATATCAGCAAAGCTATAAAGTGCTCTTTAAGAGATAATGATATTGTGGGAAGATACGGAGGGGATGAACTTATACTTTGTCTGAGAGATGTCTTGCTGGATAAAGCATACATGATTGTTGATAAGATTCGAAATAATATTTCTAATATTGTATTAAACCATAACAATAATCTTTACAAAGTCACCTTAAGTATGGGAGTAGCGGTTTTTGACCCATATGAAGATGATATGGATAGTGTAATAAAAAAGGCTGATGAGGCTTTATATATTGCAAAAGAGAGAGGCCGCAATTGTGTAGTAGCTTATGGTAAATAGCCTGATTTTCCTGCCCAAAGAACTTGCCAAGATGTTTAAAAAAAACAACAACTTAAACTAATATTGATCAATTAAACAATTAAAGCCATTATGCTAGCGCCACGACGATAAAGCAAGAAAAACACAAGAAGAAAACGTTTTCAAAAAAAATGCTGGACCTCTTACATTTCATATATATATATGCAATACTTTAATTGAAAGGGTAAGCATATATGTATATAAAGAGAGCAAGGTTATTGAGAAATAGAAAAGGGCGAAACAGAGGCACTTCTGCTATGGAATTTCTTCTGATAAATGCTTCGGTTTTGGCTTTTTTGATCGCTTTCCTTGGGCCAAACGGGATTTTTAAAAGAAGCTTCAGAAGCACATTTAATACAGTTACTGATAGCATGGAAGAATGTGCTGGAAGGTTAGCTACTTCAAGAGATCTACCGTTTTGTCCTGTTCCTGACCCTTTTGCATCACCAAGCGCATCATCAACTACTACGCAATTACCATGCACTCCACTACCTGTTACCTCTTCTACAGCATCCTTTCCATAAACAGCAAAGCAATTACAAAGTACGTCAAGTCAATCTTAAAAAAAACATATAATATTTTGTCTGTTTTTGGGTGTTTTTTATAATTTAATATTCTCTAATATATTATTTTTAGATTTTGACTACCAATAATTATGAAGTAAAAATTTTTAGAACTATAAAATAATATTAGTATTATGAAATAATTGTGTACAATGATAGAATTATTAAAACTATTTAATGAGGATTTCACGTTTTATGAGTTCTGAAAAACAAGTTAAAATATGCGTTTCTTGTAGTCATGAAAATCCTGCTTATGCCCAAAGATGCGAGAATTGCAAATCGATCGTGTTGAATGCCGTTACGGTTGTGCCTGAAGACAAAGGAACTTATGCGAACTCATTGTTTGTTAATGGCGTACCTGCAGTTTTAATCATTGTTTTTTTGTTCTTTGCTGTACGATACTATATTAATAGGTCCGAGTATGATCCCACAATAAGAATCAAAGACATCGATGAGTTGGAATATGTTCTAAAGAGTGAGCAGAAGCCGGTACTGGTATATTTTTATTATAAGAGTTATGACAGATCCCCAAAGTATATGCTTCCCGCCTTAGATAGGCTTAATTATTATATAGGCACTAGGATCCCTATTTATAGGTACAGGTTTCAAAAAGATGACGATCTGTTGATCAGTAAATATGGAAAAGCAGATGGCACTTTTGTCGTTTTTAATAAAGGACAACCTGTTAAAAGCATGTCTACTTCTAGTTTTTTTAAAATAAAGGATCCTTCTAATGCCGGGCAGATATTCCTTTTTATCAGGGATGAATTGAACTTACGCGAGCTAAATAGATTTGAAGAGACAGAATTGGAATATTTAAACAGTGAAACATTTTATAAAAAGGTGATTGAGGCCCCAAACCCTGTTGTCGTTAATTTTACAAGATCATCATGTCCTGCGGCTAATAGATTCAGAGGATTTTATAAAGCTATGGCGAATAGTTATGATATCTATGCTGATTTTTATTATGTAGACACTTCAAAAGAAAAGGAAATAGCTGGTTTGTTCAGTGCATGGGCAACTCCTACGGTGATTATTTATAATAATGGGAACGTTGTAGGCCGATACAATAGTGCTTATTCGGATCAATACACAAATGACAGTCGTTTATTCGGATATCTTTTTACGCTTCTTGTTGATGATATTATGTTGTAATTATTTTTTATTGCTGTACTAGCCAGCCTTTATTTTAAATTCTTAGAGTATTTAGAGCCTAATTTATGGATATTTCTGTAATTGTTCAATTTTATAACGAAGAAGAAAATATAGAATTTGTTTTAAGTGAAATTGTCTCTGTTCTTAGGCTCTTGGGCAGGAAGTTCGAGATTATTGCTGTGGATGACGGTAGTACAGATAAGACTTCTGAAATATTGCGAAATAAACGTAAAGATATCGAAGAGCTTATAGTCAAGGCGCATATTAAGAACCTTGGTAAGGATGCATGCTTGTGGGCCGGCTTTGAGGCTGCAAACGGGGATATTGTGGTCAACACAGATGGTGATGGGCAGGATGATTTTAATGAAGTCCCTAAGATGCTGAAGTATTTAAATGAATATGATGCGGTTTTTGGACAGAGAGTGGACCGCTGTGACCCGCCATTAAAGGTTGTTTCAACTAAAATAGCTTTTTTCTTCCGACGTTTAATACTGAAAGATAATTTAAGGGATTCTACTTGTCCTCTTAAGGTGATGAAGAAAAAAACATTGAAATACTTGTTCCCTTTAGGAGGGTTTCACAGGTTTATTCCATTTCTGTTAAAAGAGGCCGGTGTTCCCTGCATAGGTGTCGATGTTAATCATCGGAGCCGTCATGCAGGCAGATCTAAATATTATTTGCTCAGATTCTTTGTTCCGGCTATTATGGACCTTTTGTTTATGTGGTGGTACAGAAAGACCAACCTCTATAGACAAAGAAGAGATGTAGGACAAAAGACAGGTAATGAATGATAGATATTAATCAAAAACATTATCGCATGATGGCAGTGTTTTATATCTGTTTATTGATAATCTATTTATATGGTTTTGGTTTGGGCTTTCCATCAAAGCAATATTATGACGAAGAGCATTATGTTAAATTTGTTCGGCACTTGATCTATGATCACCAGTATGATGTTTATTCCAATAATCATCCCCCGCTATTCCACCTCCTGACAGCAGTCAGCATTAAACTCTTAGGAGATGTTTCCTATGCATGGAGGGTGGTCTCTTTTGGCGCAGGTTTGGGTGTGTTGCTTATGACATACATGTTGGCTAAAAAAATATCCAATGACAGTTTTATGGCTTGCTTTGCGGTGTTTTTTTCAGTGTTCGATTTTATCTCATTAACGCAGGCGCGCATAGCAATGATGAGCTCATTGGTCCTTTTTTTTATGCTTTTATCCCTTTGGAGCTTTTTAAGGGCTTTTTCAGAAGAAGATAATGTAAAGGTTAAAGAGCTTCGCAACGCAGGCGTATTCTTTGGGCTTGCTATCTCAACAAAGTTAATATCTCTGAACCTTTTGGCTTTTTTTATCCTGATATTTTTTGTTGAAATGAAAAAGAAAAGGGTCCATAGGCCGTTATTTTTTAAATTTTTGAATTATTTTGTTTTAGTCCCCATCGTTATATTTATAGGGTCGCAGCTTTTTATACCATTCCTAAAAAATGGCAACCTTGCTCAGATATGGGATATTTTTATGTTTAACATAAAGTATCATTCTGGAATGAGGCAGGCCCATCCTTATGCGTCCAAGTGGTGGAGCTGGCCATTAATGCTCAGGCCTATTTGGTTTTATTTTGAATCGCAGGGCCACGGATTGTTTATCACTTCTGTTAGAGGAATTATATGTATTGGAAACCCCGTTATTTTCTGGATGATACCTGTAGCTGTAGGCAATTTATTGTGGGATTATTTTAAAACAAAAAGCCGGATAGCAGGATATATACTTTTTGGATTTCTTTTGCAATGGATGATATATTCATTTAGCAAAAGGTTGCACATGTTCCATTATTTCTATTATTCAATGCCCTTCGTTTCCATGGCATTTGCTTTGCTTGCTTCTAAAATATGGCGAATTAATAAAATAGGTAAAGGTGTCATAGTCGCTTATTGTCTGTTAGTAATAGTAATGTTTGTTTATTGGTATCCTTTATTGGTAGGGGTTCCTATAAGCTATGATTATTTTGCCCAGCATATGTGGTTTAAATCTTGGATCTGATCAAATAAGAGGATAAACAATTGAAAATAAAAAATGTCTTTTTAACTTATGTTTTTTTGCTTTTATTCGTCAATGATGTTTCTGCCGCTAAATATAGCGGAAAAAAGATAGTGTTTGTAAATTCAAATCATCAGGGTTATGAATGGAGCGATGGTATTCTTAGAGGTGTAAAAAGCGTTCTTGACGGCACGGGCGTAAAACTGAAGGTGATTGATATGGATTCTAAGCGTAATAATGAGGAGTTCTTTAAAAAGAAAATGGCTTCTCAGATCAAGACTACCATTGATGAGTTTACGCCGGACTTAATAATTGCTTCCGAAGACAATGCTGTAAAGTATTTGGTAGTGCCTTATTATAGACATAACTATGATATTCCTGTTGTTTTTTGTGGTGTTAAGTGGAGCGCATCTGAATATGAACTGCCAAGGGCTAATATAACAGGGGTCATAGAAGTTGCGCTAATACCGGAACTTATCGATATTTTGGAAGAGTTTTCAAAAGGCAACAGGATAGGGATATTAGGTACGGATGATTATTCAAATAGCAAGGAAGCAAAAATATTCAAGGACAAATTTGGTATAGTCCTAAAAGAGGAGGTTTTTGTCTCTGATATCCAAGACTGGAAAAAAGAATTTGTCCGCCTTCAAGAATCCGTTGATATGCTTATTTTGGCGCCATTTTCAATCTTGTTTATAAATGAGGATCTATCTTCTTTGCGGGAAATTAAGGAGTTTGTTGTAAAAAACACCAAAATACCTACAGGTACAGTTGAAGATTGGGTCGCTAAGTTTGCTTTGATAGGGATTGTTAAAAAAGCAGATGAACAGGGCATATTGGCAGCTAAAGCCGCTTTGAAGATACTGGACGGGGTAGACCCTGCGGAAATCCCAATTGCTGAAAATGAGCAAGGCAATTTAATTTTGAATCTAGCGGTTGCAGAAAAATTGGATGTTTTATTCGCGCCTTCATTGATAAGAAGTGCTATTATAATTGACAAGGAATTTTAAATGGAATTAAAATCATCAGTTACAAGAAAAGTGTTTGTTGGCTTCATATTAGTCGTTTTGCTTTCATCCCTGTTCTTATTTATTTCTTATCCTTTGTTGCAAAACATAAGTGATTTGTCGAAGTCTGCCTTGCCTCTTGCCAAGCTTTCAAACAGCCTGGAGGATATTGATAAGAGTTATAGTAAATTAGACCTATGTATAGAAAAATATTTACAGGTTGGAAGTAAATCCAGTAAAAATATCCTTCAGGTGGAGATGAAGTATATTATTGAGAAGACCTGGGAAACAATGGAGGCGTATTCTACAACTAATGAGTCTGAAGCCCTATATCAAAAATTGTATAAGTTTGCATTTACTATTCAAAGTGAGATAGAAGACCTCTTTAGGATCAAAGAAGAGAAGCAATCCAGCTACATTGCAAATAAGAAGCTAATATCTATTTTTAGCAGCGTAAATAAAGTCAGGGTATTGCTGGATAGTATTAAGTATAAAAACATGCTCATGCTCCAGCAGAATGTTTCTGCTCAGGACATGTTGATAAGGAACATGATGAAATGCTTTTTAATCGTCGAGATCACTATCATATTTATTGCCTTTGTTATATTCTTTTTTATTTCAAGGTTTATTATCTTAAGGGCAAAAAAAATGACAACAAGCTTGAGGTAGCTGAAATATGAAACAAAACAAGTCAATAAAAATCAATATGTTCAAGATTTTGTGTATTTTAGCGGCTTTGGTCGCCATAGTGACGTTTGTTCTCCTGAACTTTTATCTTGTTGAAGTTGAAGCGATTTATTCGAAAGTTGAGGAGGAAGAGTCCAGGGTCGTTAATGTTGCGAATAAATTTTTGATTCAAATCTTTGCAGGTATTCAGTCCGATCTGTTCTTTTTGTCTGATATTTTTACTATTCGTGAAGATGCTTTTTCTCAAAGTTCCATAGAAATTATCAGCAAGGAGTTCTTAATCGCTTCCAGAAGGAAGCTTGTTTATGATCAGTTAAGGTTCTTGGATAATAAAGGAATAGAGACAATTAGGATAAATTTCAACGAGGGTAAACCGGCCATTGTTGAGAAAAACAAATTACAGGATAAGAGCGGGCGGTATTATTTTAAGAACTCAATAAGTCTTAAACGCAATGATATTTATTTATCCAGATTTGATCTGAATATCGAAAATGACGTTATTGAGAGCCCTAAAAAGATCAGCCCGGAAAGTGTTGTTTTTAACAGGATCTGGAGGTTGCATAAGGATGGGAAATATGTAAAACCAATGATCAGGATCGGTACTCCAGTTTTTGATTCTAAGGGAGAAAAGAAGGGTATTGTTTTGATCAATTATTTCGGGCAGCAGATCATTAAAAGTTTTGAGGATATAACAAGTAGTTCATATGGAATAAGTGCTTTAGTTGATTCCGAAGGATATTGGTTGAGGGGGTTTGATCAGGAAAAGGAGTGGGGTTTTATAAATGAATTTCAAGGGGATGAAAATACAAGGCTGCAAGATAAATATCCGCGTGTATGGGATATAATATCAAAAAAAGAAGAGGGACAGTTCTATACAAATGACGGGCTGGTAACTTTTAATTCGATATATCCGCTTTTTAAAAAAAATTATTTATCATTAACAACTATAGATGAACCTGAAGGCATGATAATCAATTCTGGCAATTATGTCTGGAAAGTATTTACATTTGTCCCACAATTGAAGCTGGATGATCTGGTCAGTGAATTAAAGAAAAGGTCATTGATCATATATTTTGTATCGATCATCATAATTTTTGTTGGTACATTTTTGTTTGCCCATATTGATAAAAATAGAAAATACCTTAAACAAAAAGAAAAAGAAGTTCTTGCTGCCTTAGCTAATGAAAAGAAGAGAGAGGCTCAAGAACTAATCCTGCTCAACGAGCAGCTTGTGAAGAATGAAAAACAGTTGAAGGAATCTAATATTGCATTGCTTGCAAGGGAACAGCAGTTAAAAGCTGCAAATAATGAGCTTCAGGAAAGTAGGATGGATATTGCTGAGAATATAGAAAAACTTAAAAAAGCAAACAGCTCGATGAGGGGTAGGGAGCTTAGGATAATTGAGATAAAAAAGAAAGTAAAGCTTCTGGAAGAAAAACTTAGGGAAAAGGGCGCCTAGGTATTTAAAAATGATTTTAATTAGCTTTGATCGCAATAACAAGTTAATGTGAGGAGATTGGTCAATGAAAAAAAAGATAAAGAAAATCAGGTTTGCGCTGTTGCAGGTTGGTTTGGCCATTATGGCAACATATGCTCATGCTCAGACAGATGTCAAAAGTATCAAGCAGGTTGCCAGCGATCAGGTCGAGACTGCCAGGGGATTATTTGATGTGATCGTTGAGATTATTGTTAAGTATGGTTTTCAGGTATTGGGCGGCATTATAGTTCTTGTTGTTGGTTGGCTTGTTGCGGGATATATAGAAAAGATAGTCAATAAAATGCTTCAGAGCAAGAATTTAGATGTGACTGTCTCTAAGTTTATTGTCGGTGCTGTTAAGCTTCTGGTGATGGCTTTTGCTGTTATTGTTGCCCTGGGTAAGTTCGGTATTGAGATAGCGCCTTTGATCGCAGGTATCAGTGTGGCAGGCTTTGGTTTAAGCTTTGCTTTGCAGGGCCCTCTGTCGAATTATGCTTCAGGAGCTACTTTAATTTTCACTAAGCCTTTTAAAGTTGGGGATATTATTGAAGTTTGCGGCGTTGAAGGACAGGTCATTGATATGAAGCTGCCGCGAACTGAGCTGAAAACCCTTGATGGAGAGCTGATAGTGATCCCGAACAAGCATATTATAGGCGAGATAATACTGAACTGTTCAGATTCAAAGCGGATTGATATTACGGTCGGAGTTAGTTACAACTCTGATATTGATAAAGTTATAGCAGTAGTTTCAAAAATAATTAATGATGAGGCACGGATAGTTAAAACAAAAACACCAAAGATCGGCATATCGGAATTCGCAGATTCAAGTATAAACATATACGCAAGGGCATGGTGTAAGCAGGATGAATATTATGATGTTAAATTCGCAGTTAATAAGAAGATATTTGATGAATTTAACAAAAACGGTATTGAAATACCATTTCCTCAAAGGGTTGTGCATAACGTGAAATAAGGTTAGCGTTCTCTGCTGGAATATTAATTCCTGTGTCTGGTATAGGTCATCAGCAGTTAGTCAGGACTAAGAATTTGACAAGATCATGAAGATTATAGGTGAAAAGTCTTAAGTTCTTGTTGTTGATAATCATACTTATTGTGAAATGAATTTAGGCATGTTTGATCCAGATGACCGGGTCGCAAAGGCGGTTTTAGGAATTATATACTAAGAATTATAAATATATCGATTATTATATTCTTTACAACATTTAAAAAGTCTGGTATAAAGGAAAACTGATTTTATATTTGATTGAATATATTTGATTTTGAAGATTATCGGAGAGGTGGCTGAGTGGTTGAAAGCGGCGGTCTTGAAAACCGTTGTGCCGCAAGGTACCCTGAGTTCGAATCTCAGCCTCTCCGTTGTTATTGACGCTCAGGCGAACCCTGTCCGATACATTCGGGCAGGTTCGCCAGGAGCAAAAAAAAGAGAAAGTATGGATAAAGAAATAAGCACAACAAAGATCGCTATATTCAGAAAACAAGAAATTCGAAAAACCATTCATAATAATGAATGGTTTTTTGTTGTTGAGGATGTTGTTCTGGCTTTGACCGACTCGAGTGACGCCAAGCAGTATATTCAAAGGATGAAACAGCGGGATGATGAGCTTGCCAAAGGGTGGGTACAAATTGTACATACCCTTGCTGTTCAGACCACTGGCGGTAAGCAGCGGATGATTTGTGCGAATACGGAGGGTGTCTTTCGTATTATTCAATCAATCCCCTCAGCCAAAGCCGAGCCGTTCAAGCGTTGGCTGGCCAAGGTGGGTTATGAGAGGATTCAGGAGATAGAGAATCCTGAATTGGCTCAAAAGAGAACCCGGGCGTTATATAAGGCTAAAGGCTATAGCGAGGATTGGATCGAGAAACGGATGCGCGGAATCGCTATCCGTGAAGAGTTAACTGACCAGTGGCAGAAGCGTGGCATAAAGGAACAAAAAGAATACGAAATATTAACTGCTGAAATCTCAAAAGCAACCTTTGACATGACTCCATCAGCTTACAAGAAACATAAGGGGCTCAAGCGTGAAGATTTGCGGGATCACATGACTGATCTGGAGCTTATCTTTTCAATGCTTGGCGAAGCATCAACGAAAGAGATAGCTGTCAATAAAGACGCGCAAGGGTTTGTGGAAAATAAACAAGCCGCTTTTGAAGGTGGAGCTGTTGCAGGCAACGCGAGAAAAGAATTGGAACGCAAAAGTGGCAAAAAAGTTATCAGTAAAGAAAATTATAAAAAATTACCGCAAAAAAAGAAGTTATTAAAATAATATTTGCAGGGAATCATGAAAAGACTGGCGCTTATCGTTCTTGTATTATTCTTAGGCTATGCAGGCAATTCATATGATTCCATGGTGATCGCTACCGAAACTTCTCGATCCGAATATGAGAATGGCAAGCTGGCCTATTCTGGCAAAGGTGAATTCAAGTATCGCTTTGAGATTGACGAACAAGTTGGCAAGGCAAAAGTTACTGAATATACGCGGCTTAAAGCTAATTCAATTATTGAATGGCCGTCTGAATACATCATTTCTTATATGGATGACGGCAGTTCATTAAGCGGCTCTACGCTGATGGCTGATAAGAGAAGGGCTAACCAGAAAGTCATTTGCTTGATTGGTAATCCAGGGATACTCGCCACCTAGTTAATAATGATAGGTGAGAATTATTTTGAATATTGCAAAGCATCCTCTGGTCGATTTTATCTTGCCACAGGAGTTGTGCAGAAATCGGTTTCGGCGGTCGAAGATATTAATAACCAGTTTACGGGCAAATAATTAAAGAATAAGGGTAAGTCGTCTGGAATTTTTGGGATTGGCGCATTTCAGCGTTTTCACAAGTAGCTGAATTTCTTGGACATGTGGGGTTCGCTTTCCGTACACGACTACCCGTAAAATATGCTGGATTAATCTTTGCGTATTCAAACATATTTATTAGAAAGCAAGTGATGAAAATAAAGTTGTTTAGACTAATACCTGTTATTACATTGATAATAATAGGTATTTTTATTTGTGATTGCTTTGCAGAGTTGAAAGAAGGGCTTGTAGAAGAGTTTTATCCTGATGGGGCATTAAAGGCTGAGAGAATATATAAGAAGGGCGTGTTAAATGGTAATAGTAAAACATATTATGAGAGCGGGAAGCTCCTAAGCGAAGGCATATACAGTAACGATGCCTTAAATGGCGAATATAAGATATATTATGAGAACGGACAGGTGTTTTTTTCAAAGGAATATAAGGATGGAGTTCTGTCAGGCAGTTCAAAAGAGTATTTTGAAAATGGGAATCTTAAAAGTGCAGAGAGTTTTACTGATGATAATTTAAATGGCACATGCCGTTATTATTATGATAATGGCAATCAGAAGTACTGGATGAATTTCACGGATGGGGAATTGAACGGGATCAGCAAGGAATATTACGAAACCGGGATCATTAAAAGCGAAGTCAATTATGCTGACGGTAAATGGGATGGGATTGTAAAAGAATTTGATGAGCAGGGAAATTTGATTGCTAAATGGATTTATAAAGACGGGGAAAAAAATGGAAAGGCGCAGATGTATTATGCTGATGGGAAGCTGAAATGGGAGGCAACTTTTAAAAATGACGACCTTGAAGGTAATAGCATTGCTTTAGCGCCTAACGGACAGATCGTGATGGAGGCATTTTTTAGCAAAGGTAAAATAAATGGAACTGTACGGGAGAATTATGAGAATGGCGGGATCAAAAGTGTGGTTGAATATAAAGATGATAAAAAGAACGGGCTTCAAAAGGAGTATTATAGGAACGGCAATTTAGGTGTTGAGCGTACATATAAGGATGATATTGAGTCAGGTATTTCAAAAGAGTTTTATGAAAGCGGCGCACTTTGGGTAACCAGAACTTACTTGAATGATAAAAAAGATGGCAATATGAGAGAGTACTATGATACCGGCGAGCTTAAGCAGGAGTGGGATATAGAAGAAGGGACTTTAAGCGGTTTAAGCAAGAGCTTTTATAAGTCTGGGGAACTTATGAGCGAAGAGTTTTATCTTGATGGAAAGTTAAATGGTGTAAGCAGGCTATATGCTTTGGACGGAAGGCTTGTTTATGAAGATGAGTTTATGGATGGAGCTAGAATAAAAAGGAAAAGTTACGATGCCCCAGAGGTTAACTAATAGCCAAAGGATCTATTGTCTCGTCTAAGATATATGAAAAGTATATTTTTATGTTTCTTCCAAAAGAGGTTTTTTAATCCGCCTAAATATTTTTGTTTGATCCTTCCTTTTATCTTTATTTGTAAGATCGGTTTCGCGCAATTACCTGAAGGTCATCAGGAGTACGCTTTAAGGCATGGCGGGCTTCAGCGTAAATATATTGTTTATGCCCCGAGCTCTTATGATCAAAAACAGGGATTTCCTCTTGTTATTGCAATTCACGGGGGAGGCGGGTCAGCGGAAGGCAGTATAGATTATTTTGAGCTCACTCAAAAAGCTGAAGAGGAGAACTTCATGATAGCTTATCCTCAGGGCTACGCAATTCAAGTGCTAGGAAAGAATTTCGGTTCATGGAATGGGGGTAATTGCTGCGGGCCTGCTCTGAAAAAGAACGTTGACGACGTCGGATTTATCCGCAAAATGATCCTTAAGATCGAAAAGGATTATAATATCGACGCAAAAAGAATCTATGTAACAGGCATGTCTAATGGAGCAATTATGGCATATGCCCTTGCATGTGAATTGTCTGATAAGATAGCGGCGATCGCTCCGGTAGGTTCGATAGGGCACTATAAAGAATGCAGGCCTAAATATCCTGTGCCTGTTCTGCATATTCATGGCATAGATGACCCTTGTGCCGCCTATGAGGGCTGTAAAGATTGTGAGGGATGCTCAATGAAGTTCTTAAAGAATATGGGTTTACAGGTTGATGAGAACAGGATTGATGTTGAATCTGTCACTTCGTTCTTAGATAAACATCGAAGAATAAATGGCTGCAGCGAAACAACCAAGGAGATATTTAGAAATAAAGGTGCTACCTGTATTGCATATCAAAATTGTGACAATAATGCAGAAGTGGTCCAGTGTTCAGTAAAAGGATTAGGACATACTTGGCCGGGCAGAACAACTTATAGTGCAAAATCCTGTGACTCGAGGCCAAATGGCTTTTTATGCAGATCATGGAAAAATGCCGTAGGGGAACTGAATCAGGATATCATTGCTAATGATATGATATGGGGTTTTTTTAAAGATCATCCTAAACATTAGTTTGCTGAGCTTTTAGTATAAATTTAATTATATTTATCAAAGGGACTGCTATTATAAAATTATTTGTAAAAAAAGAGTATTTTATTGTAAATTGTATGGCTATTAGTTAAAATCATTGGATAAAATGAAGAAAGATAAACAAAAACCACATTTTGAATTTGAAACAAAACACAAGAATTTAGGTTCTATCGAAGATGCTTCGATCTTAAGGAAATTCTCAGTTCTTTTTCTTGTCATGTCTATCCTTCCGCTTCTCGTACTTTTTTACCTTTATATTCAGCTGTTAACTTCCGGTAAGATCTCTATAACATTGTTGCAGTTTCAGATGACTCTTATGTTTACTGTTTTAGGAGTAGCTTTAGGATATGACACAACAAGAAGGCTGTTTAAATCTGTTGTTGACCTTACTGCTGCAAATAGAAAGGCGTTAGAAAGTGTATTAGATAATAAGACTTTAAACGAGATCAATCAGGAAGAAAATGAGATCGCCGTGTTGAGTAAATCATTTGCAGCTGTTACAGATAGATTAGAAGATAATGTTAGGAAACTTGATGAAGCAAGGAAAACACTTCATGCCGTTATGCAAAAAGTTGGCAAGGGTATTTCTAATATGGATAATATCGATACATTCCTTGAATTAATATTAGAAACAATGACAAATGCCCTTAATGCAGAAATTAGCTGCATAATGTTGTATGATAAGCAAAAAAATGAGCTTTATGGAAAGACCCTTTTTGGAATAGAATCATCTGAATTCAAGAATTATAGGCTGATTATAAAAAAGAATAGCCTTCTTAGCCAGATACAGCAGAATAAGAAGTTAATGATAATTGACGACAATTTAGATACCCCGCATAGTTTAAAAGGGCAAAAACCGTTTTTTGAGTACCCTATGATATGTACGCCGCTTGTTTATCGCGATAAATTCTCTGGTGTTATTATAGTTGGTGGAGGTGAAATCTCGGAGAGTATTGGAGATCAGGATAGAAGCCTTGTTTATAATTTAGCATCACAAACAGCGGTTGCAATAGAGAATTCAACTTTAAATACCGACATTGAAAAAACATATTTTGAGACTATATCAGCTCTTGCTTTGGCAGTTGATGTTAAAGATAAATTCTCGCGAGGCCATTTAGACCGAGTTGGTGTCTATTGTACTGTAATAGGAAAACAATTAGGCCTGGATGATGAAGATATAAAGAATTTGCAATCTGCAGCCAGGCTTCATGATCTAGGCAAGATTGGTATTCCAGATGATGTTTTATCTAAAAAGGGCCCATTGAGCGATGAAGAATGGCTTTTAATGAGAAAGCATCCAGAGATAGGAGAAAGCATCATTAAGCCAATAAGATCCCTTAACAATTTATGTGATATTATAAGGCATCATCATGAAAAATTGGATGGTACAGGGTATCCGGATGGATTAAAATCAGAAGAAATTGCGCCTCTGGTAAGAATAATTACTATTGCTGATATATATGATGCTTTGACCTCAGATAGGTCTTATAGACAAAGGCTTAGATCAAAAGAAGCTTCTCAGATCCTTAGGCAGATGGATAAACAGCTGGATCAGGATATTGTAGAGATATTTTTGGAAACAATTGTATTTGATGAAGAATCAAAGTGATTTGTAAATAGTGAAGTTTTAAGATAAAAAACCGGTATTTTGTTGAATATTTTTGCAGCTTCTCAAAAAATAGTATATACTTTAATCAACCAATATAACTCCAGCCACGGATGAGGCCTAAATATAAGGTCTTGGACGTGGTTTTTTTGTGTCCACGGTAAGACATTGTATAAATCAGCACTCAGGTGCCCTTTGGAGGAGGTAGAAGTATGTACAGTGCTTATAGAACCGACAGGCGTAGATTTAAACGAATGCGAGTAAGGCTTGCAGCAGTATACAGTATCGAAGCACCAGAGTATGTAAAAAATATTTTAGATGGTGGTGAATTCGAAGCAATAACCCTTGATGTTTCTGAAGGTGGCCTTTCTTTGTTGGCAGAGCATTATTTGCCCAAACAAACAATAATTAGGCTCAAACTGATCGTTTTTGAAATTGCTAATGGGGGTTGTGCCAATTTTTATGAGCCAGTTACTGCTATTGGCAATGTAAGGTCTGTGTATGAATGGGATAATGACCAGTATCGTTTAGGCGTATTTTTTCAGGATATAAGTATAGCGCACCAACAAAAGCTATCAGATCTAGTAAATTCATCACTTAAGAAAGAGATGCTTGTCCCAGTTTAGTGATCGTAGCGTAAAAATAGAAAAATAGTGACAGATACTTTTTTTTAAAAAAGTGTCTGTCGCTATTTTTTATGTTACAATCTATTTTTCGGTCTTGAAATTAATCAGGAGATTGATTTGAATAATAAAAGAATAGCTGTTGTAGGAGGGGGGCCTGCTGGTATCATGGCGGCAATTGCTGCAAGTACAGGGTCTTCAAATGTTATTTTGATCGAGAAGAACAGTTCTTTGGGAAAGAAATTGTTAATGACCGGAAAAGGGAGATGCAACTTAACAAATGACTGTGACCTTGAGGCTTTTCTACAGCGGTTTTCAAAAAATGGACAATTTTTGAGGGATTCATTCAAAATTATGTTTAACAGCCAGCTTGTAAGTTTCTTTGAAGATAGAGGATTGAAGATGAAAGTTGAAAGACAGAAAAGAGTTTTTCCTGTTACTGATAGATCAAGCAGCGTTTTGAGGATTTTAGAGAATGAATTAAAGAAGAATAAAGTGAAAATCATTACTGATACAGGCATTAACTCTGTCCTGGTTAAAGATGGAAAGGTAAGCGGGGTGTTATCAAATATTGGAAGATCTTTTGAATGTGATAGCTTGATCCTTGCTACCGGAGGGGTATCTTATAAAAATACCGGATCTGACGGAGAGGGGATTAAAGTTGCAGAGGCTCTTGGCCACAAAATAGTTCAACTCAGGGCCGGATTAGTCCCTTTGATCGTAAAACAAAAATTCATAAAAGACTTAGAAGGCCTTAGCCTTAAGAATATAAGACTGTTGTTTAATGCAGGAAAGAAAAAAGTGATCTCTGATGTGGGAGAGATGATATTCACTAAGAATGGTATTTCGGGGCCGCTTGTATTGACCTTGAGCTGTAGCATTGTTGATTTTTTAAAAGATGGATATCATGTTAATTGTTCTGTTGACCTAAAACCAGCCTTATCAAAAGATCAATTGTTGAAAAGATTTTTGAAGGATGTTAGTGATCATCCAAAGAAAAGCATTAAAGGCATTCTTAAAGATTACCTTCCTGAGAGGCTGATTTGCACTTTTTTGGATCTTTTAAATATCCCTCATGAAGAAAAAATCAGCCATATTAATAGAAAAGTGCGAGAGGACCTGCTTGATATGTTCAAGGGCTTTTCTTTTGATATCGAGCGCGGGGAATCTATTGACTTTGGAATGATAACTCAAGGCGGAGTTTCTTTGAAAGATGTATCACCAAAAACAATGGAATCCAGAATAGTTAAGGGGTTGTATTTTGCTGGTGAGATGCTCGACATTGATGCGGACACGGGTGGCTTTAATTTGCAAGCTGCATTCTCAACAGGGTTTCTTGCAGGATTATCCTCAATATCATAATGAGAATAAAAATCACAAAATAATTATTTCTTGCAACTATTAGATGATAGAATACTTTATAAAATTAAGTTTATATATTCAACGGGGAAAGTATGGTTACTAAAAGGACATTACACTGTCTTCTGATCGAAGAGGATAAAAAAGATGCGCAGATATTGATGCGCATGCTCGCCGAACGCACTACGCAAAAGATCAATGTTATGGTGCATGATAATCTGAAGAAGGCTTTAAAAGACCTGAATGCAAGAGATATGGATGCGATCCTTACCAGCTTAGACCTTGTTGATGCAAGAGGCCTGGATATTATCGACAGGATCATTCATGTAGCTGATAATGTGCCTATAATTATATTATGCGCAGATGAAAAAGATATACCCGTAGCTAAACAAGCTGTAAAAATGGGTGCCAGCGGCTATGTCCTGAAGAATGCCGTAGATAGTAATCTTCTGGCAGGGGAGATAAACCGCGGTATAAATACAATTTATGCAAAAGAGCAGTTGTTTATTGTCCAAAAGTTAGCTGAAGCAGCGGGGTACGGATATTTTATTGCAAATGCTCAAGGATATATAACCTATGCAAATAAGGCAATTGCAAAAATGATGGGAGAGCATTCTCCGTCAAGCAGTCATGGGAAGAATTTGTCAGTTTATTATAGGGGCCAGGCAAAGATGAAATTAGCTAAAGTGATCTTGCCTGAAGTTATTAAAAAGGGCCAGTGGTCAGGCGAGCTAGAATTTATTTCTATTGACGGCAAACCCACAAGGACCATTCAGAATTTGCTGGCTGTGCGGGATGACCGGGGTAAATTTATTTGTTTAGGAAACATGGTAATAGATATCACGGAGCTTGAAAGAACTGAAGCTGCATTGCGTGAAAGCGAAAAGAAGTTCATGGATGTTTTTTATATTTCTGAAGATGCAATATTTATGTTTGAAGATGACAGGTATGTTGATTGTAATGATGTTGCATATAAAATGTTTGGATGTGCAAATAAAACTGAAGTCCTTTCTGTAAAGCCGGCCGCTTTAGCGCCAATTAAACAGCCTGATGAAAGAAATTCCTTTAAAGTATGGGAAGAACATGTTGCCATTGCTTTTGAAAAAGGTTCGCACAGGTTTGAATGGGAAAGTGAAAGGGCAAGCGGGGAAACTTTTCCTACAGATGTAACAATAACACAGATCATGCTCGGAAGAAAGATCCTGTATGTTGTCATTAAAGATATTACTGAGAAAAAGCTGACAGAAGATAATTTGAGGAAGCTGTCTATGGCTGTTGAACAAAGCCCTGCATCAGTTTATATTACAGACCTTACAGGAAGCATAGAGTATGTTAATCCAAGATTTTGTGAGCTTACAGGCTATACAAAAGAAGAGGTTATTGGCCAAAATCCAAGGCTGTTAAAATCAAATCATACTTCACAAGAACAATATAAGGTTTTATGGGATACGATAATTGCAGGCAATAAATGGAGGGGGGAGTTTTACAACAAGAAAAAGAACGGCGATCTTTTTTGGGAATTTGTATCTATTTCGCCTATCAAAAATTCCTCCGGCAAGACAACTCATTATTTGGCTGTAAAAGAAGATATGACTGCGTATAAGGAATATGAAGAAAGGCTTCTTCATCAGGCAAACTTTGACAACCTTACCGATCTGCCCAATAGAGCGCTAGCCCTTGACAGGATCCATCAGGCATTATCAAGGGCGAAACGTTGGGGAACATCAGTTGCTGTCATGTTCATAGACCTTGATAGGTTTAAGAATGTTAATGATACTATGGGGCATGCAAAGGGAGATGAGCTTTTAGTTCAGTCAGCATTAAGATTGCAAAGTGTAATGCGTGAAATTGATACGGTAGCAAGGCTGGGAGGAGATGAATTTCTTGTTATTCTTCCAGACCTTGAAAATTCTGATAAAGCAACAGTAGTTGCCAAGAGGATCCTTGACGAGTTTTCACAGCCATTTATTATTGATAATCATGAAATATTTGTCACGGCTAGTATTGGTATAACAGGGTATCCTAGTGACGCAGATGACCCTCATGTCCTTCTGAAAAATGCAGATGCAGCTATGTATCAGGCAAAGGAGGATTCAAGGGATACATTCAGGTTCTTTACGAAAGAGATGAACCTCCAGGCTGAAATACGATTACACATGGAGGCGCATCTAAGGCATGCTCTGGAAAAGAAGGAATTATCTGTCGTATATCAGCCGGTACTTGACATGTCCGGTAAGACTGTAGCGGCTGAAGCTCTGGTTAGATGGAAGAACTGTGAATTAGGCAATGTTTTTCCGGATCAATTTATTCCTTTAGCAGAAGAAACAGGGATTATTATTCCAATAGGTGCATGGATAATGGAAACGGCATGTAAGCAAATAAAAAAATGGCAAGATATGTTTAAGATCCCATTAAGGATCATGATCAATGTTTCATCAAGGCAGTTCAGGGACAATGATATTGTTAAGACTATCAATGATTCGATAGCGAATAGTGGTATAGCTTATACTGATCTGGATGTGGAAATCACGGAAGGTTTGATCTTGGAGTATTCAGAAAAGATCGCATTGATCTTTGATGAGATCAACAAGTCGGGTATTAGCTTGTCAATTGATGATTTTGGTAAGGGGTATTCTGCTTTAAGCTATTTAAAGCACTATCCATTTAGCACGCTTAAGATCGACCGGTCCTTTGTTAATGATGTTCTTTCAAATAATGAGGATGCTGCTTTATGTACTGCTATCATTGGAATGGCGCACGGTTTAGGCTTGGAGGTTGTTGGGGAAGGGGTTGAAACTAAGGAACAGTTAGATTTTTTGAAGTTAAAAGATTGTGATTATGTTCAAGGATATTATTTTAGCAAGCCTTTGAATGTTGAAGATTTTACGAAGTATTTGAAAGATCAAAAGTCTGGAAAATAGCAGGTCTTAATTAATCTTGAATATATAAACAAACGGAATATAATACTTTAAACATTTCTAAAAACCTTAACTTCTGGGCTTTAAAAATGGATGAAATAATTCGTTGTCTATTAGTTGAAGACAATACTACAGATGCAAAGCTTATCGAGGTAATGCTTCGGCGTAGTATGCGCCAGGAATTTGAGCTTGTCTTGATCGATAATCTAGCCGATTCAATAGAGCATATTCAGAACAATAAAGTTGATGTTATTATCCTCGATCTTATCCTGCCTGACTCTAATGGGTTAGAAACATTTATAGCCTTGCAAGCCAAGAGTAATGATATTCCAACAATAATTCTATCCGGATTGGATGATAGGGAAATTGCCATAAGAGCTGTAAGTATGGGCGCTCAGGATTATATTGTCAAAGGTGATGTTGATGGCAGATTCCTGTCAAAATCTATCCTGTATTCAATCCAAAGAGTAAAATCTGAAAGAATTTTAAAAGAGAGAGAGAAAGAGAAACAGCTTGTCCTTGATAATATGGTAAGCGGTTATGCTATATATGAAATGCTCTTTGATAGTACGGGTTCAGGTTATGATTGCAGGATAAATGAAGTTAATCCTATGTTTATGAAGCTGATGAACTGTGCAGATCCTACGGGGAAAACCTTATTAGAGATAAATCCAAAATTAGACAGCTCCTGGATAAAGATATTCGAAGATGTTATTAATACCGGAGAGGCTTGTGATTTTGATAAGCCTGAGAATGGAAAATGGTGGCATTATAATATCTTTAAAGTGAAAAAAAATGAATTTGCTACTATCTTTCAGGATATTACTGCCAGAAAGAAGAATGAAGAAAAATTGAAGAAACTGTCAATGGCTGTTGAACAAAGTACGGCTTCAGTTTTCATAACTGATAAGAACGGGATTATTGAATATGTAAATCCAAGGTTTGTAGAAGTCTCTGGATATTCTCATGCTGAAGCTGTTGGCCAAAAGCCGAATATATTGAAATCCGGGTATACTGCAGAGGAACAATATAAAGACCTATGGGACACAATTTCTTCTGGTGAAGTGTGGCGCGGCGAGCTTTACAATAAAAGGAAAAATGGGGATTATTTCTGGGAGCATGTGACTGTTTCCTCAATTAAAGAGGATAATGGTGAAATAACACATTACGTTGCTGTTAAAGAGGATGTTACCATAAACAAAGAATATGAGAAAAAGATCGTAAGGCAGGCTAATTTTGATTCTCTTACAGAGCTTCCCAACAGGATGCTCGCAGTTGACCGCTTATCTCAGGCAATTTCAAGAGCGCAAAGAGAAAAAAAGCTTGTTATGGTCATGGTAATAGACCTGGATCAATTTAAGGTCGTTAACGATACTTTGGGCCATATGTTTGGCGATGAATTGCTTGTTGAGGCTGCCCGCAGGCTATTATTTGCAGTTAGAGGTACTGACACGGTTGCAAGGCTCGGAGGAGATGAGTTCTTAGTTATATTACCAGACCTTGATGATGTGAGAAATTCGGTAATGGTGGCTAACAAGATATTAGAATCATTTTCCTCGCCGTTCGTTTTAGATGGAAAGGAACATTTTGTGACTGCAAGTATCGGTATGACGGTTTTTCCTGAAGACGGGATCGACCCTTATGCTCTTTTAAGGAATGCTGATGCAGCTATGTATCGTGCAAAAGAAGATACGCGAAATACTTTTAGATTCTTTACTCCTGTAATGAATGAAAGAATTGTTGATAGGATGAATATTGAAAGTAGCCTGCGCCATGCTATTGAAAAGGATGAGCTGTTTTTGGTCTATCAGCCGCTCGTGGACATGTCCGGAAGGTTTGTCGGTACAGAGGCCCTGCTGAGATGGAATAATCCTGTGTCAGGGTTAGTTATGCCAGACAAGTTTATTTCTTTAGCTGAAGAAACGGGATTGATCGTTCCGATAGGAAATTGGGTCCTGGAAACTGCGTGTAAACAGGCGAAAGTCTGGATGGATGAAATGGGAGTGAAATTCAAGATATCTGTCAATGTTTCATCAAGACAGTTTAAAGGAAATGATATTGTCAAGTCGGTCATTGATAATCTTAGAGCTACCGGCCTTGAGCCGAGTTGCCTTGAGCTAGAAGTTACAGAGCGAATGTTGATCGAGGATGCGCCAAGGACCAGCAGGATACTTAATCAGTTAAATGAAGTTGGGGTAAGGCTTTCTATTGATGATTTTGGTACGGGATATTCTGCTTTGAGCTATTTGAAGAAATATCCGTTCCATACTCTTAAAATAGACAGGGCTTTTGTTCGTGATATTACGATTGATGTTGAGGATGCGGCGCTTTCTACTGCTATAATAGCAATGGCCCATAGCCTTGGCCTTGAAGTTATAGGCGAAGGTGTCGAGACAGAGGAGCAATTAGAGTTTTTACGTTTTAAAGGATGTGATTTCGTCCAGGGATTTTATTTTAGCAAGCCTTTAGTGCCTGTTGAGTTCTTGGATTTTGCGATGAATAACCTGAAGTAATTTTTAAAGCCCTATTAAACTTGTTTTTATGATTTTGTTTAATAGGGCTTTTCTTTGAATAAAAACTGGCGGAGAGGGAGAGATTCGAACTCTCGGTACATTTCTATACACACGCTTTCCAAGCGTGCGCCTTCAACCACTCGGCCACCTCTCCGGAAATACTTTAAAATAATGCAGGATTAATAACTTATAAAATTTAGGACAGGCTATTGGAGAAGCCTGTCCTAAAACGCTCTATTGAAAAGATGTGCTATTCAGCAACTATTGCATCAACAGGACATACATTAGCACAAGCGCCGCAATCTATGCAGGCGTCAGCATTGATCACATAAATATTCCCTTCACTGATACATTCTACTGGGCATTCTGGAAGGCATGTTCCGCAAGCGGTGCATTTGCTGGTAATTTTATGGGCCATTATTTACTCCTTTTTTGAGATTGATTTATAAATTAATAATAACACAAAAGATCATGTTAACAAGCTTAACGGTAAAAATTTAAATTTCAATAAAAATTTTAATTCTGTGTAAATGCATCAAACAGGAATAGTAGTGGTTCATTTTCGCGAAAGCATGATTCATCTATTGAGTAAAAATATTGGAAAAATCCTAAATATTCTGTATAATGCCCTTCAAATTGTTTAAATTAGGATTTTTATTAAGATTAATATATATGATCTAATGGGGTGTTTATGGATATTGAGAAGGCCTGGAACAGGGCATTAAAGAATACTGAAATAATCCGCGCAAGGATCAAATCTTTGAACTTATATGGTGATACACATGTGCCGTATGTGCTTTTGTCTGAAAGCACTATTAATATGGGTGATACTGTTGTAAGAACAGGTGAAGTTGTTGTGCAGAAGCCTTCCTTATTTGTCCCGCCGCTAAATCCTCAATTTAAAGGTTTTGACTTTCAGGAAGCACAGAACATAGGTGAGGATTCATTGATAAATTTTCTGATAGTCAGGGGAATTACTTTGCCATCTATGAGATATGACAATAAAACAAGCTCCTTGGACATTTATGAGGGCAGGCTGTCGGAAGCCATTAAATATTATGAGAAGAGCCTTCAAAGGAAAGAGAATATTAAGACCGGCCTTATTGCTGCCCCTGAAGATTGTTGGCAGATTTCATTGCTGATCTTTATTTGCTCTCAAATTTTAAAAGATGTTAATAGCGATATCAGAAAACTGCTGGATGATTACCGGAATAACTCCGGGGGAAAATAATTCCAGGCACACACTGTATTAATTGGGGGGAAACATGAAGAAGTTCTTACCGGCATTTATATTATTACTTATCTTAACCAGCTGTAATCCAGTTTTTGCTTCTGAAAAGAAGCCTTCTAGTGTTCCCGCTCTTAGAGGTGAGGATCTGATCGGGGAAATAAAAACAACAAGAACAGTTTTTGATAATGGGCTTACTGTTCTTGTTTCTGAGATCCCGACGAGCCCGTTCGCATCAGTTTTTGTTTTAGTAAAGACCGGTTCCGTTACAGAAGGTAAATATCTTGGGAGCGGTATCACTCATTTTGTAGAGCATATGCTTTTTAAGGGCACGGATAAAAGAGCGGTAGGAGAGATACCTGCGCAGGTGAATTCAGCCGGCGGAAGTATAAATGCGCAAACAGGAAAAGACCATACGATATATACGATAACACTTCCTTATGAGGAATTTGATGTCGCGCTTGATGTCCTGTCGGACATGATCGTTAATCCCCGGATGGGCTCGGAGGATATGGAGAAAGAAAGAAAGGTGATAATCGCTGAGATGAGGATGCATAAGGATAATCCGGAAAGGGAATTGGCGCGTATGTCTTTTGAGAATGTTTATAGGTTCCATCCTTATAAATATGAGATCATCGGAGAGGAATCTTTGTTCAGGAAGGTCTCGAATGAGGACATGAAAGATTATTATAAGACCCATTATTCCCCCAATAATATGATCCTTTCAATTGCTGGAAATGTAAAAACAGATGAAGTCATAGAAAAGGCCCAAAAGGCCTTTGAGAATTTTGAAAGGCAAAGATATATTCAAAGAAATGTGGCTCAAGAGCCGGAGCAGATAGGCGAAAGGCGCATGGAGATGGCGTATCCTGTGGCTGTAGCAAGAATGTCGGTCGGTTTTACCGGCGTCAGGCTTCTGGATAAGGACCTTTTTCCTCTGGATGTTCTTGCAATAATACTCGGATATGGAAGAAGTTCGCGATTGTACAGCAAGTTATATGATGAGAAAAATTTAGTTTATAGCATAAATTCGTCAAATTATACGCCTGTTGATAAGGGTGTATTTGAGGTCGAATGTGTTTTAGAGGAAAAGAATGCTGAGGAAACGATCGAAGAGATCGTTGGTGTGATCGAGACACTTAAGGAAAAAGGTATCAGCAAGAAGGAGCTCGAAAAAGCCAAGAGATGGGTTTTAAAGGATTATATTTTCGGGCGGCAACAGTCCTCGCAGTTGGCCGGTACAAATGCTTATGATGAGGCTTTTGCCGGTGATTACCAGTTCTCAAAGAGGTATGTTGAGGGCATAGAGAAAGTAACGACCGAAGATGTTTTGAGGGTTGCACGGGAATATTTAAATAGGGACAAAATGAGCGTTTCGATCCTTAAGCCTCAGATAGAAAAGGCGCAGGATGTTGTGGATTCACAGGAAGTAAAAGTCCCTCAAACAAACAAATATGTTTTGGATAATGGCATAACTGTCCTGTTAAGAGAAGACCACTCGTTTAACGTCGCAACTATAAGGGCTGCTTTTAACGGGGGATTACGCCAGGAACAAGAAGGCCTAAGAGGCATATCCAGCATGATGACAAGCTTGTGGACAAAAGGGACCAAGTCTTTCGGGTCAAGCAAGATCGCCGAGCTAAGCGAGTCATTAGGCATTGAGTATAATTCATTCTCCGGAAGGAACAGTTTTGGGATAAGCCTGAGGTTCCTGCCGCAGGATCTTAATAAGGCGTTCGGGCTTTTTAAGGATACTATCAAGAGCCCGGTCTTCCCTGAGGAAGAAATGCCGCAGATCAAGGAAGGCATGAAGGCAAGCATACGTTCCAAGAAAGACAATATATACAGTTACGCTGATCAGGCTTTGAGAGAAGAGCTTTTTAAGGAAAACACTTTTAAATATGATTCATTGGGTACCGTTGAGACTTTGGATGCTATTAAAAGAGATGATATCCTTGGATTCTATGAAGGGTTCCTCAAAGGCGGCAACCTTGTGATCGCGGTGTTTGGTGACATCGACGAACAGCAGGTCCTTAAGGATATCAAAAGGGATTTTGGCTTTATAAATAAAGGAAGCGTTGACCTTAAATATACGTATGAAAAGGAGATGCCTGGGGCAAAGGAGAACGACCTCGAGCTGGACAAAAATGAGGCTATTGTATTGTTCGGATTTCAGGGGCCATTACTTGATGGTGAAGACAGGTTTGGGGTTGAGGTCTTAACTGAAATATTAGGGTCTTCTTTTAATGGCAGGATCTTTAATGTTGTAAGGGAACAGTTCGGCAAGGCATATACGCTGGGAGGAGATTATCTTCCAAGCAAAGATGCCGGGTATATAAGCCTCTATGTAAAAACTTCACCTGACAATGTTGAGAAGGTCAAGGGCCTGGTTTTAGGGCAGGTCAATGACCTTAGAATGAATGTTGTGAAGGATAAGGAGCTTTCGGACATTAAGATGCATTTAAAAGGGGTTTATAAAAGGAACCTGGAAACAAGCTATGATCTGAGCTTTGTAAGTTTGTTAGATCAGCTCTACGGATTTGGATATGATTATTATGAGAAATATGATGAAAGGATCAACGCTATTACGCCCGGCCAGATCAAGGAATTGGCCGTCAAATATTTGGAGCCAGAGAAAATGGCGGTTGTTACGGTAAGACCCAAAAAAGAAGAGGTTGTTAAATAGTTTAATGATAAGGAAGCAACTCAATTTTGAAGTTTTAGTTTACATGATTATAAAAGAATGGTAGATTAAAAAATACTTTTGAAGCAGAGAACAGTTATTATTCTATATAAGAATATTATTATTAAGAGGCAAGATGGATAGAAATAAGTTTATAGACCTGGAATTCAAGTTGCTGGAAAAGCTCAGCGGGCATATGAATCTTATGCAGTCGCAGGCAGATAGAGAGATAATAGTTGGCCTGGCGGTCAAAGATCTGGTCAGCAAGGGCGAATTTTCCTATCTTAAGCCGTTTTTTGAAAATGAAGAAAATAAGGTCGGCTTTATTGAGGGTTTTCTTACGTACGGCATTATCACGGAGATATTATGTGATTATGACGCTGAAGATATTATCATCAATAATTTAAGGCCGATATATATACACCATGCTAAAAAAGGCTTTATTTCTACGGGCAAGAAATTCTCTTCTCAAAGGGAGGTTGACCTTTTCATAGGAAAGCTCCTTCTTTTTGCGGGAAAAACAAAGCTTAAAAAGATAATGGATATTGAGCTGCATAATCTGGAGGGCCGTGTGAATATCGCCCTTTCAAGTTTTGGCCCCCAAGTCACTATTACCAAGGCAAAAGTGAACCCTTTGAGCATTATAGACCTTATACGTAAAGGCAGCATGAGCCACGAGGTCGCTGCCCAGCTGTGGATCTACATGGAAGGGCTGACTATCAGGCCGGCAAACATAATAATCGCAGGCGGCCCGGGTGTAGGTAAGACAACACTTATGAATGCGCTGTTCAGCTTTATACCTGAGACTGACAGGATGGTCATCATTGAGGATACTTTAGAGCTTAATACCTTTCTCGAAGACAGCTGCTCGCGGCTTGAAAGCGATGCCGATACTACGCTCGCGGACCTTGTCAGGAACAGCCTGAGAATGCGCCCTGAAAGGATCATTATCGGCGAGGTTAGGGGCGAGGAAGCAAAAGATATGATCACTGCGTGTAACGTCGGGAAGTACTGCATGGGAACGATCCATGCCCTGACCTCAAGGGAAGCGATCATCAGGCTTCAGAACGAGCCGATGAACATACCGGATATGCTGGTCAATCTGATCGACGTTTTTATTGTCTTAAAAAGATACCACACGAATGATAAGATCTTCAGGGTGGTCGAGGAGATAAGCGAGACCAGCGGGATGGAGCAGCTTAAGATATTATTGTCCCAGGTTTATAAATTTCATAAAGATTCAATGACGCAAAAGCAGGTCAATCCCAGCACCATATTCCGCGACCGGCTTGCATCACAATCAGGCTTGACGCCAAAAGACGTTATGCAGGAGCACATGATAAGGGCATTTGTCCTAAAGGTTATGGATGAGAAAGATATCAATACTATCAAGGAAGTCACGACTTTGTGCCGTGCTTACAACAGAAGGCCGGTAGAGACAATTGAGGCGCTGGGATATAACCGCAGCGAGCTGCTAGGAGAGAAAAAACCTAAGAATTGATGAAGATATGCGCCCGTAGCTCAATTGGATAGAGTACGTGCCTACGGAGCACGGAGTTGGAGGTTCAAATCCCCCCGGGCGCGTTTTCAAATCTGGTTCAGTTACGGGCCCAAATTTATTTTTGGGTCTGTTTTTTTATTTAGAAAAGAAGAAAATTATGGCATATTTCGACGAGAGTTTTGACCTGGACCAGTTCTACATGAGCGAGGCTTTAAAGCTCGCGAAGGCAGCCAAAGAGCAGGATGAGGTCCCTGTCGGCGCTGTTATAACGCACGAAGGCAAAATTATCGCCAGGGCGCATAACCAGGTCGAGACATTAAAGGACCCAACCGCTCACGCGGAGATGATAGCTATCACTCAGGCGGCGAGCCATCTTGGGAATAAGTGGCTCAATGACTGTGAGATGTTCGTTACGATCGAGCCATGCAGCATGTGCGTCGGGGCGCTTGTTCTGGCAAGGATCAAGAGAGTTTGTTTCGGTGCTCATGATGAAAAGACAGGCGCGTGCGGCTCGGTTTTTAATATAGCGCAAAGCGGCATCCTGAACCACAAGATAGAAATAACGTCCGGTGTGTTAAACAGGGAATGCGCGCAGATCATCAGCGGGTTTTTCAGATCAAAAAGATAAAAGCAAAAGTACGAAGGCCGTATGCCTGAAGTGCTTTCATGATGGCATCTGGGTGTAAGTGGTTTGCAGCCAGAAGACGATCGCTGAACACAAAATGCTAATGACAGACAACAGATGGCAGAAGATAGAATGCAGATGGCGGATGTTGAATGATCTTGTTTTGGGATCTTAAGAGTTGAGATATTATTTTGAGGTTAAGGAATTTTCTTTTTTATGAATGGTTAGGGTATTTATTTTTGTTCTTTGATGCGGGGATCAAAACGGTTAACGGGTCTTCTTCCTTTCAGGATGATTTCGTTGCCGTAAATAATAAGCTCAGCTTATTTTAACGGAGAGGCCGGGATTCGAACCCGAGGAACGATTTGCACCGTTCAACTGATTAGCAGTCAGCTCCATTCAACCACTCTGGCACCTCTCCATTGAAATGAATACTAATTATACATAAACATTGTCATTTGTAAAATATTTTATTATTAAAGAAGGGCCGCCTGAATGAAAGTCGCTTTCTTGAGATATCGTTTATTTTCAGTCGTTTTGATAATGCTGCTAGGCATGCTTTCATATTCCAACACTTTTAACGATTCTTTTCATTTTGACGACTTCACTTTTATTGTTGAGAACCCCAGTATAAAAAATATTGATGATATCCAGTCCATATTTAAAACGATACTTCCCCAGTCCTCAAGGTTCGTTTGCTTTCTTACATTCGCTTTAAATTACAAGGTCCACGGACTGGATGTGTTCGGATACCATTTGACTAACCTGATGATCCACCTGGTTAGCGCGGTCCTTGTCTGGTGGCTTGTCCTGCTTTTGTGCTCATCTCAAAGATCAAATTCAAAGCTTACCGAAGAGGAAGAAGGACTTTTGGCATTGTTTAGCGCATTGCTTTTTGTCGCCCATCCCGTCCAGACCCAGGCTGTCTCTTACATATCCCAAAGGTTCGCCTCGCTGGCCACCTTGTTTTACCTTGCATGTGTCTGCTTCTATATTAAAGGCAGGCTTATTTTTGAAATGAATAAAGCGAGAGGAGGCATGCTCCTTGCCTTATCGGTCGCAGCAATGATGCTTGCGATGTACACAAAAGAGATCGCGATAACCTTACCGATCATGATATTGACCGTTGACCGGGCATTCATCTCAAAAGGCAGGCAGGGGAAAGTTTATTGGATATCGATGGCCCTGGTATTGATGAGCATGATAATTATCCCTGTCATGTTCAGCCTGGGGGTCAGGCAGCTGTTCCTTGAACACAAGGCTTCAGCATCCCACATAGGGGATATGATCACGTTGCCGGCATATCTACTAACGCAATTCAGGGTGTTTGTGACATTTATCAGGCTTCTGATCATCCCTTACGGGCAGAACCTTGACTATGATTTTGCTTTGTCAAAAAGCATTCTTGAGCCTGCTGCAATGCTTAGCATCTCGGTCGTTGCGGCGGTCATCTTTTTTGCACTAAAGGTCAAAGGGAAAAATAAAATAGCGTTCTTTGGGATAGCATGGGTCTTTGTCACATTTGCCCCGAACCTTGTCCCGAGAAGGTTCGTTATATTTGAGCACAAGGTATATTTGCTGTCTGCGGGATTTTGCATATTCTTTAATTTCTGGCTGTTCCAAAAATGTAAAGATAAGAAGCTGTATGTCAATATTCTCTCGGTGATAATAGCGGCCTTCGCGTTCCTGACATTCCAGAGGAACAAGGTATGGGAGAATGAAATAACATTGTGGACTGATGTCCTTAAAAAGTCTCCGAACAAGCTGAGCCCTAAGGTCAATCTGGGCGACGCCTATGTCCTTGACGGGCAGTATGACAAGGCATTGAAGATCCTGAACGAGGCGGTTGCTCAAGACCCGAAGCATTATAAAGCTTACCTGAACATGGGTGTTGCCCACGAGAACAAACAGGACTATTTAAGCGCTTTGGCCGATTACACAAAAGCGATAGAGCTGAGGCCGCAATATGCTAAGGCGTACGGTAACAGGGGGTTCATTTATGACAGGCTTAAGAAATATGACCTTGCCCTTGCTGATTACGAAGAGGCCCTGAAGGCAGACCCGAAGATCGCGAAAGTCTATTCGAACAGAGGCATTATTTATAAGAACCGAGGCCAGTATGACCTTGCCCTTGATGACTACAATAAAGCAATTGCCCTTGACCCGCGCATCAAGGAGGCATATGGCAACAGGGGCGTTGTTTATTTTAAAAAAGGGCTGTATGACCTCGCCATTGCGGACCAGAATGCCGTCATAAAGATGGACCCTAAAAACCCTATTCCTTATATTAACAGATCCTTTGCTTATTACGGCAAAAGTGATATTATAGGTGCATTAAAAAGCGCGGAAATGGCACGGTCATTAGGCTTCAAACGCGAAACCAAATATATCGATCAATTAAAATCAGAATACCAAAATTTAAATAAGTAGGAAGACAAACCATGACCCTAAAAAATGATCTGTATGAATACCTGCAGGACGGGATCAGCTTCACATCAAAAAAGGCCACCCAGTTCAGGACAATATACATGCCATTGTGCGGTCCGGCAGCTCAAAATATCAAATCATCGATCACGCCGGCTCTTAGCGGGGATATCAAAGTTGATAAGGGCCAGTACCTGACGATGCCGGCTTCAACACAGGACCTTCGTCAAGACCTGCGTAATTTCTTCGTTCATGTTGAAGGCAAAGGTGTTGTTTCAGCAGCGAGAGAAACCTCCAGGGATACATCAATGGTTGAGATCGGACAGCTGTGGCATAAACTGACCAGGGCCCATAATGCTGTTGGGATCGAGATCGAGGCTTTGAACTTTATCCCGTCAACCGGCGAGAATACAGAATTAATGCGAATTACCGTAAAGAACATATCCAAAGAGAAGATAACGATAACACCCACAGCTTCAATTCCGCTGTTCGCGAGGTCGCTGGCAAACAAGCATGACCATGAACATGTGACCAGCCTGCTTAACCGCATCAGGCAGTTTGACCAGGGGGTCGTTGTTGAGCCGACGATGATGTTCAACGAAGAGGGGCATAAGCCCTGTAATAATGTTTATTATGTTTTTGGGGCAACAGAAAAGAAGCATCCTGCGGGGTCTTTTCCTACTATAGATAGTTTTTTAGGCGACAATTCGATCTTATCTGAGCCGGGGGCAGTTGTTGATAACCTGCAGCCACGAAAGCTTTCTGATGGACAAATGCAGGGGAAAGAAGCAGTGGGCGCGCTAAGGTTCGACAAGGCAGACCTGGCGCAAGGCGAAACCAGGACATATATAGTTGCTGTGGGAATTGCTGAGAGCGGCGCACAGGCGATACTTGATTTTGAGAAATTCAACACTGTTGAAAAGCTGGATTCGGCACTTGAATCGTGCAGGAACTTTTGGTCAGAGATAACAAGTTCAATAACTTTTAAAACAGGCGACCCTAGCTTTAACTCATGGATGCATTGGGTTACCATACAGCCGGTCTTAAGGAGAATATTCGGGTGTTCATTTTTGCCTGACCATGATTATGGCAAGGGCGGAAAAGGGTGGCGGGATATTTGGCAGGACCTCTTATCCTTAATTTTGATAGAGCCTGAGAATGTCCGCAGCACATTGATAGATAATTTTGGCGGCGTCAGGATCGACGGCTCTAATGCGACAATTATCGGCGCGAGGCCCGGCGAATTCATCGCTGACAGGAACGCGATCACGCGGGTCTGGATGGACCACGGCGTCTGGCCGTTCGCCACGATACTTCTTTATATCAATCAGACAGGCGATTTTGATATCCTTTTTGAGAAGAAGACCTATTTTAAGGATGTGCAGCGGTCCAGGTCATTCAGTAAAGACACTAAATGGAAGCCTGAACTTGGAAATAAGTTAAAGGACCGTAAGGGAAAAATTTACACAGGCACGCTCATTGAGCACATCCTTCTGCAAAATCTCGTGCAGTTCTTTAACGTAGGGGAGCATAATATAACGCGGCTTGAAAGCGCCGACTGGAATGACGGGCTTGACATGGCATTTGACAATGGCGAAAGCGTCGCCTTCATGAGCTTTTATGCGGGCAACCTCAATGACATCGCGGACATGCTTGAAGAATTATCGCGCGTAAAAGGTGTAGAAAAGCTATGCATTGCCTCCGAGATAAGGAAGCTCCTTGATACTTTAACAAGGGATAAATGTGATTACGGGTCGGTACATGCCAAGAAATACCTTCTGTTCAGCAAGTATTTTAGATCTGTTGAGCCTGCTATCAGCGGAAAAACCGTCGAGATCCCGATTAAAGATATTGTTTCTGACCTAAGGAGCAAATCCAGGTGGGCATTTGATTTCATAAGAAAGAACGAGATCATAAATGTTGAGCTTGATGATAAGAGATATTCCTGGGTCAACGGCTATTATGACAATGTTGCAAAAAGAGTGGAAGGCGTAAGGGGTGGCAAGGTTTATATGACGCTTACAGGCCAGGTGTTCCCTGTTATGAGCGGCTTGACCAATGAAGAAGAGTCCATGAACATCATTAAAAGTGTTAATGAGTTTCTTGTGGACAAGGACCTGGGGGGAGTAAGGCTTAATACAGATTTTGGCGTAAAGAACTATCTGGACCTTGGAAGGGCTTTTGGTTTTGCATACGGCAATAAGGAGAACGGGGCATTCTTCAGCCACATGATCGTTATGTATGCCTATGCTTTGTACAAAAGGGGTTTTTCTCTCGAAGGCCATGAGGTCCTTCAGTCGATATTTAAAATGAGCCAGGATACCGCAAAAAGCAAGATATATCCGGGCATATGTGAATATTTCGACGCTGAAGGCAGGGGCATGTACCATTATCTGACAGGCGCTGCAAGCTGGCTGGTCCTGACACACCTTACACAGGTTTTCGGGGTCAGGGGTTCATGGGGCAACCTTGCTTTGGACCCGAAGCTTGTTTCCTCCGAGTTTGATACCAATGGGGTCGCGCAGGTTTCATGCTATTTCGCAGGAAAAAGAATTAAAGTATCGTACATGAGGGCTGAGAAGCTGGATGATGGTAAATATAAAATAGCTAAAGTAACCTTGAACGGCAAAAAGATCGATCGTCAATCCACCGCTGCAGGCCTGGTATTCATTGACAGAGAGCTAATAGCCAAAGAAGCTGGAAATATTGTCATCGAAGCGATCCTGGGATCTTAATAATTTTTTACATTTATATTGAATAAGAATATCTGGTGCTATATCATTAAATCGCTATTCTAAGAGACAAGATGCCTCTTGAAGCATTAATCCGAACAGTTTTAACTTATGAACAATCTAACAGTTTTAATCCCTGCATATAATCCCCCCAAAGAGCTGATCACTTTGTGCAATGATCTTTCAAAACATCCTTTTAAAAGGATCGTTGTGGTCAATGACGGGTCAGAAAAAGAATATAATGACCTGTTCTTTCAATTGGAGACTATGCCAAATGTAAAGGTCCTGTCCCATGCGATTAACCAGGGCAAATGGGATGCTATAAAAACAGGCATAAATTACATACTTTTTAATTTTGAAGGCTGCGCTGTCGTGACAGCTGAGGCCAATTTAAGGTTTGATGCAAAAGAGGTCCTTGAGCTCTGCGCTTATGCCAGCGGTAACAATGACAGGGTCTTTTTGGTGTCGCATTATAACAGAAGCGAGGGCTCGATCATATTAAGGTCCTGGAAAAGGCTGGAATGCCTTGCATTCAGGCTTATCACGGGCAAGAAGCTGTTTGATCTAAGGACAAACCTGAAGTTGTTGCCAGCTGCTTTGCTTAAAAATATATTGTTGATCAAATCGAGCGACATCAGTTTTGATTTTCTTCTTCTTCTGAGCGCGGTGAACACAAATATCAAGATAAAGACCTTCCGCATTAAAGAAAAAGATAAGGAGGGGCCAGCAAGTTCGGGAAAAGTAAAAAAGATCTCCACCGACCGGTCCCAGTGCTACAAAAGCACGTCGCCTGCTCTTGATCAGGGTGTTGTTTTACCGCGGTCTTACGATGATGTGCGGGCTGGCGAAGAGGTTTCTGTCAGGGAACAAAATCCTTAAATATTTATCGAATTCCTCTAAACGAGGATTATCGGGCCTGTCAAGATCCAATGGGCCTGGCGTGGATCTTGTCTTTAAAAAACATTTAAAACGATAGGGAGCGATATCTTCATGAGCAAAGACTACAGCGTACAAATAGCAGAAGAACTGAAAATAGCGCCATCAAAGGTCGCGGCAACGACCGGGCTTCTTGACGACGGGTCAACGGTGCCTTTTATATCCCGTTACCGTAAGGAGATAACCGGGAACCTGGATGAAGTTGAGATCACTAACATAAGGGACCGACTGACACAGCTAAGGGACCTTGACAAACGAAGAGCGGCGATACTTGCTTCAATAAAAGAGCAGGGCAAGCTTACCAAAGAGCTTGAAGCAAAGATAATCGCTGCAAAGACAATGGCGGTGATTGAAGATATTTATCTGCCGTACAAGCCCAAGAGAAGGACAAAGGCAACGGTTGCTAAGGAAAAAGGGCTTGAGCCACTGGCAAAATCGATCTTTGAACAAAAAGGTATCGATGTCGGGAAAGAAGCTGTCAAATATGTCAACGCAAAGCTAAAGGTCGATTCGGCCGAGGCTGCCATTGCAGGGGCAAGGGACATAATCGCGGAGTGGATAAATGAGAATGCACAGGCCCGTGCACAGTTAAGGCTCCTGTTCCAGGAACAGGCGGTCATGCGGTCAAAGGTCGTGCGCGGCAAAGAGGCGGAAGGGAACAAATATAAGGATTATTTTGAATGGGAAGAGCCTGCAAAGAATGCGCCGTCACACAGGATACTCGCAGTAAGAAGAGGCGAGAAAGAAACATTCTTGATGGTCAGGATACTTCCTCCCGAAGAGCCCGCGGTCGAGATATTGGGGACGATGTTCATTAAGGGAAAAGGTGAGGATTCAGGGCATGTGCAGACAGCGCTGGAGGACAGTTATAAAAGGCTGCTGTCCCCGTCGCTAGAGACGGAAATAAGATTAGAGCTCAAGAAGCGGGCGGACAAGGACGCGATCGATATCTTCAAGAATAACTTAAGGCAGCTTCTGATGTCCTCGCCGTTGGGGCAAAAGAACGTGCTGGCTATTGACCCGGGCCTGAGGACAGGCTGTAAGGTTGTCTGCCTCGACAGGCAGGGAAAGCTCCTTAAGAATGAAACGATCTATCTGGTCATGTCGGAAAGCCAGAAGGAAGAATCTGCTGAGACGATAAAAAGCCTTTGCAAAAAATATAACACGGAAGTGATCGCCATCGGGAACGGGACGGCCAGCAGGGAGACTGAGGCCTTTATTAAAAGTATCGGACTGCCTAAAGAGATCAGCGTTGTGATGGTCTCAGAGAGCGGCGCGTCCATTTATTCGGCTTCAGATGTTGCCAGGGAGGAATTCCCTGATCATGACGTCACTGTCAGGGGCGCTGTTTCTATCGGCCGAAGATTGATGGACCCGCTTGCCGAGCTTGTTAAGATCGACCCAAAGTCGATCGGCGTTGGGCAGTATCAGCATGACGTTGACCAGGCCCTTTTAAAGGAATGCCTTTCTGATACCGTTATCAGCTGCGTTAACCAGGTCGGTGTTGAGGTAAATACTGCCAGCAAGCAGCTATTAATGTACGTTTCAGGATTGGGCCCCAGCAGGGCCCAGGCTATAATCGACTTCAGGAATGCGAACGGGCCGTTCAAGCTGCGAAGCCAGATAAGCGCTGTTACAGGCCTCGGTGCGAAGGCTTATGAGCAGGCGGCAGGGTTTTTAAGGATCAATGACGGTGAAGACCCGCTTGATTCAAGCGCGGTTCATCCTGAATCATATTATATTGTCGAGGCTATGGCCAGGGACCTGAACTGCACCGTCAGGGACCTTATCGTCAATGAGAAATACCACAAGAAGATAGACCTTAGGAAATATGTTACAGATTCGACCGGCCTGCCCACTCTTCAGGATATAAAAAGCGAGCTTGCCAAACCAGGGCGCGACCCCCGCGAGCCGTTCCAGATATTTTCCTTTAAAGAAGGCGTTGAAAGGATCGAAGACCTTAGCCCTGGCATGAAGCTTCCCGGGGTCATAACTAATATCACGGCTTTTGGGGCTTTTGTTGACATTGGCGTTCATCATGACGGCTTGGTCCATATAAGCCAGCTTTCTGACAGGTTCGTAAAGGACCCTCATGATATTATCAAGGTCCATCAGAAGGTCGATGTCACGGTGCTCGAGGTCGACCGCGACAGAAAAAGGATCGCCCTTACAATGAAAAAAATGTAATTATTGAAATTAGTGACAGACTCTTATTTTTAAAAAAGAGTCTGTCACTAATTTCCCAACTAATTTGATTAATAACTGCTGAAAATGAAAACACGTAAACTTATAATCAGGTCCTTGATCATGTTCCTGTTCGTATTTCTTGCCTTAGAGGTGATCCTGCGGTTCTTTTTCGTTAAGCCGTCTAAGCATTGTTATGGGGTATTCAATCAGCTTGAACTGGCTCCCTGCAATATGAAGTATTATGATAAGAAAGTTGAGGCTGTGGGAGATGTTATACAAATTGATCATGACATGCTGTTCGGCGTAACTGTTAACGGCATAGAACTTACTATCGGCGATATTGTAGGCGCATTTAAAGAGGACCCAAAGTGCGGCTATACCTATGAAAAGAATTACATATCGGCCAATAAATGGTGGCAATCCAATAATGTCGGCGCACGTTACCGCAAGGATGTTTCACCTGAAGTTCCCAAAGGGTACAGGCGTATATTGGTTTTTGGCGAATCTTACACGAACTGCAGGGGGGTCCCGCAGGAAGAAACCTGGCCTTATTTTCTGGATGAGGGGCTTAAGGATTCCCAAGTGCTGAACTTTGGTGTCAATGGATACAGCATGACGCAGAGTCACCTTAGGTTCCAGGAAGTGACCTCAGAGATCGACTACGATACTGTCCTATTTGTTTTTCTTCCGATGGATCTTGTAAGGGAGGTCAATATTGCGCGCTGCCTTCGTAAATGGATCGGCTGCCGGCCCGTGCCTCGTTATATATTGAAGGATAATGAATTGGTGCTGATAGATAGCCTGTACCCCGACATGAAAAGTTTCTATGCTGAGAACGATAAGGAATACAGCGACAGGTTCCGTAATTATCTAAGTAAATATGACCGCTATTATTCCCATGAAAGATATGAAGGCAATAAGCTCTTTGGGAAGTCCGTTCTATATAAAGTGATCGCTGCTATTTATTACGAAAGAAAAATAGCCGCGCTGAACTCGAATTTTATGAGACCTGACTCTGAAGCTTTTAAGATAACCAAAGCGATATTTGACAAGGTCAATGAAGAGGCAAAAAAGACCGGCAAAACCTTTATCCTGACGATCTTGCCCGATAAGGCAAATATCCAGGAATATAAGAGCGACAAGGAATATGCCCGCAAATGGGATATGATGGCATTGAAGATGTGCGGTCCCGATATCAAATGCCTTGATCTTATGAAAGTTTTTAAGGACATGCCCGAAAGCTCATTTGATAGGTCATATGATGGAAGTCATTTTGGGAAAAGGACAAATAAGGTCATTGCTGAGGAAATAAGGAGATTTGTTCAATAAGCCCGATAGGCCTTGCCTGTTAATATCAAGTGAGGTAAATGGGAATATTTTAAGGTTATTCGATTGACATTTATATTGGCAAACTGTAACATAATCTCGTGATCGGATCTCAAGGTTTAGCATGGCCGCCCGCACTTCTGATGTTTAAGGTCTGGCTCATCAATTAATATAATAAAGTGCAGATAAATGAATAATAAAAGAACAGTTATTGTTGCCGTATTTGTTTTATTAGCGTTCACGCTAATTTCAGGCGTAGCAGATGCTTCTGCTGTAAGGGCAAGAAGGCAGAATTTTGATCCGAGCCAGAACATTGTAATTGAACCTGGCGCGATGAGGGAAGTCGTTGTTAACGCTGTAACGAGGCAGCAGATCCCTGCTCAAAGGAAGGCCCTTCAAACAGCTTTTGTTATTATTGTCGGCTATTTGTTAATGATAATTTTGATCAAGTTTGGGAACCGCAAGCTGACAAATATCAAGGTCAGGCATATCTTCAGGAGAAATGTTGTTTATGTCGTGCACGGGTTGATCTTTGTCCTGACCTTCTTTATATGGATGCAGAGCCTGAGCTCAATAACGATCTTTCTCGGAGTTGCTTCTGCGGGGCTTGCTTTGGCGCTGCAGGAGGTAATCCTTTGTGTCGCCGGCTGGGCCCTGATAATGGTGAGGCACCCCTTCGAGGTAGGTGACCGTATCGAGATAAAGGGCATCAAGGGCGATATCATTGACATAAGATTGTTCCAGACCTCACTGCTTGAGATCGGCAACTGGGTAGATGCCGACCAGAGCACCGGAAGGATAGTCAATGTGCCCAACAGCTTTGTCTTTAAGGCTGAGAATTTCAATTACAGCCGCGGGTTTGAGTTCATATGGAATGAGATCCCTATTTTGGTCACGTTCGAAAGCGATTGGAAGAAAGCCAAAGAGATCATGATGAGGCATGTTGATAAGCTGGCCGAGGGCATGGAGATGACGGTCCGAAGAAAGATCGACGCGATGAAGAACAGGTACATGATCTATTATGAAACGGTAACCCCTATTGTTTATGTAAATATAAAGGATAGCGGGGTTGAACTGACGATAAGATATTTAACTGAAGCAAAAATGAGACGTTCGACCCAGGATAAGCTTTGCCAGAGCCTGTTAGAGGATTTTGCAAAAGAGCCAACTATTAATTTTGCTTACCCGACTTATAGAATAGTGAAGGAATAGATAAATGTCATATTTAGTGCTTGCCAGAAAATTCAGGCCTCAGAACTTTGATGATGTGGTGGGGCAAGAGCACATAACGGATATCCTGAAAAAGGCGATCAAGGCCAACAGGGTGGCGCATTCCTATCTTTTTTGCGGCCCCAGAGGCATCGGCAAGACCTCATGCGCGAGGATCCTCGCAAAAACATTAAATTGTGAAAAAGGCCCGGCCGACAGACCGTGCGACAAATGCTCGGCATGCACAGAGATATTAAAAGGCAACAGCTTTGATGTCCTCGAGATAGACGGCGCTTCAAACAGGGGCATTGATGAAATAAGGGCTTTAAGGGAGAACGTCAAGTTCGCGCCAAGCTATGGAAAATACAAGATATACATTGTAGATGAAGTGCACATGCTTACAGCGGAGGCCTTTAACGCGCTGTTAAAGACCCTTGAAGAGCCGCCTCCTCACGTGAAATTCATATTTGCGACAACAGAGCCGAACAAGGTCCCTGCGACGATAATATCCAGGTGCCAGAGGTTTGACTTTAAAAGGATATCCTCAAAGACGATCGTCGGCGTGATAAATGAAATAAGCAAGAAAGAGAACTTTAAGATATGCGAGGATGCCATGTACGCGATAGCAAAGGCATCTGCGGGCAGTTTGAGGGATGCTTTGAGCGTCCTAGATCAGATAAGCTCTATCAGCGATAAGAACGTAAATGTCGGGGATGTTTATTCGATGCTCGGATTGGTCGAGTCCGAGCTGTTGTTCTCAATGGCAGATGCTCTTGGCAGGAATGACTGTGTCGCTGTCCTCAAGGACCTTGACGATATAATTGACAAAGGCAAGGACCTCAGGCAGCTGCTGAAAGACCTTCTCGAGCATTTCAGGAACTTGATGATCATGAAGGTCGGCGGAGTTGATCTTCAGAAGCTTGTTGATTATTCGGGAAATATAAAAGAAAGGATCTATGAGCAGTCAAAGAGCTTTTCTTTGAAGGACATATTAAGGTCAATAGATATGTTCATAGAGACGCAGGAGTCGGCGCGCATCACTGAATCAATAAGAATGTCAATAGAGGTCGCATTTGCAAAATTAACATATAAGGGAGAAGATGCCGGCCAGGCCAGCGCTAATGTTAAGGCCAAGGATGATAAGGCTGAAGACAAGGATGGCAAGGCTGAACGAAAATTCTCGCCGGCTAAGATAATAAGCAATAACAGGGGCTATATTGATATAGAAGGCAGCAGGCCAACAAGCGATACAGGCGACGGCATTGATACAGAGGCTGAGTTTAATGAAGTGCCTGATGCAGAGGATGGCGGGGATGTCATTGATATTGAAGATGACATAGCCTTCAACGGCCCCGATCTAGATATCCGCAGCATAGTCAGGATCTGGGATTCCCTTACATATGCATTGAGCAGAAGAAAGATGTCGGCCGCTACTTATTTGCAGGAGGGTGCTCCTATTATTTTTACGAAGAACACTTTGACTGTCGGTTTTAGCAATAAGCATATTTTTCATAAGGAGTCTTTGGAGACAAAAGAGAATATTGCTTTGGTTGAAGAGGTTTTTTCTGAAAAATTAAAAACACAAATTGTTATAAAATATGTGTCTTCTGATGATAAAATAAACGAAGAAAGAAAAGAAGACGAAGAAGTTAAGACTGCGATAGATGTTTTTGAAGGAAAAATTATCAGCCGATGGCATCAGGAATGAAAAAGTAGACTATTGTGTAAGGGTTAATTTATATGGGTTATCCGAAATTAATAGAAGAGATGATAGACAGGTTCGTCAAGCTTCCCGGCGTAGGCAGGCGAAGCGCTGAAAGGATGGTCTTCTGGCTTTTGAACCATTCATATGATGACGCCAAAGGCTTGTCTGATTCCATAATGAGCTTAAAAGAAGGGTTAAAGTTCTGTAGGATATGTAATAACCTTTGTGAGACTGAAGTATGCATGGTCTGCAGCGACACGTCGCGGGACAGTTCCATGGTTTGTGTAGTGGAGGACCCCAAAGACCTTTTGGCCATTGAGCGCTCGGGCTCGTTCAACGGCATATATCATGTTTTGCTTGGGAATATTTCCCCGACAGAAGGCAGGGGGCCTGATAATATCAGGATACAGCAGCTGATCAACAGGGTCCATGGCGAAGATATAAGAGAAGTTGTCATCGCTACCGACCCTGATAATGAAGGCGAAATGACCGCGTTGTACATTACCAAGCAATTGAAGCCGATGGGCGTTAAAATCAGCCGCATTGGATTAGGTTTGCCGATGGGAAGTTCAGTAGAGTTTGCTGACATTTCAACTCTGGGTATGTCTTTAAGGTCAAGAAGAGAAGTTACTGTATAATTTGAAAATTTTTTAAGAGCGTAAATCTTAATGATCAAATAAGATTTACGCTTTTTTTTGTCAATTAAGTGCATTGTTTTCACAATAACTCAATAAATATTTAAAATACATAATGATTGTAATGCATTTGATTGCAATAGTTTAAATAAATTAAGCCGATTATACGTGAAAAGATTCACAAAAACTATTGACAAATTGTTGCCTTATGTTATTATTTATTTAGTAATGTGAAAGAAAGGTACAATAATGAAGTTGGCAAAATTAAGCGTAATGAGGTTATTCCAATACAAGGAATTTTTGATAAGGGCAAAAAGTATTGGGATCAAAAATCTTTTTTCTGATGACCTTGCAGAAGCTATGGGAACAACCTCAACACAGGTGAGAAAAGATTTTTCACTATTTGGCTTGTCAGGGAACAAAAGAGCAGGATATAAGCTCGATGACCTTCTTGCGCAGTTGAATGAGCTTTTAGGAAAAAATGAGAAACAAAGAGTGGTTATCGTAGGCGCCGGTAATATAGGCCGTGCACTGATGAAGTACGAGGGGTTCTATAAGGATGGCCTTGAGATAGTAGCTCTTTTTGACAGTGACCCTAATGTGTATAATGAAACAGCAACGCCGCCTGTTTTACCCCTTGAGCATTTATATGAATTTGTAAATAGGAATAAGATAGAGGTAGGCGTTATCGCAGTGCCTTATCATGCAGCACAGCAGGTATTGGACATTATGATATTAGCAGGCATAAAAGGTGTAATGAACTTTGCGCCGATCGCACTAAGGGCACCAAAGGATCTCTATATAAATGATGTGAACCTGAAACTTGAATTGGAATCGGTAGCTTATTTTGTGAACGCATTAAAAAGAGATCGTACAAAAAATGATGTATAATGTGGATAATGTCGAAAAGTCCATATCGTGTTCGCATATCCATAATATAAGAGAAAGCTAAAGAAGATGATCCTGAAATTAAGGTCCAAAATATTGTTTACGCTCCTAAATGTTATATTGATCCTGGGATTGTGTATGACTGTTTTTGGCTTTTTTGTCGTCAAGAAGAACATCTTTGAAACTGCCCAGGACAAAGTAAGTAAGGACCTTGAGATAGTTCACCAGATATATGAACATCAATTCGAGCTGATGCAGCTAGCATTCAACCTGGTTGACTCGGATGATGACCTTGGATTATTGCGAAAGTACCTGGGCCTTGATTATTTGTATTGGGTCCCTAAAGAGAAGATCGGTCAGGAAGCAAGTGAGATCGTTAAGAGAGTAGATCGAACGGCACAGGATGTCGGTGCCACAAGAATTATCCCTGAAGGACAAGTTGAGCTTATAAAAGGCAAAATAGACGGGATACAGATCAGGTCCACTCATAAAGCCCGTCCAACCAATAAAACTCATTTAAATAGCGTTATGGCCTTGGAGTATGCAAAGCCATTTATGACAAATACCGGGCACATAGACAAGATCCTTGTCGGCGGCAAGTTCCTGAACAGGAATTATGATCTTGTTGATGATATTGCTGATACTGTTTATGAAAAACGATTATATGCAGGAAAGCCTGTAGGGACGATCACTATATTTCAGGAAGATGTCAGGGTCGCGACAAACGTCCTTGATGAATCAGGGCAAAGGGCGATAGGCACGAGAGTCTCTGATGTTGTTTACAGCACTGTTATTGGCCAGGGAAAAAAATGGCTGGACAAGGCGTTTGTAGTAACGGATTGGTATTTTACTGCATATGAACCGATCTTTAACATTGACGGCGATATTATAGGCATTCTTTATGTAGGTGTTTTAGAGAAGCCATTTCTGGAGCTTCAAAAGGACCTGTTCTTAACATTACTATCCATTATTGCCGCAACATTGCTGATCACGGCACTATTCTCATATTTTATTACAAATTCCATGGTAGTCCCCTTAAATAAGATACTTAAAGCAACAGGCCAGATATCTGACGGAGACCTTGAGTCAAGAATAAATGAGAATACCGATGTGAAAGAATTAAATGAGTTGATGGAATCGATCAATAAAATGTCAGAGAAACTGGCTGAGCGGGATGAGAGGTTAGATGTCTCAAATGAAAAGCTGGAGATATTAAATAAGCGATATTTGGACCTGATAGGATTTGTTGCACACGAGTTCAAAGGGGTCCTATCATCCATAGTGTTAAATACTTATCTTTTTAATAAGGGAATATTAGGCCCGATCAACGAGAAACAGGCTAATGCAATGAAGTCCATGGCAAGGAACCTGGATTACCTGACAGTCACAGTCAAGAATTTCCTTAACCTTAGCCGTATTGAAAAAGATGAACTGCATATAGCAAAGAATGAGCTTATGCTCAAGGAACATGTTTTTGACGGGGCGGTCGATGCCTTTGCCCAGCAGGCGCTTGAAAAAGGAATGTGTATTAAAAATAATATAGACCCTCAACTTAAAGTTGTTGCGGATGCGGGCCTTTTGCAGATCGTTGCCAATAACCTTATAAGCAATGCGGTAAAGTATGGAAAGCAAAAAGGGGAGGTGCGTATCGATTCAAGGGAACGAAAGAATATAGTTGAGGTCGAAGTGTACAATGACGGCACTCCTATCGCTGATGTGGATATTGAAAAATTGTTCAAGAAATTTTCACGTGTTATTTACCGCGGAATGGAAAGCGTTAAAGGCACGGGGATAGGATTATTCATAACTAATGAGATCGTTAAGCAGCATAACGGGTCGGTAAAGGTGGTCCCGAGGCAGAACGGGAACTCGTTTATATTTGAAATTGAAAAATGACGGGAAGTCTTAACGGATATCTTAAAAAAGGAAAGAAGAGAGGGCAAAGGGATGCAATATAAAATTCTAGTAATTGATGATGATAACGATTTTGTCGACGCAACAAAATTGCTGCTTGAAGCCAATGATTATCAGGTCATCACTGCAAATAACGGCCAGGAAGGTTTTCAAAAGGTCAAAAAGGAATCTCCCGACCTGATACTTCTGGATATGATGATGACCTATAAGACCGAGGGGGCTGAAACAGCCAAGGCCATTACCGCAGATGCCGCGGTCAAGGATGTCCCTATTATTATGATAACCGGCGCGAAAAAGGAATATTCCTTTCCTTTCGAATTAAAAGCTGACCAGGATAATTTGCCTATTAAAGCTATCTTAGAAAAGCCTGTCGACCCTGAAAATCTTCTGAAGAATGTAAGCATATTCTTATCTAAAAGAGGAAAAGAGCATTATGAGAGCATGTCGATGACAGAAAAACTGATAAGTAAATGGAAAGGCAAAGAAGGCAACCTTATTATGATCCTGCATGAGGTCCAGAACCATTATGGCTATGTCCCGCGCAATGTAGCTTTTGACCTTTCACGCCATTTGGATATCCCTTTGGCAAGGATCTATGAGGTCATATCGTTCTATCATTATTTTAAGCTTCAGGAGCCCGGCAAGCACATTATCTCAATTTGTATCGGTACTGCATGCTATTTAAAAGGCGCGCCCCAGCTGCTAAAAGAGATAAAGAACCTTCTTAATATCGAAGAGGGCCAGATCACACAGGACGGGATGTTCCAGCTCCAGGGGGTCAGGTGCCTTGGATGCTGCGGCCTGGCGCCTGTTATCATGATCGACGACAAGATCTACGGCAATTTAAAGCCTAATGATCTGATAGATATAATCTCAAAGTATACAAATAAAAAAGTGAGTGTTTCATAAGAAGGAGTGATCTCATAATGAAATTAACATTAAATAATTTTGATGAAGAGGCAAAGAAAGGCAAGAGCCACAACAATAATTGGATCAAGGTGGGGCTGAGCACCTGTGGTATCGCCGCAGGAGCGGATGTAGCTTTTGATACGATAAAAAAAGTCCTTCAGGAAAACCAGTCTGATGTAGAGGTAATAAGAGTAGGATGTGCAGGCAAGTGTTATGCGGAGCCCTTGGTCGAAGTGAAGATAGAGGGAATGCCTCAGGTTGTTTACGGTAAGGTCAACGAAGAGGTGGCTACCAAAATAGTTCAGAAACATGTGTTGGGTAAACAATTAATAAACGATCATATTTACTTATTAAAGGATGCATAAAATGTGGAAATATAAAAAAGTGATTCTTGTGAAAGATACAGATACCGGAAAAGAGACTGTCAGGTTCTCTGAACTGTTCAACTCTGCTTTGCGTGACCGTGGGCTGGACGGAGAAGTCCAGGTCGTCAGGCCTGCTGATATAAATGTTTATGATCAGGGCATAGTTGTGAAGGTAATGCCCGGAAATATCACTTATTCAAAAGTTGAGGAAAAGGATATCGACCTGATCGTCCGCAAGTCAATTAAGAAGGAAGAAGCTGTAAAGGAGATCCAGATCGACCCGAAAGACAAGCAGGTAAGGATCGTTCTCAGGAACTGCGGAAATATTGACCCTGAGAATATTGATGATTATATTGCTGTGGATGGCTATAGGGCGTTAAAGAAAGTATTAGAAGAAAATAATAGGGACAATGTTATCCAGGAAATGAAAATAAGCGGTTTGCGCGGCCGTGGCGGCGGGGGTTTCCCTACATGGATGAAATGGGATTTTGCCAAATCCCAAAAGAATGATACCAAATTCATTATTTGTAATGGTGACGAAGGTGACCCTGGCGCTTACATGGACCGCAGTGTCCTAGAGGGTGACCCTCATTCAGTATTGGAAGGCATGATAATCGCAGGTTTTGCGGTTGGGGCAAAGAAAGGTTATTTCTATATAAGGGCAGAGTACCCTCTTGCTATCAAACGTGTGGAATTAGCTATCAAGCAGGCGCGTGAAAAAGGATTGCTGGGCAATAATATTTTAGGCACACAATTCTCTTTTGACCTGGATGTAAGGTTAGGAGCAGGGGCGTTCGTTTGCGGGGAGGAAACTGCGCTGATCGCATCTATCGAAGGCAAAAGGGGATGCCCCAGCCCGAGGCCTCCATATCCTTCTGTCTGTGGCCTGTGGGGAAAGCCGACAGTTATTAATAATGTCGAAACACTGGCAAATATTTCGCCTATTATCTATAAAGGCGGAGTATGGTTCTCAGAAATAGGTACAAAAAGGTCAAAGGGGACAAAGGTCTTTGCTTTGACTGGCAAGGTCGAGAACTCAAGCCTTATTGAGGTCCCGATGGGTATAACCATAAAAGAGATCGTTTTTGAAATTGGCGGCGGGGTATTGAACAATAAAAAAATAAAGGCTGTCCAGACCGGGGGCCCTTCAGGGGGAGTTATACCGGAAAAGTTCTTTGACACATCAATTGACTATGAAAGCCTGCAGAACCTCGGGTCTATAATGGGGTCAGGCGGCATGATCGTCATGGATGAGGATGACTGCATGGTGGATATCGCGAAGTTCTACCTAAAATTCTGCGTTGATGAATCTTGCGGTAAATGCGCTCCATGCAGGATCGGCGGCAGGCAGATGCTGGAGCTTTTAACGGAGATATCCGAAGGAAAAGCGACTTTTGAACAGGTAGATAAGCTGAAGCTGATCTCCAAAGCGATGCAAAGAGCATCACTATGCGGATTAGGGCAGACCGCCCCTAACCCGGTCTTATCAACATTGAAATATTTTGAGCAGGAATATATTGATCACATCAAGGACAAGAAATGCGCTTCAGGAAAGTGCGAATCATTGTTCGTATACAGGATCATTCAGGAAAAATGCAAACGCTGCAGCCTGTGCCAGAGGAACTGTCCCGCCGAAGCTATTCCCGGCGACAGGGATAAAGGGTATGCTGTAGATCAGAAAAAATGCATCAAGTGCGGAAAATGTTTTGAGGCTTGTAAATTTGAAGCAGTGGCGAGATAGCTTCTGGAAAGACAGATAAAATATTAAGGAGTAATTAAAATGGCAAAGGCATTTATAAATAACATAGAAGTTGAATTTGAAAGGGGCAGGACGATCCTGGAAGTTGCCCAGCAAGTTCAAGTGAAGATACCTACTCTTTGCAAGCATAAGGACCTGTGTGCGACCGGTGCCTGCGGCATATGCGTCGTTAAACTTGAAGGCTCGAACAAAATGTTAAGGGCTTGCTGTACTGTAATGGATGAAGGTATGAAGATAAATACGCATGACCCTGAATTGGTTGAAATAAGAAGAACGGTTATCGAGCTCATACTGTCGAACCATCCTAATGACTGCCTGACCTGCGGGCGCAACAATGATTGCGAGCTTCAGACGATCATGGCTGATTTCGGGATAAGGGAAGAATTGTTTAACAAGATCGTAAAAGAGATACCTAAGGATTCCTCGACGAAAACGATCGAATTGGACCCTTCAAAATGTATAGGCTGCGGAAGGTGCATCGAAGTATGCCAAAATGTCCAGAACGTATGGGCCCTGTCATTTCTTGAAAGGGGTATTAACACAAGAATGGCACCGGCGGGGGATATTAAATTGGGCGAATCCCCGTGCGTGCGCTGCGGCCAGTGCTCTGCGCATTGCCCTACGGGAGCTATATTCGAGTTTGACCAGACAAGGAATGTCTGGAAACTGCTACAGGACCCTGAAACTTACTGTGTCGTACAGATAGCACCTTCAGTGAGGGTTGCGATCGGAGAAGGATTTGGGTATCCGGTCGGGACAAACCTTACAAAGAAGATATATGCAGCTTTAAGAAGGCTGGGGTTCAACACTGTCTTTGATACAAACTTTTCAGCTGATGTGACCATAATGGAAGAAGCCAGCGAGTTCGTTGAAAGGTTTGTGAATAAAAAAGGCGCCTTGCCGCTGATCACAACTTGCTGCCCCTCTTGGGTTGATTTTATGGAAAAGTACCATCCAGACATGATCGAGCATTTCTCATCTGCAAAATCCCCTCAGGAAATGATGAGCACTTTGTGCAAGACCTATTTTGCAGAAAAGAATGATATTGACCCTGCAAAAATGAAAGTGGTCTCTATAATGCCTTGCACGGCGAAAAAGTATGAGATCTCAAGGTCAGAAGATATGTTCTCTTCCGGCTATCAGGGGACAGATTATGTCCTTACAACAAGAGAGATCATAAGGATGATCAAGCAGGCAGGCATTGATTTTAATTCGATTCCTGAAGAAGAATCTGATCATATGATGGGTGATTATTCCGGAGCAGGTACGATATTCGGTACAACAGGCGGTGTCATGGAAGCGGCTTTGAGAACGGCGTACAATTTTGTCACTAAAAAAAATCTCCCAAAAGTAGAATTTGAGAATGTAAGGGGATTAAAGGGCGTAAAAGAAACATCTGTAATGATCAATGATATTGAGATCAAGATAGCTGTTGCTCATGGGTTAGGAAATGTTGAATATGTTCTAAACAAGATAAAGAAGGCAAAAGAAAATGATGAGCCATTGCCTTATCATTTTGTAGAAGTTATGGCGTGCCCGGGCGGCTGTATCGGAGGCGGCGGCCAGCCTTATGGCGTAACTGATGAGGTAAGGATGATCAGGGCTAAAGGCCTTTATCAAGATGATGAAGCCTCTGAGATAAGATGCTCACACGATAATCCTTTTGTTAAAGAATTATACAAGGAATTTTTGGGTGCGCCATTAAGTGAAAAGGCGCATCATTTGCTACACACAAAGTATGTGCCAAGGCCTGAATATAAAAAATAATTTAAATGCAGTAAAATATTACATAAAGTAGTAAAATGTATGAAAATAAATTATGAGAGTTAATTGTTTAACCTTTAAGGAGGCATAAAATGAGCAAGAAAATCTTAATGATAGATGATGATCCGGATTTTATTGATGCAGTGCAAACTTTGCTGGAGTCGAAAGGTTATGCAGTGGTAACGGCATCTGACGGCCAGGAAGGTATTGCCAAGGCCAAGAAAGAGAAGCCTGATCTCATAACATTAGATGTTATGATGACTAATGACAGTGAAGGCCTGGATGTAAGCAAGAAATTCAAGCAAGATAAAGACCTTAACAAGATCCCTATCATTATTGTTTCTGGCGTAAAGAAGATCGGCGATGCCGCATATAATTATGAGACCGGTGAAAAGCTTATTCCTGCAAAGGCATTTGTTGAGAAGCCGATCGAACCGGAAAAGTTCTTGAAAATTATTGAGAAGCATATTAGCAAATAAAAAAAGCTCTGTCGTATTAAACGAACATATCTTTGCTTAATACGGCCCAGTACTTGCGCTGCAAGTACACTACCTACGGTTAAGGAAAGTATCTTCTGAGATCAAGGGAATATAAGTTGATATAATGTTTAATTATAAACCGGCTATGTTCCTTGATCATGGGTAAGGGAAAATAGCCGGATTTTTTGTTTAATGTTAATTAGTATCTTAAATCATATAGGATTATAAGGGGGGGGACAATATGGAAAGAAGATTAGGTTTTGTTGGTATCGTTATTGAGAACAGGCATAAGAGCGCGGATGCGGTCAATCATGTTCTATCGGAATATGGTGATCATATTAGGGCACGTGTCGGTATGCCGTATAAAGAAAGACACTGCAGCGTTATTACATTGGTAGTTGATATGACGACGGATGAACTTGGCGGCCTTACGGGTAAATTGGGGGCAATTGACGGGATAGAGGTCAGATCAGCATTAGCTAAGCGATAAGATAATGGCTCAAAGTATTGTTTTAAATTAAGGAAATATATGAAAAAAGAAGAATGTTTCAGAATAGAACAGGACTCATTGGGGATGGTTAATATCCCTATTGATGCATATTGGGGAGTTCATACACAGCGTGCTATTGATAATTTTCCTGTTGGGTCGAATATTGTTTCATTAAAGCTTATTAAGGCTATTGTTTTGACGAAAAAGGCCGCGGCTATTGCTAATATCGAACTTAAATACTTAAATAACAAGATAGGCCCTGCAATGCTGAGGGCATTTGATGAGATACTTGCTGGAGAATTTGATGATCAATTTCCCCTGGATGCTTTGCAGGGAGGCGCAGGGACTTCAACGAACATGAACGTTAATGAGGTCGTTGCTAATAGGGCACTTGAGATACTTGGGCATAATAAGGGAGAATATATAATAGTAAGCCCGATAGACCATGTGAATATGCATCAATCTACTAATGATGTTTATCCGACGGCATTAAAGGTCGCATCGATACTATGTTTTAAAGAATTAAGCGGATCTGTGGCAGGATTGCAGGGAGTATTTGAAAAGAAGGAAAAAGAATTTACTGATATTGTAAAAGTTGCAAGAACGCAAATGCAGGAAGCTGTTCCAATTACAATGGGGCAGGAATTTTCTACTTTTGCGGAATGTTTGTCGAGAGACAGATGGCGTATATTTAAATGTGAAGAGCGTTTGCGTTCGGTCAATATCGGGGGGACAGCTGTAGGCACAGGGTTATGCGCTCCTAGAAAATATATATTCCTTGTTATTGAAAAACTACGTGAATTAACAGGATTAGGTTTGGCCAGGGCTGAAAATTTGATGGGAGAGACTGCAAATGCTGATTCATTTGTAGAGGTTTCAGGTATTTTAAAGGCGCATGCTTGCAATTTGATCAAGATATCAAATGACCTGCGTTTATTGTCTGCTTTAAAGGAAATAAAGTTGCCAAAGAAACAAGCCGGTTCATCCATTATGCCGTCAAAGGTAAATCCTGTAATACTCGAGTCGGTAATACAGGTAGGTTTAAAGGCGGTAGCAAATGATAGTATTATTACTAGTGTTGCACAAAGGGGGGCTCTGCAGATCAATGAATTTTTGCCATTATTGGCTGATGCATTGCTCGGATCATTGATGATATTAAAGAATGCCAATAAAATGCTCAGTGATCATGTAAAAGATATAGAAGCAGATAGAGGACAGTGCTCTTATTATCTTGAGCGTTCAAAGGCCATAATAACGGCATTTGTCCCTGAAATTGGTTATGAAAGGTGTGAAAAATACATAAAAGAATTTGAAGGTACACAAGGGGATAATTTAAGAAGATTCTTAATTGATAAATTGGGCAAAGATCTCGTTGAAAATGTACTTTCTTCGCAGTACTTAATGGCGCTTGGACATAAAGAAAAGGGGTTAAAAGACAATGGATAAAACACCAAGATCATTGCGTTTGCATATAGGCCTTTTGGGACGGACCAATGTTGGAAAGTCCTCTTTTTTGAACATGGTGACGGGCCAGGATGTTTCTATAACATCGCATTATCCTGGAACGACAACTGATGTTGTTGAAAAGGTCATGGAATTGCTGCCAATAGGCCCGGTAGTGTTCTTAGATACTGCAGGTATTGATGATATATCTGTGCTTTCCAAAAAGAGGGTCGAAAAGACAAAGAACGTATTTAACAGAGCAGACATAGTTTTGCTTATTATTGAGCCGAATAAATGGACGGACTTTGAGATAAATATTGCAAATGAGGCTAATGATAGAAAAACACCCCTTGTCATTATTATAAATAAGATCGATGTTGAAGTGCCAACACAGGCGTTCCTCGAAGAGATAAAAGTTTATTCAAAAAGTATAGTTTTGGCAAGCAGTATCAATAAGAACAACAGGGATGAGTATGTTAATTGCTTCAAGAAATTTATTATTGAGGCAACCCCAAATGATCATTTGATGCCGCCTGCATTGATCGGCGACCTGCTGCCAAGCGGAGGAATAGCAGTGTTGATCGTACCGATAGACTTAGAGGCTCCAAAGGGAAGAATAATATTGCCGCAAGTACAGACCATAAGGGATGCCCTTGATAATGATGCAGCAGCATTAGTAGTTAAAGAAAGGGAATATGTCCATATCCTTGATAGCTTAAAGTATCCGCCTGATATTGTTATTTGCGATTCACAGGTTGTACTAAAAATGGTGGCAGACACGCCAAGGGATATCAAGTGTACGACTTTCTCTATCTTGTTCGCGAGATATAAATCTGACCTTGTTGAAATGGCAAAAGGTGCGGTTGCAATTGAGAACCTGAAGCCAAAGGATAAAGTATTAATGCTTGAAGGCTGTACTCATCATCCCATAGAAGACGATATTGGAAGGGTAAAAATACCTAGATGGTTAAAGCAATATACTGGGGCGGACCTTGAAATAGATATGTTCTCAGGAAGAGACCTTCCTGAGAATATAAAAGAATACAAATTAATAATCCAATGCGGGAGCTGTATGCTAAATAGGAAAGAGTGCATCTGCCGTATAGAACAAGCTAAGGCAAATGGTGTCCCGATCACAAATTATGGTGTGTGCATCTCTTATACTCAAGGGGTTTTGGAACGTGTATTGGAGCCTTTTGAAGCTGCTTTAGATGCTTATTTAGAAGAATGTTCGAAAAATGGAGTAGCTATATGACAATATGCACAGATAAAAAAAATGATTGGATCAGCCAAAGGATAAGACAAGACGAGATCGATAAATATAAGACCGGGGGTAAGGATTTTATTGATGAGGATGAGATCAATAAAACCTTAGAGAGCGGCAAACAATGTGATGCGGAGTATATCAGGGGGTTACTGCAAAAATCATTGCGTATTGAGAACCTAACACTTGAGGAAACAGCAGCACTGATCGCTGTTAATGATCCGCAGTTATTAAGCGAGATGAAAGAAACTGCACTTAAGGTCAAGAAGAAGGTCTACGATAACCGCATTGTTACGTTCGCGCCGCTTTATTTGGGAAATTATTGTGTGAACAATTGTTTGTACTGCGGATTTAAGGAGCAGAATGCAGATGCACAGAGAAAAGTGCTTGATTCCCAAGAGATAATAAAAGAGGTCGAGGTGCTTGCAGGCAAGATCGGCCATAAACGGTTGATAGTGGTTTATGGCGAGCATCCAAAAAATGATATTGATTACATCATTGAAAGTATCAGGACGATATATGATGTGAAGGTCAGGACAAGAAAAGGATATGGGAATATACGCCGCGTAAATGTCAATGCGCCGCCTTTTTCAATTGAAGACCTAAAGAGAATGAATGGCGTTGGCATTGGCACCTATCAGGTCTTTCAGGAGACTTATCATAAAGAAACTTATAACAGGGTCCATCCAAAGGATACAATAAAAGGCAATTATGATTGGCGCTTGTATTCGATGCACAGGGCTTTTGAAGCCGGTATTGATGATGTGGGCATCGGCGTCTTGTTCGGCCTGTATGACTGGAGGTTCGATCTATTGGCTTTGGTAAAACATTCTTTGGAATTAGAGGCGAGATTCGGGATCGGGCCCCATACGGTATCTTTCCCAAGGCTTGAGCCGGCGTTAAATGCAAATATGGAGAAGTATGAAAAGTACCGCGTCAGTGATGAGGATTTTAAAAAAATAATACTGGTACTTAGGCTGGCTATACCTCACACAGGGATGATAATCAGCGCTCGTGAAACTGCGAAGATCAGGCGCGAGTCTATCGACCTGGGGGTTACACAAATGGACGCATCGACAAAGATCGGGGTAGGAAGTTATCAGAAAGAGGATATAGCACAGGACAAGGAAAAGCAGCAGTTCATTTTGGGCGATACGCGTTCGCTTGATGAGCTGATATGTGAGTTTGTCGAAAAAGGATATATAACATCATTTTGTACCGCCGGATACCGCTGCGGCAGGACGGGTAAATGCATAATGGACCTGCTCAGGAAAGGCGAAGAGGGTAAATTCTGCAAGCTAAATGCGATCATTACATTTAGGGAGTGGCTTGATGATTTTGCGACAGAAGAGACAAGAATAAAGGTCGAGCCGATCATTGATAGGGAGATCGAGGAAGTACGCGTTAAATATCCACAAGTATTTGATATGTTCAAAGATTATTATGAGAGAACTAAAGCAGGAGAGCGGGACCTATACATATAGTGATAAGCCATAAGCTGTAAGCTAAAGATGTATTGTCCTGAAATAGGTTGACAGAAAGGGGTCAATCAATGGGTCAGGACAGGAAAGTTTTACGATACAGCAATGCTTTTAAGCAGAAAGTAGTCAGTGAAATTGAATCAGGTGAAATAAGCATATGGCAGGCTCAGAATATATATGATATAAGAGGATCAGCAACGATAGCGAAATGGATCAGGAAATTGGGGAAGAATCATTTATTGGCAAAAGTAGTGCGGATAGAAATGAGGGATGAAAAAGATAATATGAAAGAAATGAAGAGCAGGGAAAGAGAGTTGGAAAAGGCATTAGCCGGAGCACAGTTAAAGATTATGGCGTTAGAATCTACAATAGAAGTAATGGAAGAAGAATATGGGATGAAAGTAAAAAAAAACTATGGTGGCGTAGAGTTAGACGGTGTATTGAAAAAGCGCAATGCTCTAAAAAGAAAATAGCAGTTGAGACGATCTGTCAGGAATTCGGGTATACGCGTCAAGGATATTATAAGCGGTTAAGATATGAAGAACAGAAGCAGAGAGAAGAACGAATTATTGTTGAAGCAGTCAAAAAAGCAAGAAGTCGGCAGCCGCGTTCAGGTGGGAAGAAAGTTTATAAGAGAGTAAATAAAGATTTGAAGGAAAAAAGCATAAATATAGGGCGGGACAAGTTTTTTGAAGTGTTAAGAAAAAATAGTTTATTGATAAAACGTCGGAAGCGAGTGTACACGACACAATCTGGGCATAGATTTAAAAAGTATCCAAACTTGATAAAAAGTTTAAGTTTGCATGCGCCGAATCGCGTGTATGTTTCAGATATAACATATATAAGGACTTTGGAAGGATTTTGTTATTTGTCTTTGATAACAGATAAATATTCGAGAAAGATTGTTGGGTATGCTTTAAGCATGAGTTTATCAATAGAGGGATGTTTAGAGGCTTTACGGATGGCATTAAAAGATCTTAATAAAACAGAGCAGTTGATTCACCACTCAGATCGTGGAATACAATATTGCAGCAAAGATTATGTTGATTTGTTGAGCGAAAACAATGTCAGGATCAGTATGACAGAGGAAAATCATGTGTATGAAAATTCTTTGGCTGAAAGAGTCAATGGGATTTTAAAAGATGAATTTATGCTGGGAGAAACTTTACAATCATATTCAGTAGCGAAAAGGCTTGTTGATGATTCGATCAAGATTTATAACGAAGAACGTTATCATATGGCATTAAATTTGAAAACACCTGATGAGGTGCATTTTAACTTAAATTAAAGTGTCAACTATTTCAGGACAAGACAGAAAAGGGCAAGATGGATTCTGGCTAATGTAAGCGAACGTGAGGCCGCAGGCCGTGTGAGTGTCATTAGCCAGAATCCATCCTAAGTAGAAGTAAAATGAAAAATTATGACTAAAAATGAAATGATAAAATGGCTGAAAGAGGAAGATCAAAATGCCCTCAAAGAGCTTTACCGCCGGGCTTATGAAGTAAAGCTGAAGCATGTTGGCGCAAATGTTTATTTCAGAGGTATCATTGAATTCAGCAACATTTGCCGGAAGGATTGTTTGTACTGCGGTATCAGGAGGTCAAATGCCAAGTATGAAAGGTTCCAGATGTCCAAAGAGGAGATATTTGGATCCGCAAAGCAGGCGTTTGAAATGCAGTATGGGTCCATTGTCCTTCAGTCGGGCGAGAGGAATGATCCTCAGTTCGTTGAATTTGTCACTGATGTCGTTAAAGGGATAAAGGAATTAAGCGGCAATAAGCTGGGAATTACGCTTTCTTTAGGCGAGCAATCAAAAGAAACTTATCAGAGATGGTTTGATGCTGGTGCGCACAGGTATCTTTTGCGGATCGAGACGTCAAATCCTGCGCTTTACAGGAGCCTGCATCCCGTAGACCATGATTTTAATGAAAGGCTCAATTGTCTAACGATATTAAAGGGTATAGGTTATCAGACAGGTACCGGAGTAATGATAGGGCTGCCCGGACAGACGCTGGAAGACCTTGCAGATGATATTTTATTCTTTAAAGATATGAATATTGACATGATAGGTATGGGCCCGTACATCGTGCATAATGATACTCCATTAGGAAAATGTGTTGATCGCGATATAATAGCTAAGAATTTTGATCTTGGATTGAAGATGATAGCCTTGACGAGAATATATTTGGAGGATGTTAATATTGCCGCGACCACGGCGCTGCAGGCATTAAACCCTGAAGGAAGAGAGATGGGTTTGCAATGCGGTGCGAATATCATTATGCCTAACATTACCCACACAAAATACCGAAAGTTCTACCAGTTGTATGAAAATAAGCCCTGCCTCGATGAGAATGCCGGCCTTTGCCGTGACTGCCTTTCAGGGCGGATTGCCACCATAGGTGGATCCATAGGTTTTAATGAATGGGGCGATCCACCGCATTTTTTGAAAAAAAATAAATTCCTAAATTAAAAATGATGTTATATTAGTGATCATGGCCAAAAAGCAATTGAACTCATCTGACGCTTTTAATGATCTGATGTCTGCACTGAAGTCGGCATTTACAGATGGCCTTGTAGATGCGCAAAACGTGTTCCATTATCAGCGCGTTAAGACCTATTGGAGTGTTGGTAAAGATATTATCAATATTTCCGGGAGGTCTAACGGGGCATTGTCCTTAGGGCCAAAACTTTACGGCAGAATAAGCGCCTATATACAAGAACAGCTCAAACTTGATATCAAAAGCGATACAGTAAAGAAGATAGTTTATTTCAGCAGGAATTATAATGAGCTTCCGAAGGAGAGCGCTCTTACATTCTCACATTATGTAACTTTGCTCGGGATAAAAGACCCTGTTTTGCGCTCCCGCATTGAGAAACGCGCTATTGATAATAATATGAATATTATCGATCTTAAGAACGAGATATATAAACTTAAGATCAGCCGCCAGAAGGCCGGCAAGGATAATATAGAGAAGCTGGGAGTTCAAAGAGGTGAGCCGTACATTTATCGGGTGCATTCAGTGCGTGATATATACGGGAAAAAGGATTTTGTTATTGATTGCGGATTTAAAATAAGCGTTCCTGTTGACGCCTGGGGGCACAAGACCAATCTGGACCTTTTTAAGAGCAATACATCTGTTGTGCGTATTGAAAAGCTCTACGGTATCTATAATATTATCAGCGATGATGAACGGGGCGATAAGATCTACACTTATTCTGCCAGGGTAATTCGCGTAGTTGACGGTGATACGCTTGATGTTAACATTGACGTGGGTTTCGGGATATGGCTTGATGAAAGGTTGAGATTGAAAAGTATCGATGCGCCGGAAGCAATGACCAATGCCGGTAAATATTCCAAACAGTTCCTGGTAAAATATCTATCAAAGTGCCCGAATATCATTATCCGCACTAGCAAAGAAGGCATGTACGGCCGATGGCTGGCAGATATATTTGCCCTTAAGGATTGCAGTGACCCGTACAAAATTGCTGCAGAAGGCGAGTACCTTAATCAGGTCTTGCTGGATGAGGGATTGGCTGGGATCTATAAAACGTAGGTTTATAAATACGATAAGGTGATCTCATGCCCAAGAAAATCGCCGTGCAGTAGATGTTTTTATTTATAAGATCGATTAGACTATTTTGAAAAGATGGTATTTTAGGGTATAATAAAGCCCACAAAACCATTAGGAGAAATATGGCAATTATTTCAGATAAAATATCATTAAGTGAATTAAGGTCAATGGCTAAAAATGTATTTGGAGATCTTGTTAAAGCTGTGGTTGATGTTGAAACAGGTGTTATTGCTTTAGATGCTGAATTACATTCTGACCTAGAGGGTATTCTGCTTCAAAATGGATCATTGCAGAAGAATTTATGGGGTATAAATTTATATCCTGGGATTGATGGAGAGGATTTTATAGAATTTGATTCTATGATAAATATGCGCCCATCAATAAGTAATATGAGCCGCGGAGTAGAAGATGAAAAGATCAGGTCTAAAATTAGGCAAATAGTTGCCAAGAGGATCACAAAATGATAGTTCAGCATAAAGATCTTTCTCAGGAGCGTTGGAG